>Ga0163216_100344_pt1 | contig 86982 bp, 76 predicted proteins | sample SynspAceP_FD_167610 | JGI IMG/M metagenome (GOLD analysis project Ga0163216, IMG submission 167610) | Saline lake microbial communities from Ace Lake in Antarctica - Synechococcus sp. Ace-P (Illumina Assembly) | ecosystem: Environmental > Aquatic > Non-marine Saline and Alkaline > Saline ... | reverse complement strand
GTATCGTCTGTTGCACACAAACGGAATATAATTCCAAGAAAGTCATTAAATTACCAAACACCGCTGGAAGTTTTTATGAGTTACATGGATGAAGATATTTTGTATAGCTTAATTTGACAAATCAGAAATTAAAAAAATGTGTATTTTTCTCTTTAAATTCAGAGAAAAGCACACATTTTTTATCGTTCTTTTTAGTCATTCCGATAACGGTTTGCTAATCCTTTCAGGAAATTTCTGGCGTACCGATCTCCACATTCTTTGTAGTTGCGTTGTCCTTCTCTTCTTAGAACGGCGCTCAATTCACTTTTTGATAAATGAACGCCTGTTTCGTCTAAAATTTCCAATATATCATCGCTAGTCAAAGACAGAGCTATTTTTAATTTTTTAAGCAATACATTATTAACGCTCTGATCATTTTTTATCATGACTTCTGCCTTTTTTATCAGTTCTCCTGGTTTGGATTCTTGTTTTCCTCTTTTAAAGACAATCAACCCATTTAAAAAGGATTCTAATACAGCATTTTTGCATTTTTTCATGTATTCATTTACTGAATATCCTTCAGCTTCTTCTTGTTCTTGTTTTGTTTTAACTTTTGTTAACATTTTTTGAACGTCTTCTTTAGTAATCTCAAAATCACCTAATTTGAAAATATCAACCATCTCTGCATCTTTAATATCTAGCGCGTATCTTAAGCGTACAAGTCTATCATTATTATTCATTTTCATATCCTCCGAGTCTTTTTGAATTAGGATGTTTGTTTCTAACCTAATTGATTAGTCTATTTATTGCATTATGCCATGAAATAGTACTCTTGGCCAGTCAGGAAAAGACAGCGCCCCCTATATTGAATGAGCTATTTCAGTAAAAAAATTATTCCATTATTGTAATTATTATTTATTACTGCTAGAATAACTGAAGCGAAGTCCTTTTAAACTAGTCCAGAGAGATTAGAAAGGGTAACAAATCAATTCTTTGATACCTTAGGTCCTTTTGCGAATAATATATTCAAAAGGCATTTTTTTGTGCCTAAAATTAGGAGGAATTATAGATGTCAAAGAAGAAGATTATTCAAGTTGATGAAAAGGTCCCAGCAAAGTTGCTTATTCCCTTGAGCTTACAGCATACATTTGCCATGTTTGGAGCATCGGTTTTAGTTCCTATCATTTTTGGAATTGATCCAAGTATTGTTTTGCTGATGAATGGACTTTCGACATTGCTATTCATCTTTATTACAAAAGCAAAAGCTCCCGCTTATCTAGGTTCGAGCTTTGCATTTATCGGACCGACCAGTATTATTATTGCCAATCAAGGATTTCAATATGCGCAAGGAGCATTTGTTGTCTTAAGCTTGATCGGTTGTCTTCTAGCACTTTTCATTCATCGTGTTGGTACAGGATGGATTAACATTGTCCTTCCCCCAGCAGCTATGGGAGCTGTTGTGGCTTTAATTGGACTAGAGTTAGCAGGGAATACGGTTAATGGCGGTTCAATTGGTGCCAACTTAATGACAGATACTGCGACGACTCAAAATTTCATTGTTTTTTTCATCACTTTAGGCGTGGCCGTCCTAGGTTCTGTATTATTTAAAGGTTTTCTATCTACCATTCCTATCTTAATATCGATTGTAATCGGTTATATTTCTGCTATCGCATTTGGCATGGTTAACTTCACGCCTGTTTTGGAAGCATCTTTATTCACTATGCCTCACTTTCAATGGGCAAAATTTGATCTCCAATCTATTTTAACTATGCTACCCGTTCTTCTAGTCTTAACTTCTGAACACATTGGACACCAAGTTGTGACGTCTAATGTTATTGGTCGAGACTTAATGAAAGAACCCGGCTTACACCGTTCTTTATTTGCCGACTATCTAGCTTCTGCACTCTCTGGTTTAATTGGTGGTGTACCTACTACTACTTATGGTGAAAACATTGGAGTTATGGCTATTACGCGCGTTTATAGCGTGCGCGTTATTGCTGGCGCTGCTATCTTTTCTATATTTATGGCGTTTATTGGGCCATTAGCAGCCTTAATCTCTACCATCCCAGGAGATGTCATTGGTGGAGTGACCTTCTTACTTTACGGAATGATTGGAACTAGCGGTTTACGTTTGTTAGTTGAATCAAAAGTTGATTACAGTCAATCAAGAAACCTGATTTTAACATCAATCGTCTTTGTTGCTGGTTTAAGCGGCTTAACCATTAATTTTGCTGGCATCGAATTAAAAGGAATGATTCTTGCAAGTGTAGTCGGTATTGTTTTAAGTGTTGCTTTCTACTTATTTGATAAATTAGGTTGGATGAATGAATAGATAAAAAAAAGAAGATTCCATGTATACCTGCATGGAATCTTCTTTTTTTAATTTTTAACTATTAGTTTTTGTGTATTCTTTTAATTTTTCATTTAATTTCTGATAAATGACTTTCATTGTAGGCTCATTGCATGCCTTAATAGCACTATCTAGGCTCATCCATTCTACCCCACTATTTTCATCGGGTTTAATAGAGGTCTCTTCATTTTCATCCGCTTCAATTAAATAAGTGATATTTAAATGCAAATGTTCAGCGATTGGTTTATCTTTTTTTGAGTGCGTTGGAACGTTTAAAATCTCAATTGAGTAGATATTATCAGAGATAGAATGAATATTCTTCAAACCTGTTTCTTCTTGTGTTTCTTTTAAAGCCACATGTAGTAAATCTGCATCACCATCTGCATGACCACCAAGCCATGACCAAGATTGATAAATATTGTGATATGCCATCAATACTTTTGTTCTAGCTTTATTCACTACCCATGCTGACGAAGTAAAGTGAGCGCCTTTATTTTCTCTTGTCAATAAATTATCAAAAGTCGTTAAGTAACGCAGTATTTCTTTTTGATCTAGCGCCTCTTGATCGTTATATGGCTTATATTGGCTAATTTGTTCGTTTAAATTCATCTAAGATTCTCCTTTGGCTAAATCTATTAGTTAGTTGTAACGCTAATTTAGGTTATTGTCTGATATCCATTATATCAAAAGAATAAACTGTGAAAAGGTCATTTTTCAAAAAATTAATTTTCTATATTAAATCAAACCGTTTTTATCTCCATCTCGATTAGATAGAAATGAGTAACTTATTTATTTTCTATTGCCTTCATCTTTTTTAGTGCTCTCTCCTAGTTGCTTAGGATAAATGAGAGTAGACCCTTCTACAACAGTTTTTTTCCCATGCATCCCTATGTTTTGTAAGATCATTTTCTTGTCTGTCATGATATGTTGAATGGTCAAACTTTTCAGGGTTAAGGTATTTGAAATAATCAAACGATGGCGCTTCCAAGGAACACTTTCAGAACACATATAGCAGACTCGTTTTTCACTACTTAAAGCAATTAGATCTTTGATTGCTTTTTAGTATTCTTTTGTCAGACTGTATGCGGCCTAATTTTGAAAAGAAGTGTTCCGCCAACCGTTTACCACTGATTGATTATTGCCTAGTTTTTCTTTCTTCTCCCGCCCAATGCAGGCATATGATGGTAACTGATCCCGTTTTCTGGTAACCATTTTCCTATAATTTCTTTATTAAATTGAGGCGTATAGTTACTACCAGGATAAGAACGCACGTCGATTAGCGACTCTATACCTTATTTCTTAAGCAAAGAAATGAATTCATCACTGCTATGAGTTGGATATCCTACTCTATGACTATCCATTTAGAATCCTCTCCTTTATTTTTCTAATTTACTATCGTTTTCCAATCTATCGTGCTAGAGACTTAAACAGTTAAAGATTGGACCCCGAATAGTTGTATATATACTAACTATCTATTATAATATACCATTATACCTTTATCTATTCATAAAGGTATAATGGAAGAATAGCGTATAGATCGTTGTACCTACTTGTATATAAAGTAATTTATTAGGAGAGATCCTATTGGAAAGAGCAGTTGGAACAGTCGTACGTGGTCTTCGCGGACCAATTATTAATGAAGGCGACGATATTGAAAAACTCGTAGTCGATACTGTATTAAATGCAGCAAAAGTTGAAGGCCTAACTTTTGAAGATCGCGATATTATAACCATTACCGAATCAATTATCGCACGCGCACAAGGAAATTATGTCACCATTGATGATATTGCCCAAGACATTCGTGCAAAATTCGGAGATGAAAAAATTGGCGTTATTTTCCCGATTCTTAGCCGCAATCGTTTTGCAAATGTCTTACGTGGCATTGCAAAAGGTACAAAAAGTATCGTCTTGATGCTAAGTTATCCTTCTGATGAAGTGGGTAACCAACTTGTCGATATCGATGAATTAGACGTAAGAGACGTTAACCCTTGGACAGATGTCTTAACAGAAAATGAATTCCGTGAACATTTTGGTTATAAAAAACACAGATTTACTGGTGTTGATTATATTGAATACTATCGCTCAATCATTGAAGCTGAAGGAGCGAGTTGTGAAATTATCTTCTCAAATGATCCAAAAACTATTTTGACTTATACAAAAAGTGTCTTAGCAAGTGATATCCATTCAAGAGCTAGAACAAAAAGGATTCTTACCAACGCTGGAGCTGAAAAAGTATACGGTCTTGATGATGTATTATCAAAGTCCATTAATGGTAGTGGATTTAATGAAGCTTACGGTCTTCTTGGATCTAACAAAGCAACCGAAGATACATTAAAACTATTTCCTCATAGTTGTCAGCCTATTGTTGACCATATTCAAGAAAAAATGAAAGAAAAAACTGGCAAAACAATTGAAGTATTGGTTTATGGTGATGGAGCTTATAAAGACCCGGTTGGAAAAATTTGGGAACTAGCAGATCCAGTCGTCTCGCCTGCGTATACAGCAGGCCTTGCCGGTACGCCGAATGAAGTAAAATTAAAATATTTAGCAGACAATAACTTCTCACATCTTCGTGGTAAAGAGTTAAAACAAGCTATTTCTAGTTATATTGTAAACAAAAAAGAAGACCTTGTTGGAGCGATGGAATCCCAAGGTACGACTCCTCGTAAATTAACCGATTTAATTGGCTCATTGTCTGATTTAACTTCTGGTAGTGGAGATAAAGGGACACCTATCATCTATATTCAAGGTTATTTTGATAACTTTACAGAGTAACTAACTTTGAAAAAAAACGATTCAATAAAAAAGCAAAAATCCTAATTTTAAAATAGGGTTTTTGCTTTTTTTAAAATCGTACTTTCTATCGCTTCAAAATCCTTTAATTGTTTTTTAAAAATAAACTTGTCTACTATTAAAACTAGCATTGTACCTAGTAGTATATAACTTACCCTTTTAACAGCGGCATAAAGAGTATTGTTTATTAGGGCAGTTGATGCAATTACCGATACAGTGACACAAATCATTTTATCTCGATAATTTTTTGTGAAACTATCTAAGTAACCACCTGCCACTACAATCATCGTTCGTATCGTATTGTTTTTAATGAATAAAAATATAAATAAGATGACGAGTGCACCAAAAATTGTACCTTGTACTCTGTGTTTAGATTGGATAGTACAGTTTTCAGAGTATAACTCTGTTAATGAGAATACGGTATAAACAATCCATCTTGCTTCTTGTAAATCGAAAAAAGCTACCATAAAGGCCGTAATAGCTGTTATCAAGCAAATTCTAAAGGCATATGCCCATCTTACTGTATGAATTGAGTGCTTTCTTCTAAATATATTTACGGGCTTGTACAAGCTATTGTCTTCGTCTATTTCGATTAGCTCAGATAGTTCATTTTTTGTGTGACTGCTTTTCCTATGAATTGTAAATTGAACAATCATAATCAGTACTGCTCCAGCTACTAACCCTAGTAATCGATTGTTAAAATCCATTCCAGTTACTGGACTATACAACATAAATAAGTATTGCCATCCAAAAGGTACAACTATTATTTTATTCAATCTAGAGCTAAGAAAATAACCCATTGTAGATCATGCAATAAAATTTAAAATTAAGCCAAGCCACATATTTTAGCTTGATAAATGGGTTAGCCTTCCTGAAATTAAATTTATACTTGTTAACTTCACTAGATTTCCCACCGGTTTCTTAGTTAAATCTTCTTGCATAAGTACTAGTAGGGTATTCAAAATAGTCATCCCTACCAGGTTATTGTTTGTTTCAAATACATATCCAAAACTGTATTTGACACAATTTTTTCAACAGCTAGTCCCTTCTTTATGACCACACACAACATAGTCACAACGGAAAATGACTTACAAGTGTCATCTCTTGTCCTTGATCCTGATAAATAAAAAAATAGACCCCTTAAAATAGAAAGTAAACACTACTTTAAGAGAGTCTAGTTGAACTTATTTTATTTTTTTATAAATAGATGTTACGTTTTGGAGCAGGAATTAGCTTCCATTTATTTAGTTTAAATTGAATAATAGCTCCGCTGATTAAAAATATCATATAAATAATCGAAACAATTGGCAGTAGCGAGTAGTCGCTATTTGATCCGGTAGAGGAAACTAAAAAATGATAGATTCCGTAACAAGCCCAGGCTGCAGGGAGAGTAAATACAGCATTTTTTAACCAAGCCATCATCCCTACTGCGATTATGAATGCCATGCTTAATAAGACAATACCCAATATTTCTTGTGAAAGACCCCCTCTGTTCCAATTAATTTTCACTAAGTAAGCTGCTATATTAACAATTGTCGCTATCAAGAGCCAACCATTATATAATCCAAATGTAAAAGCTAGAATATTTTTCTTATTATCGTTGTTTCTTACTATTATTCGATTGATAAAGGTTAAAACAACTGTAAATGCTAAAATAAAAATTGTAGAAATCAAAATTTGATCGTATAAGAATAGAACTACCCAACCAATATTAAATAATGACGACACCCAAAATAAAGGAGAAATGGTATCACTAATTGTACGATAACTTCTTTTATTTCGATTTAAGATCATAAGAATAAGGGAAATAAAAATTAGCGTATAAATGACTCCCCAGATACTAAATGTAAATGAAGCTGGCGTAATCGGAGTAAGGTATTTATCCGACATTTCTTTTTGAGTTATATTATTAATTAAACCAACACTACTAGCATAATTGATAACTAATAGAATAGTAAATACAAGAATATTTATCCAAGCTTTAAGAGCTGTTTTCATGATGTATTCCTCCCGAGATTTCTATCTTTATTTAATGAATACAACCAGTAACCATTTTTACAACAAATTAAACGAACCTTTTTTAACTATGGGCGACCACGATTTCAGGTCAAGAGCAATAGCCCTTTTATAAGGCTGTTATTCTCAAACACATTGATTTCGCTAGTTGTATTAGGAAGATTTATCTTTCATACAAAGATAGTAAAAAAATAAAACCCCACAATATTCAAGACAAATCAGACTAAAAGTTAAACTTTTTAACTGCTCTTCACTTTTCCAACGTGTAAACGTGTACTTGGTTCCGTCCTGATTGCTTTGCTGAATACAATGCTTTATCCGCTTTGTTCAATAGCTGATCTACCGTTTCCTTTGTACCTGTTATCGCTTCAGCTACTCCCATACTCAAAGTAACTGGAATATTTCCCTCAGAAGAATCTAGACTTTGTCTCTCTAACTGTTTACGTAAGTTATTTCCTAATAACTCAGCCTCTAGTGCTGTATACCCATTTAAAGATAGAGCAAACTCTTCCCCACCATACCTAGCAAAAACCTGTCCTTCTGTTAACTGATTTTCAAATAAGGTTACGACATGTTTAAGCAATTGATCTCCTATATGATGTCCGTAAGTATCATTTACTTTTTTAAAATGATCAATATCCATCAGCACTACTGTAAATGGGGTAAAGCCTTGCTCTGCTATTGCAAAATCTTGTTCACACTGTTCCATAAAAGCACGGCGGTTGAATATTTGGGTCAGTTCGTCATAGTTAGCTTGATACTCCAATTTATTTTGTAATTCTCTCAGTTCAGTGACATCTGTAAAAATCAAGATTAAACCTTTTCTATTTTTTACCTTGATTAAGGGTGAGATACGAATTTGGTAAACGCGTTTTGTGTCGTCAATGGCCAACTGCACCTCTTGGTTATTCCCCGTTAGCTCCAATTCTAGGGGGAAAGAATTACCTGTTAGTTCTTGCCAAGCTTTATAGAAATTCATTCCAATCAACTTATTCGTTAATTGCGGAAAATATTTCTCACAAATTTGATTAAATTCGTTCAACTGAATAGACTCATCCAGTACCATTACTCCATCATTTATGCTATTAAATATGACATTTTTTGCGATAGGTATTAATGTAAACATCCGCGATGAACTGATAGACCATAAATACAAGGAAGAAGAAAGCCATAAGACCATCGGAACAGGATCCATTCCTTCAGGGGTAAGTTCTAATAAGTATAAAAGAGCTGTCAACATAGGGATAAACTGTCCCAATATTAAGGATAGTAGCTCCATTCGATGGACTTTCGCTGTTTCTTTCCAACGTGAAATCGCAAGCAAAAGCGCTACTAGCATGCAAGAAAAGATGTAGGTCCCATGAATCATATACCATACCCCAATCTCTTGCTGAACGTAGGGAGCTCCTAAAATAGGATCTATTTCGAGTACTTTATAATGCAGATGATGCAAATCATTCGTTGCTACCACGATTGAAGTGATAATTGGAATAATAAGTAGAGAAAAAGCTTTTATTTTTGAAATATGAATGCCTAAATAATGCATAACAAACAGTAACCCTAATGTCGTAGAAATTGGCATACCTACATATTGAATAGCTGTCCAAAACTTTATCTGTTCTAAAGTTGTAGTCAATAACATGATTGCTGAAGCAAAACAATAAATGGCTATTGTTACGGTATAGGCCATAAAAAAATAAGCAATTTTCTTATAACGATAGCGTCTAAAATAGACATACAAACACAAATATAAGTTCAGCACGCCCGATGCAGAATTAAGAGCAACATAAGCTGTCAGTGGTGAATTCATAATTGGATATCCTCTCTTAATAATTTTTAATTTTACTATAACATATATATTTGTATTGGGTGATTAAACTTAATTCATGTGATTTTGTATGTTTTAATTTTCTACAAGTTAAGTATACAATAAGTACCTTTAGCGCTACAGAAATCTTTAATATTTTAGATAAAGTGAAAAGACCAGCAGCACTCCTTAAAAGCTGTTGGCCCAAATATCATGATTTAATTCTAAATGATTAACAACTACTTGATCAGACTATCTTATCTTTTCATAATGAATCGTTTCGTTATCTCTCTTTGTTCGTACCGTTAGGTTTATTATTTTTCTTTATCACACATAAGGTGCATATGCTTTCTCAATCACACTGGAAAGCTTTGCCTTTACTTCTACAGTCGTAAACGCGCCTGACAAGCCACTTAGATTCAAAGATTTCATCGTTGCATAGCTGATTCCAAAATGTTCCGTCAAAAGCATGTATTCTCTCGTCAACGTCGTGTTGGAAACCGTACGATTATCGGTATTGATGCAACAGGTTATTCCTTTTTCCAAAAAATCAAGTAAAGGATAGTCCTTCCAGTCCTTAACCGCATTTGTCTGGATATTGCTTGTCGGGCACATTTCAATAACCGTTCCTTTTTCCAAACAAAACTCCTGCGCTGCTTCATCTTTTTGAATGGCTATCCCGTGGCCAATACGTTTTGCTCCTAAGCGTATCGCTTGAACAACATTATGAGCACAACCGCATTCACCGGCATGAAGAGTAATTTGTAGTCCTTTTTCTTGCGCATAAGTCGTCAAGGGTTCAATGTGATCATTTGCAAAATCAGGTTCTGGACCTGCCATATCGAAACCAACCATTAAATCTTCTTTCGTCTTCATTACTTCGGACAACATCATAAGATTATCTTCGTTAGAATGCTGGCGCATGCCGCATATTAATAGATTTACTATAATATCATACTGTTTCATGGCACGACGAATCCCTTCACTGACTGCTGCAATAACTTCTGGTACGGTTAAATCTGCTTCTATGTGCAAGAGTGGAGCAAAACGCAACTCCATGTAGCGAACATTTTCTAAAGCTGCAGCTTTCGCAGTCGCATAAGCTGATTCTTCCAACTGCTCATAGGTCTGCATAAGCTTATGAATAATGTCAAAGCCCTTTAAATAATCAACCAAGTCAGTGCATTTTGCTGGTGCAATAACTTGATCAAGTAAAGCCATATTAAATTGCTGTTTTTCTGCTAATTTTTTTAATGTTTCCATGGGCACAGAACCGTCTAAATGACAGTGTAGTTCCACTTTAGGTAGTTGTTGAACGATCTTTTTCTGCAAGTTACTAACGCCCCTTCTAAAATTATTCTATATTTCATTCGTTATCCCGACTACGATAAATTTCTTCCTATCTCTTAAACTTTGGCACCAGAATATGTCGTTGCATAGATAAAATAAACGTATTCTAGTCTTATCCTTTATTCGCTAAAAATTTTCACTATCTGTTGCATTCTTTTCAGCCGTTACGAGTTGTTATGTAGATAGTAAAAATACTTCGCTCTTGTTCATTTCTCACGATGAGCGGTTCGTATTCTATTTTATAATGAATTTAATACTTAAAAATAAATAGCAAGAGTCATTAAATTCCCTGAGTTTGATAAAGAATAAATGAAGAATTTAATAGTTATAAATATAGCAGAAGTCTTTGTATTTCACAATCTAAAGTATGACTTCTTTAATAATTTTGTCTGTACTATTCGTTTCTTCTTTGGTAGTTGAGACGTGTATTGACTTCGATAGAAGATATGACTATTTCAACGATAGTCAAAAAAAGCTATCGCGTGTCAGCTTTTTTTACTTATGACAAGGTCCTTCGTTGTTTACTTAAATGAGGTTGGTGTTGCTTATTTCTGAAATTAGTTATCCTGACTATAAAACAACACATCAGAGTTTCTGACCCGCTTTTAAAGATTTTTAAGAATACTCTAGAAATCATCACGAGCTTTACGTAACTCTTTAAAGTCTTTCATTTTCTCTGCTTGAAGGAATAGATTGATTTCTTTCTCCCTACCAATCGTTGTAGGTAAAGATGGTTGTCCTTTTACCCGCAAATCATTAACTTCGTCTAAGGCTTCAGAAATTAATATGTTAGACGGCTGTATAGAATGTGCAAAGCGTAAATTGGTCTGCGTATATTCATGAGCTGCATATACTTGTACTCCGTCGTCTAATTGGTTGAATTTCTGTAAGGCATCATATTGAGCTTGATAATCTTTTGTAAAAACTCGGCCGCAACCTGCTGAAAACAAAGCATCCCCGCAAAAGAGCGCCTCTTTTGTTAAGAAGCTAATATGTCCATAGGTATGTCCAGCTGTTTTTAATACCTGGAAATTTTTACCTAATAAATGAAAAGAGTCCCCTTCCTCTACGATATGATCAGCTAATGGCTCCGTTTCTTTCGGCCCATAAATTGAAATATCTGGATAAGTTTCTAAAATCTGTTGGACCCCACCGATATGATCATCGTGATTATGAGTTAACAAAATTGAGTTTAAGTGTAGTTGCTTTCCCTCTAGGTAATCCATCACATGTTCGGCTTCTCCTGGATCAACTACCACTGCCTCTATACCTTCTTCAATAATCCAAATATAATTATCAGAAAAGGCTTTTATTAGGTGAATATTCATAAATCTTACCCCCTTATTTGAATGTTTGATAGTATGCCAAATACATTTTTGAGAATTTTCATAATATTTTAAAGTGCGTACTAAATCCACTTGTTCTATTCCTTTCATAAGTCATTAGAACTCATTTTTTCAAAATATATTTTCCTAAAGTAAGTTACTTTTCTGTATGACCTCTTACACAATTTAATAATTTCTCGTCTATGCAACTTTTTTTTTGTTTATTTTCTAGTTCTCTAAAGTTCATTCTAACAAACAGCTTTTGATATTGCGAAAAAATAGCCTAGCCGTGAGAAAAAAATTATTAGCAAATCCATAGCATCAATAGGAATTTAAGCATCAAATGCTTTTTTAAGAGTTCCTATTTGTTTACATCAATGAAACTCTGTAGAATCGTAAATGAAAAGAGTGGGAAAAACTTCCCACTTCTTAAATTTATTCTTAAACAAACGCCAGTCGTTCAGTATCGTCTACCAACTGATAAGCACAGGTAAGTAACTTAGACTTAATCTTTTGGTAGATTAGTTAATCATGAGAAGCTTTTTCTGGTATCATATTCTTATTAAGATGTTATGGAGGTAAATAAACAATGCTGAAATTTGAACATAAATTACGTGGAAATGTAGCGCTAGGTATAAATCCGATTGGGTGTAAACAAGAAGTAATGAATGAGATTGACTACGTGAAAAAGAAAGGGCCTTATCAAGGACCGAAAAAGGTATTAATCATTGGTGCGTCATCAAGCTACGGTTTAGCCACTCGAATTAGCCTGGCTTTCGGTACGGGAGCAGATACAATTGGCGTTTCTTTTGAAAAGGGTCCTAAGAGCGAAAAGAATTTAGGTACAGCTGGCTGGTACAATAACATCGCTTTTAGAGAAGCAGCTGAAAAAGAAAGCTTAATTGCTAAAAACTTTGTCCAAGATGCCTTTAGTCATGAAAGCAAGCAAGAGGTCATCGATTATATAAAGAATGACTTTGGTGGCAAAATAGATTTAGTTGTTTATAGCCTGGCAAGCGGTGTAAGAAAGGATCCTGATACTGGAGAGGTCTATCATTCTTCCATTAAAGCTATTGGAGAACCCGTTATTGGTCCGACTATTGATATGCAAGAACAACTTTACTATACTGAAACACTGGATTACGCAACGGATCAAGAAATTGCCGATACAGTAAAAGTAATGGGTGGAGAAGATTGGCAACTATGGATGGAAGCATTAAAAGAAGCAGACGTGTTGGCTGATGGAGTATTAACAACAAATTATTCTTATTTAGGAACCGAGCTTAACCACTCCTATTATGGTGAAGCTACCCTTGGCTGCGCTAAGGCAGATTGTGATGAAAAGGCAACTACTATCAATACGTTACTATCTGATATAAACGGTAAAGCTCAGATTGTGGTAGCTACTGCTGTTACGACTAAAGCAAGTGCAGTTATTCCTTTCTTCCCTGTTTATTGTATTGCACTTTACAAAGTAATGGCTGATCAGGGTACCCACGAAACACCTATCATGCACCAAGATCGAATTTATCGAGAAATGATTTATGGTGGCAAACCCGAGTACGATGAATTTGACCGACTTAGACCTGATAACTGGGAAATTGATAAAGATATTCAAGCTAAAACAAAGGCGTTAGTTCAAAAAATAAATGCAGAAAACTTTAAATCTGATATAACAGCTTACGACATGCTTTTTAAAGAGTTCTCAATTTTAAGTGGCTTCTTAGTTGAAAACTATGTAGAGCGAGACGTCACTTTAGAAGAATTAAAAGCATTAAAATATTAATTTTTTAGTATCTAATTCGTTTATAACGCAGTTTATCAAAAAACGGTATTTATCAAGAGCTTATAACTTCTTGATAAATACCGTTTTTTTAAATTACCTATTAATTAGTACGAGAGCAATGACAGTCAAAATGATGGCTACTTGGTTTTTCCTGGTAATTTTTTCTTTGAATAGTAAATATCCGCCTATATTAATCAGTACAATACTCCCAGCACTGTAAATTGGGAATACGACAGAAGTTTTTAAAGTCGCTAATGCAAGAATTAAAAAATAAGAAGAGAACAAGTTAGGTATCCCTACCGCAAAGCCTGTTAGTATATCTTTTTTTGTTATTTCTCCTTTTTTTCTAAACGCATAGAAAATACTAATTAAGAATGCTACAAAAAATAGGGCAAAGAGAAAGATATCTTTGTATTCATTTAAGGCATATTTTTGGTAAATCTTACTTGAAAACTCTGCCATACCTCCAAAAATAAATAACAACATAATGGTGGGTTTAATATCAAATTTTTCGAGAGACTTCTGTGATAGATTAACAATTAAGATAGAAACTAAGGATAGTAAGATTCCTATCCATTGAATGGTAGAAGGAAACTCTTTCCATATCAAGATTGAAAAAATCATTGGAATCAATATGCCAAGTTTAGCAATCGTACCTGAAATGCCTACCCCATTTTCCTTTATACTTTTTTGGTAGTAGACAAATGAAAGAAAAAAGAACGATCCGAATAATCCTCCAACGATTAATCCCCATATTATACTAGAATAGGGAGATAAAATATGCTCATTATTGCTGGATAGTAGTGAAAAATCCTTTGCAAAAGATACCTCACGAGTAATACCAGTTAATAATCCTCTAGAAAAAATCATAAACAGACTAATGGCGAATGCGATAAAGTAGTTGGCACTTGTTATGACATATCTGTTTGCATTTGATTTTTCTGTATATTTAAAAATAAGAGCAATAGACGCACTACATACAATGGCTAATATTAAATAAAACATAACGGTTCCTCTTTAAATTGCGGCATATTTTTGTTGGGTTTAGGCTTCTATACACCACTGATACAGATGAATAAAGTAAGATTCTTTAAAAAGAGAATCGTATGGTAACAATTAAAGTCCATTTTTTCAACTGATCTTTAATTGATCTTCCGTGAAGAAGCGTTTTTAATTTTGAAAGATGGCTCTCTGAATACGGCATAACGAACAGTAAGCCTACTGTTTTAGAAATAGGATACCCATAATAAATGGTTATTGTAGCGGTATACGAATTAAAGTAATAGCCTATTTCTATTCTAACGGTCGCGCGATTAAAATAGACAGATAAACAAGTTCAGTACGGTCGATGCAGAAAATAAGAGCCGAATAAACTATCAATGGACCAACTCTTCAGAAATTACCTTGTTAGAAATCTGTATAGCTTTGTACCTCATCGTCTAAGAGTTTAAACTGATGTAGAGACCCACTAACTACCCTTATTTCTATTCCTTCTTCAATGATCTAAACGTCATTGCTAGAAGAGGTCATGATTGGATAGACATTCATCACCAATCCTCCTTATTTTAATTCTCACTGTAAATAAATAACTCGTTTTCAAGTAAATCAATCATTTCTCTCAAATCTTTAACTAAAATGACCATCGTTTGATCAGGTCTAGCAGGAGCAAAAACCAGCTTTTCTTGTTTAAATAACTCCTCATCTACTATTATCGGAATAGTATTTTCATATCCTAAAGGTGTTACGGCACCTGCTCTTTGACTGGTGACCGATTCCATTTCATCTTCTTTCACAACGGCTACTTTTTCACCTACAACTTGCTTTAGTCGTTTAAAATTGGTGCGTTTCGTCGTGAAAGTTACGAATGAATAATATTTTCCAGATTTTCCTTTCAGAAATAATGCTTTAGTCTCTGTACCTGTAAATCCTTTTTCTTCTTTCATAATCACAGCAGCTTCATTCGTGTAAATAGGATCATGATGATACAATTCAAAATAAATGGAGTGTTTTCTTAAAAAATCTTCAAGATTTACTATCACCTTTGTTACTCCTCCTCATATATATCTGTTCATTTATTTAAAGACTGTCTGCTTATAATGCACCTTGAAATCTATTTCTATATTCTAAAACCTCATCTACTTATGGTCTGGTTCTGCGTAGTATCTTTAAATGAGGTTTTAGATTTACCAATGAGGAAAAAAACTTTAATACACTCTTTTCTTGAATTACTCCCCTAGCGGTTGATACTTCGCTGCCAGACCTCTTTGAACGCCTGGCCGTTCTGCAATCCGGTGAGACCATTCCAAGAAATGAGGGTATTCATCCAGATTTAAAAATTCATAAGATCCTTTATATAGTTTTCCTAAAGCTAAAAGGCCGTACCAAGACCATATGGCAATATCTGCGATGGTATAGGTATCGCCAGCTACATAAGGACGCTGTGCTAAGGTTTTATCAAGTAAATCTAATTGACGTTTCGTTTCCATCGTGAATCGATTAATCGGGTATTTCATAGGCTCTGGAGCATAAGCAAAAAAGTGACCAAACCCTCCACCGACATATGCACCTGCCCCTATTTGCCAGAATAACCAATTAAGAGTTTCGGTCCGACCATGAATATCAGTTGGAATCAGTTGGTCAAATTTCTCGGCTAGGTAAAGAAGAATGGAGCCTGACTCAAAAATTTCCATACGAGGACTTTGGCTTTGGTCAACAAGAGCTGGAATTTTAGAATTAGGATTAATCTCGACGAAATCCGAACCAAATTGGTCGCCTTCTCCAATATTAATAGTGTACAAGTCATAGTCTACGCTCTCTACACCTAATTCTTTTAGCTCTTCAAACATAATCGTAACTTTAATGCCATTCGGTGTTCCTAATGAATAAAGTTGGAACGGAGCCTCTCCGACTGGTAGTTTTTGTTCGAAACGACTGCCAGCTGTTGGACGATTGCCACCTTTTTTTGAATTCTCTTCTTCCCACTGCCACACTTTTGGTAATTCATATGCTGTCATCTTAACACTCCTCATAATATTTTTTAATACCTTCATCATACTATTCATGCACCAATATTCCAAAAATTCAGCTTATTCATTTACTTATGATACGGTTCATTCTTCATAATACGAAAACTACGATAAATTTGTTCAATTAATACTAACCGCATTAACTGATGAGGAAGAGTCATCTTGCCAAAGGAGATTTTTGTATTGCTACGCTTCATGACAGCATCACTTAAACCTAAAGAACCACCGATAACAAATACTAAATTACTTTTTCCTTGAACACCTAATTGTTCCATTTCTTTAGAAAATTTTTCTGAGGTCCGTTGATCACCTTCAATAGCTAAAGCAAATACATACGCTTGATCAGAAATTTTAGCTAAAATCCGTTCTCCTTCTTTTTCTTTCACTTGGATCATCTCTGCTTCACTTAATTTTTCTGGAGCTTTTTCATCTGGTACTTCTATTAGTTCCATTTTACAATAAGCACCAAGTCTTTTAACGTATTCAGCAATACCCATTTTTAAATACTTCTCTTTTAATTTACCCACAGTTATAATTTTGATATTCACAGTTATCCACCTTCACAAATTAGTTATCCACATTAGTTATCCACATGTTCACAACTCGACCACTTCATATGGTAGGCGAATATTCGTTCTCTACCACATATATAGGTGACTCCTCGCAATAAGCACACTTATGGTTCTGTTTATCCACAGGAAAAAAAGCTTTCAAAACAGGTAACTTAAACCCTCCATAAACAGCGTCATCTAGAGCTTCCTCTATATGTTCTTTACATGACATTATTCTATCCATCCACAGCACCCCTTTTATTTTGTGGATAACTTTAGAATCCACAACTTCTTTCTTTCCTTATTTTACAGCACTTATACACAATGTCCAAAACTTTTTATTCTTTGTTATCCACAAAATAACGTTAAATGTAACCAAATCTCATTTTTTTCAATAAATAAAGCTCATTGCCTAGTTAGGCAATGAGCTTTATTTCAGAATAATTTTCAAGAAATTGTTTCAGAAATTGTCATCGTTACAGTCGTTTTTTCAAGTTTTCCATCACGATAATATTCTATTTCTACTTCTTTACCCAATTCTGATTTATAAATTCCTTTACGTAAGGAAATCGTATTTTTAACTTCTTCGCCATTAAATTTTACAATAACGTCATATTTTTGAAGTCCGCCTTTTTCTGCAGCTGAACCATCTTGGACTTGACCTACAACAACTCCTGCTGTTATATCTTTAGGCAACTTCAGAACACTTTCTTGTTGTTGTTCTGAGATTTGAGAGATATCTAATAGACTTATACCTAAAACTGGACGAACAACTTTTCCTTCCGTCTCTAGCTGATTAATAATATCGACAACATCGTTACTTGGAATAGCAAAACCTAATCCTTCAACTGTATCTGCGGAAATTTTCATTGAGTTAATTCCAATAACTTGTCCTGCGATATTAACTAAAGCTCCACCTGAGTTACCAGGATTGATAGCAGCATCCGTTTGTATGACTGTCATCTCCCAGTCCACCACATTATCACCATTTATATCTGTATCGACTGTTCTATTTTTGGCCGAAACAATACCTTGGGTTACAGAAGAAGCAAAGTTTGTTCCTAGAGGAGAACCGATTGCGATTGCTGGTTCACCTACTGCTAAACTGTCAGAATTTCCAAATGTTGCTGCTTGCTTTACGTTCTCGGCAGGAATAGATAGTACAGCTAAGTCTGTCCACACATCTTTTCCAATCACTTCTGCTTTAACTTTAGTGCCTTCTTTTAATAAAATTTCTATCGCATCAGAGTTCTCAATAACATGATTATTCGTTACGATATAAGCAGTATCGCCATCTATTTTATAGATAACTCCACTTCCTTCTCCTATCGTTTGTAGATTAGACTCTTTTGAAGAGTCGGGTGTTTCTGAACCAAATACTCCACCAAATCCTTCTAAATCTTGTTCCTTCATATTTATTACTGAAACGACTGAATCTTCAACTTTTTTTACTGCATCTGTCACTTTTGAAGTAACATTGACCGTTACATCTGTTGTTGTTACTTTTCCATTACCGTCTACTACTCCAGATTCTTGTGTAGAGGAGTTTCCTGTATCTAGTTCTTCAGTAGCATAGAGATAGCCACCACCTAGTACAGCAACAATCAAACCTCCAATTAACCCTCCTAAAATAGCAGATTTAAATGATTTATTTTTTTTAGGGCTTACATCTTTGATATCATTAGTTTTTTGTTTCATTTTACTCACCTCTTGTACTTATTTATACGCTAATTTTATCGTTATTTTTTGAATTTTTCATGAACAATCTTAGACTTAAATGAGTAATTTAACCTTAAAAAACTTATATTCGTTAAGATTACATACTTTTATTTTACCTTTATTCTTTTTATATGACCACTAAAGTAGCTTCAACTTTTTTAAAAAAAAATTTCAAACCCAACATTAGAATTCATTTGGGTTTGAAAAATTTTTTATTTTTTTAAATTTTTATTTAGACAATAAATAAAGAAGTTGGTTCACTAGGATCAGTATCATATACAGAAAAAGCTCCTCCAACATCTAATTCCTTTTCTTTTAAAATACTTTCAGCTGTCATATGAGCTAATTCTTTGATATTATTGTCTTTGCTTAAGTGCCCCAAGTAAATACGTTTTGTTCTATCCCCAATCATTTCAGCTAAAGCTAATGCTCCGTCTTCGTTAGATAAATGTCCTTTATCTCCTAGAATACGCTGCTTTAGATGCCAAGGATAAGCTCCCATCCGTAACATTTGTAAATCATGGTTGCTCTCAAATAAATAAGCATCTGCATCAGATAAGATACCACGCATCCGGTCGCTAACATAGCCTGTATCTGTTAACATAACAAAACGCTTATCATTCTTATGGAAACTATAAAATTGTGGTGCAATTGCATCATGTGAAACACCAAAACTCTCAATATCAATATCGCCAATAGTAAGTGTTTTACCCATTTCAAAAACAAATTTTTGTTCAGTTTTTATTGCTCCAATAATTGGTGACATAGCTTCCCATGTTTTTTCATTTGCATAGACATCTAAATGATATTTTCGTGCCAGAACCCCTACTCCATGGACGTGATCACGGTGTTCATGGGTTACTAAAATACCATCTAAATCTGCAGCATCTCGATCTATTTTTTTTAATAATTCTATAATTTTTTTACCACTCAAACCACTATCAACTAATAATTTTTTTTTCTCAGATTCAATATAGGTCACATTTCCAGAACTTCCGCTTGCTAGAATACTTACCTTTAATCCTTGATTTTGGTTATTCAACATCTTAATAAATCCTCCTCAATCATCTCCTCTAGTTTATATCAAACTAGCTGAAATATCTACAGGTCTGTCTTTTTTACGCCCGTTTTCAAACAAAAAAAGGTCAATGAAATTAGACTAACTTCATTGACCTTTTTCATTATTCTTTTAAAGAAGATTCGTTATTTGAATTTAGACTGGCTGAGTCAGCTTCAATAGATGATTTAAGTTTGCTTTTTGTAGCAGACTGAGGTTGCTCAAGTGTTGGAACTTTTAAAATAGTCCCATTAATCGCATCTACACGTTTAGTTTGTGTGTCCGTACTAGATTCTATCTCTATAAACCAAGCTGGCGCGTACATGCTTAATTCTTCCAAATTCAACGTTCGATAGTAACTTAACACTGGTTTTTTAACAATTGAATCAGTAGCTATTTCGTTATTTTGATACAGAATATCCACGGCGTTTTTATCGGTTATCACTTCTCGACTTTCTCCTTGAACGGTTACTGGTCCAGCGTAACTTTGTTCATAAGAAATAACTTTTTTAGAATTGTCTAAGTGAAATATAATTTCTGATGTTCCATCTGCAATAGGAATGTTATTTGCAATTTGTGTGAATACGACTTGTTGACTATTTTTTATATAACGGAAAAACTGGTACTGTTTGCCAAATAAAACTTGATTACTTTTGACGAAGAGAGCCAATTTCTCAATATCTTTAGCTGTAAATTCTTTCTCTTGTGTTAATGCAATTGGGGAAGATAAAATACTAGTGAAAACAGAACCATCTTTTTCAATCATACCTGTTTGATTGCTCAAAGAATCATAATTTTTTAATAGCAATTCATTTGCCTCAGCTTGAACATAAGGAATTTTATTTTTTTCATTTTGAAAAGTAGGCAGTTCGATATTTGATTTGTCCATTTCTTCTGTAAAATTCACTTCAGAGTTAGAAGTATTTGATGAAAAGTCATTGTAACTCTTATCGAAATAAGTTGTTAAAAGAAAAATATTGAGTGCGAGGAAGGTGATGACAAAAATGATTTCAATTCGTTTAAAGTCCATTGTCTAATCGCCTCCGTTCTCATCAAGATCTTGAACATTTACCCAATCGCCCTCAGTATAAATATACCAATTTGGCTCTAAGTTAATAACACGATCAGATTCTAGATTGTTCGTCCATGTATAGCCAATCTTGATATCACCAATTTTTTCAAGTGTATAATTTTTTTCAGCTAACTCCTTCAAAAGATCCTCGCCACTCGATAAACTTTTTTGATTTTCTTCATCAGATATCGGTGTTTGAGCGACAACCATAGGGACTTGCAACCTAGACATACCATCTTCTACTACAGTAAGGTAAGTTGCTCCATAACCTACTGGACTAAAAACAGGAAACCCTTCAATATAACGTCGGTAAGTGACTTCATTTTTTTGTTTGCTGTAATCAAAAAAATGTATTTCATCCGACCAATTTTCATAAAGCATTAAATCTTGGAATGAAAGCATTAAAGTCTTTGTCAACGGCATTGCATCTGAAGAAGAACGATTGCGATAGTAGTTTAAAATATTCGTTCCTTCATTTATTCTCATCTCGCTAATATAGTCAAGATACTGAACCGATTGCTCGCTTCGTTTTTCGCGTACTTCCGAAGTATCATCAAATAAACGTTCAATAAATAAATTATTCGGTTGCTTCTCAACCATATAGGTTAAACGAGGTAACTTTAGTTCATTAATCGGCAGATAAATATACTTATTTCCAATTTCTTTTATTTCCACAAAACGGTAAGGAGTGTCTTCTCTATGAACAATTGCCAATAATTTTTCCTGGTTTATTTCTTCTATTTTACTTGTATAGAGTAATTTTTCAGCTGTATTATAAAAAGATAGTTCACTCGGATTCGTTTCAGATAAATAGATGCGGTCAAACGTTTTTTCTTGATATTCTCCCGGCAAATTAGCAAATAAGTTACTTATTACACCAAAAGGAATACTCTTAAAATAAAGCCATTCAATTTTATCATCCGTTTGATTTAGTTCTGTCTGGTAATCCTCACTAGAAAAACGAATAGGATCTTCCAACCTATCTAATTTAACTTCACTAAACACTTTATTCGAAGAAGTTAGGACCGCTTTTTTCATTGTCATCCTAGCCTTCCCAGAATTATGCAAAACAATTTGGGAAGGTCCAAATACGCGAGAAATTTCTCGTTTTATCGTTACAGAAGATAGTTTTTTCTGTTCATTTTCAGATTGATTGTCATACTGATTCGGTCCGGTCCAAATAGCCCACATCAAAATAAGGCTGAGAAGGATTAGAACAATTAACAATGGTCGAATTAATTTAGTCCACTTCATCCCAATCATCCTCCTCATAAGGAATATAAGGCAACAAGATATAAAATGTTGTGCCTTCTCCCTCAATACTATTAACCCAAATTTTACCATTGTGTTTTTCGATTGCTTCTTTTGAGATAGCTAGTCCTAAACCAGTTCCGCCCATTGAACGTGCTCGGGCTTTATCCACCCGATAAAAACGATCAAAAATGTGTGGCAAATCTTTTTTAGGAATGCCCAGCCCTTTATCAGTAATACTAATCACTACGTTATCATGTGTTTCTTTTAAGCTACATTTAATGACGCTACCCTCAGGTGAATATTTAAGAGCATTGTTCATAACGTTATCAAAAACTTGTATCATTTTATCCGTGTCTAATTCCATCCAAATTTGACGATTTGTTATTTCTCGTTTAATCGTATATTTCTTATCAAATTGATCCCCAGTTTGAATCATCATGTCAAATCTATCTAGCACATGACTAAACAGTCGATTGATATTAACATATTCTAAATCTAATGTATTATCGCCAGCATCCATTCTAGATAAATTGAGTAAATCTGAAACCATCCGAATCATTCGATCCGTTTCTTCTTGTGTTACTTGTAAAAATTTTGGAGCAATAGCTGGGTCTTGCCATGCGCCATCAATTAAAGCTTCTAAATAGCTTCGCATACTAGTCAATGGCGTGCGTAGTTCGTGCGAAACATTCGAAACAAAATCTCTACGTTCTCGTTCAATTTTTTCTTGTTCTGTAATATCATGTAGCACACAAACGATTCCACTGATAAAACCAGTTTCTCTTTGTATTAAAGAAAACCCACCCTGTAATATCAACGGAGTATCAGGAGTTGAAAAATCAAAAGATAATTCTTGATCATTTTTCAATAGATTACGTAAAGTAAACTCATCTTCTTTTTTCAAAATCTTCAAAATAGATTGACCAACCGCTTCCTCTTGCGATGTATTTAACATCTCAAGTGCCATTTCATTGATAATAATAATTTTCCCTCTTCGGTCTGTAGCAATTACCCCATCTGTCATATGTGTCAGGACGCTATTCAACCTTCTCCGTTCAGCCTCTGTTGACTCTTGTGCATCTTCAACTTTAATAGAAAGATTATTAATTGCTGATGAGAGCTGGCCTAATTCATCTTCTCCATAAATTTTTACTTGTCCTGAATAGTTTCCACCTGTCATTTGAACAGTCTGATTGGTCATTTCGGTAATAGGTTTAGTAATCGCTCTTGAAATAAATAACGCTAAGATGACTGTTAATCCCATCGAAATTAAGGAAGCATTTAAAAAAATTAACGTAATCTCTTCAATTTGTTGATAAACACTTTCAATATTGGTTTTCAAAGAAATAACACCTAATACCTTATTTGATCCATCATTGGCAATAATTGGAGAAACCAACTTCCAGATTCGGTCGTTGGTTACTTGATCTTTATATTGGTTTGTTATTTTACTACTCAATAACAGTGCTTGATGAACATCACGATCATTAGAATTTTCACCAACAATCGATTGATTTGTACTATCACTTGTTCCTATAATATGATGTTCAGGATTAATAACTTGAGCTTCTAATACACCATTTCCAGAAAAATCTGTTAAGAGTCTACTAATTTCTTCATTCAAGTTGAGATTCCCATCATCTTTTAGAAGGGGTTGAAGAGTATTATCTAAAAACCCTACTTGGAGACGTCTCTCTTCTTGAAAATTATCAATTAACTTCGTTTCTAGTTGCCTAACAAAATAAGCACCAATTAATTCCAATGCAACCAACAATAAAACAATAAAAACAAATACAATTTTAAAGTCGATCGATTGGAAAAATCCGATTTTCTTTTTCATGAGATCCTACTCCTGTTCGGGATTTCTTAAATAATACCCAACCCCACGCCTAGTGACTAGCCAAGTTGGATGACTTGGGCTATCTTCAATTTTTTCTCTTAGTCTTCTTACCGTTACATCAACAGTCCGGACATCACCAAAATAGTCATATCCCCAAACCGTTTGTAATAAATGTTCTCTTGTCATCACCTGACCTAGGTGTTTAGCTAAATAATGCAACAATTCAAATTCTCGATGAGTTAGTTCAATTGTTTCTCCTCTTTTTGAAACAATATATGCATCTGGGTGTACTGTTAGCGCTCCGACTTCAATATCGTTTGTTTCTTCCTCTTCAACAACGACAGCTTTTGCATTACTGTGTCGTCTCAAATTTGCCTTCACACGCGCAACTAGCTCACGATTTGAAAATGGTTTCGTAACATAATCATCTGCACCCAATTCCAATCCAAGAACTTTATCAATTTCTGAGTCTTTTGCTGTTACCATAATGATAGGCATATCATGAGTTTTTCTTATTTCACGGCAAACTTCTAGACCGTCAATTTTAGGCAACATCAAATCTAAGATAATTAAGTCTGGCCCAACTTCTTTGACTTGTTCTAATGCTTCTTCACCATCATAAGCTGTAAAGACTTCATAGCCTTCTTTTTGTAAATTAAATTTTACAATATCTGAGATTGGCTTTTCATCGTCAACTACTAAAATTTTCTTCATTATAAACCCTCCTTGGAGTTTTGATCTTTCAGATAAGAGGATAAGATAAATCTACTCTGTTCTTCATTATACCTAACACGTTAGAGAAGTGCAAAACAAAGCAGTATCCGCTTTCTTTCCTAATACAAATAAAAATAGTTAATAAAAAAGACCTTCAAAATTTATCTGTCAGTTTTTTTTAAAACTGTTAACGCAATTGTTTTGCCGGCTATTGCATGTGCTTCTTGATTTAATTCATAATGATACAAGTCACTGCAGCCATTGATGATCACTACTGATATCGTCAGCTTTCTATCTTGTTCGATTAAGTAATCAAAATCTACAGTGGCTAAAGGCTCCCCACGTTTAATTAGCATACCAACTTTTAAAGAGCTTTTAAATCCTTTGGCTCCTAAGGTCACTGTATCCAAACCAATGTGAACCAATACTTCAATACCTTTATCCGTAATAATACCGTATGCGTGTAAAGCGTCTGCAACTTGAAACAATCTTCCGCTCACAGGTGCAAGTACACTATCTGATGTCGGCTCTACTGCAAAACCATCACCCATCATTTTCTCTGAGAACACCGGGTCTTTTACATCTTCAATTGAAATAATTTCACCATCTGTTACAGCGTACAATTCCATCTTTATAATCTCTTCTGCATTATTTCCTTGTTCTGATTTTTTTGATAACATACTCACTTTAATCATCCCCCAATGACTTAGCATCTTTTTATTTCAATAGATTTTTTATTTGTCATTCGTGTACCCTTTATTGTAACGGATAAAAAGCTATTTGACTATATGTTCAAATAAATCCGTTCATTTTAAACTCTGCTCTAACTCTGCTCTATTGATAAAAAAAATAGGTTAGGCTCTCGAATCCGATTACATATTATTTGGATATTCAAGTATTTAATGGTAATCTAAAGACATAAATTATCTTAAAGGATGGAAAGGAGCGCGAAAAATAGATGTCTGGTGGACTTATAGCCCTAATCATCGCTATTTTAGCTTTAATCGTCTTAATCATATTTGGCTTGATTATCTTTAAAAAAGTTTCTCATTTGATGAGAGAAATTGACAAAACAACTATTGTTGCTCAAGATAAAATAGATTTTTTTACTAAAGATACAGATGCTATTAGATCTAAAATAGATTTAATAACACAAAGAGTAAATGGAATGTCTCTAGAAATAAATGAAAAAATGAAGAAACTTGATTATTTTTCTGAGATGACAGCCGATTTTCAAAATGCTTTAGATGAATTAAAAAAATCTGGTAAAAATTTATTCTCACAGTTTTTTAGTTTTTCAGCTAAAAAATCCAATCAAAGCATACCTTCTATTACTATTTTAAAAAGAACGGCTGAAAAGGTATTAAAAAAACAAAAGATGGCTTAATTCTATTTTTTATTCCAATCTATTTTAATTAAAGGAGATTATAACTATGTCAAAAAATAATTTTATGGGTACCTTATTTGTCGGAGCAGCAGCAGCTTTTACAGCTTTACTATTTGCTCCAAAATCTGGTCGAGAATTACGTAGTGATTTAAAAGAAGAAGCACTATCTATGAAGAAACAAGCAATGGAAAAAGTAAATGAGCTAGCCGATGAAGTAAAAGTAGCTTACCAAGAGGTTGAAGAAGAAATTAATTACGATAACCAAGACTTAGCTGAAACCATTGAAAGTATTGAAGACGATTTGAATGCAAAGGCTACTTTTTCAGATGACTCGAATATTAAACTAGACCCAATGAATATTCCAAATGAAACGGATCATATGAATCCAGAGTATCCACCATTGGAAGATTTAGATTCTCAAAATGATTTGGAAATCAATGATCGTCGTGAAAAAATTTAATCGTTATTATTTAAAAAGGTCTTCTGCAATTTTAGCAGAAGGCCTTTTCTATTTTCTTTATTTTTTTATATTAAACGCCTTGCTTTATCCATACAGATATTGAACCAGCTTTAACTAAAAAGCGTCCCCACCCATTCTCATCAATCGTCACTAATTCTTGACTATTTTTCAGATAATCCGTAAATTGCTCTCCAGATTGCTCCTTACCCATATACATATCTTTATACCCTTTTTCTGCATTAGACAGTACAACTGCACATCCATCTGGGTAATCTTCATTACCGAATCGAGTCCAACCAATACAATTAGAATGGTCCAGATAATCGACTTGCTCTCCATAGGCATAGTTAGATCGAATATGAAGGAGCAAATCAATTATCTCTCTTTGGGGTTCTATTGGGTTGTCTCCTTGAATACCATAATAGTCACCATAGAAGAGGCAAGGATAACCTTTTTCTCGTAATAAAATTGAGCCATAAGCCATCGGTTTAAACCAAGGTTCAACAAATGATTCTAATGATTGACCGGGTTGGGAATCATGATTATCAACGAACGTAACCGAATGAGAATCATTTTTTTGCATTAGCGTTTCATCAAATAGTTGGCGTAAATCATACTTGTCTCCTGTTTTTGATGCTTGTTCAAAATTTGTATGCAAACTTACATCAACTAAATCGAACTCAAATTCTCCTTCTTTTAAATATTCTTCCATCTCGCCGTAAGTATTCCCCCAATATTCCCCAACTATGAAAAATTGTTTCCCGAATTTATCACGCATTTTTTTGATTAAGTCAAATATAAAATCTTCATTGATGTGTTTAATTGCATCTAATCTAAAACCATCGACTCCAGTCTCTTTAATAAACCATTCTGCCCAATTTTTTGTTTCTTCAATTACATCTGGATGATTATAATCGATATCCGCATACATCAAATAATCGTAGTTTCCATTTTCATCATTTACCTTATCATCATCTGCCCATCCCTTATCTTTTCCTTCAATACGATAGATAGCTTTCTTACCATTAGCTTGGTTGAAATCAATTCCTGTAAAGTGTTCCCATGACCATTTAAATTCTGAGTAGTTGTTTTGTCTGCCAGGATAGGTAAATTTAGTCCACCCTTCAATTTCATAAGCCTCACTAACTGGTTTATTGCGATCATCAGGATCTACTTCAATAGCCAAAAATTTTTCTGTTTCATCTGCTCCAGCTTTATGATTCAATACAATATCTGCATAAACTTGAATATTGTATTTGTGCAACTCATCTATAGCTAACTGTAATTCTTCTTTTGTTCCATATTTAGTTCGAATAACACCTTTTTGTTTAAATTCTCCGAGGTCATACAGATCATAAATACCATAGCCAACATCTGTTGTACCTGTAGCTTTAAAACAAGGTGGAATCCAGACACTTGTTACTCCGATTTCACTCAAATGCTTTGCATCTTCTTTCAAAAGTTGCCAATGTTTGCCATCATCGGCTATAAACCATTCAAAGTATTGCATCATAACACCATTTTTCATTGTTTTTATCTCCTTACTTTTTTCTTTTTCCTTATGCTAAATAATAAAGCTTAAAGAGAATTTTGGCAATTTTAAGCCGCATTAGACGATTTAAAAAAAGTGATTTACAGTAATAAAATAAAAAGGAAGGGGGATGGGGAAATGAAAATATTAGATAGCGTTGCCTCAGCTCCCTTAATCATTGGTGGTTTAAATTGGTTATTTAGTTAATCTTTTTGAATTCGATCTTGTAGCAACTATTCTTGATGGAGAAACAGCTCTTCTTTCTAAAATAGTTTACGTTCTCGTCGGACTTTGTGCTCTTTATTCTTTGAAATGCTTCCCATTCATCTCACACTCTGGACGAAGAGAAAGATAAAATAGTTTAGTGTGCTATTAATTTAATTAGAGATAACCAAGCATTATTTGTAAAGTAGTTATCGGATTTTATTTTTGTATCACATTCTGGAAAAACATGCAGATAGGTAAGAAAAGGCTAGGACATACATATGTCCTAGCCTTTTCTTACTATCCGTTAAAGCAATGAATCGTTTGTTGTTGAATCATTGTGCAGTTCTTTTTTATCATCTATAATAATTAAAATTTTTCCATCTTCTAGCTCTTTTTTATAGTTTAAATCGTTAGCAACACCATCTGGTACGCCGTATTCTGCCAAAGGATTATCGGCAGGATGACCTTTTTTATAGTGATCAACAGTGAACATATCTTTGATTTTCTCCCAAATTGATTCACTATCCTGATTTTCTTTAGTCACATCTGCTGTCGAGATGTTGGCGGACTCTAAATCTTTTAGCTCTGTGTTTTTACCTTGAGCAGTTACAACAGTAATTTCATTTGCCATATATCCTTCTGCTTTAAGTTTATTGATTTCGTCGAGTGTTTCCTGCGCGTTAGTATAGACACCTTTTACCATCTTACTCACTATCACCACTCCTATTTCTATTCGTTTTTTCTCTACAACACATTAATGGTATCTCTTTTATAACAAGAACTCAATTAATATGCTTTTTAGTTTATTTTCTAATAGATTGGATGATTTACAAAAATTGTAACTCATCTAAAATAATATATTTAAAAAAATTTATTTATTGCCAAAAAAAATGCACTACACAAAGATTGCACTACACAAAGATTCTAGAATCTTTGTGTAGTGCATTTTTTATCATTCAATAGTGGGCTGTGGGGGGATTGAACCCTCGACCCGCTGATTAAGAGTCAGCTGCTCTACCAACTGAGCTAACAACCCTAGTGTCAAATTATTTTAAAATACAACAGTAGTTTAACATAAAAAACACTTTTTTTACAATAAATAATGAATCTCTTTCTATTAATTAGGAGTCTAAACTTTCTTTTTCTTAAAGTATTTTTGGTTTACTTACATTATTTAAGAAAACCCATTAGCCTGTGTTAAGAGCTAATGAGTTCTATAATTATGCTCTATAGGAAACTTTAGAGTTGTGACCAAATATCTTCTAAAACATTAGTTTGATCCCGATCTGGACCTACTGAAAAAGTTAAGATGGATACTCCAACTAATTCAGAGACACGTTGAATATAATTCTGTGCATGAACAGGCAATTCTTCTAATGTTTTACAATTAGTAATATCTTCACTCCAGCCTGGTAGTTCTTCATAAATTGGTTTACATTCTGCTAATTCTTTCAAACTTGCTGGATAATGCAGAATATGCTCCCCATTTCGTTCATAAGCCGTACATATTTTGATTGTCTCTAATCCGCTCAAAACATCAATTGAATTTAGTGAAAGATTAGTAATTCCTGAAACTCGTTTAGAATGGCGCATAACTACTATATCAAGCCATCCAATCCGACGTGGACGTCCTGTTGTCGTTCCATACTCTTTTCCAATATCGCGAATACGTTCACCTATTTCATCATGTAATTCAGTTGGAAAAGGGCCATCTCCAACACGAGAAGTATAAGCTTTACATACTCCTACCACTTTATCTATCTTAGAGGGACCCACACCGCTTCCTATGGTTACCCCCCCTGCAACAGGATTAGAAGATGTTACAAACGGATACGTTCCTTGATCGATATCCAGCATAACTCCTTGAGCACCTTCAAATAACACCCGTTTATTAGCATCCAATGCTTCATTTAAAATAACTGAAGTATCACATATATATTTTTTTATTTCTTGACCATATTGATAATATTCTTCAAAAATATCTGAAAATTCAATTGGTTTTGAATCGAATATTTTTGTAAATAATTGATTTTTTTCTTCTAAATTACTGCGCAAGCGTTCTTCAAAAATTTCTTTATCTAGTAAATCCGCAATTCTTATCCCCACCCTGGCAGCTTTATCCATATAAGCAGGTCCAATTCCTTTAATCGTCGTTCCAATTTTCTGCTCGCCTTTTGAATCTTCTTGTAATTGATCTAGTTGAATATGATAAGGTAATATAACATGTGCTCGGTCAGAAATACGTAGATTTTCTGTGCTTATACCGTTCTCATGTAAATAAGCGAGTTCTGTAATAAGAGCTTTAGGATTGATTACTACACCATTTCCAATGACACTTATTTTTTTAGAAGCAAATATACCGGATGGAATTAAATGTAGTTTGTATGTTTTTTCATTAAATTTAATTGTATGTCCCGCATTATCGCCTCCTTGATACCGTGCAATAATTTCTGCATTTTCACTCAAAAAATCTGTAATTTTACCTTTTCCTTCGTCGCCCCATTGCGTGCCAACTACTACTACTGAAGACATTAAAACACCTCACCGATTATTATTTTCTGAAATACTCAATCAGTTTATCAGTATTTTTTAAAAATTTCAATAAAAATACGAATAATCATTAAAAAAAGTATATGTATTACGCAAATATACGAATAATCATTTTTTTTATCAAAAAAAATAAAGTTAAAAACGAACAATGTCGTTTCTAACTTTTTTCTTATCTTTGAGGTATATCTTCTGGGAAATAGGATAATGATGAAAATTTATTGTATTCCTTAATAAACAAGAGCTTAACTGTGCCACGTGCACCACTTCTATTTTTCTCAATAATGACTTCTATGATGTTTTCTTGCCCAGCCATATCTTTTTCTTCGTCTTCATCGCCTTCTTCACGATCATAATAATCATCTCGATAAAGAAAAGCAACAATGTCAGCATCTTGCTCGATAGAACCCGACTCACGGATATCACTTAATACTGGACGTTTATCTTGTCGTTGTTCTACGCCACGTGATAACTGAGATAAGGCCATCACAGGTACGTCCAATTCTTTAGCTAATTTTTTTAATTGTCGCGAAATTTCAGAAACTTCTTGTTGGCGACTCTCTCTTCCAGTTCCTTCTATCAACTGTAAATAGTCAATTAATATTAGACCTAATTCGCCTTTTTCTTGTTTCAAACGGCGACATTTGGCTCTAATTTCAGCAACTCTAATTCCAGGTGTATCATCTATATAAATACTCGCTTTAGATAAACTACCCATAGCAACGATTAAATTTTGCCATTCTTCCTCAGAGAGATTCCCTGTACGCAAATTACTAGCATCAATACTACCTTCAGCACAAAGCATTCGATTTACTAGTGATTCTGCTCCCATTTCTAAACTAAATATAGCTACTGTTTTATCTGTCTTTGTTCCAATATTTTGAGCAATATTTAAAGCAAAGGCTGTTTTACCAACTGCAGGTCTAGCAGCTAAGATAATAAGCTCTTCTTTTTGAAGACCCGCTGTCATCTTATCCAAAGCTTTATATCCCGTCGGCAACCCTGTAATTTCTTCATCATTTTGATACAATTCATCAATTCGTGCAATCGAGGTGTTCAACACTTCTGAGATAGACAAAAAACCACTTCTACTACGTTTTTCAGAAACTTCTAGTATACTGCGCTCTGCTTCATCTAAAATTGATGCAAGCTCGTCTCCTTCGTCATATCCCTTTGTAACAATTCCTGTAGCCGTTCGAATCAAATTTCTTAAAATAGATTTCTGCTCAACAATCTTAGCATAGTGTTCCATATTAGCAGCAGTCGGAACAATCATCGCTAGTTCAGCTAGATAAGACATCCCACCAACATCTTCCAATTGATTTTTGGATTCCAACGCATTCGTTATGGTCACAATATCAATAGCTTCATTATTATTATTTAGATCCAACATTGTTTGAAAAATAAGTTGGTGTCCACGTCGGTAGAAATCTTTTGCTTCAATAAATTCTAATGCCCCTACAACCGTATCAGGGTCTAAGAAAACAGAGCCTAATACAGCTTGTTCAGCTTCGATACTCTGAGGTGGTAAGCGATCCTGAAAAGTTTCATTTGCCAATTTTTCTCTTCCTTTCAACAACACTACTTCATTTCAAATTTTTTTAATAGATTATTGTTCTCATTTTACCTTAGTATTAAAATAAATACAATCACAAAGTACGAACATTCGTTCTTTTTCGATTGCTACGTTAAAAAAATGTTTAATCAGAGAAATACCTGATTAAACATTTTTAGTATGATTTTTATTCAGCCAAAATATTTACTGTCATTGTAGCAATTACTTCAGGATGAACTTTGACATCTAGTTTCATTGAAGTAACGGTACGAATTGGTACGTTTAATTCAATTTTACGTTTATCTAATTTTATACCTAATTGTTTCTGAGTCGCTGCCGAAATTTGTTTGGTCGTGATTGAACCAAATAACCGACCATCTTCAGCTGCTTTGGATTTAATAACTATCGCATTTGATTCTTTTTCTAACAATTCTTTTATCTCTTGTGCTTCTTGTTTAATTTCTGCTTGTTGTTTTTCTTCAGCATGTATTTTACCTTTTAGTTCACTCAAACTACCTGTGGTTGCTTCTTTAGCTAAACCATTTTTGATTAAGAAGTTATGTGCATATCCATCAGCTACATTTTTAACTTCCCCTTTTTTTCCTTTACCTTTTACATCTTTTAATAAAATAACTTTCATTTTTATTCCTCCTCTTCTTGGTTGGCTACTACCATACCTAATTTTTCTTTTGCTTCTGTAACAGTACAATTTTCTATCTGGGTAGCTGCATTTGACAAGTGACCACCACCGCCCAGTTTTTCCATAATGATTTGAACATTGATTTCGCCTAAACTACGTGCGCTAATTCCTACTTTTCCATCCATTCGCTTTGTGATAACGAAAGCTGCATCAACATCTGTCATGCCCAACATGGTATCTGCTGTCTGTGCTGCTACTACTGTATCATAAATCTTATCCTCTTCGCCAACAGCGACAGCCATTTTTTCACTGATAAATTCGATTGTTTTAATCAACTGACTACGAAGTAAATAGGTATCTTTATCTTCTTTTAAGAAACGTTGGATTAACACAGCATCTGCTCCACAAGACCTGAGATAACTAGCTGCATCAAACGTACGTGAACCCGTTCGTAAAGAAAAACTTTTAGTGTCTACTATAATACCACCTAGCATAGCTGTTGCTTCAATCTTATTGATTGATTCTGCTTCACTTGGCTGATATTCAAATAATTCTGTTACCAATTCAGCAGTTGAAGAAGCATACGGCTCAATGTAAACTAAGACCGGTTTTTCTGGGAATTCTTCACTTCTTCGGTGATGATCGATGACCACAATATTATTAATTTGATTGACTAATTTAGGTTCTATCGACAATGATGGTCTATGATGATCTACCATAACAAGTAATGTATTCGAAGTGATCATTTCCTCTGCTGTTTCAGGCGTGATGATATATCGACTAATCGAGTTATCTTTTTCTACTTCCTCAACCAATTGATTGATATCTTTGCTAAGATTATTGGGATCTATAATAATCCATGCTTCTTTATTGTTCATTTCAGCAATTCTTCGAACACCTAGTGCTGATCCTATAGCATCCATATCAGGGTAACTATGCCCCATAATAAAAATCTGATCAGCTTGTTTCATTAATTCTTGCAATGCTTGACTGATTATCCTGGAACGAACGCGCGTTCTCTTTTCCATAGGGTTAGTTTTACCACCATAATAGCGAGGCTCACCACTCGATGATTTTACAACAACTTGATCTCCCCCTCTACCTAATGCTAAATCAAGATTAATCTGAGCTTGCTTAGCTAGTAGGCTTAAATCATCATTATCGTAAGCTAATCCAATACTAAGTGTCAATGGGAAATTTTGCTTAGACGTTCTTTCTCGAATACGATCAATAATAGCAAATTTATCCTCTTCTATTTTCTCTAAGGACAATTGATGCATCATGACAATAAAGCGATCTTCTGATACTCTTTTCAAATAAATATGATGTTCTTTAGCCCAGTTAGATAATTCTGTAGTAATAAAATTATTTAAATTAGAAATACTTCGATCGTTCATTCCTTGAACAATTTCATCATGATTATCTACAAAAATATTTCCAATTACTATTTTTTCATTTTCATATTTAACTTTAATTTGTGCATACTCTGTAATATCCATTAAATAAACTACGCGGATATCTTCCTGAACAATAATTTGATAAACATTATCTCCCCAATGAACTGTTTTTAAACCTGAGGATTGACTACTTTGAATCACATCTGCTAATTCTTTATCAATTTCATTAATTTTTTACCTAAAACTTCTTGATACCCAAAATAATTTTGAAGATAAGGATTTGTCCATTGTACTTCATACTCTTCATTAAACAGTAAAATACCAATTGGCATTTTGATAAGCGCTTCTTGTTCTCCTCTTTTAATCCGGTATGATAAATCAGTAATATATTTATGCGTCTCTGTACTGATTTTTTTAGCCAAGTAATATAATGAGAGAACCGTAATGATAAAAGTAACTAACAAGACTATTCCAACCATAAAATGCACAATAAAACCTAATATGATTGTAACTAATTGTAATAAACCAATAACAACAGCAAACCATTTAAATTTTTCATCATTCAAAAAATTCGGGAGTTTTTCTGTAGACAACTTTTTCATAATTAACTCCTTTTTAATCTGTTCCTTTTTTAAGCAACAACTTCTATTTTAACATGTTTTCTATTTAGATACTAGACACTAGATTTCCCTAGAATTGTTTCATGTGAAACAATTCTAGGGAAATCTAGTGTCCAAATAGAAATCTTTTGAAATAAAAAAAGAACCATGATAAACTATCACGATTCTTTTTAACTATATTTTATTCAGCTGTGACGAATGGTAATAATCCCATAATACGTGCACGTTTGATTGCGACCGTTATTTTACGTTGGTTTTTTGCTGATGTGCCACTAACACGACGAGGTAAAATTTTACCTCTTTCAGAGATAAATCGTTTTAACAAATCTAAATCTTTAAAATCGATATGTTCAATGTGGTTAGCTGCAATATAATCAACTTTACGGCGCTTGCGTCCGCCTCTACGTTGGATAGCCATTTTTCTATTCCTCCTTTATGTTTCTAATTTAAATTAGAACGGTAAATCATCATCTGAAATATCAATCGGTTGGCTACTCTTCTCAAATGGATCAGAGTTTCCAAAATCAGGATATTGTGATTTTTGATTTTGAGGAGCTGCTTTTTGCGAATAATTATTTTGTGTTTGATTAGTTGAACTTTGCTGATGTGTTTTCGATGTGCTACCTGTATCATCTGAACCTCGACGTTGGTCGTTAGCAGATTTAGATTCCAACATTGAAAAATTATCAACTACTACTTCAGTAACGTAAACACGCTGTCCTTGTTGGTTATCATAAGAACGTGTTTGAATACGTCCCTCCACACCAATCAATGATCCCTTACGAGTAAAGTTAGCCAATGTTTCAGCCGTCTTTCTCCAAGCTACACAGTTAATGAAATCTGCTTCTCTTTCACCTTTTTGGTTTGTAAACTGTCTGTTTACCGCTACAGTAAACGATGCAACAGCTGCACCATTTGAAGTGTATCTCAAATCCGCATCTTTAGTTAATCTTCCAACTAAAACAACATTATTAATCACAATAATAGCTCCTTTCAAAAATTGTTTCACATGAAACAACCATAAATTTAAGCTTCTACTTTAGTAATCATATGACGTAAAATACCATCATTGATTTTAGCTAGACGATCGAATTCATTGATTGCTGCTGCATCTGTTGCTGATAGTTTTACGATATGGTAAATTCCTTCGTGGAATTTTTTAATTTCGTAAGCTAAACGGCGTTTAGACCAGTCTTTAGATTCAGTGATTTCAGCACCATTATCTTTTAAAATAGTATCGAAACGTTCGATTAAAGTTGCTTTTTCAGCTTCTTCAATGTTTGGACGAATAATGTATAAAATTTCGTATTTTGTTGTTTGGCTCATCTTGACTGTCACCTCCTTATGGACTTTGGCTCATTCTTTTGAAAGAGCAAGGAGAGCATCTATTTATAGATTACTCACGTTTGTTAAATATATCATATATTTAATTAAACATCAATACTTTTATAATGGAAGTTACTATTTAACTCTAACGGCACTAGTCAATAGCTACAAAGTATGTGATACGTCCATTCTTGACGATTTCGTCTTACTAAGATTCTCTTATATTTTTCCAAAAAAATAGTATCTTAGTTAGTTAATTTTTTCATCTTATTTTATTACTGCTCATTTGATGTGCTTAATAAATTTAAACTCCGTGTTTTTAGAACCTATTCTCACTCTTTAACTAATCAAAAACTAAAAAATAGATTTCAAACGAGAGTTAATCTGCTCACTTGAAATCTATTTTAATATTAATTAGTCTTCACGGTTATTGTCTTTATCTAGTAATGGTTGTTCTACAATAGAAGTTGATTCTGTATTCGATGATTGCTCAACATCAGTTTTTGCACTCTCTAAATCAGTTGTTTCCTCTTCAACATCTACTTCTTCTGCTTCTACTTTTGCCATAGTTGAGACCGTACCTTTATCTCCTACACGTATCAAGCGAACGCCTAAAGTTACACGACCTGTTTGTGAGATACTAGATGCACTAAAACGAATAATGACACCTGCGTTAGTGATTAACATGATATCCTCTTCACCTTTTACAGTTGTTAAACCAGCTAAGTTTCCGTTCTTTTCAGTGATATTAGCAGTTTTAACGCCTTTACCTCCGCGACCTTTAATAGCATACTCACTTGCACTTGTTCGTTTTCCATAACCTTTTTCAGTAATAATTAACACTTCAGAATCTGGTGTTAATAAATCCATACCAACAACATAATCATCTTCACGTAAACGAATACCGCGAACACCGCTAGCACTTCTTCCCATATTACGTACAACGGTCTCTTTAAAACTTACTGTATAACCTAAATGAGTTCCAATAATGATGTTTTGTTTTCCATCAGTAACAGAAACTTTCATTAGCTCATCATCTTCACGTAACACAATCGCTCTGATTCCATTACTTCGGATATTTGAAAAAGCAGAAATACTTGTTCGTTTAACGGTTCCTCGACGCGTTGTAAAAAAGAGGTAATGATCATCATCTGTTTTACCTTTTACGTTGATAACCGTTTGAATTTTTTCGTCAGAATCAATTCCTAACAAATTAATGACCGGGATTCCTTTAGCCGTCCGCCCATATTCTGGAATTTCATACCCTTTAGAACGATAAACTTTTCCACTGTTCGTAAAGAACAATAACGTATCATGAGTTGAACATGAAATTAACGTTTCAATAAAATCATCATCATGAACGCCCATGCCTTGAACACCGCGTCCGCCGCGTCTTTGGGTTTTAAACTCTGAGCTTGCAATACGCTTAACGTATCCATTATGAGTCAACGTTACTACAACTTCTTCTTCTTCAATCAAATCTTCATCTTCAAGACTTAGTACTTCTCCGACTAACAATTCTGTTCGACGAGCATCTCCAAAGCGGTCTTGCAAGTCCAATAACTCTGTTTCAATAATGGTGTGAACTCGCTCTGAATTGCTTAGAATATCTGTTAAATCAGTAATCAATGCAATCAAATCGTTGTATTCAGATTCTATTTTATCGCGTTCTAAACCTGTTAAACGAACCATCCGCATATCTAATATAGCTTGAGCTTGTTTATCTGATAAACCGTATGTCTCAATCAACGTATTTTTAGCAATTTCACCTGTTTTAGATCCACGGACGATACGGATAATTTCATCTATATGATCTAATGCAATACGCAAACCTTCAAGAATATGCGCACGTGCTTCTGCTTTTCGTTTATCGTATGCTGTTCTTCTACGAATAATATTTTCTTGGTGTTTCAAATACTCTTCTAAAATTTCTTTCAAACTCAATACTTTTGGAATGCCATTGACAATAGCCAACATATTAAATCCAAATGAAGTTTGTAAAGAAGATAATTTATATAAATTATTCAATACAACACTAGCACTCATATCACGACGGACATCAATAACAACACGCATGCCATCACGGTCTGATTCATCCGCTAAGTCGGTTATTCCTTCAATTCGCTTATCTCTGGCCAAATCAGCAATACGTTCAACTAAACGGGCTTTATTAACCATATAAGGCAACTCATGTACAATGATTCTTTCTCTGCCCGTTTTTGTAATTTCAATTTCTACTTTTGCACGAATCGTAATTGAGCCACGACCTGTTTCATATGCTCTTCTGATACCTGATTTCCCCATAACAAGACCACCGGTTGGAAAATCTGGACCGGGTAAAGCTTCCATCAAATCAGCTGTTGTCGCTTCTGGGTCTTTCATCAAAATATGAAGTGCAGAAATAACTTCAGTTAGATTATGTGGTGGAATATTTGTGGCCATTCCAACTGCGATTCCTGTCCCTCCATTAACTAAAAGGTTTGGAAAACGAGCTGGCAACACCTCTGGTTCTCGCTCTGATCCATCATAGTTATCACGATAATCTACTGTGTCTTTGTTTAAGTCACGCAACATTTCTAAAGCCATTCGAGTCATACGAGCTTCGGTATAACGCATCGCTGCAGCGCCATCTCCATCAACTGACCCAAAGTTTCCATGTCCGTCTACTAGCGGATAACGGTAACTAAAATCTTGCGCCATACGTACCATTGATTCATAAATCGCACTGTCACCATGAGGATGGTACTTACCCATAACATCTCCAACAATACGTGCTGATTTTTTATGTGCTTTATCAGGCGTTACGCCCAATTCACTCATTCCGTATAGTATTCTACGGTGAACTGGCTTTAAACCATCACGTACATCAGGCAATGCACGTGCTACGATAACACTCATTGCATAATCAAGGAATGAGGTACGCATTTCCTGGCTTAAATTTTTGTGTTCAATGTTTTCTTCAAATTCTTCGGCCATTCTTCATTATCCTCTCTTGATTAAATATCTAAGTTTTGAACATAGCGAGCATTGTCTTCAATAAATTTACGACGCGGTTCTACTCGGTCACCCATAAGCATATCCATTACCTGATCAGCTTCGATTGCATCTTCGACCGTTATTTGGAGTAGACGTCTATTTTCTGGGTTCATTGTTGTATCCCATAATTGTTCAGCATCCATTTCTCCCAGTCCTTTATAACGTTGAATGATAGGTTTTGGAGCAAGAGGCCATTCTTTTAATAAGTCATCCAATTCTTCTTCAGAATCAAGGTAAACCATTTTCTTACCTTGTTTTACTTGGTACAAAGGAGGCTGCGCAATATAAACAAATCCTGCCTCAACAACTGGACGCATGTATCGGTAAAAGAGCGTTAATAATAGTGTCCGAATATGTGCACCATCGACATCAGCATCTGTCATAATAACCAATTTATGGTATCGAGCTTTGGATAGATCAAAATCTCCACCAAATCCTGTTCCCATAGCTGTAAAGAGTGCTCGTATTTCCTCGTTTCCTAAAATTCGATCCAACGTAGCTTTCTCAACGTTTAGAATTTTACCACGGATAGGTAGAATCGCTTGAAATAAACGCGACCGTCCTTGTTTGGCTGAACCTCCAGCAGAATCTCCCTCAACAATAAATATTTCACTAATTTCTGGGTTTTTACTAGAGCAGTCTGCTAATTTACCTGGTAAATTACTAATTTCTAGACCGCTTTTTTTACGAGTAACTTCACGAGCACGTTTTGCTGCTAGACGAGCTCTAGATGCTAATAGACCTTTTTCAATAATTTTTCGTGCTGTTTGAGGATTTTCCATCAAAAATTTATCGAAATGCGCAGAAAAAAGACGATCGGTAATCGTTCTTGCTTCAGAATTACCTAGTTTTGTTTTTGTTTGTCCTTCAAATTGTGGATCTGGATGCTTAATAGAAACTACAGCCGTTAATCCCTCACGAACATCTTCACCGGTTAAATTATCTTCGTTTTCTTTTATTAATTTATTGCGTTTTGCATAGTCATTGATGACACGTGTCAAAGCTGTCTTAAAACCTGACTCATGTGTTCCACCTTCATAAGTGTGAATGTTATTAGCAAAAGTTAATAAATTAGAGTGGTATCCATCTGTATACTGCATCGCTACTTCAACTGAAATACCCTGTTGTTCGCCTTCTAAAAATATTGGATCTTCAAATAAAACATTTTTATTTTTATTTAAAAACCCAACGTAACTCTTAATTCCACCTTGGTAGTGATACTCTTGAAATTGAGGTTTTTCTGCTCTTTTATCCTCAATCGTTATTTTTAAACCACGATTTAAGAACGCTAATTCACGAACACGAACGGATAATCTTTCGTAATCAAAGACAATTGTTTCTTTAAAAATTTCAGTGTCGGGTAAGAAATGTACTGTTGTACCGTGGTGTTCTGTATCACCAATAATTTCAACATCGTTTAAAACGGCTCCTCTAGAGTAACCTTGGAAATAAATTTTCCCGTTTTTGTGTACCCGAACTTCTAGACTTGATGATAGCGCATTAACAACGGATCCACCTACACCATGTAACCCACCAGAAACTTTATATCCTCCGCCACCAAATTTTCCTCCAGCATGAAGGATGGTAAACACTGTTTCAAGAGCAGGACGACCGGTTTTCTTCTGAATATCGACTGGAATACCACGACCGTTATCGATTACACTGATACTGTTATCTGCTTCAACAACAACATTAATTTCATCCGCAAAGCCAGCTAAAGCTTCATCAATTGAGTTATCTACAATTTCCCATACCAAATGATGTAGGCCTTCTCCACTAGTTGATCCGATATACATACCAGGTCGTTTACGGACTGCTTCTAAACCTTCTAATACTTGGATTTGACTTGCATCATAATCTTGAGCAAGATCATTTTTACTTCTAATTTCTTCAGACAAACTCATTCACTCTCCATTTCTACATGACCATTCTCAATACGGAAGACTTTGGGTGCTTCCAACATTTCTTTTTTAACTCCATCTAAACTAGTGGTTGTTAAAAAAGTTTGAACTTTATTTTGAATCGCCTTTAACAAATGTGTTTGACGTTCATCATCTAGTTCAGACAGGACATCGTCCAGTAATAAAAGTGGGTATTCACCTGTCATTTCTTTCATTAAATCGATTTCTGCTAATTTCACACTTAGAGCAGTTGTTCTTTGTTGACCTTGTGAACCATAGGTCTGCACGTGTCGTCCATTAACTTTAAATTTTAAATCATCTCTATGAGGTCCGAAAAGTGTTATCCCTTGATCTAATTCACGTTTTTGTCCTTCTTTATAGGTTTGAAGCAAGTCTAAGTAAATTTGTTTTTTATCTCGTGTATTGGATAAAGCAAAACCGCAATGATAATCAATTTCTAATCGTTCTTTCTGTTTAGAAATTTCATAATGAATAGGCTCCGCCCAATTACCTAACTTTTTTATAAATAAAAATCGTTCCGCTAAGATAGCTGCTCCATGTTCTGCTAATTGCTCAGTTAAGACATCTAAAAAAGTAAGATCTTGTTTTTTTTGAAAAGCTAATTGTTTTAAATATTGGTTCCGTTGTTTTAATATCCGCTGATATTGGACTAAATGGTGTAAATAAATAGGGCTCATTTGCCCCATTTCCATATCTATGAATTTTCTTCGGACTGAAGGAGACCCCTTAACTAAAGACAAATCCTCGGGAGCAAAAAGAATAACATTTAAATTACCAATATAGGCACTTAACTTTTTTTGCTCCAAATGATTAAATTTAGCCTTTTTTCCCTTAGTAGAAATTGAAATTTCTAGTGGAAAATTAGAGTTTTTTTTCTGAATTCTGCCGCTCACGCGTGCGTTATCTTGCTCCCAGCGAATTAATTCTTTATCGTTTACCGTTCGATGACTTCTTGCCATAGCTAATACATAGATAGCTTCCATTAAACTCGTTTTCCCCTGTGCATTCTCTCCTAAAAAAACATTAATTCCCTGAGAAAAAGTTACTTTTGCACTTTCATAATTACGATAATTTAACAGTTGAATATCTTTCAAAAACATTAGAGTTCATCCTTAGTCGCTTGTTTAGCTGAATTAACAGATTGAATGAAGAATGTCCCTTCACCAGGAATTTCTATAACTGCACCTGGGTAAAGCTTTTTACCTCTTCGGTTTTCTAGTTCTTTATCCACTAAAATAGTGTGTTCAGCTAAGTATCCCTTTGCCATTCCACCGCTACTGATAATATTAGCATGTTTTAAAAACTGACCTAAAGTAATGAATTCACTACTAATTAAAATGTTCTTTTTCATTAAATCACCTGCTTTCATTGAAATAAGCGCGGAGTATAAAAACCACGCAAGACGCACTTACTTATTAGTATCATTATACTTCTTTTTCACAAAGAATACAATCTCTACTAGAATTTAGATATGGTTCTTTACATTTTAATAGATAAATACGAAAAGACCTTAAAAATTCGAAAGTTGCTTAAAAGTGAAAATAAACCTGTTTTTGAACAGTTCAATAAAAAACTACTCCTCTGATGATTCAGAAAAGTAGTTTTTTTACTAGTCATTAAAATGTACGGACAGGCGTAATCAGTTGAATAAATGTTTGATCATTTTCACTCGGCACTAAAATGAATGGTCTAACCGGAGAAGTAAACTTAATTTTAATTGTTGTTTGACCAAATGTTCTTAATGCATCTTTCATATAATCTGGATTAAATGAAAGTTCAATTGGATCCCCGTTGACAGAAATATAATCTAATTCTTCTTGAACATTACCTATATCTGGTGAATTTCCTGAAATTTCAACTATATCTGGGTTAATGGTAATTTTAACAACGTTATTTTTTCCTTCATGAGATAACAAAGATGCTCGTTCAATAGCACCTAACAAAATATTCGCATTGAACTCGATTTCTGTTGCTGATGTTTCAGGAATTAATCGTTTAGTATCTGGATAGTACCCTTCAAGTAAACGAGAATAGAAAAACATATTTTCTGTTTTAAATAAAACTTGGTTTTCAGTAATCATCAATTCAATTGTTTCAGAATTATCATCTAACGTTCGAGATAACTCTACTAAACTTTTACCTGGAATAATGACATTATATTTTTTCCCTGCTTGTTCTTCAGTCATTTCCAATGGAATAATGCGTTGGCTTAAACGATGACTATCTGTAGCAACAGCAAGAAGTTGGTTGTTTTCTATAACCATGTTAACTCCAGTTAATATTGGTCGGCTTTCATGAGTGGAAATAGCAATAACTGTTTGACTAATAACTTGTTTAAATAAGCCGACTGGCAAAGTAAACGATTCATTTGTATCGATAACGGGTAAATGAGGATAGTTGTTAGCATCTAAACCATTAATGGTAAAAGAAGCTGTAGCTGAAGTAATCAAGGTTTGGAAATGATCAAGAACTTCAATTTCCATTGTTTCTTCAGGTAATTTTTTTACAATTTCGCTAAAAAAGCGAGCTTGTAATACGATACTGCCTGTTTTTTCGATAATTAAAGTGTTAGATTCTTCTGCTACTGGAATAAATGTTTCTATAGAAATGTCTGAATCACTACCCGTTAAGGTAATTCCCTCTTCATTCGCCACAATTTTTATCCCTGTCAAAATAGGGATGGTTGTTCTTGAAGAAATAGCACGCTGAACATCAGCCATACTTTTCAAAAAAGCACTTCTTTTAATTGTAAATTTCATTAAGTAAACCTCCAAAATTATAGTTAATTAATTTAATAAGATCTTTAGTAATAGTAGTAGGGCTTGTGGATACTGTTGGTAAGTAAGTTGAGCTCATTTACTCCAAGGTTTTCCACATGTGGATAAGCTGTGGAAAAAACAAGGATAACTTTCATAGTTATCCACATGTGAGTAAATTGACTTTAGCGAATAAGGAAGAAAAATTAGCTAGAAATAAAATTTTAAACTCATTTAACGAGAATAATAAAATGATAGCTGTTTTTAAAATAACATTTAGTTTAGTTTATTTTTTATCTCTTCTATATCTTGTTTCAGTTGGTGATCCTTTTTAATAGCCTGATTAATTTTTTCGTAGGCATGAATAACAGTAGTATGATCTTTTCCACCAAATTCAGCACCAATTTTTGGTAAAGAATTAGCTGTCAGTTCACGTGAAAGGAACATCGCAATTTGTCTTGGTAAAACGATAGCTTTAACACGTTTTTTACCTTTTAAATCGGTTAAAGAAATCTGATAATACTTAGAAACAACATTTTGAATATCTAAAATAGATAAAATGCTTGGTTTATTGGAAGGAAGCATACTTTTTAAAGCATCAGCTGCTAGACTGGTAGTAATATCACGACTTTCAATCGCTGCAAATGCTTGAACTCGAACTAATGCTCCTTCTAATTCACGAATATTAGAATCAATTTGCCCTGCAATATAGCTCAAAGTATCATCAGGAATTTCTAATCTTTCCGCATTAGCTTTTTTTCGTAAAATAGCAATACGTGTTTCAAGATCAGGCGGAGTAATATCAACAGATAAGCCCCAAGCAAATCGCGAAATAAGGCGTTCTTGTAATTTCGGAATTTCATTAGGCAGTCGATCACTAGTTAAGACAATTTGTTTACGATCATCATATAAAGCATTAAATGTATGGAAGAATTCTTCTTGTGTTCCTTCTTTGTCTGCAAAAAATTGAATATCATCAACCAATAATAAGTCAACACTGCGGTATTCATTTCTGAATTTTTCTTGTGTTTTATTTTGGATAGAATTAATAAAATCATTTGCAAAAGTTTCGCTACTTACATACTTTACTTTTGCATCCGGATTAAGTAATAACATTTGGCGGCCAATGGCATGCATTAAATGCGTCTTGCCTAATCCAACTCCACCATAAAAAAACAAGGGATTATAGATAGTTCCTGGTTCTTCGGCAACGACTAATGCAGCAGCATGGGCCATTTGGTTGCCTTTACCAATAACGAAAGTATCAAAGGTATATTTATCGTTTAATTGTATATCTTTTTTAAAAGAATTTTTTTGCATTAAAGATTGGCTTTTTTGTTTTCCATTGTGATTAGAATTTTCTTGTTCATTTTTAATAACAAATAATGGAGATATTTCGCGACTGGAGTATTCATAAATATTTTCAACAATACGAGTGGCTAAATTATTTTCCCAATATTCTTTATGCAAAGAGGATGGAACTTCAATAATAATATTGTGTTCAGTTATACGAATTGGGTTAGCACTTTCAATCCAAGTATCGTAACTGACCTTTGAAAGTGACTCTTTAAACTTTTCCTTTAAAAAATTCCACAAAGATTGTAAATCATCCAAACAGAGAACCTCCTTTATAAATAGGTCTGTTTCATTTTAGCACGTTAATAAAAAGTTTTCCACAAGTAGTTTAAACCTGTTAAAAACTCATCCCGAGGCTGTAGATAGAGTTATGCACAGGGCGTTAATAACTGTGAACAACTATTTCTTTTACACAGCTTTTAAATTTTAAAGTGGATAAAAACAGATTCAAAACACTTTAAGTAAAGCTTTAATAGCAGTTATCCACAAGGCGTTATAATTCGAGTTGTGGAGATGTACACATGGTGTTGATTTGTGGATAACAGTATTGTAACTCAAATCTAATAAAAGCACAAAAAAAAGTTATACTTGAGCATGTGGATAATAAACAGCAGCTGTGGATATCTTTTTATAGGATTAGGACATTGGAAAACGAACTATAACGAAAACCTTATAGTCACTTTTTTTGAAGATACTTTCTGATAACAAAATGGAGATTCGATAACAAATAAGTTACTTATAAATAGTAGAAAATAAAGTATTCTAGGTTAAATGAGCTAAATGTAAGATTTTAAAAAATAAATTCATTAAAAATATGAAAAGAAGGTTTCATATTTTTTTTATTTATGCTATCATGTTGAAGTGAATGATTGAAAATATGTTGTTCTTAATTTAGATAGGACTATTTTTATTTCGTTGTCATAAATTAAAACTGTCTTATACTGATAAAAAATTAATGAGAGATAGTTATCGTAGGAGGTGTATTACGAATGAAAAGAACTTACCAACCTAAAAAACGTAAACGTCAAAAATTGCATGGCTTCCGTAAACGTATGAGTACAAAAAATGGACGTAATGTATTACAAAGTAGACGCCGTAAAGGCAGAAAATCATTGTCTGCATAGATCACTGAACGTCTCAGTGGTCTTTTTTTCTTTTTTTTATTGGTTTTATAAAAGTGCATTTAAAGAAAAAGAGATGAGAGGTTATTTGAATGAGAAAAGCCTATCGTGTCAAAAAGGAATCAGAATTTCAAAAAGTCTTTCATCATGGAAAATCTACAGCCAACCGACAGTTTGTTCTATATATACTAGATAAAAAGGAACAACCTCATTTCCGTGTAGGGTTATCTGTTGGGAAAAAAATTGGCAATGCTGTTGTAAGAAATAGTGTTAAACGAAAAATACGACAAAGCTTAACAGAATTAAAGCCTAAATTAAAAACGGAGAAAGATTTTATTGTTATCGCCCGCAAACCAGCGGCAGATATGTCAGTAAAAGAAACTAAAAAAAGTTTGATTCACGTTTTGAAATTGGCTAAGATGTTAGATTAGCTTATTTTTTTATTTACAGAATGTGGAGGGAAATCTATGAAAAACCGTAAGCGATTACTTCTTTTGCTGGGAACTGTGTTATTAGCCATTGTATTAGTAGGTTGTGGAACAGCCCCTATCAATGCTGAAAGTACGGGTTTTTGGGATCGATATGTTGTATTAAATTTTTCTCGTGTCATTATTTGGCTAGCTGATTTATTTAGTGGAAGTTATGGACTAGGGATTATCGTCTTTACTTTATTAATCAGAATTATCTTATTGCCTTTAATGCATGGACAAACTAAAAGCACACGTAAAATGAGTGAAATACAACCTCAATTGAAAGCTTTACAAGCTAAATATCCTTCTAAGGATGCCGAGACTCAAGCTAAGCTAAAAGAAGAAACTTCTAAACTATATTCTGAAGCAGGTGTAAATCCAGTTGCAGGATGTTTGCCTTTAGTCATTCAAATGCCAGTTTTGATGGGTTTGTATCAAGCTATTAGTCGAACTGAAGCGTTGAGCACAAGTGATTTCTTATGGGTGAATCTTGGAAAGCCAGATCCAATGTTTGTGTTGCCAATTGTAGCCGCTGTTTTAACCTTTGCAACAACTAAATTATCGACTATGAGTCAAGTGGAATCAAATCCTGCGACTTCATCAATGTTATATATGATGCCTGCTTTGATTTTATTTATGGGTATCACCCTGCCAAGTGCCTTATCTTTGTACTGGGTTGTAGGAAATGCGTTCTCAGTTGGGCAAACCTTGCTTTTGAATAATCCATTCAAAATTATAAAAGAACGTGAAGAAAAACTTCAATCTGAACGTGACCGTCAACGTACATTAGAAAAAGCGCTAAATCCGAAGAAGAAGAAGAAAAAGAAATAATCTTTACTATCGATTAATAGAAGATAGAACGGAGGATGAGCAGATGGAGAAGTACACAGCTCAAGCAGCAACGACAGCAGAAGCCATTCAAAAAGGATTAGAAATTTTGGGTATCAATAAAGAAAATGCTTCTATTAAGATTGTTACTGAAGGAAAAAAAGGTATCTTTGGTTTTGGTAAAAAAGATGCGATAGTAATAGTGGAAAGACGCTTAGTTGATAAAGAAAGAACCAACGAACAACCAAAGGCATTCATTCAAGACAATTCTTCAACACTTACTGAAGATATAACACTACAAAATAAAAAGGTAGAAGAAGTATCGGATGAAAGTGAAGGGATGGAAGGCCATGTTATTAGAGATGATGACAAAGCCTTACAATTGGTTTCTGATTATTTGGTAGATGTTTCTAGTAAAATGGGAATTAAAACCACTGTAACGATGGATGTTAGTTCGACTGAACGACAAGTAACTTTTCATATCCATACTGAAAATGCGGGTTTAATCATTGGCAAACATGGAAAAATTTTAAATGCTTTACAATCACTTGCACAAGTCCTGTTGTATCAACATGCAAAAACCAAGTTTACTGTTGTTGTAAATGTTGGTGATTACCGTGAACGTCGTGAAGCAAGTTTGAAAAACTTAGCGGAGCGAACGGCTGAAAAAGTTGTACGTACTAATTCACCTGTTTTTTTAGAACCGATGCCTGCTTTTGAAAGAAAGCAAATTCATTTTTACTTAAGCAAAACTAAACGTGTGACAACACACTCTGAAGGAAACGAACCACATCGTTACTTAGTGATTGAACCGTTAAAGTAAAAAGGGAAAGCCTAATATTAAGCTTTTTAGGTACTTATTCAAATGAAATGGATGAGTTAAATCAAAATGAAATACCCGTTTAAGCATCTTGAGTAGAATAATATACTCAAGATGCTTTTTGATTTGATTTCAAAATGGATTGAGGTGTTCTATCTAGAAATCTGAAAACAGTGTTATTTATAAGCAACTTATTTGAGAATATTCTCTATACAAAATAGTTCTATCTTTCAGATTTAGAGAAGGTTAGCAAAAAAGGATACAATCTATTTGTGATAAGAATGGTGTACTTTAAAAAATTAGTCATTAGTAATAGCGGATAAGTTAGGGAATACTTGTGTTACACAATTATTCCGCACGTAAAATAAATAAAAGCATCTAAAACGATTTTCATAAATTATCAATCAAAAGGGCTAGGACAAAGCCCCAGCCTCTTTCACATATTCTGATTTTTATTCATGAAGTGATTCTGGTCTAAACGCTTTGTGTCCTACTCTCATTTTTTTATTAAGTAGTCTTTTTTATCTATTTCAAAGGCAATTTTACGGAAATCAGTCATCTGTTCTGAAAGATGATGGCGTAATTTTGATAAATCCTGCTGAACGAGCTTTTTCTCACGCACGACCCATTTTCCGTTGACCATAACATCTTGCACATTACTAGAATTAGCTGAATAAACGAGTGTGGAATAAGGATCAAAGATGGGAAACATATTGACAGAATGGGTTTCCACTAAAACTAAATCAGCTTTTTTTCCTTTTTCTAAGGAGCCAATTTCATTAGCTATTCCTACCACTTCAGCACCTCCAATGGTTGCCAGCCGAACGATATCGCGAGCCGGAAAAGCAGAACGGTCTTGTAAAGTTGTTTTATGAAAATTAGCAAACAGTCTCATTTGAATAAATAAATCTAATGTATTCCCACTACTAGGCCCGTCTGTTCCCAGTCCAACTCGTAAACCGGCTTGTAGCATTTTTTGGACGGGCGCTACTCCTTTAGCGGATTTAGTATTAGCGCCAATGCAATGGGCTACTGCTACATCATTCTCTTTAAGAATCGTGATATCTTCATCAGTAAAAAATATACCGTGAGCTGCTATTACTTTTTCACCTAAAATACCTAAATCAGCTAAGTATGCGACAGGTGTTTTACCAAATTCTTTAGCATACTTGCGCATTTCAAAATCCATTTCGCTCACATGAATGGTGAATGGGACTTTGTATTTACGGGCGATACGAGAGGCTTCTTTTAAAGATTCATCTGTATTTGTATACGGTGCATGAGGTGCAATAGCAGGAGTGATGCGTTCATGATTCAGCCACTTAGAGATAAATTTCTCGGAATAAGATAATCCGCCAAATGGCTCTGTTACATCACAAGCGTTCTCTAGAACGCTTTCTCCCAAAATGGCGCGGGCGCCCATCTCATCGGTTGCATGAGCTAATTCATCTTCATAATAATACATATCTAAAAAAGTTGTAATGCCAGCCAGTTGCATTTCGGCGATGGCGTATTTTCCGCTGTGATAGGCCAGTTCTTTGGTCATACAGGCCTTTTCCAAAGGAAATAAGAGACGAGTCAACCGGTCAGGTGTGTCATCTCCTAGTGAACGGAAAGGAATCATCCCAATGTGAGTATGGGTGTTTACCATTCCTGGAATAGCAATAGCTCCTTTGCCGTTTATCGTGTGAATAGCAGGATGAGTAGGGGCTTCAGACATCGTTCCTGTTTCCAGAATGATTTGATTTTCGAGAAGGATATAACCAGAAGGATATTCGTTAAAGGTCTCATCCATTGTCAATACATGTACATGAGTAATCAATGTTTTCATTTGTTCGCCTCTATTAGTGGAACGTGGGCATGTGTATGCACATCCATCATTCCAAAATCAGTTATTTTCAACTTTGGCGAAACGGGTAGAGAAAGAGTAGAAAAGGACATAATTTCATTGGTATTTTTATAACCTAAATTAATCATTGCTTGTCTTACTTTCTTCAATTGACGGCCTAACTCATAAACGGTTTCATCACTCAAGATACCACCAATAGGTAACGGGCAGCTTGCAGAAAGTAGCCCATTTTTGCTGACAACATAACCGCCTTTTAAATCCAATATTTTATGTTGTGCGATCATCATGTCCTCAGCAGAAGTACCTAGCACCATTAAATTATGATGATCATGTGCCCAAGTTGTCGCAATAGCCCCTTTTTCTTTCAAAGTATGTTCCACTAGTCCATAACCGATATTGCCATTTTTACCATACCGGTCCATGACAATAATCAAAGAAAGTCCACTGTTTTCCCAATCCAACAGCCCATTTTTTACTGGAACCTCTCGTTGCACATGCTCAGTAAAAGTACCAACTTCCTGAATTTGGATGACATTACAAATGACAGAATCGTGATTTCCCTCCACCTGAATTTGTAAATCTGTCTCCACTAAAGATTTACACTGGATACTATCGTAAAAATAGGTAGGAAAACTAGGTTTAGTAGAAGGATAGGCAATTTCTCCCTCTTTTTGATGAACACATCTACCTTTTTTATAAACACGTTCAATTGTTAGTTGTTCCAAATTATCCACTAGCATAAAATCAGCTAGAAAACCTGAAGCAACTGCTCCACGGTCTTGGAATCCCATTCGGTGAGCCGGCGTGTAAGTTGTGATGTAAATAGCTTCTTCTACAGGCATGCCATACTCAATAGCTAGGCGTACATTAGCATCCAAGTGGCCTTCCAGCAAATCGTCAGCCATAATATCATCAGTGATAATAGCAACGTGTTCATAAAGATGATGGTCTACTATTATCTGAATATTCTCTGGAGTAATGGATTTCTTTTGCAGCTCTAAGAAAATCCCGCTAGTTACTTTTTCTAAAATCGATTCTGGTGTCTGCTGGGTATGGTCAGCAGTAAGGCCGGCATACATGAACTTGGCCAATACTTCTCCTGATACACGTGGGATATGTCCTTCCAGAGGCATCAATGGTTTTATTTCTTGGATTTCTTTTAAAATTTGTCTGATTAAAGAATCTGGTTCATCAGTAAGGCCTTTGAAGTTCATGGCCTCACCTAACGCAATGACTTTCGGATGTTTTGAAAGTGAGGCAACTTCTTTTAAACCAATCAATCCACCTGTTGTTTCCAATTTAGGAGTAGTAGAAGGAACCGAAGAAGGGATAGCGTAAAAGATATCTAAATCTGTTTCTTCTTGTAGGAATGCTTCCATTCCTGCTTGTCCGAATACATTGGCAATTTCGTGGCAATCTGCCACAATTGTAGTGATTCCATACGAAAGGGCAACTCCCGAGAAAATAGATGGGGGAATCATGGAACTTTCAATATGCATATGAATATCAATGAAGCCCGGAATGATATATTTTCCTTGTGCATTCAAAATTTCTTTTGGTTGAAGATAACGTAAATTTTCCTCACTGATAAAATAAAATTTCTCACCAGCTATAGCAATATTTTTCTTTTCAAAAGTCTTTATAAAGACGTTAAACACAAAAGCTTCTTCTATTAATAAATCGATTTGCATACTGGTTCTCCCTTCATGATGAACTAAAAAATAAAAACCGGAACAGATGTCCCGGCAAGAGCTGCTTTAAGACAGCAAAGATAATTTATTGATTCAAAGTTTGGTTCCACGTAGTAATCCATTTTTCCAAATGGCTGTTTACAAACTTATAGTCAATAGCTTTAGCGCGTTTAGCTATATCACCGTAGGTCTTATTAATAGCTACTTCATCCTCTAGTTCTACATCTTTGTTAGTAGGGGCTTCATTAAGAGAAGCTGCAGTTGTGGTTTGCAGTTCTTGGCTAAGTTTCCAATTGATAAATTCATAAGCTAATTCCTTGTTTTTAGAGGCTGCAACAACATTTAGTGTATTGAAGTTTGCATAGGTGCCTGATTCAGGTACAACGTACTCTACATCAGGATTTGCCCCAGAAATAATGGGATAAGCAAAATCACCTACTACAGCTGCTACAATCTCACCTGATTGGAATAAGTTAGCTAAATCAGAAGATTTTGTATACGTTTTGGTGATATTTGGCTTTAGTTCAGTTAAGGCTTCAAAAGCTGCATTACCTTCGTCACTAGTGATGTCTACGTTTTTAAAGTCACTAGCTACATGAAGCATCGCAGGGCCAAATGTAGTTGTAATATCAGGGATAGAAATTTTTCCAGCTAGAGAAGGATCCCACAAATCAGACCATTCAGTAATTTCCATACCGGCGGCTTCTTTATTGTAAATGATTCCGATGCTGTTCATCGTATAAGGGGCTCCAGATGTAGCAAGGGCATCTTTTGCGCCATCCATTAAGTTAGCAAGATTCGAAATTTTGGTTTCATCCAACGGTTCAAATAATCCTTCTGCCACACCAGTAGCTGCATTAGCTTGAGAAAGTTCAATTACATCAATGGTAGAATTTGGATTGTTTTGGAGTTTAGAGAAACGCTCTCCTGAATTTCCCACTTCATAAACTAGTTCAATTCCCTTGTCTTTCTTAAATGGTTGGAAAATATCACGGTCAACGATATCTTCGCTTAAGGCAAATGTAGAAACAACCAATTGCCCATCTGTTCCTGCTGCATCTGAACCTTCGTTTGAATCGTTATTTCCACATGCTGCTAACAAGGCAACTGTTGCAATCGATAGTGTAGCTATTTTCCAAATTTTCATGATTTAAATAATCTCCTTTTTTGTATTAGATTTTTTTAAAGAGTTTAAACTAGGATTATTTTTTCAGGGGTTAAGAACAGATTTACTTTTCCCCCAGTTTGATAGGTGTCTTCATTCTCATCATTGACAAGTAAGTTTCCTAGAGCAGTATTTATTTCATATTGATAACTTTTCCCTAAGAAAGTACGGATAAGAACGGTCCCAACGATTATATTTTCTGCTAGTTCGCTAGCAGGAAGGATATGAATGTCGTCAGGACGAATAGTTCCTTTGATATCAGGATGACTTGCTGTCTGGGTAGTTCGAAAGAGTGAGCCATTTTCTGCTACATAACAATAATCATTTTCTTTTGCTAAATGAATGAAGTTCTCGAAACCAATGAAGCGTGCTACAAATTCTGTCTTTGGATTCTGATAAATTTCTTCAGGTGTATCAAATTGTTCGATAACTCCTTTGTTCATGACAGCTACTTTATCTGAAATGGAGAAACATTCCTCTTGATCATGGGTTACGAACACAGTAGTGATGCCCAATTTACGTTGAATTCGTTTGATTTCCATCCGCATTGTGATGCGTAATTTTGCATCTAAATTACTGAGTGGCTCGTCCAATAATAGTAATTTTGGTTCTATCACCAAAGCTCGTGCCAAAGCAACACGTTGTCTTTGACCTCCAGATAATTGCTTCGGATAGCGGTCAGCAAATTCATCTAGACCAGTGACGTCCAACATTCGTTTGACCTTTGCCTTCATACTGGACTTACTTTCTTTACGAAGCTTTAAGCCGAATTCTATATTTTCGCGAATGGTTAAATGAGGAAAAAGAGCATAAGATTGGAAGACCATTCCAAAGTTGCGTTTGTGAACAGGTACTTTCGTTAAGTTATTATTGTCAACGACGAAAGTCCCGTCGTTTGGTTCAATCAATCCTGCAATTGTTCGAAGAGTTGTGGTTTTCCCACAGCCAGATGGTCCTAAAAGAGAAACCAACTCTCCTTTTTGAATGGATAATTGCAGGTCTTTTAAGACATCCGTCTTTCCATCGTAACTGACGCGAATATTATCTAAACGTACAAATGCCATGAGATGGCGTCCTCCTTTTTGTGGGTAGTAGTCATGTAATTCGGTTTCTGCTTTTTTATGAAATAGAAGCAAGTCCCAAAGTTTTTTCAATTAAGACCATCATGCCAATGGTTGCAACCATCAGCATCACGGATAAAGCCGAAACGGTAGGATCATAGTTGTATTCGATATAGCTCATTAAATTAGTTGGTAAAGTGATGATACCCGGTCCGGTTAGAAATTGAGAAACCGGGATGTTATTAAAGGAATTGATGAAAGCCAACATGAAAGAGGCAAAAATTCCTGAAGAAATATTGGGCAAGATTACTTTGAAGAAAGCTGAGATACGTGTACTTCCTAATGTCCAGGCAGCTTCTTCAATGGAAAAATCTAATTGTTCCAAACTGCCGCCTACGACCCGAATAATATACGGCAAACTGATGATAAAGTGTCCTAACAATAATCCTTGAAAAATAGGCAATTGTAAGCGAATCACAATAAATTGGAATAAGGAAAAACCAACTACGACTCCTGGAATAATGGTGGGAGAAAGAAAGAAACTCTTCAAACCCTTTCTCCCAAAGAAATCATGACGAGAAAGAGCGTACGCCGCTGGTATTCCAATGATCAATGCTAACAGAGTTGCCAGCATTGAAATTTTTAGACTTAGCCAAAAACTACGTAAAAATCCGGAGACTTTAAAAACATTTGCATACCATTGGAACGTAAAGCCTTTAATTGGAAATTGAATACTCGGATTTTCACCAAAAGAAGTAACAACAACAATTAATAAAGGTAAAAATAAGAAAAGAAATACCAAGAAAACGAAGAATAGAAGCTTTTTTTGTTTACGCATGAATATCTCCTCCTCTTCGGTCAATACGCGCTGCTAACCAATTAAACACCGTCATGACTAAGGAGGTAGTGACAATCATGATTAACGCAATAACTCCTGCATTATTCCAATTTCCTAATGTCATCGCATTTTGATAAAGGAACGTCGACATCATCATGTTCTGATTTCCCCCCAAAAGTTGAGGAGTAGTATAAGCCGTTAAGGTGCCGGTAAAAACGAGGATACTACCGACAATCACGCCAGGAATACTAAGCGGGAAAATAACTTTTATAAAGGCACGTAAAGGATTAGCTCCTAAGGTTTCAGCAGCTTCCATAATCTCAGTGTCAATATTTTCAATGGTTCCTACTAGTGTTGTAATCATTAAAGGAAGAAATAAATAAAGTGAACCAATCGTGATAGCAAACTCGGTATACAACATTCGGATTGGCTCTGCAACCAAACCGGTTGTTAGCAGTAGCCGGTTAATGATACCGTTTGTTCCTAAGATATTGATCCAAGCAAAACTGCGGACAATTGAATTTGTCAGCAAAGGAAAAAGGACAAGGCCCATCATCAAACTACGGTACTTGCGATCACTTCTAGCAATGAAGTAAGCGGTAGGTAATCCCAGAAGAATACTGAACAGTGTTACTAGTAAGGAAAGTCGGATGGTGCGCCATAAAATACTTACATTATACGAGTCTGCAAAAAAGTTTTGGTAGGAAATAAGGGTGAATGCTCCATCATAGAAAGTTGGCCAAATGATCGATAATAAAGGCAACACTAGAAATACAATCAATAAAATTAAACCAGGTGTAACGATGATAATTGGGATATTTTTCGATGACACGTATAAAGCCTCCTTTTATTTTATTAGTTAAGACGAACGTTTATTTACAAAAAATACTTATTGTTCACTTATGTCTACTGATGAAGTATATAATAAACTGAGACTGGTTTCAAGAAAAAAACGAACCAATTTAGATAAAAGCAAACATAATGTTCGTTCTTTATGGGTATATTCTTTTATTTTATTACCAAATATCATTTTTTGAAGGAAATAAAATCATAACAGTCTAGTTTCACTTATTTTAATTTTTTTTACAAAAATCTTATTTACGTATATAATTGTTTTAAAAAGCTTTAAAAGCAACTTTTGAAGAAACAAGGTTTTAGAGTGTAAACTCAGATAATATAGTTTTAATTATTTTTTTCTTTTTTGCTATGAGCCCGATTTGGGATACTAGTTACGTTATCGCATCTGGTTCATGAAAATAGACAAGTTTTAATGAATTTCTTTCAAACTCATCCATTTAGTATAAAAATGGACAAGATGACTATTTTTTTATTTCTAACTCGTCTATCGGAAAGAGAGTAGCCGCTATATTTACAAACTGCTCAATTAGGCTTTAAATAATGAGAATGTAAAAAAGGGCTTAGTACGGGCACTAAGTCAATTCCAATCGATTGCATCAAAAGTAGATAAAACGCTTGCATTTTTATTTCAGATAGGGTACATTCAACTTGTATATACAAGTTAGGTGTAACTCATTTAAAAAAGGAGGAAAAAAATAATGGCAGATTATACTCAAGATGCTAAACAGTTATTAGAATATATCGGAGGTCCAGACAATATTTTGGCAGTCAGTCACTGTGCTACTCGAATGCGTTTTGTCTTAAAAGATCCAGCAAATGCAGATAATAAAAAGATAGAGGATATTCCAGCAGTTAAAGGAACATTTACTCAAGCAGGTCAGTATCAAGTCATCATCGGAAATGACGTTGCTACTTTTTACAATCAATTTACAAAAATTTCTGGAAAAGAAGGCGTATCAAAGGACGAGGTAAAAGCGGCGAGTAAACAGAATCAAAATCCAGTTCAGCGAGCTATGTCCGTTTTAGCAGAAATATTTACTCCCATTATTCCCGCTATTGTTGTGGGTGGTTTAATTTTAGGATTTCGAAATATTCTTGACAGTGTCCCTATGGGCTATTTGGATGGTCAAACCATTGTACAGGTTTCTCAATTTTGGAGTGGTGTGAATAGTTTCTTATGGTTAATTGGAGAAGCCATTTTCCACTTCTTACCAGTAGGGATTACATGGAGCATTGCTAAAAAAATGGGAACCACTCAAATTTTAGGAATTGTTTTAGGTATTACATTAGTTTCACCGCAATTATTAAATGCTTATGGTGTAGCAGGAACTGCAGCAGCAGATATTCCATTTTGGGATTTTGGTTATTTCCAAATTGATATGATTGGGTACCAAGCTCAAGTTATCCCAGCAATGCTTGCTGGATTCTTATTAGCTTATTTGGAATTAGGCCTAAGAAAAATTGTACCACAAGCGATATCAATGATATTTGTTCCATTCTTCGCTTTAGTACCAACAGTGTTGATTGCTCATACGGTTTTAGGACCAATTGGTTGGGTTATTGGAGGTTGGGTTTCAAGTTTAGTTTACGCTGGTTTAGGCAGTTCAGTAAACTGGTTATTCGGTGCGTTATTTGGATTCTTGTACTCACCGCTAGTTATTACAGGGTTGCACCATATGACAAATGCCATCGATTTACAATTAATTGCTGACTTTGGTGGAACGAATCTATGGCCGATGATTGCTTTATCGAATATCGCTCAAGGTTCAGCTGTATTAGCGATTATATTCTTACACCGTGGCGATGAAAAAGAAGAACAAATTTCTATTCCAGCTGCTATTTCTTGTTACTTAGGTGTAACAGAACCAGCAATGTTTGGGATTAATATAAAATATGTCTATCCTTTTGTAGCTGCAATGATTGGTTCTGGAATTGCTGGAATGATTGCAACGATATTTAACGTTACAGCTAATTCAATCGGAGTTGGCGGATTGCCAGGTCTTCTTTCAATTCAAAACGAATACTGGGTTATCTTTATTATTTGTATGGTCATTGCCATTGTTGTGCCATTCATATTAACCTTAGTTTTCCGTAAGTACAATGTGTTTAATAAATCAGATCAAACAGAGCAATTAGGTGTTGCTGAACCAGAATTAGGCCAATAAATTAGTAGAAAGTAGGAATAAAAGTGAGTACGTTTCATGAAAAAGTCGTATATCAAATCTACCCCAAATCTTTTAAAGATTCGAATGGAGACGGAATTGGAGATTTAAAAGGAATCATTGAAAAGATTCCTTATTTAGCCAGTTTGGGAGTGGATATGCTTTGGATTAATCCATTTTTTTCTTCACCTCAAAAAGATAATGGATATGATATTTCCAATTATACTGAGATTGATCCTTTATTTGGAACGATGGAAGACTTCGAAGTACTCGTAAAAGAAGCAAAAACGAATCAAATGGAAATTATGTTAGATATGGTTTTAAATCATACCTCCATTGACCATGAGTGGTTTCAAAAAGCATTAACAGGAGACAAGAAGTTTCAAGATTATTATATTTTGCGCGAACCAAAATCAGACGGTAGTCATCCTACTAACTGGGCATCCAAATTTGGTGGACCAGCTTGGGAGCCATTTGGTGATACGGCAAAAGAGTATTTACATTTATATGATGTTTCGCAAGCAGATTTAAACTGGCGTAATCCTGAAGTTAGAAAAGAAGCCTATAAAGTTGTTAATTATTGGCTAAATAAAGGAGTAACGGGTTTTAGATTTGATGTGATTAATGTCATTGGAAAAGATGCAGTGTTAAGCGATGCAATAGATGGTGTGGGTAAATCACTTTATACAGATCGGCCAATAGCACATGAGTATATCCATGAGTTAAATAAAGAAACATTTGGAAGAAAAGAAGCCATCATGACAGTTGGTGAAATGTCTTCTACCACGATTGAAAACGGAGCAGCATACTCAAATCCTGAAAACGAAGAATTGTCTATGCTATTTAGTTTCCATCATTTAAAAGTAGATTATTTAGATAGTGAAAAATGGAGTTTAATGCCTTTCGACTTTATGGAATTAAAACAATTATTAAATGATTGGCAAACAGGTATGACAGAAAAAAATGGCTGGAATGCGTTATTTTGGAATAATCATGATCAACCTCGTGCGATTAGTCGTTTTGGTGATCCTGAACATCATTTTTATGCATCAGCAACCTTACAAGCTCAAACGATACATCTGTTGCGAGGAACGCCTTATATCTATCAAGGAGAAGAAATAGGGATGACAAATCCAGGCTTTTCAGAACTAGCTGATTATGTTGATATTGAAACACATAATGCTTATACTGAGTTGATAGAAAAAGGTTTGTCTTCAAATGAGGCCATGGCTATTATTAAAGAGAAATCACGAGACAATAGTCGTACTCCTATGCAGTGGTCAAATGAATTGAATGCTGGTTTTACAACAGGTCAACCGTGGTTGAAAGTAGCGGAAAACTATCCACAGATTAATGTCGAAGAAGAACAAGCAACAGGGAAAATTTTGTCGTATTATAAAAAATTAATTCAATTACGCAAGGAAATGAAAGTTATTTCGGAAGGAAACTATCGAGGGATTTTGTTAGAACATCCAAGCGTCTACGCTTATGTAAGGGAATTTGATGGGACACAATTACTGGTACTAAATCATTTTTATGGTGAATCTGTTAGTCTTGAGATTCCTGAAGAATTTTCAAATCAACAAAGTCGTTACTTAATTGGAAATGGTGAAAAACGAGAGTTGACTCCTACATTCGTATTGGAGCCATACGAAACAGTAGCCTTTTATTTTAACGCTGAAAACAACGGATAAAGAACGCAAAAAGACAGCTTCCTACTATAGGAGCTGTCTTTTTGCGTTCTTTATTTTAATTCATTTGGATTTTTACGACGAGCAAAGTCTACAAAACGAAACCGGTCTAAACGATGTCTAGACTCTGTATATTGAAATAAGGTAGTATCTTCCAAATAAACATCACTACGGACAACCACGACGTGTGTATCACCGTGTAAATCCATCAACCGTTGATCTTCAGAAGTAGCTGGTTCTACTATTATTTCCTTTTGTGCGTAGCTTATAACCAACCCCAACTTATTTTCGATATAGCTATACAAAGAATCTTTAGCCGCTTCATTTGGCACAGCAGAAATAACTGAAGTCAAAAGATAATCTTTATCTAAAATAACGACTTCACCATCAACTTTACGTTGTCTTTCTATGTAGACAACTTGAGTGCTCTCAGGTAGTCTTAACCGTTCAACTAAATAATCAGGTAACTCCATTTTGGTATTTGAAGAGACAACGGTTTGACTATTTATGTGTTGAGCGGTTTGCAGCTCTTTATAGCTAGTTAAGCCAGAGATTGGAAAATCAAAACGTTTCACATCTAAAACGATAGAACCTTTACCTTGTTGTTTTTGGATATAACCATTTTCTAACAATAAAGCCAATGCTTTTCGAATAGTTTCACGAGAAACCTCATATTTTTTTGCTAGTTCATGTTCACTAAGTAAAAGATCTCCCGGCAAATAAATTTGATTAATAATAGCGTTTTGAATTTCCAAAGATATCTCGTTAAATTTATTCATGATAAAATACCTCACATTCCTTGTTTTCCTTATACAGTTTAGCATATTTAGCAACAAAAAGAGTTAAACCGAATCAATTCCTTCAGAACTAGTTATTATAGATAAGATGTAACGCGTTAAAGTAGCAAATAGGCTAAGAAAAACCAAAAAAATACTCTCCCGAATATAAAAAGCATAAGCTTAATTATTTCAGGAGAGTATATTATATACTGAATCTACTGTTAAAAAGGTGATTTAACAAATATAAAACAGATTATTTAGAAACTTGGATGTCCAATGTTTGTCTACCGAAGTTAATTGCTTGATTAAGGTCAGTCATATGAATATCAATACGATTTCCTTTAATAGCACTACCGGTATCTCCAGCAATAAATGTTCCGTGTCCTGGGATAGTGATAGTTGAACCTAGAGGAATGAAGTTTGGATCAACAGCAATAACGTTAGGATTAGAATTTAAATTAATCCCTGTTGCAGTAGTATCGCTTAACTCAGGTTGGTTAGTTGAATAAGCTGTTGCTTGAACGGTAACTGTTTGTCCAGCTGTTTGTTGAGCGGGCTCCGCTGCTGCTGGAGCCGGAGCTTCTGCTGCCGGAGTTTCTGCAGCCGCTACAGGTGTTTCTACAGGAGCTTCTACAGGAGCTTCTTTTTGAACAGGCACTTCTTGTTTTGGAGCTTCTGCTTCAACAGCATCTTTTGAAGGACTTACATCATAACTAACTTTTTCCTTTTCCTTTTCGACGGTAACAGTCGAATGGTCAGCAGATAGAGAAATCGTATTTCCTGTATAAATGATGTTCGCGTTATTTATATCATTAACGTTTACTAAAGAAACAAGAGAAGTTTCGGTTGCAGCTGAAACGGAAGAAAGAGTATCACCCCACTGAATAGTGTATTCAGAGCTACCATCTTCATTATTTTGGATTCCTTTTTTAATCTCAGTGACTGAACGTGCTTCCCATGTAGAAGCGTTATATTCTGCTGCTGCTACTTCTGTTGGGTTTGAAACAGCGATGACACCAGTTAGAGCTAAAGTTGCACTTGCAATAAATAATTTTGATTTTAAGTTAAACATATAAATTTAATCTCCTTTTTTGTTTTCCATGTAGTAGATAGTAATATTTTGACTACATCCGTTAAGAGCAATTGACTATAGTTTTAAAAGCGGCATATTTAATTATGAGCTATTCTATTACTTAAACGAAAGGTTCGTTCCTTCAACATATGCTATCCTACCATGAATAAATGTAAAATAAAGAGAAAAGCCCAATCGTTATACCTTCTTATCATGTTTGTATTATTTGGCTAAAAAATCATCAAAAAAAGTAAAAAATCAGTTTTTTTGTAAGAAAGAGCTCTCTTTGTAATTTTTTAGAAATGTTAATGAATTATTCGTAAAGAACAAGGCGTTTATTCTGAAAAATGATGCGATTTATTGTTATAACCATTAGCAAATAAAAAGAATCGGTATCAGTATGAGCCAAATAAGCAAGAAATAATTCTTATTTAAGGCAATAAGTGAAAAATTTGTAATATAATAACGTTCGTTTTTGAAAGGATTTTGATTGATTCGTACATACACTTTTGATTGATTCGTACATACACTAAGAAATGAATACATTTGAAAATGCTAAATCTCATCGTTCCAGTCGCTTTGCAAAAGAAATAGATTAGGAAATAGATTAGATTGAAGAAGATGCCTATTATAGTAGAAATAAGTTGAGAAGCAATTAAAAAAAGACCAACAGAAGTGAAATAGACAATAGGAAGATAAAACATTAAGTCTATTGTAGTCAAGTTATTGACAAATAGTTAGAGAGCTTGTATAGTCTAAACGGAGCAGTAATAAAAAAATTAGCAACTAATATAAATTTATCTGAATGATAAAAGTAGTCAAAGTGCTTTATCCATTCCATTTGGGGTCAACAAATGGGTGGAGTGGGCGCTTTTTTCGTGCAAAAAATTAAAAGGAGTGAAGGAGTTTGTCATTAGAATTTGAAACAATAGCAGCTATTTCAACACCGCCAGGAGAAGGTGCCATAGGGATTGTTCGTTTGAGCGGAGAAGAAGCATTAAAGATTGCTGATTGTGTTTATAAGTCAGGTACAAAAAAACTAAGAGAACAAAAGAGTCATACCCTTCATTATGGGCATATTGAAAATCCAAAGACAGGTGAAATAGTTGATGAAGTAATGATTTCAGTGATGCGAGCTCCTAAAACCTTTACACGTGAAGACGTTGTTGAAATAAATTGTCATGGTGGAATTACATCTGTTAATCAAGTATTGCAAGTTGTTCTTCAATTTGGTGCTCGTTTAGCTGAACCAGGAGAATTTACTAAGAGAGCATTTTTAAATGGACGGATTGATTTATCACAAGCAGAAGCTGTGATGGACTTGATTAGGGCTAAGACGGATAGAGCTATGCATGTAGCGCTGCAACAATTGGATGGTAATTTATCTACATTAATACGTAATTTACGTTCAGACATACTGGATACTCTTGCTCAAGTAGAAGTCAATATTGACTATCCTGAATACGATGATGTAGAAACACTAACATCACAGTTGTTAGTTGAAAAAGCAAAAATAGTTAAAATTCAAATTCAACAATTATTGCAAACAGCTAGTCAAGGAAAGATACTAAGAGAAGGATTAGCTACAGCGATTATAGGACGTCCAAACGTAGGGAAATCAAGTTTGTTAAATTTTTTATTGCAAGAAGAAAAAGCAATTGTAACTGAAGTTGCCGGAACAACTCGAGATGTTATCGAAGAATACGTAAATGTTAGGGGAGTCCCTTTAAAACTAGTGGATACTGCTGGAATACGTGAAACAGAAGATATCGTAGAGCGAATTGGCGTAGAAAAAAGCCGTCAAGCATTGGCCAATTCAGATTTAGTGTTACTTGTTTTTAACCAAAATGAAAAGTTAACAGAAGAAGATAGTCTATTAATAAAAGCAACCGATCAAAACCATCGTATTGTCATTTTAAATAAAATGGATTTACCGAATAAATTAGATTTAACAAAGCTAGAAACGCTAGTTGAGCCCGCTTCTATTGTAAAAACATCTATTCTAACTAAATCAGGCATTGATATATTAGAAGAAAAAATTGCTAATCTGTTTTTTGCAGGGCAAACAGGTGAAAAAGATGCCACGTATGTTTCTAATGTACGTCATATTGCCTTATTAAACGATGCAGAATCTGCTTTAGACGATGTGATTACGGGAATCGAATCTGGTATGCCGGTCGATCTCGTTCAAATAGACATGACTCGTTGTTGGGAATTACTAGGTGAAATTACCGGAGACAGCGTTCAAGATGAACTATTAACCCAATTATTCAGTCAATTTTGCTTAGGAAAATAATAACTATCCAAAGAAAAGTTATTTTTATATAAAAGATAATAAATGAAACGAAATATGAAATGAGAGGTATGATTTGATGCAACAATACGAAGCAGGTAGTTTTGATATTATAGTAGTAGGAGCAGGACATGCTGGTTCTGAAGCAGCTTTAGCTTCGGCAAGAATGGGGAGCAAAACATTATTAATTACTCTTAACTTAGATATGATTGCTTTTATGCCATGTAATCCATCATTAGGTGGTCCAGCTAAAGGAGTTGTCGTTCGAGAAATAGACGCTCTTGGTGGAGAAATGGGACATAACATTGACAAAACATATATCCAAATGAGGATGTTGAATACTGGTAAAGGCCCAGCTGTGAGAGCTTTACGTGCACAAGCAGACAAATTTATGTATGCAAATGAAATGAAGCGCACGATTGAAACGACTGAAAATCTCGTTTTAAAACAAGGAATTGCAGAAGAATTAATTATAGAAGATGGTATTTGTAAAGGGATTATTACGCATACTGGAGCTATCTACCGTGCAAAAGCTGTTATTTTAACAGCAGGCACCTCTTCTCGTGGACAAATCATTATTGGTGAATTGAAATATTCTTCAGGTCCAAATAATTCTCAACCTTCAATTAAACTTTCAGAAAATCTAATCGAACACGGCTTTGAACTAAATAGATTTAAAACAGGAACGCCCCCACGGGTTAAGGCGTCTACCATTAACTATGAGTTAACAGCAGAACAACCAGGTGATATAAAAGTGAATCACTTTAGCTACGAGACATCAAATAACGTTTATCTAAAAGATCAACTATCTTGTTGGTTAACTTATACAAATGAAAAGACACATAACATCATTCAAGAAAATTTGTATCGTGCACCAATGTTTACAGGTATTGTTGAAGGAGTCGGAGCACGTTACTGTCCGTCAATTGAAGATAAAGTCGTACGTTTCAGTGATAAACCAAGACATCAGTTGTTCTTAGAGCCAGAAGGTCGCCATACAGAAGAAGTTTATGTACAAGGTCTATCTACTTCGCTTCCTGAAGATGTCCAAGAAGATATTCTGCACACGATTGAAGGCTTAGAGAATGCTGAAATGATGAGAAGTGGCTATGCAATTGAATACGATGTCGTTGTTCCTCACCAGTTGCGTCCTTCATTAGAAACAAAAGCGGTTGAAAATCTTTTTACAGCCGGACAAATGAACGGGACATCAGGATATGAAGAAGCTGCGGGCCAAGGGATTATGGCAGGGATTAATGCTGTTCTTAAAATTCAAGGCAAAGAACCTTTTGTGATGAAACGTAGTGCAGGTTATATCGGCGTAATGATTGATGACTTAGTAACAAAAGGGACAAATGAGCCATATCGGTTATTGACATCAAGAGCGGAATACCGGTTGTTGCTACGCCATGATAACGCTGATTTCCGTTTAACAGAAATAGGTTACCAATTAGGCTTAGCTTCAAAAGAGCGCTACGATGCCCTTCTTTTAAAAAAGGAAAAAGTAGAACAAGAGTTGAATCGTTTAGGTCATATTCGATTGAAACCAACAGTAGAAATTCAAGATTTTTTAACAGCAAAAAATATCTCGCCATTAAAAGATGGCATTTTAGCACTTGATTTCTTACGTCGACCAGAAATTTCATACTGGGATATTCTTAAATTTGCTCCATTAGACGAAACGTTGCCTAGAGATGTAGAAGAACAAATTGAAATCCAAGTAAAGTATGAAGGTTATATAAAAAAAGCCATTCAAAAAGTAGACAAGCTAAAAAGAATGGAAAATAAACGAATTCCAGAGAATATTGATTATTCGGTTATCAATGGAATTGCAACCGAAGCAAAACAACGATTAACACTTATTCAACCTGAAACGATTGCACAAGCAAGCCGTATTAGTGGCGTTAATCCAGCTGATATTTCAGTTTTAATGGTTTATGTAGAACAAGGAAAAATTGTAAAAGTATAGGGATAGAATAATAGCTACAATAAAAGCCGGTACAATTAAGGATTAACTTAATTGTACCGGCTTTTATTCATTCAGTAAATTAGATTTTTTTTTCGTTTAATAAATCTTGAATAGCATTAGCATTCTTTAAATCACAAGTAATAATAAGATGATCACCAACATGAATAATAGTGTGTCCATGAGGAAAGATATATTCATTCCCCCTACGCATGGAGGAGATGATGATTTCTTCTGGCCATTCCACGTCATTGATAGCTTTTCTAGATAAAAGGCTATCAGGTCCGATAGTATGCACAAAAGAGTGAGGTTTGCTCACTACTACATTATCGTCATCCGGAATTAAATTTTTCAATAAACTTTCGTAGATTGGTTTAACTCCTAAGAAGTCGGCCATCATATACGCTGTTAAAGAAACAACTGCTAACGGCATTAATTGATTCAAGCCTCCAACCATTTCAGTAACTAATAAGATAGCTGTTAAAGGCGCTTTCCCTATAGCAGTAAAGTAACCAGCCATAGCAAATAAAATAAAATGAGTTAAATACTGAGCATCCATTTTAAAATAATAAATCATAAATTGAGCAAATAGCGCACCAAGAATGGCACCCAGAGATAAAATGGGTAAGAAAATACCTCCAGGAACACTAGCTCCATAAGATATCATCGAGAAAATAAAACGAAAAACAAATAATCCAACTAAAATAGATAGAGATAAATTCCACTTCGGCAGTTGCGAAATAATCCCATGCCCCCCTCCAATCAGTTCTGGCAAATAAAAGCCCATTGGGATAATTAGTAAAAGAGGAATAACCGAATTAAAATGCTCAGGAATAAAGGAAAATAATTGATAAAATTTTGGAAGGATATCTAATAAAACTTTAGAGTAAATCCAGCCTCCAAAACCGAGGAGAATTCCTAATAATGGCAAGTAAATATAATATTTAAGTGGAAGATTTGTTACTGTTCCGATGTCCAATATAGGAGCTAAACCAAAAAAGTTTAAAGAGACGAAGTTGGCAACAACCGCTGATGTAAATGTTGTTATAGCAACTAAAGGAGAGAAGTTGTGATGAACTTCTTCCAATATAAACATTAATCCTGCTATAGGTGCATTAAAAGCAGCTGCTAAACCTGCTCCAGCTCCACTCGATAATAAAACCTTCTCTTCTGTTTCATCTCCTTTTGTTAATTTGCTGACACCCAATCCCACTGAAGCTCCTAATTGAATAGAAGGACCTTCTCTACCAAGAAAAAGTCCAGATCCTATAGCTAATAGTCCGCCGATGAATTTTTTCCATAGGACAGACCACCATTGAACATGAATAATACCTTGAACTTGACCTTTTACTTGAGAAACCCCACTCCCTTTAATGTCTGGGTCGCTTTTAACAAATAAACCAATAATAATAGCGATAGTAATGGAGATAAAAGTCCAAGGAATCAACCATAGAGGTTCTGAATGGAAAAATGTGTATAAAAGGATAATATTTTCAAAAATAATTTCTACACCTAAACGGAATAAACTTACGATGAAGCCCACCAACACCCCAACTACTATTGCTTTAGTGATGTATCGGATTCGTCGATCTTTAAGTGTAGTGAACAATCTTTTCATGCGTTAATCTTCCTTCTCTAAAATATATTTTAAGTCTCACTTAACCATACTACTACTTTTAGGTGGACAGAAACAAGGTTAATAGGTAATTAAGAAAAATTACTTTGCTTTAATAACGAGAGTAGGGTATAATTGATAGCGGATACTTTAATAAACAAAGGTTCCATAGCTCAGTTGGGAGAGCACTACCTCGACAAGGTAGGGGTCGCTGGTTCGAGCCCAGTTGGGACCATAACGAATTGGATAGAAGCCCTTAAAATTTTGGCATAAGTGATTTTCCGCCATGTTTTAGGGCTTATTTTTTTGTCACCCCCTTTTCTACTTACTGGTCCATCCTCGATTGCCATCGTACGAAAGCCACCTTCTAAATTTCCTAATAAAATTTTATTGTAATTTTCCGTCTTATGACCTGTGATCGCAGAGTTTTCGTTGTGAGATTCGCAGTTCCTTGAGTATGAAAAGGCATCCTATAATCACGCAGTAGCGAAAGCTACCTTTAAAGTTATTAAGTCAGATGATGTATGCTATAATTTAGTAAAGATTTAAAGGAGAAAAAATGAAAAAATTAGTTAAGGATATTGGAGATGAATTAAAGCATTTTTTATCCGGAAAGACAATAGATGCGGTTATTCCACCGATAATATATGTAATAGGAAATAATCTGTTCGGACTTAAAGAAGGAATCATACTGGCTCTATCTATTGCTTCTATTTTAGCTCTATTTAGGTTTTTAAAAAAAGAAAAGATTCTTTATGCTCTGGGAGGTATTGCCGGGGTAGCTCTGGCTTCTGGATTTGCATTAATTGCGGACGAGGCAGCAAATTATTTTGTGCCTAAGATAATAGGGAGTGGAGGTTTATTTTTAGTATCTATTATAAGTGTTTTTGTTGGAAAACCTCTTGCAGCAATTTTAAGTCATCTATCAAGAGGTTGGCACTTTGATTGGTTTTTAAGAGATGATATAAAACCAGCTTATAGAGAAGTAACAGTTGTATGGGCAATTTTATTTTTAGGAAGAATGATTCTTCAAATATTTCTATATAACAGAGGGAACTTAACGGAGTTAGGATGGGCAAGTATTTTACTTGGTTTTCCAGCAACTCTGACAGTGTTAATTTTAACACTAATTTATGGAGTATGGAGACTTAAAAGATTAGGTGGGCCTGGTATAGATGAGTTTCAAGAAGGAAAAAATCCACCATGGGAAGGTCAGAAAAAAGGGTTTTAAACGTGTAAATACATTTTTTTAAAAGAATGAGAAAAATGAACTTCAAAAGAGTGTTAAAATTTACTGAATCGTTTACTGATGGCAGTTTCGAGGTTAACAAATGGTGCTCCTAATTAGAGCTACTAAGAGTGGACATAAGCGAATAGTAAATAAAACATGCCCGTTAATGATTTATAAATCATTAACGGGCATGTTTTATTTATCAGCTTTATCAGAAACAACTTAATTAAATAATCTAGCTATAAAAAATGTAATAGTAGAAACAGCTCCCCCTAAAGAGGTTCCCCAAATCAGGTCAATGATAGTAATCTTAAGAGGCCAATCTTTTAGAGTTGCTAAATTGGTTAAGTCATAGGTAGCATAGGTTAACAGTCCTAGGAACATTCCTGCAAATAAAGCATATGTCCAACTATTGTTTTCTATTGCGGGATTAATTACAAAAAACAATAATCCAGCTATAAAAATTAAATAGAAAATAATGGCGGCAACCCAATTAGGTTTAGCACTCATAATAAAACCCAGCTCCCGTTGATACAAATCTTTAGCAATAAACACTAGCCAAATAAGATCAATAATTAGAAATGTAACAAAGGCTATTAAATATTGTGTTAATAATTCCCACATAATTATTCTCCTCCTTTTATGAGTGGTTATTTTTAGGAAACCAAGGAATAAAAGTATTTGTTCTCAATTGATAAGCATCGTAATCTGCTCGTCCTTTATATTTCTTTTCCAACATCCTGACGCCAGAAACGAATACAATAAAGGTTGTCATTAACAAAGACCCACAGACTAGCGACCATTTATTTTTTCATCATTTTCTCATGTGGATAGACTTATAATTCTATGATTTACCTATGTTTCGTTTCACAGGATGGACGGTTAACTTGGAGCTTCAACATAATGTAGCATTGTTACATTATGTTGAAGCTCCAAGACTTCACCGAATATAAAAATATAGCCAGCCGCAACAATAAATCCAAATTCCCACCAATGTCAATAATGTAATGGTTCTTTATAATTTTCCTTACGATAAAAAGTGCAAATAAATAAAACTACAAATACTTGTAATTAGATAAGTTTAAACCACCTATTTTTTTAGTATATAAGATAGTGCAACTGCTCCAGCGCCAGCCCCTACAGCTACAACTGATGAAGTCTCCACAATATATCTAGGTTCTTTACCAATTAATCCTGTGAATAAATGCTCTAATTCTTTGGCCTCTTCTAAATTATTGATGTGAACAATATTATATGATTCTATAGTGTTACTTTTCATTATTTTCCTAACATGTTGCACCAACTTGTTGAGACTACCTTTAGTTGTAAAAGAAATACTATCCAGTTTCCCCTCGCCTGCCTCATCCAAGGTTACAATGGGTTTTAATCCAACTTTTTTCCCTATTCTACCCATAGTTGTGCTTAAGCGGCCAGATTTTATCATATTATCTAAGGTTTTTACACGAACTAATATTTTACTTTTTGGTATATCATTAGTTACTATATTGACTATTTCATTGTGTTTATAGCCTTGACCAATTAAATCAGCAGCTTTTGCGACCAATAATCCTTGGGCTCCTGAATTTTGTTTTGTGTCTATAACATCTATTTTAAAGTTATTAAACTTCGTTCTCTTAGCCACTCTGTTAATCGTATTGTAAGTGCCGCTTAATTGCTTGGAAACTGTCATAATAACCAAGGATTTATAATAAGTAGAAAGATAAATCAAAATATTTTCTATTGTCTTTTCATCCGGTTGTGACGATGTCGGTAAGTCTTTACTGTCTTTAGAATAATCCAATAGTTGTTCAGGCGTTATAGTTAATTTATCAATAAAGGAAGTCTTCTCGAATAATATATTCATATTGATGATATGAATTTGTTCCCTATCTATAAACTCTTGAGGGATATCGGCTATACTATCTGTCAATAGAGCTATGTCTGATTTTCTTCTCAATACAACATCTTGTTGTTTTTTCATATCATCTACTTTTTGGTATTCTATATTGCCATTTTGACGAAGTATTTCAAATACACGCTCTGGTTCGTTGGAATGGATATGAATTCTCATTTGGTTATTATTCGCTGCAACTACTAAAGAATCACCTAAATTATTTAAAATCTTCTTCATGTTTTTTGTGTCTAATTCATTTCCTCTTAGTAAACATTCTGTACAATACCTATAAGTAATCTTAGAATTCATGTCGTGTTCAACTGCGACGTGGATGGTTTCTCTTTGTACTTTATTAATGGATTCTATATCTATCAGATTCCCTTTTTTAAAGTATTCTAGCATGCCATGGATAAAAAAGGCGAAACCGCTGGCGCCTGCATCAACAACTCTTGCTTTTCTTAGCTCTTTTAATTGATATTGTGTCTTTGTCACTGCCGCATTCAATACTTCTGTTGCTGAGGACATGAGTTCTGTAATGTTATTATTTGAACCATCATGTCGGTTTAAAGCTTCTCCCCATTCTCTCATAACCGTTAAGATAGTACCTTCAATAGGTTGTTCTATTGACTCATATGCATAGTCAGCTGCTTTTCTACTAGCTGAAGCATATTGATTGTAATCTATAAATTCTTGATCAGATATTTCCATGCTTAATCCGTAGATATATTGGGCAAATATTATACCTGAATTCCCTCTAGCCCCTCGTATTGCAGCATCAGAAAAAGATTCTAAGGTCTGTTTAACCGTCTCACCCTTCGTTGAATCATTGATAATTGTTTCCATCAATGAAGAAAGGTTAGTACCAGTGTCACCATCTTGTATTGGAAATACATTTATCCTGTTTAAAAATTGTCTATTTGAAACTACTTCATGTGCTCCATGTAAAAATGCATTATACATATCGCCACTAGTTATATTGGTAATTACCATTATTCCCTCTTCCTCCCACGGCTGCACTTATTATGAAATTAAAATATCAAAAGAGTGCATTTAAATCACTAATTATACAGCCTAAATCATGTGTATAATATTAACTCGCATAAGTTAGAATGATTTTACGAATAATTTGGGCTTTTACTATGAATTTATGCCCTTTTCGTTACTACATTTCAATTAGTTTGATAATTAATGTTTTCAATAAATATTGTTAGGTGTTAAATTAAACATAGCTTGTTTTCCAAAATGTGTCAAGCAACTAAGGCCGGGGTTCTATGGTCTAATACTTTGCGTGAGTAACCATCTAACCAACCTAGCAGATAAGATTATCTTCCAAGCCTTCTAGTTACTGTAGATGGGTCTTTCAACTTCAGCATAACTCACTAATTAACACCTGCTATCCATTATCGGTATTTTGAATGGTGGGGCAAATCCATTGCAATCATTTAATGCTCTGAAATATACTGAGGGAGAAAATAGGATAAGACACTTTCTACCTGAAATTGATTGGATACTTGAATGGGTATATGATAGTTGCTTGTTAAATTTTGTTAGTCAAGAGAGGTTTTTTTCTTATTTAACGATTCTAGGTAGAGTCTTATACATCAAAAATCAGTGAAGATCCATGAAATTAGTAACATGCTACATTTCTAAATCACGACCACTATATACGAATTCACTTATATATTCGACTTTGGTGTTTTTTCTATCATAAAGTTAATTTATTCGAATGATGTAATGTGGTAGGTTGTGTGAGATGAAATTTTTCTTCTATATAACATACTAAATAATATACTAAAATAACAAGTTTTTTTAAATGATATTAAACTGTTACATGCCTATTAGTTGGGATCATAACGAATTTTATTTTAAAAAATTCGATGTGACTAACCGTTTAATCTTTATTTATTTATAAAATTTATCATAAAAAATGTGGTTTAGGCATTGCACTTAGACTTGATTTGTTATACAGTTAGACAGATGAACCTGTGAAACAAATTAGTGTTTCACACTATCAAAGGAGTTGTCTTATGAATCCGGAAGAGTTTAAATTAGCCCTTCAGAATAAAGGGATTGACGTTAACGAGAAACAAATGAAGCAGTTTGATAATTATTTGATACTTTTGCAAGAATGGAATGAAAAAATTAATTTAACCGCGATTACTGAAAGTGAAGAAGTCTATTTAAAGCACTTTTACGATTCAATAACAGCTGGATTGTATATGGATTTTAATAAAGGGGTCCAAAGCTTATGTGATGTAGGTGCTGGTGCTGGGTTTCCGAGCATCCCCCTAAAAATTATTTTCCCAAAATTGAAAGTAACAATTGTAGATTCTTTAAATAAAAGAATTCAATTTTTGACTATTTTAGCAGAAACGTTACAATTAGAGGATGTTCATTTTTATCATGATCGTGCTGAATTGTTCGGTCAAAATCAACAGTTTCGTGAAACATTTGATTTTGTAACAGCTCGTGCTGTTGCTCGGATGAGTGTTTTAGCCGAGTTATGCTTACCGTTGGTAAAAAAAGGTGGAATTTTCATAGCTTTAAAAGCTAGTAGTAGCGATAGTGAAATGAAAGAAAGTAAAAAAGCTATTGCAACACTTGGCGGGAAGTTTCGAAAAGAATTTATTTTTGAATTACCTAAAGAGGCAGGGGAAAGACACATCCTATTAATAGATAAGAAAAAAGAGACACCCAAAAAATACCCAAGAAAACCAGGAACACCTAACAAAAGTCCTTTATAAAAAAATTGAATAAAGAGCGAAAAATGATGGATCATTTGGAACAAATGCGTAAGAGAAAGATACGCACTTGTATTCTTTCTCTTTTTTTAATTTTTTAAAAACAAGATACAGTCACAATCATAGATGGAGGGAAAAGAATGGCACGAATTATAGCAGTCGCAAACCAAAAAGGCGGAGTGGGGAAAACTACTACAACAGTCAATTTAGGCGCTTGTTTGGCTTATTCTGGTAAAAAAGTCTTATTGGTCGATATTGATGCTCAAGGAAATGCAACTAGCGGGTTAGGTGTTCGTAAAGTTGATGTAGAAAAAGATATCTATGATATTTTAGTAAATGAAACCCCAATTGAAGAAGTTGTGTTGCCTTCTTCTAGAGAAAACTTATGGGTTGTGCCCGCTACAATTCAATTAGCCGGTGCAGAGATTGAACTGACGAATCAAATGGCACGTGAGACTAGATTAAAACAAGCGTTAGCCAAGATTTCGGATGACTACGATTTTGTTCTAATCGATTGTCCACCTTCATTAGGCCACTTAACCATCAATGCATTTACAGCAAGCGATACAATTTTAATCCCAGTTCAATGCGAATATTATGCTCTTGAGGGATTAAGCCAGTTATTGAATACCGTTCGTTTAGTGCAAAAACACTTCAACCCAGATTTGAAAATTGAAGGCGTATTGTTGACGATGTTAGATGCAAGAACCAACCTTGGTTATGAAGTAGTCGATGAGGTTAAAAAATATTTCCGCGAGAAGGTATACAAGACCATTATTCCTCGCAATGTCCGTTTGTCGGAAGCTCCAAGTCATGGCTTATCCATTATTGATTATGATCCGCGCTCAAGAGGAGCAGAAGTTTATATGGAGTTAGCAAAGGAAGTGTTAGCGAATGGTTAATAAAAATAGTAAAGGTCTAGGCAGAGGAATTGACGCTCTTTTTAGTGAGTACTCTGACTTGGATAAAATTGATGTCTCAAGTGAACGGATTCAAGAGATTAATTTAGAAGAAATTCGGCCCAATCCTTATCAGCCTCGTAAAACTTTTGATGAAGAAGCGCTCAATGAATTGGCTCGTTCAATCAAACAATCTGGCGTATTCCAACCTATAATTTTACGTGAATCAACGATTAAAGGTTATGAAATCATTGCAGGGGAACGACGTTTTAGAGCTTCTAAGCTAGCAGGCAAGTCAACGATACCTGCAATCATCCGTGAATTTGATGAAGAAAAAATGATGGAAGTTGCTGTTTTAGAGAACTTACAAAGAGAAGACTTAACGTCACTTGAAGAAGCAGAAGCTTATGATATGTTGATGAAAAAGTTGAAATTAACACAAGAAGATGTAGCTGCTCGTTTAGGGAAGAGCCGTCCATACATTGCAAATTATTTGAGATTACTAGGCTTGCCAGAAATAGTCAAACAAATGCTTCAAGCTAATGATATCTCAATGGGACAAGCGCGAACGTTATTAGGGCTAAAAGATAAGAAACAAATCGTTAAACTAGCCAAAAAGGTCATGAAAGAAAATTTAACGGTTCGTCAATTAGAGCAATTAGTTAACAAAATGAATCATCCTAAAGAACAAATTGAGAAAACAGAAAAAACAGCTAAAAAACCTTACTATATTCGTGAAAGTGAAGAAAGATTAATGGACAAGTTTGGAACGTCTGTTATAATTCACGAAAAAGATAAAAAAGGAAAAATCGAAATTGAGTATCTTTCGACCGAAGATTTAACTCGTATTTTAGATGTTCTAGATATTCAATTTGATGATGAATAGGTAAATTGAAACAGGAGTGTGAAGAGATGTATGATCTAAATGATGTGGTTGAAATGAAAAAAGCTCATCCATGTGGAGAAAATCGCTGGGAAATTATTAGGATGGGTATGGATATTCGTATCAAATGTTTAAAGTGTGGACACATGGTGATGATGCCAAGAAGAGAATTTGAAAAGAAGATGAAAAAAGTATTGGAACATACTGAGAAAAAATAATAAGGCACTAAACTAAAATATGAAAAGAAAGAGTGAAATAAGAATGGCATTAACAGCAGGAATTGTAGGATTACCAAACGTAGGAAAGTCAACTCTTTTCAACGCAATAACAAAAGCAGGAGTAGAAGCAGCAAATTATCCGTTCGCTACAATCGATCCCAATGTAGGAGTTGTTGAAGTACCTGATTACCGTTTAGATCGTTTAACGGAGTTAGTTGTACCTAAAAAGACTGTACCAACAACATTCGAATTTACAGATATTGCTGGTATCGTGAAAGGTGCGAGTAAAGGAGAAGGTTTAGGGAATAAATTTTTAGCCAACATTCGTCAAGTAGATGCTATTTGTCATGTAGTGCGTTGTTTTGATGACGATAACATCACTCATGTAACGGGTAAAGTTGATCCCTTATCAGACATTGAAACGATAAATCTCGAATTGATTCTAGCAGATCTTGAATCTGTTGAAAAACGCTATACTCGAGTAGCTAAAATTGCTAGAACAAAAGATAAAGAAGCTTTAATAGAAGCGGCTATCTTAGAAAAAGTGATAGCTACACTAGAAAAAGGCGAGTCTGCTCGGACACTTGATTTTGATGAAGAAGAAGAAAAATATGTTCAACAATTATTCTTGTTAACTACAAAACCTGTTTTATATGTAGCCAACGTTGCCGAAGAAGAAGTAGCAAATGTAGATAATAACAAATACGTAAAATTAGTTCGTGAATTTGCTGAAAACGAGAAATCTGAAGTGGTTGTTGTCTGTGCTCGAATTGAAGAAGAAATTGCTGAATTAGAAGATGATGAAAAAGGAATGTTTTTAGAAGATCTTGGAATTGCAGAATCAGGATTGGATAAATTGATTCGTTCGACTTATTCATTACTAGGATTGGCAACTTATTTTACAGCTGGGGTTCAAGAAGTAAGAGCTTGGACGTTTAAACAGGGAATGAAAGCTCCTCAAGCCGCTGGAGTTATCCATACAGATTTCGAAAGAGGATTCATACGTGCAGAAACGGTTTCGTTTGAAGACTTAAATAAATATGAAAACATGCAAGCTGCCAAGGAAGCTGGACGTGTCAGATCAGAAGGAAAAGAGTACATTGTTCAAGATGGAGATGTTATGTTGTTCCGCTTTAATGTATAATAAGAGAGTTAATAGCTCTACCTATGATTAATTTGTAAGATTCAATAAGGAGGCTTTTCGATTGGTAGTAGAAAACATAAATGAACAAGCAGCTGTACAAGAAGAAAATAAAAAACTCTTTCAAGAGTTGACTAAAAGAAACGAGCAATACATGATGAACTTGGATAAAGCTTTGATTGCAGCGAATATTTCTGAAGAAAAACGCGACGCTGTCTATAATGAGATGTTAAAGAGCTTAATTAAAGGTCAAAAATCTGGTCAAACAGCTCGTCAATTATATGGAACGGTAACAGAATACACGAATGTATTATTAGCTTCTCCAAAAGAAAAGGATAAAGGACGTTCTGAAGACTGGAAAATCGTGTTAGATGGTGGTTTATTAATGGGAGCTATGTTTGCTTTGATTACTGGGTTATCTGCTTTCATTGGTAGTGGGCAAGGGTCTGAAATGGGTATAATAACCATGATTTTAAACTTTATTATCGGTGGTTTTGTTATTCTATTGATTTCTAAAAATGTACCTGATAAAAATAAAGACAAAAAAATAAGTACATTCCGCTATATACTAATCTCAACAGCTGGCATGTTAGGTTGGATGTTTGTTATGACCGTTTCAATGGCTCTTATTCCAAGTTCTATCAACATTTTGATGTCAGCAGGTGTTAATATTGCTATTGGGATAGCGGCGTTTGCAGCTAAGATATACTTTAAGCGTAAATTGGATATTCATGGTGGTTTATTCTAAAAAAATAAGGCTTTTAAACTCTTAACAGGTCAAAGAGTTTAAAAGCTTTTTCTAACAATTTCACCTTAAAAATCTAAGTTTCAACCTAAAAAAATAGAGTGGATCATTAGAGGCACTTCATTTTTAAAAACTAGTCTTGACGGACGGTTGTATCTCTGTTATTTTTGTAAGTAAAATATTAACCGGATTTTAAGTGGAAAATAAAAAGGAGTGTTTAACTAAATGTCGAATTGGGAAACGAAATTTGTAAAAAAAGGCTTCACGTTTGATGATGTTTTATTGGTTCCTGCCGAAAGTCATGTTTTACCAAATGAAGTTGATTTGAGTATTCAATTAGCTAAAAATATTAAATTGAATGTTCCAATTATGAGTGCCAGCATGGATACCGTTACTGATTCAAACATGGCTATTGCTATGGCTCGTCAAGGTGGATTAGGTGTTATTCATAAAAATATGAGTGCAGAAGAACAAGCCGGCGAAGTCAGAAAAGTAAAACGTTCTGAAAGTGGCGTCATTATAGATCCTTTCTTCTTAACTCCCACTCACTTAATTTCTGATGCTGAAAAATTGATGGGACGTTACCGTATTAGCGGTGTTCCAATTGTTGATAATATGGAAGATCGTATCTTAGTAGGGATATTAACGAATCGTGATTTGCGTTTTGTTACGGACTATACTACGCCGATTAATGATATTATGACAAAAGATCATTTAGTTGTCGCTCCCAAAGGAACTTCATTGAAAGAAGCAGAAGAAATTCTACAAAAACACAAAATCGAAAAATTACCAATTGTTGACGAAACTGGTCGTTTAAGCGGATTGATTACCATTAAAGATATTGAAAAAATTCTTGAGTTTCCTAATGCAGCAAAAGATAGTCACGGTCGCTTGTTAGTAGCAGCAGCTGTTGGTGTTACTACGGATACATTTGAACGGACGCAGTCTTTAATTGATGCAGGTGTTGATGCAATTATTGTGGATACTGCGCACGGACACAGTGCCGGAGTTATACGTAAAATTAAGGAAATACGTGATGCATTCCCTGGGATTACATTAATTGCTGGGAATGTAGCTACTGGAGAAGCAACTAGAGCGCTATATGATATTGGTGTTGATGTTGTTAAAGTTGGAATTGGTCCTGGATCTATTTGTACAACTCGTGTTGTTGCAGGAGTAGGTGTTCCTCAACTTACCGCTATTTATGATGCAGCAGAAGTTGCTCGAGAATACGGTCGTACTATTATTGCTGATGGTGGGATTAAATATTCTGGAGATATCGTTAAGGCGCTAGCAGCCGGTGGACATGCTGTCATGTTAGGGAGTATGTTAGCAGGAACAGATGAATCTCCTGGGGAATTTGAAATTTTCCAAGGGCGTCGTTTTAAAACCTATCGCGGAATGGGTAGTTTAGCTGCAATGGAGCATGGGTCAAGTGACCGTTATTTCCAAAGTGGCGTAAATGAAGCTAATAAAATGGTTCCAGAAGGAATTGAGGGACGAGTTGCTTATAAAGGAGGCGTTTCAGATATTATCTTCCAAATGCTTGGTGGATTAAGATCAGGGATGGGATACGTTGGAGCAGCAAACTTAAAACAACTACGTGATGATGCACAATTTATTCAAATGAGCGGTGCTGGATTAAGAGAGTCTCACCCACACGATATCCAAATTACGAAAGAAGCACCAAACTATTCTATTCAATAATAGAATAAGTAAAAACCGTTTCTAAAATTTTATGCTTAGCTAAACTAAGTTAGCCACTGTTTCTTTATACAGTTGTGCTAACTTAGTTTTTTAACAAAAACTTTAGTAATTTCTGGTATGCTAGATGAAAATATGGCCAAAATGAGGTGGAAGTATGAAGATTTTAGTAGTTGATGATGACAAAGAAATTGTTGAACTGTTAAGTATTTATATTAAAAATGAAGGTTATGAAGTAGAGAAGGCTCATAATGGCAAAGATGCATTAGCTAAGCTAACAAACCAAAAGGATATTGATTTAATGGTACTAGATGTGATGATGCCAACATTAGATGGGATTGAAGTAGTTAAAACTGTCCGTCAAGATTCACAGATACCTATTTTGATGTTAAGTGCTAAAACAACGGATATTGATAAAATTAAAGGATTAATTTCTGGAGCAGATGATTATGTAGCAAAGCCATTTAATCCTTTGGAGGTAATGGCCCGCATTAAGTCACTCTTGAGGCGGAGTACGTATAAGAATGCTCAAGAAGAAGGATTAGATAAATTAGAAATTGGTCCTTTAATTATTAGCAAAGAATCTCACGAAGTCTGGACACTGACAAATCAATCCATTCAGTTAACTGCTTTAGAGTTCGGGATTTTATATTTATTGGCCAGTCATCCAAATCGTGTATTTAGTGCAGATGAAATTTTTGAAAGAGTATGGCAACAAGAAAGTTTGATCTCTGCTAAAACCGTTATGGTTCACGTTAGTCATTTACGTGACAAAATAGAAGAAGCAACAGGTGGAGAAAAAGTCATTCAAACGGTTTGGGGCGTAGGGTATAAAATTGAAAATCGTTAAATTAAAAAGCCGTTCAAAGTATAGGAGTTGAAGCAGAGCTTGAAAATTACTAGAAAAGAAAAAAGTCAGTTAATTCTTGAAGGGTTAATCACAATGGGAATGATTGGTCTATTATACTATGCTGTATTTATTATTCTTAGTCGGGTGGTATTGGCTTTTCCAGAAATAATCCGTTCACTATGGATATTTGGTGATGCAATCATTAGCATTCAGAGCAATCAAGTGATTTCGATTACTCCATTCTTCGGGTTCATTCTTTTTATCATTGCAACGATTGCAATTAATTGGCGTCTAAAAAGACGGTATAGACAAATGCAACTAAATCATATTATCAGCGAACTTCATTATATTGCAGATGGTCATTATGAACACAGAATTGCGACAGACTTCAGTAGCGATATGAAAAAAGTAGTAGAGAGCATACACGTGTTGGTAGATAGTACTGTCCAAGCGATGGAAGAAGAACGTAGGATAGAACAATCTAAAGATGAACTCATTACAAATGTTAGTCATGATATTCGTACGCCATTGACATCAATTATTGGTTATTTAGGGTTAATTGAACAAGGCAGTTACAAAGATGAAGAAGAACTATTGAAGTATACGCACACCGCTTATAAAAAAGCCAAACAAATGAAAATATTAGTTGAAGATTTGTTCGAGTATACACGAGTTCGTCAAACAACAACTCCTTTAACACTAAGTGAATTTGATATGGTGCAATTGTTAGAACAATTAGCAGCTGATTTTGAGCTAGAATCTAAAAAGAAAAATATGCAAATTGAAGTAAACTCTAAACAAAGCATTATTATGATGGAAGCTGATACAGAAAAGATTGTGCGGGTATTTAATAATTTAGTCTCAAATGCTTTGAACTATGGAGATGATGGATTACAGGTTTCAATCGAAGTTGAACAAGTTGGGAATGAAGTCATCGTTTCTGTTAACAATGATGGTAGCCCTATTCCGGCTCAATCATTAAATCAGTTATTTGATCGTTTTTATCGTGTAGAAGAATCCCGGTCACAAGAAACGGGTGGGACGGGTCTAGGTCTAGCAATAGCACAAAGTATTGTAGAGCTTCATGGCGGTTATATCTATGCTAAATCTGATGAAAACTTGACTCAATTTATTGTACATTTTCCGCTACATCCAAGACAAAAAAACACCCGAATTGTTTCACGTGAATCAAAATGAGATAATACATTTAAAAACAAGCGCCATTTAACGAATAATGAAAAATAAGGTTGTTTTTTTCACTGGAATTCGCTAACATAGAAAAGTGAGTGGGAAATCCCATTTAAATCGTAAAATTTATTGAGGAGAATTTAATCAAATGAGAAAAACAATGAAATTTGGACTGGTAACAGTCATTACATTAATGATTGGAACCTTCCTTCCCGTTTCCAATTTAACATCAACAGTATCTGCAGCAGCAGCGACTCCGGAAATTGAAGCTGAAGCGGCCTTTATTCTTGAACCTAGTACGGGCAAAATTTTAATGAACCAAAATGGAGATAAAAAATTGGGAATTGCTTCAATGACGAAGATGATTTCAGAGTACCTTATTTTTGAAGCTCTTGAAAAAGGTGATATTAAATGGGATCAAGCTGTACCCATTAGTGATTATGCTCAACAACTCAGTCAAGACAATTCTTTATCGAATGTTCCATTGAGACAAGATGAAACGTATACGTTTAAAGAATTATATCAAGCGATGGCAATCTATTCCGCAAATGCTGCGACTGTAGCGATGGCTGAAGCGGTTGCTGGAAGCGAACCAGAATTTGTGGATATGATGCGAGAAAAAGTTGAATCTTGGGGAATTAAAGATTATGACCTGTACAATAGTACAGGTTTATCTAACTCAGATTTAATGGGTCATATGTATCCTGGTAGTAACGAAAACAGTGAAAATGCTATGTCAGCTCGTTCTATCGCACTTGTAGCACAGAAATTACTGAAGTCTTATCCAGAAGTATTAGAAACAACATCTATTCCTAAAATGACTTTCAAAGAGGGAACCTCAGATTTTATCGAAATGGATAACTGGAATTGGATGCTAAAAGGATTAGTGTCTGAGCGTGAAAACGTTGATGGATTGAAGACAGGCACAACTGATTTTGCTGGAGCGACCTTCACGGGAACAGCAGAAGAAAATGGAATGCGTATTATCACGGTAGTCATGAATGCTACTGATGGACAAAAAGACTTGCAGAAACGGTTTGTAGAAACCGACAAAATGATGGACTGGGCTTTTTCAAATTGGGAGAAAGTTCAAGTTTATAAAAAAAATGATCGTTTAGATGAAATCAAACCATTAGAAGTTGAAAAAGGGAAAACAGACAACTTGAAAGTTGTAGCAGCTTCAGATATGTCTTTGTTAGTCCCTGTTAACACGGACTTGAAAGATAAAGAAGTTACTTTTACTGCTAAGAAGAAGGCATTGAATGAATCTAAAAAAGTAGAAGCACCCATTAAAAAAGGTGCGAAACTAGGCACTGCTGAAATTTTAGTAAAAGGCGATGATTTAGGTTATATCAATGGTGATTCAGGTGAAAAAGTAGAAGTTATTGCTTCTGAAGAAGTAGAAAAAGCAAATGTTTTTGTGTTAGCTGGACGCTGGATTAAAGTGTTTGTTTCCGATTTATTTTAGTTGAGAATCAAATAAAAAAGTGAAAGAACAAATTCTTTTTATAAGGAATTTGTTCTTTTTTTGAATAAATCAATCAGGAAGGTATGACATAAATAGGCTTTTAGACTACGAACTCACAAAAGGGAGTGTTAATCTTTCCTCCTTCTTTACTCTGATTTGATAGTAGTATTGTATTGTATTCACAAAAACGGATGATTTCCAGATAATGTCTTTCTAACTTATCCATTTTAGTGAAAATGGATAAGTATAGGCTATTTCTCATTCAGCTTGTCAAAAAAGAACAGAGACGGACAAGGTAAGGCCAAGTGACAAACAAAAATTGTTCTAGTAAAAAAATAGTGCTATAAGCCCAATAAATCGATTTTTTTATACTTAAAAGGTGCAAAGGAATCAAAAGGAGAGGAGTGTTAAAATAAACTTTTAGTAGGTTTCTAGAAAAGCTATAAATTATTTAGAAGAATAATAGAGTGTTAAATGACAAAGCTTATTTTCGTTGACTTAACAGCAAAGTTTAGGTAAACTGTAGTCATATAATTAAATAGATTTGAACGTTAGTAGTGCGAGATAGTAAAGTAAATAAATACAACCAGAGAGTCAGTGGTAGGTGCGAACTGATGGTTTATTTATTTGAATCCGTCGTATGAAGTAAACAATGAAATCAAGATAAAATTTGACTAAATTGTTTCAGCTCCAGACTGTTATCTGATGTAAAGTGTAGAAGTGAGTTATAAAATACTTCTAAATTTGGGTGGTACCGCGATTATTCAAGGCCATTTCGTCCCTGTGTTTTATTTGGGATGGAGTGGTTTTTTTGTTTGCTTAAATAGGATAGAAAAAATAGTATGAAAAAGGAGAGATTGAGATGTTAGATGTTAAAAAATTACGCAATGATTATGAGAATATAGCTATTAAATTAGTAAACCGTGGTGTAAAACAAGAGGTTTTAGATAGGTTTATGGCATTGGATGAAAAAAGAAGAAAACTTTTAGTTGAAACAGAAAATTTAAAAAAATACCGTAATGATGTTTCAGGAGCAATTGCCTCTTTAAAACGCAATAAAGAAGATGCAGATAGTAAAATTAAAGAAATGCGTGAAGTTGGAGACGAAATCAAGCTTAAAGACAATCAACTTGAGATAATAGATCATCAAATAGAAGATATTGCTTCAGGGTTACCTAACTTGCCCCATGAATCTGTACCGGTTGGCAATGATGAAGCAGATAACCTTGAGATAAGAAAATGGGGAACACCAAAAACAGTTGATTTCGTAGTTAAGTCCCATTGGGAAATTGCAGAATTACTTGATATTGTTGATTTCGAACGAGGTGCAAAAGTTGCTGGTAGTCGTTTTGTATTCTATAAAGGACTCGGTGCTCGATTGGAACGTGCAATCTATAACTTTATGCTGGACTTGCATACAGAAGAACATGGTTATACCGAGATGATTACACCTATTCTAGTTAATGGTGAATCTATGTATGGAACTGGACAATTTCCTAAGTTTAAAGAAGACGTTTTTCAAATTCAAGATAGAGATTTAACTTTAATACCAACAGCAGAAGTACCGTTAACAAATTATTACCGAAATGAGATTTTAAAAGAAGAACAGTTGCCAGCTTATTTTACAGCATTAAGCCCTTCATTTAGATCTGAAGCAGGAAGTGCCGGAAGAGATACTCGTGGATTAATTCGACTACACCAATTTAATAAGGTTGAAATGGTTAAGTTTAGTAAACCAGAAAATTCATATGATGAACTCGAGAAAATGACAAATAACGCTGAAGCTGTGCTACAAAAACTAAATCTTCCGTATCGAGTTTTAGCACTGTGTACTGGAGATATGGGCTTTTCTGCAGCTAAGACCTATGATTTAGAAGTGTGGATTCCTGCTCAAGACGTTTATCGTGAAATTAGCTCTTGTTCAAATACAGAAGCTTTTCAGGCTAGACGTGCGAAAATTCGTTATCGTAATGAAGCAACAGAAAAATTGGAGTACGTACACACGTTAAACGGTTCGGGATTAGCTGTAGGAAGAACATTTGCTGCTATTTTAGAAAATTATCAAGAAGCAGATGGAACTGTTAAAATTCCGGAAGTTTTGATTCCTTATATGGGTGGAATTACTGAAATCAGAAAATAAAAATCATAACTGACTCTTTCAAGACGTATCTTGATACTAGATTTTTTAGTCTACTATTAAAATACGTTTTTGTATATTTATTTTAAATAGCTCAAGTCAAATAATTGGTAATTTGAACGATATTCATTTAGTATAAGTTAAATATTAGCTAACAAAAAATAAGTATACTAAATGATATCGGAGGAAAAATGATGAAAGCAATAGTAATTGAAAATTATGGTGGCAAAGAAGAATTAAAAGAAATGCAAGTAGAAAATCCTAAAGCTAAAGCAAAACAAGTAGTTGTTGAAGTGAAAGCTACATCTATCAACCCAATCGACTGGAAGCTACGTGAAGGTTACCTACAACAAATGATGGATTGGCCATTCCCAATTATTCTTGGGTGGGATGTAGCAGGAGTAATTAGCGAAATTGGAGAAGGAGTAATAGATTGGAAAGTAGGAGATGAAGTCTTCGCTCGTCCAGAAACAACTCGTTTTGGCACGTATGCTGAATACACAATAGTAGATCAAGCTCTACTTGCTAAAATTCCAGACAACGTTAGTTTTGAAGAAGCAGCAGCTGTTCCGCTTGCTGGTTTAACAGCTTGGCAAGGTTTATTTGATCATGGTAAGTTGAAAAAAGGTGAAACAGTTTTAATTCATGCTGGTGCAGGCGGAGTCGGAACTTACGCGATTCAGTTAGCAAAATCTATTGGTGCTAAAGTGATTGCCACGGCTAGTAAAAAAAATCGTGAATTATTAGTTGAATTAGGTGCAGATCAAGTCATTGACTACAAAACAGAAAACTTCGCAGAAATTTTAGATGGAGTAGATTTAGTTTTAGATACAATGGGTGGAGAAATACAAAATGATAGTTTTAAAGTCTTGAAACCAAAAACGGGTCGAATGATTTCTATTGTAGGTCTTGCTGATGAAGAAGTTAGAAAACAGTATGATGTAGAATTTGAAAGCATTTGGCTAGACCCTAATGGACAAGAGCTAACAGAGATTGCGGATTTAATGGCAGCGGGAAATGTTAAATCAATTATTGGTTCAAAATTCCCACTCTCTGCAAAGGGAATTTATGATGCACATGAACTAAGTGAAACACATCATGCTCTTGGGAAAATCGTCATTGTTGCTAATTAAGGCAGTATATGGCCTATGAAAGATAGTTAGATAAATCGTTATTTTTTAAAAAATAATTGTGTTCTTATATAAAAGAACCATATAATATCTTCTCTTAAATTGTCGTGATATAATCTATCTAGAATTGTAATGGAGGGGGAAATAAAGTTGAGTGAGCAAAATTTTCAAAAAGCTACATTTGCTGGAGGATGTTTTTGGTGCATGGTGAAGCCATTTGATACACAGCCAGGCATACAGGCAGTTATTTCAGGATATACTGGTGGACACACGGTTAATCCCACTTATGAAGAGGTTTGCAGTGATACAACAGGGCACACAGAAGCTGTCCAAATCACTTTTGATTCAGAGATAATGAGTTACAAAGATTTAGTAGAAATCTATTGGAGACAAACTGATCCAACAGATGCAAGTGGCCAGTTTGCAGATAAAGGTTCATCTTATCGCCCGGTAATTTTTTATCATAATGAAGAACAAAGGCAGATAGCGGAATCTTCTAAATTAGCTTTACAAAATAGTGGACGATTTAAAAAAACAATTGTCACAAGTGTTGAACCAGCAGAAACTTTTTATCCTGCTGAAATCTATCATCAAGAGTTCTACAAAAAAAATCCTACACATTATTCACGGTATAGTAAAGGATCTGGTAGAGTTCGCTTTATCGAAAAGAAATGGAAAGATAACTAGCAAGACAAAAAATAAGAATTCTTCGTTTTTTTAAACGAAGAATTCTTATTTTTAAAAAAACGAACAATAACGAACGGAAATAAAGAATTGATTAGTTTTTATAGCTATGAAGGAATGAATTTCAGCTTTAATAAAATGAATGTTTGTTTTTAAAAAACAACAACTTTATTGTCTGAAAATCATTGACGGATCTATGCTTAGCTGTTATATTAGTAGATGTCGCAGCGATACAACGCAGCAACGAAACAAAAAAATATTTAAAAGTTGTTGACAAGTTAAACAACTTCTGGTAATATTTAGAAGTTGTCAAAACGACAACGGCAAACAAATTAGACCTTTGAAAACTGAACAAAGTAAAACAATAAACTGTGTACGGCGGTTCGACCAAGGGTCGAACCAAAAGAAACA
>Ga0163216_100343_pt1 | contig 87275 bp, 69 predicted proteins | sample SynspAceP_FD_167610 | JGI IMG/M metagenome (GOLD analysis project Ga0163216, IMG submission 167610) | Saline lake microbial communities from Ace Lake in Antarctica - Synechococcus sp. Ace-P (Illumina Assembly) | ecosystem: Environmental > Aquatic > Non-marine Saline and Alkaline > Saline ... | reverse complement strand
GTTCAAAGTGAGTCACCAATAACTCAGGCAACAATAAATGCAATAACTCTTTAGATATTTCCAATTCCTTTTTTTGTGCAAAATTGGAATATTATTTTAACTAACACACAACTTTTGTTGTTGATCCTAGAATATACGTATTAAACATATACTAATCTAAACAAAAAAAGCCCTGAATTTTCAGGGCTTTTGTGATCGAGACAGGATTCGAACCTGTGACCGTCTGCTTAGAAGGCAGATGCTCTATCCAGCTGAGCTACTCGACCATTACTATTTTTCAATCCAATTAGATTCAACGAATCTAATTTTTTTACTCTTTAAGAACCTATGACCGTTCCGATTTTTCAATCGGAATGCTCTATCCAGCTGAGCTACTCGACCATTTAACTTCTTAAAGTCTACCTTATCATCAAAGCTAATACGCCTCTCAAAAAGGAATGCAAAGAAACTACTTTCTTTAGTTTTATACAATATCTTTATCCATAATTCTAAAAAATAAACTCACCCAACTATTTTACAAGTAATTAACTTTAAAATTAAGTCTTAATTTCAGCCTAAATGATATTAAGTAGGGATTAACTAGCCATTAAATTTTTCCTAAATAGTTAAAATACCCTCAATGTGGTATTGATAATACTCTTCTTCACGCATAAATTTGCATCAAAATTATTCCTTATTTAGAATTAGTTTAAATAAACATAAGAAAAAGATGCACAACAAATTTAAAATTAAACAAATAATCCTCAGCACGTTAATTATCTTTTCAATAACTGCTTGTGACAGCGATGAGGATCAAGTATTGCCAAACAATTCAATTACTACCCCTGCAACCTATGAATTCAGTAGAAATGGAATGTCTTCTGTATCATACTCTGGGCAAACTGAACGATTGAATCAAATCACAGAAATGAAAAACGAATTCAAAAAAGGAGATAACGGTGCTGCTATAACTGCCGCTACTTTATTGGATATGTTCGCCAATGTAAATGACAATGGAAATGGTAATTTCAGCTTTACATCAACTAAACAATTAGAAGACAAAACATTCGTTCCTGATGTCCAGTTTTATAAAGATTTGTTTGCATCAGTAGAATCAGCTAGTATAAATGGTTCTAACAATATCACTGCAACTAATGGGACTGCGGGTTTATTGCTAAGAACAAGTGGAAAAACTATTTTGGTAAACGATAGCGGTTTTGAATTCACACAAACATTCGAAAAAGGAATGATGGGCTCTCTGATCATGTATCAAATATCAAACGTTTACACTACAGACGAAAAAATTGGAAACTCAATAGAGAATACCACTTTAGAAGAAGGTAAAAACTACACAACGATGGAGCATCATATGGATGAAGCTTTTGGTTACTACGGTGCTCCTGTTAATTTTAGTGATGCTTACGAAGGAACTGAATCGCCACTATTTTGGGCTGCTTATAGTGAAGAATTAAATGACAAAACCTATTCTATCAACACCATAATGAATACCTACAAAACAGCTAGACAAGCTATTGTAGAAAAAAGATATGATCATAAAAAAGCAAACATCCAAGTATTGAATGAATCATTGGAGCGATTGGCAGCAGCAGCAGCTGTTCACTATGTTAATGCATCATTAAATGCAACTATTGACGGTGATCGCATGCATGTACTTTCTGAATTAGTAGGTTTTACAAAAGCGCTTAGGTTTGGTCATCCTTCATATAGAAAATTGGCTCTAACAGAAGTAAACCAACTGATCGAGACGAACATCGGCACCAATCTTTGGAATGTAACACCTGCTGGCTTGAACAAATTAAAAACAGAAATCAGTGCACGTTACAACTTAAATTCAATAAAAGACATTTTGTAAATCTTAAACTTCGCATTAATCGTAAATTCTTATCAATGAAAGCTCTTTTTCCAATTCTTCTAGTCACCTTGCTTTTTTCGGCCTGTAAAGAAGACAAACCAGAAATTGAATTTGATCAAACTGCAATGTTGACCAACTTGAGTCAGAATGTGTTCATTCCAAATTATACAGAATTGGAGGTCAATGTATCAGATTTACAAACCAAATGGAATGCATTCAAAACAAACTTGAATACTTCAAATCTAAATGACTTGAAAATATCATTTGAAAAAGCTTATCGGAGTTTTCAAAAAGTGAATTATGCAGAATTTGGTCCTGCTGCGAATGTTAGTTTAAGAAACAATGCCAATACATTTCCGGCAGATACCTCAACAATACAGTCTAATATTCAAAATGGAAATTATACCATAAATACGTTGAGCAGTTTTCAAGTAAAAGGATTTCCTGCGATAGATTATTTGCTTTACAGCAATGATGAGAATAACACCATTGCTTTATTCTCTAATGCGAATCGTGTTAAATACATGGATGCATTGATTCTTGATCTAGATGCCAATTGCAAAACGGTATTGTCTGAATGGAAATCAAGTTACGGTGGAATTTTTAGCACCAAAACTGGTAGTGATGTTGGTAGCTCTGTTGGTATTTTAGTAAATGCTTGGAACCAACATTACGAAAGAAACTTTAGAGATGGAAAGATTGGCATTCCAGTTGGAGTTCGTTCATTAGGAGTGGCTTTACCTGAAAAATGTGAAGCTTTTTATAGCGGAATTTCATCCGAATTAGCATTAGAAAACTTAATTGCGATGGAAAAAATGTATCTAGGAATTGGTCAAGACGGAATCAATCGAGCCAGTTTCGACGATTATTTGTTGGCCATCGATGCTGCTGCATTAGACAACGACATCAAAAATCAATTTTCTGTGGCTAAATCAAAACTTCAAGAATTGGGAAATCCATTGTCAGAAGAAATAAAAAACAATCAACCTAAAGTAAATGCAGCTTATCAAGAACTACAAAAATTAATACTGCTTATAAAAATTGAAATGCCCTCTAGATTGGGAATCTTGATTACCTACCAAGACAATGATGGAGATTAATTCATACTGAAATGAAGGTGTTAATTCAACGTTTTTCCATTCCCACGCACATAGCTCCCCTTGCAAGCTTCCGACTCATCTTTGGGTTGATCATGTTAGCAGGGGTTCTGCGTTTCATGTTGAAGGGATGGATTTACGACTTATACATTGCTCCTACCTTCTATTTTAAATACTTTGGATTTGAATTCATCCAACCACTAAATGCAATTGGGATGTACTTAGTTTTTGCAATAATGGGGCTTAGCTTTTTGTTGATGGCTTTAGGATGGTGGTATCGCATAGCTTCTATATTAGCTTTTCTTTCTTTTACTTATATTGAATTGATTGACAAAACCAATTACCTCAACCATTATTATTTTGTGAGCATAGTTTGTTTTCTGCTCATCTTTCTACCTGCAGACCGTTATTTTTCTCTCCGCACTTTACAGCGTCCACAAGATCAAATCACCCACATTCCACTTTATTATATTGGATTGTTAAAATTACAGTTGGGGATAGTTTACTTTTTTGCAGGATTAGCAAAACTTAATGCAGATTGGATGTTGAAGGCGCTTCCGTTGAAAATTTGGTTGCCTGCTAAAGCCAATATCCCTTTGATCGGCAGTTTACTTGGCAAAACATGGGTTTCATATGCATTTTCATGGTTTGGCGCATTTTATGATTTATTGATTCCATTTTTCTTATTGGTAAAAAAGTATAGAGCCGTCGCCTACTTATTTGTGATTGTATTTCATTTAGCGACTTACTTTCTCTTCCAAATCGGGATGTTCCCTTTTGTAATGATTGGCGCTACTATTATCTTTTTCTCAGCAGAATGGCATTTAAAATTTCAGCAACTCATCAGTCAAACATTCAATCTAAAATTCAGTACGACTGAAAAAACATTACCAACGAACCTTGGGGGATTTAAATACATCATAGCACTATTCTTTGCTTTTCAAATTCTTTTCCCATTTCGCTATTTAGCTTATCCAGGGAAACTCTTTTGGACGGAACAAGGCTATCGATTTTCATGGCGGGTAATGTTAATGGAAAAAGCAGGATATGCCGTTTTTCATATTACAGATCCTAAAACAGGAAGAACATGGGAAGCCAATAATTACGATTTCTTAACGCTAAATCAGGAGAAAATGATGAGCACACAAGCCGATATGATCCTACAGTTTGCTCACTACTTAGAAGACTATTATCAAACAGAAGGAATCGAAAACCCAATAATTACTGTAGATAGCTATGTGTCATTAAATGGAAGTCGCACCCAACTAATGATTGACCCAACAGTAGATTTAACTCAATTGGAAGACACTTTTGCTCCGAAATCGTGGATTAACCCCTTTATTCCTGAAAATAAATGATGAAAAGCGTTTTCTTATTCTCGATTTTTACATTTTTCACATTGATTTCATTGGCGCAGAGCCATTTTATAAATGGAATAGTCACCACCAAAAATGGACCGATAATGGGTGCTGAAGTCATAGTGGTAGAAACCCAACAAAGAACCACTACCAATGAAAAAGGGATTTACACTTTCACGATTGATCGAGAAGGAACAGTCCATGTTTCAGCATTTAGTTTAGATTACCAAACACAAGTAAAAACAATTGAACTTCCGACTATTAGCACTGTTGATTTCCTTTTAAATCCATTTTCCCAAGAAATAGGAGAAGTAAATATAGAAGCTAAAAAAGAAAATAACTTTGGAATAACTCGATTGAAAAGCGTGGAAGGAACAGCCATTTATGCCGGTAAAAAATCTGAAGTGGTTGTGATGGAAGACGTGGCAGGAAATTTAGCCACCAACAACTCTCGCCAAGTTTTTGCAAAAGTTGCCGGATTAAATATTTGGGAAAACGATGGAGCCGGAATTCAGTTGGGCATTGGTGGAAGAGGATTGAATCCAAATCGGGTGTCTAACTTCAATACAAGACAGAACGGATACGATATGAGCGCTGATGCTTTAGGTTATCCTGAGAGTTATTACTCTCCTCCTAGCGAAGCAGTAGAGCGAATTGAAATTGTAAGAGGTGCTGCTTCTTTGCAATACGGAACACAATTTGGTGGATTTATCAATTTTAAATTAAAAAATGGTCCAGATGATAAACCGCTCGAGTTTATCTATCGAAAATCTTTTGGCTCATTTGGTTTTACCAATCGTTTTGCCAGTATTGGAGGAACAAAAGGAAAGTGGAAATACTACGGATTTTATCAATTTAAAACTGGAGACGGTTGGAGAGACAATTCTGAATTTGATGTACATACCGCTCACGCTAATATTCGCTATGCGATTAACTCCAAAATGGATATTGGGATAGAATACACGTATATGCACTATTTGGCACATCAGGCTGGTGGCTTGACCGATGTGCAATTCAATAAAAATCCACAACAATCCCTTAGAAGTAGAAACTGGTTTCAGGTAGATTGGAATTTGGCAGCCGTTAACTTTGATTACAGAATATCAGAGAAAACGACTTTCAATACTAGAGCTTTTGGATTGATTGCTGGTAGAGATGCATTAGGAATCTTAGGCGACATCAACCGTCCTGACCAAATGGGCGAACGTGATCTATTGGTGGATGATTTCAAGAATTATGGAATAGAATCTCGATTACTTCATCGATATAAAATAGTCAACAAAAATAACATAGCACTAATTGGAGGACGTTATTACAGCGGATTCACTGATCGTAAACAGGGAAATGGATCAGCCAATTCTGACGCTGATTTTACCTATTTACGTCCAAACGACTTAGAACATTCCAATTATGATTTCCCAAGTCAAAACCTAGCACTTTTTAGTGAGAATATTTTTTACATCAACGAAAAAATCACCATTACACCAGGGGTTCGGTTTGAATACATCAACACACAATCAGAAGGATATTATAAAGTTAGAACCTTCGATTTAGCTGGTAATATTCTTACAGACAACAATATTGAAGACAATCGATCAAGCAGCAGAAGTTTTTTATTGGGCGGAATCGGTACCTCTTATAAACCAAAAGACAACTTAGAATATTACGCTAATTTCTCTCAGAATTACCGTTCCATCAACTTCAACGACATGCGAATTGTAAACTCAAACGCAAGAGTTGACCCCAATTTGAAAGATGAAACAGGTTACACCGCTGACTTAGGAATCCGAGGTAATTACAAAGACATTATTAGTTATGATGCAAGCGCATTTTTATTGACTTACAACAATCGAATTGGTCAAATTCAAGTACTTGATGAAGAACTATTCAATTACTATTTATTGAGAACCAACATCTCAGATTCAAGAAGTTACGGAATTGAGACTTTTGTAGAGGTTGAGTTATTGAAATTGTTTAATCTAACATCTCAATCTTTCGGGTTGAGTGCCTTCTCAAATTTCTCTATTATGCAAGCTACTTACAACAATAGTGATATATCAGCTATTGATGGTAATGAAGTAGAATTGGTAGCTCCTATTATTTTTAAAACAGGATTGGCTTTTAGATATAAAAGACTAAAGCTAAATTATCAATATTCTTATACCGCACAGCATTACACCGATGCTACTAACTCAGAATCTACAGCAAATGCGGTCAACGGAATTGTTCCTGCATACTCCGTAATGGATTTATCTGCTTCCTATGACTTTGAAAAATACTTTAGTGTTTCAAGTGGAGTAAATAATCTACTCAATAGTTATTACTTCACCAGAAGAGCATCAGGATATCCTGGACCTGGAATTATTCCGGCAGAACCTAGAAACTTGTATTTGACGTTGCAATTTAAATGGTAAGTTAATTTTAGCATTCTGTATCTTTGGTAGCTATTCAATGATGAAATTCATCTCCACTTAATGTTGAATTTCCATTTCTAAAAAAAACAAGAATACTGTATGAACCTGACCATTGAAAACATCCTGCTAATTGGCTCTTTGCTGTTATTCATAAGTATTCTCGCAGGTAAAACTTCCTATCGTTTTGGGGTTCCTACATTGGTATTGTTCTTATTGGTCGGAATGTTAGCCGGTTCTGAAGGATTGGGAGGTATTTATTTCAACGATTTTAAAATTGCACAATTCATTGGTATCGTCTCCCTGAATTTTATCCTTTTCTCCGGAGGTCTGGACACCACATGGTCCTCCATTAAACCTGTATTGTGGCAAGGAGTTATGCTCTCCACAGTTGGAGTATTGCTCACGGCAGTTGCATTAGGAACTTTTGTATGGTACATCACAGATTTTACCATTTACGAAGGATTGCTTTTGGGTGCGATTGTTTCATCGACAGATGCAGCAGCAGTATTCTCCATTTTACGATCCAAAAGTTTGGCTTTGCGTAAAAACATACGACCTACATTGGAGCTTGAAAGTGGAAGTAACGACCCGATGGCATACATTCTGACGATTGCTTTTTTAGGACTGGTAATCAATCAAGAATTAAGTGTGTTGTCTATTATTCCGCTCTTCTTTCAGCAAATGATTATTGGTGGAATACTCGGTTTGGGATTTGGTAAAATCAGCCAATTGGTCATCAATAAAATCAAGCTTGACTTCGAAGGATTGTATCCCGTATTGGTCATTGCATTGATGTTCATCACCTTTTCTGCGACTGACTTTTTGGGTGGAAATGGTTTCTTAGCCGTTTATTTATGCGCTGTCTATTTGGGGAACCAAAACCTAATCCACAAGAAAACTATTTTGAAGATGTTTGATGGATTGGCTTGGCTGATGCAGATTGTACTTTTCTTAACATTGGGTTTATTGGTTTATCCAAGCAAAGTGATCGATGTAATCGGAATAGGAATCATCATTTCATTGTTCTTAATTTTTGTGGCTCGACCGCTCAGTGTGATGATAAGTCTGCTGCCATTCAGAATGAAAATGCGCCGACGGTTTTACATCTCTTGGGTGGGCTTGAGAGGTGCTGTTCCGATTGTATTTGCTACCTATCCACTGATTGCTGGCATCGACAAAGCAGAGATGATTTTTAACATCGTTTTCTTTATTTCCCTGACTTCCGTATTGATTCAAGGAACCACATTGACTGTGATTGCAAAATTACTACGCGTAGCGCTTCCTGAAAAAGTAAAATTAAAAGCCCCTATCGATATTTTCTTATCGGAACATGCTAAAACTGCTATGCGTGAAATTGAAATTCCTGCGAATAATTACATCGTTGGTAAGAAGATAGTGCAATTGGAATTCCCTAAAATGGCCATTATTGCCATGATTAAAAGAGGGGAAAAATTCCTCACTCCAAATGGATCTACTGAAATAGAACCCAATGATATATTGATTGTACTCTCAGATAGCCAATCAGGTATGGACCAAGTGTATGAATGTCTTAAAATAGAACCTGAAGAGCCGATCGAATAAGTTTTCATTCGAGATTTGAAGGATAGTTTTTTATCTTCGCACGCTAAAATTAAGCTATGAGATTTCTCGCGACATTATTCCTTTTTATAACATTCAATCATTTTTCTTATTCTCAAAGTGATAACAATGATGTAAAATTGGCTGCACTGCCATATTACAACTTTGGAAAAGGTTTAGGCTTGACATCTCCAGATAGTTTATTTCAATTCAACATTCGATTTAGAATGCAAAACCGAGCTACCTTTTATAGCAACGAAGGTCAAGATGATTACATCAATGCTCAAATTAGAAGACTGCGTTTGCGTTTTGATGGTTTTGTCGGAGATCCTCGTTTTCTTTACGTGATACAATTGTCATTTTCCCCACAAGATCATGGCACCATTGAAAGTGGAGACAACATCAACATTATCCGTGATGCCGTTTTCTTTTACCGTCCAAACGCAAGGTGGAACATCGGTTTTGGTCAAACAAAAATACCTGGAAATAGACAACGAATTAACTCTTCTGGAGCATTGCAATTAACAGATAGATCGATTAATAACAGTCGATTCAATGTAGACCGTGATTTTGGATTTCACATCTACTATTTACATGAAAAATTAGAAGGATTTGGATACAACTTTAAAAGTTCCATCACTACTGGAGAAGGCAGGAACTTTACTAGTCAAGAAGATATGGGATTAGCCTACACCGCTAAAGCGGAGATCTTTCCCTTTGGTTCATTCACTAGAAACGGAGCCTATTTTGAAGGAGATTTAATGCGAGAAAAAACTCCCAAATTAATGTTGTCTGCGGCCTATCAATTTAATAATGATGCACTTCAAACTCAAGGTCAACGTGGAGATGCACTTTATCAGCAAAAAAACTTACACTATATATTTTTAGATGGAGTACTTAAATACCAAGGCTGGGCACTGCAAACTGCCTTTATGCAACGACGAGCAGAAGGAACATCATTTTCTTATGATTTGATTGATACCACTGGCTCTACCTTCAATTATGCTCTGACCGGTCGAGGATATGATACTCAATTGAGCTATATCTTCAAAAATGACTTTGAATTAATCGGACGATATTCATACAGCCGACCAACTACTGAAATTAGAAAATACGTTGGAGAAGTCAATCAATACACTTTCGGAGTGAGTAAGTATTTAAAAGAACATTCATTCAAATTACAAGCAGAAATCACAACTGAAATGGTCGATTTTATTGGCAAAATAGATCGACAAAACTGGTATGGAAGAATCCAGGTGGAGATTGGAATTTAATCTTTCAATTTCTTAATCTCACCATCCACTTCGCACCTTACATTTCTAGTTTTCAAGAATTGATTGGTTGCCTTTATAGATTTGTACATTTCAATGTCTTCTTCTACAAAGTCCACTTCCTTGCGGTAATTCTTTAATTGCTCTCTCAAAAAGTTTGAAGTTTTCTCTTTTGCATTTCTCAACTCGTACCCTTGTGCTGCTGCAAACCATTCGATGGACAATACATTCTCTAAATTCTTTAAAACTTTGTAGGCTTTAGTCGCTGCATTTGCGCCCATACTCACATGATCTTCTTGTCCGTTACTCGAATCGATGGTATCTACAGAAGCAGGTGTACACAATTGTTTGTTCTGACTTACAGCAGAAGCTGCCGCATATTGCGCAATCATAAATCCTGAATTCAATCCAGGATTTTTGACCAAAAAGGCCGGCAAACCACGTTGTCCTGAAACCAATTTATAGACTCTACGCTCAGATATACTTGCCAATTCTGACATGGCAATGGCTGCAAAATCCATCACCAATGCCAAAGGTTGACCGTGAAAGTTTCCTGCAGAAATAATCTTATCGGCAGATTCAAATATTACAGGGTTGTCAGTTACTGAATTGATTTCAGTTTCCACCACTTTGTTGACATACTCAAAAGTATCTTTAGAAGCACCATGAACCTGTGGTACACAACGCAAACAATACGGATCTTGCACGTGTTTCTTTTCTCTTCGAATCAACTCACTGCCTTCCAGAATCGATCTTATATTTTTAGCTGTTATTTTCTGACCATTGTGTGGTCGTACTTCATGAACCAACGGATCAAAAGCTTCAATTCGACCATCGAAAGCTTCAATACTCATGGCTGCATTCACATCAGAAATCGCAGACAATCGACTTAATTCCTTCAAAATATAGCTCGAATAAGCACTCATAAACTGTGTTCCGTTCAGCAATGCCAATCCTTCTTTGGACTGCAATACAATCGGTTCCCAACCCATTTTCTCGTTCATCTTTTCTGCTGTTCGCTTGGCACCATAATGCATCACTTCGCCCAAACCTAATAAAGGCAATGACAAGTGCGCCAATGGAGCCAAATCTCCTGAAGCACCTAATGAACCTTGCGTATAAATAATTGGATAAATATCATTATTAAAGAACTCAATCAATCGCTCTACAGTTGCCAGCTGAACACCTGAATGTCCATAGGATAAACTCTGTACTTTCAGCAACAGCATAATTTTAACGATCTCGTTCGGCACTTTCTCGCCCATTCCACAGGCATGAGAAATCACCAAATTCCGTTGCAGTTTCTGTAAATCTTGTTTGTCAATTTCGGTATCACACAACGAACCAAAACCGGTATTAATACCATAAATAGGGTCTACACTGCGTTCTACTTTTTGGTCTAAAAATTTACGACAAGCGATGATTGCATTTCTCGCTTCTTCACTCAATTCCAACACATAACTCCCTTCTAAAATAGTCGCAATGCGTTCAACTGTCAATCGTTCTCTACTGATGTGATGTACTTTTCGTCCCATATTCTAAAATCTTGCAATGTATTGTTCTACTGATATTTTCTCTTGTTCTCCGGATTTCATATCCTTCACCGAAAGGGTGTTATTTGCCAATTCCTCACTTCCTACAATTACTGTAGTTGGTATATTCTTGTTATCGGCATATTTCATTTGCTTCTTCAACTTCGCAGCATCTGGATACACTTCTACGTTTACTCCTTTGTTGCGCAACTGAGAGGCTATTTTAAACACAAACTGCTCTTCCTTTTCTCCAAAATTCAAAAACAGAATTTGTGTGGTTTGATTTTCTATTTCTGGGAATAAATTCAATTCTTCCAACACATCGTAAATTCGATCTGCTCCAAATGAAATCCCTACTCCCGACACATCTTTCAATCCAAAGATACCAGTTAAATCGTCGTAACGACCACCACCACAAATACTGCCAATACTCACATTGTTCGCCTTCACTTCAAAAATAGCTCCGGTGTAATAATTCAATCCACGGGCTAAAGTCACATCCAATTCCAATTCAGCAGATTCTAATCCAACTAGATTGATGTAATTCAATACGTATTCCAGCTCTTCCGTTCCTTTCATTCCTACCTCGGAATCAGCTAGGAAACTTTTCAAAATCGCTAGTTTCTGTTCGTTAATTCCAGACAAATCAAACAATGGCGACAATTTCTCAATGGCGTCAGGCCTCACCCCTCTTTCGGTCAACTCTTCCAAAACCTTTTCTTTGCCGATTTTATCCAACTTATCTATCGCTACCGTGATATTAATCAACTGTTCAGGCTGTCCAATCACTTCTGCAATTCCACTCAACACCTTTCGATTGTTCAACTTAATAGTGAACGATGGAATATTCAATTGAGTCAACACTTTGTCAAAAATTTGAATCAATTCCACTTCATGAATCAGCGCATCAGAACCTACTACATCGGCATCGCATTGGTAAAATTCTCTGTATCTCCCTCTTTGTGGACGATCAGCGCGCCAAACTGGTTGAATTTGATAGCGCTTAAAAGGAAAAGTAATGTCGTTTTGATGCTGAACAACGTAGCGTGCAAAAGGAACTGTTAAGTCATAACGCAATGCCTTTTCTGAAATACTCTTCGTCACTTTCTGACTGTCTTTATCCGTAAGTGCAGTTTGATCGGCTTTCGCTAAAAAGTCACCACTGTTCAATACCTTAAAAATCAATCGATCGCCTTCATCTCCGTACTTTCCCGTCAAGGTTTCCATATTTTCCATCGAAGGTGTCTCAATCGGCATATAGCCATAGGTTTGAAACACACGCTTAATGGTATCAAAAATATAGTTTCGACGCACCATCTCTTTCGGTGAAAAATCTCTCGTTCCTTTAGGGATTCCTAGTCCTTTGCTCATGTTGTTCTGTTAATTGGCTGCTAAATTACAAACTGTGCCGTGATTGCTCAAATAAAAAGGGGATTGTCCGAGTAGAAACCTATAAATTTGCCAAAAAAAACAACTGTGGGACACTTATTGGAAATCGGAAAATTGTTTGGAAAGTTAGGATTGGTTGCTTTTGGAGGGCCAGCTGCTCACATCGGAATGATGGAAGAAGAAGTAGTGAACAAACGCAATTGGATGGATCGCCAACACTTTTTGGACATGGTAGGTGCCACCAACTTGATTCCAGGGCCCAACTCCACAGAAATGGCCATGCATTGCGGCTATCATCGAGGCGGTGTTGCCGGATTATTCGTTGCAGGACTCTCTTTTATTATTCCTGCTACCATCCTTACGGTGATTTTAGCCGTATTCTACACCGAATATGGTAAAGTTCCGGCCATCGAGCCTTTCTTTTATGGAATCCAAGCCGCAGTATTGTGTGTTATTTTAAGTGCTATACTGAAACTGGGTAACAAAGCCATCAAAGAAAACCACCAAATGGTATTGGCGTTTTTCGTCATTTTATTCAGTGTATTCGGCTTGAGTGAAGTCATCGCCATATTGGGTGCTGGTGCTATTGGTTTATTGTTTTCCTTTATGAGCCAACGAAATTCCTCTAAAGGTGGACGAAAGTTATTGCCACTTTTAATTCCTGCAGCTGCAGGTTCAGGAGTTTCTGCTATTACCTCCGTAGGATTATTTTGGACTTTCTTAAAAATCGGAGCCATTCTATTTGGAAGCGGCTATGTATTGATTGCCTATTTAGATGCAGAATTGGTGGAACGTTTGGGATGGTTGACCAAACCAGAATTGTTAGATGCTGTGGCGATGGGACAATTTACACCAGGCCCAGTTTTGTCAACAGCTAGTTTTATCGGATACTTTTTGCACGGTTACAAAGGTGCGTTAATGGCGACAGCAGGTATTTTCTTGCCTTCTTTCTTGTTTGTTTGGTTGTTGAATCCATTGATTCCAAAATTAAGAAACTCAAAAATGGCGAGCTCCTTTTTGGATGCTGTAAATGTGGGTGCTGTAGGAGTTATGATTGCCGTATTGCTGCAGTTCGGACGTGATATTTTCACCGATTGGAGAACGGCTGTAATCGCTGCCTTTACAGGAATTCTGTACTTTGGCTTTAACCTCAAAAATCCGATCCTAATTGTATTAATTGGTGCCGTTAGTGGATATGGCTTGCATTTACTAACTACTTAATATTCTCTGCTACACCTCATGAACAAACGCATAAAATACCTGATAGAAGACATGAAAGACATCCCGCCTCGCAACTGGTTTGCTTTGGTAGTGGTGATTTGCATGTTGTACATTATGTTTTTTAAGGATTAGAATATTCCGATTACTTTAACGCTTTATTTTTCAACACACTGCTCATTGATTTAGATGGAATGAGTATCTTGGTGGTGGATAGATTAAAAATATAGTGGCCGACAAATACCAAAATAAATATAGAATTGCATCAGCTCGGCACCCCAATTGGGATTACCGTTGGAATGCGGCCTATTTCATTACGATTTGCACAAAGAATATGGCGCATTATTTTGGTGAAATAAAAGAGGGGAAAATGCAACTTTCCGGAGCAGGCGTGATAGCAGACCTACTGTGGCATGAGATAAAAAATCATGCTAAAAATATAGAATTGGGCGAATTTATCGTGATGCCCAATCACATTCATGGGATATTAATTTTGAATGGAAATAAATTTGATGATGAAATCGGCAAAGGGCATGGAAGCGATGGCGTACAGTCAATGCCTGCCTTGACTCTGCCATCGATGAACATTCCCGAATCCAACAAAACCATCGCCCAAAAACGATTCCAAAATCAGGGAAAAAATTCCATCTCATCCATAATTGGAGGATACAAATCTGCAGTGACCAAACATGCCAATAGAATGGGATTTACCTTTGCGTGGCAATCTCTATTTTACGACATTATCATTCACAACGACAAATCATATCAAAACATTAAGAATTACATCATTAATAATCCCAAGAAATGGGATGCCGATAAATTTTATAAAAAGTAATATTGCTATTTTTACCTGATTGACCGCCATTCAAGAACGATTTAGAATGTTTACAAAAGACGACGTAGCTGAATACTATAACAACACTTTATCTCATTATGAACGATGGTGGAATCTTGAAAAGGGGCTTTCATTGCATTATGGTATTTGGACTAAAAACACCAAGAGTTTTGCAGAAGCATTGATAAACACCAATCGAGTGTTGATGGAGTTGGCTGAAATTTCAGAGACCGACAAAATACTAGATGCAGGTTGTGGCGTTGGTGGAGCAGCAATCTTTCTAAATGAGCAAAAGAACTGCAGGGTAACTGGGATTACTTTAAGTCAAAAACAGATGCTTTTCGCTAACCGAATCTCCACAAAGAAAAACGTTGGTGATAAAGTTACGTTCAAGGTGATGGACTATACCAAAACCACATTCCCTGATGCGTCGTTTGATGTAATTTGGGCATGCGAAAGCATCTCTTCTGCTCCTGACAAATTGTTATTTATTAAGGAGGCTTACCGATTATTAAAAAAGGGTGGCCGATTAATTTTAAGTGATTTTTTCCTAACAGATGCCAACCAACAGGACTCTAATTCTTGGATTAAAAAATGGGGGGAGACGTGGGGCATTTCAAATTTCGTTACCTGTGATTTTTTTATAGAAAATTTGACCAAAGAAGGATTTGTTTCTGTAAAAAGCATTGATTATACCACTGAAATACAAAAGAGTGCGAAACGATTGTATTATTCGGCAATACTTGGCGCCATCCCTTCTGAGCTGTACAATTTACTGAATTCAAACGTGACTCGCTTTGCAGGAAATCATTACAAATGTGGTTATTTCCAATACAAGGCGTTAAAGGGAAACCTTTGGAAATACAATGTAATTATAGCTGTGAAAGGATAGTTTAGATTTTAAGATAAAAAAACACATTATTAATAATCCAAAGAAATGGGATGCGGATCAATTTTATGGGAAATAGAATAATGAAAAACTATAGTACAAAAATATTAATGATTCTTGGGATATGTCTAATAATGATTATTTCTAATTCTTATGCACAATCAGTTAGAGTTAATGACACCTTGAAAGGAAGTATAGAAAACCAAAGCTTATCGGATAGCCTAAATGTAAAGATATTTGTAGCGTTTTTAATTGACACATCAGGCTACCCTACGCAAGTTGAAATTAAGAAGACTTTTTGCGAAGAATGTGAAGAAAATCAAATAAAACATTACGAAGCTGAAGCAATAAGAGTGGTAAAAGAAATGCCTGCATGGGAACCTCCGTATAAGGATAGAAAACCACAGAGAGTAAAATATATACTACCCATTAAGTTTTCATATTCAAAATGAAATACGTTCATTTAATCTAAACATAGATAAATATACTTTTCAGAAATGAATGATTTGAAAACAATAGAGCGCGACTTCCTAAATAAAATTGATTGCAAGTTCCCTTATCATAATAGAAATGAGTGCTTGAAATTGATTGATGATTCCTTAAGCGTTTCAGCCAATTCTACCTTCGCAATTGTCGAAGATATTTGTAGGACACCATCATCAATAAAGAATCAAATTTCAAATAATATTCAATTTGAGCTTATCAAGTTAGTTGATTCAAAGTTTGAACATCCTCTAAAAGAATTGGTTTTAGAAACAGCAAGGCTAAAGATACAAGGTAAAGAAATATCTGTTAAACAAGCTACTAGCAATATGCAGTTAATCAGTCAATATCATAACCAATATGCTGCTCTAAACATTATGTATTTTTCATGTGATGATAGTGAAGAGCAACTAGAGTCTGTTTGGGATGAAGTAATTAATAAATGGAAAAATGAAATTAAAACTAAACTGTGAAGTTGACTATTATTCTAATTTTTTAGAAACTAGCGAAGCAAATGAGCTATTCAAAGAACTAACTAGTCTAGTTGAAGATTCAACTTTTCGCCCACAAATAGAAAGTGGGGATTCAGTACCAGTCAATTTTGGGAAGATAATGTTCCTAGACCAAAACCTATTGGATGAAAATAAATTTCCGGAGCAACAATGGGGACCCACAATGCTATGGACTAAAAAAATGGAGTCTGTTAAAAACCAAATTGAAACCCTAACTAATCAGCAGTTTCAAGTGTGCGTATTAATTCATTATCCTGATGGGAATTCAGGAGTTGATTTTCATTCTGATTTTGTTGCTTTTGGCGATACATCTGTTATTCCATCCATCAGTTTGGGCGAAGAGCGAACATTCATTTTTAGAGAAATAGAAAGTGGCATTGAATTGGAGACCACATTAGAAAATGGAAGCCTAGTCATCATGGGCGAGCATTGTCAGCAAAGGTATGAGCATAGCCTACCGACGAATCCAAAATATAAAAATCCTCGCATCAACCTCACTTTTCGAAAGTATGGTTTTAGTGATTAAACTCCATTCTAAAGAAGCATGCATTTGATAATTAAGGAATGACTATTCCCCTTTTCCACCCAACTTATCCACCAACTCCATTCCATAACAAGCCAATGCTTTTATTTCGCTCATGGTGGCTATTCGTTGTCCTTTTAGAATCAGGATATTTTCTCCGTCAGATTCTAAATGGTAATAAGGATGGCTTTCGAAAAAGAAAATCAACTCTCGGCTAAAGAACTGGTTGATCCCTTCTTTATCTTCTCCCTGCAACAAAAATCGTTTGGAGAAATCTTCATACCCTTCGATGTCGTGGTCTTCGAAGCCTGCCATTCCTGCAATCCGATCGAAAATTCGTTCTTTGTCCAATCTAAATTTTGGAATTTTTACCGTTGGAGTAATCAGTAATATTGTCAATTTATGTACCTCTCTTGCAATAAATTCTCCTTCGTAAAACTCCACATCCATCAACTTGAAGTCGATTCCTTTATGCACGCCTGTAAAAATGTTGTAAGCATGATCAATCGTCTTGGTTCTAAAAAATGGAAAAGCTTCTAACAATGGCACTTTGAATACCGAATTGGTCTTGAACTTCCATTCCACTTCTCTGGCAAATTCTTTCAGTTTCTTTTGACGAGTGGAGAGAACATCCCCTTTTTTCATGAAGGAAGTCAACTTCAATAATCGCCTTGCGGCAAATGGATGCAATGATGTAGCATCATGAATATCAAGACCTACAACTTCAAGAATGCTGCCTTTTTTGATGAAATCGTCCTTGTAATGGTGAATGTGTTCCATTACTGAATTGTCTACAAAATTGGTGAGTGAAAAATCCAAGATCAAATGCTTTTCAGGAGGAATGGAATCCAACTGATTTTTCAAGTTCAAGTAGTTCAGAAAACTAGAATGCCCTTTTACACTAAGGTGCAGTTTTCCATCTTCTTCTTGATACAGTAAAGTATTGGGTCGGAATGGTTTTCTAAGGAACTCCATTCGATCTTCCATCAAGTAAAACTGAATGACAAAAGAAGTGACGATTCCAATCGCAATTCCGTTGATTAATCCAAAAAGTAAGGTGGCCAACAACGTGATTAAGAAAATCAGAAATTGATCTTTTCCAAACTGATACATTTGTTTGAACTTGTCTGGAGATGCTAATTTATAGCCCGTGAATACTAAAATTCCTGCTAGAGCCGAGAGTGGAATTCGATTGAGTAATCCACTAAACAACAACACAAACAAACACACAAATACTGCATGAAAAAAGTTGGATACTCTTGAAGTAGCACCTTGATTGACATTCACCGAGCTCCTTGCAATTACAGCAACAACGGGCAAACCTCCAATCATTCCAGAAACAATTGTAGACAATCCCAATGCTTTCAAATCCCTATTGACATTCGACCGACGTTTATAGACATCTAATTTATCTACTGCCTTTATACTCAATAAAGATTCGATGGTGGCAATCAAAGTAATTGACAATACCGCTATAAAAAATGCTTTACTGTTCCAATTGCTAAAATCAGGCAACATAAAACTTTGGGTAATGTCGTTGGGAATTTGAATCAAAAAATCGGTAGTAATTGGAAACTCGTAGGCCGAGATTAAATCAAAATAATAATAGAACCCTACTGCAATTAATACAATCCACATGGGAGCTGGAATGGCTTGAAAGTAACGGTTGGTAATTTTGGAGTAAAATGCCATTATTCCCAAACTCACTATTCCAATAATACCCGACCATGGTATATTTTCAGATTGTGCCATATTGATGATGGAATTGGGCACTTCAGTCAGCAGCATTAAGTTATTGGCTGCTTCTACCCCACTTTCGCCGAACATCACATGGATTTGCTTGGCGATAATAATTAGGCCTATTGCCGAAAGCATTCCTTGAATGGTAGCAGAAGGAAAAAAATCGGAAAGGCTCCCCAATCTTAAAAATCCTAAAATGAGAATAATGATTCCTGAGACAACTATGGCTGCTAATGTGTAAGCATAACCAGCCAATAAATTTTCACCTCCCAAACTAATGACAGAGGTAAGGATGACCACTACCAAACCATTTCCAGGCCCCGAAATGGTGACGTTGCTTCCTCCAAAAATGGAGACTAAAATACCACCCACAACAGAAGCGATAATCCCTGCCATTGGAGGAACTCCTGAAGCCAACGCCAAACCCAAAGCTAGCGGCAATGCAATCAAAGAAACGACAAACCCGGAGAGCACATTCTTGACTCCAAATTTTTTCAATCCATCTATACCGGTTGGAATTTCGCTCATGATTTAGTCGATTGGTGAACAATCATTAAATCACAAGGTAGATCTGATAATACATACTCTAAATCGTGGGGAAAAAATCGATCAAAAATGCCCAACTTTTTATCTGGGCTATTCATTACCAATAGATCTGCTTTCTTAACTTCTGCAAAATGCCCAATAGAATACCCTTCCTTGCCAAAAACGCATTTCTGGGATATTACTGCATCTACTTTATCTCTAATCGGTTCTAATATTTGCTGTATCCTTTGATTTTCTATTTGCTGCAAAGCCTCTTTTTCAGAGAATGCAATCTCTAAGGATTTTTCATCATTAATTCTTGTACTCACTTTTGTCGGCTTTACCTCTTCAACAATTGAAATGTCTTTGACCTCAAATTGCTTCGAAAACTCCAAAGCGGTATCAATCGTATTTGCTGTTTTAGGATGATTTATTCCACTAACTACTATACTGTTTAAACGACTCGATTTCTTACTTGGATTAGTAACCAACAATAAATTACAAGGCGGATTTCTAGAAATTTTACGGGCAATTGATCCCATATAGTACCTTAAAAAAGCCTCATTCCTTATGGCACCAAGCACCAATAAATCTATGTTTTCACGTTGGCAAACTTTATGTAAAACCTCTACTGGTTTTCCTTCTTTCCAAATAATCTGTGTCTCTTCCTCTGATAAACCTACCCTTTCCAATAAGCTTTTCATTTGCGCAACTGCCCGCTCATTTTTTTCACCCGCATGAATCAATACCAATTTAGCATCAAATCGATGAGTAATTCGTTTTGCTTCATGTAGAAGGGCTTCTGCAGTGGGCGAAAATGCTAAGGCTGTGGCTATTTTTGTAAAAGGTCTAATCTTGGAAATTTCTTGAAATATAACGATTATTCTTGGAAATGGATTTTTGGATGTGCTTTCAGTATAAATGACTCAAATAGATTATTTTTGTATTAATTTAAAATGCTGCTCATTCGTTAGTTGCCTCACTTTAAATACATAGCTAATGAGTTCAAAATACCTCTTCCACTTCACCTCAGACCTTTCAAAAACCAAAATTCCTGAATGGCTCAACAACCCTTTTGAGGCTGAAGTGCCAGAAATCGCTCAAATTGCTACAAATGAGTTTCAAGCATTCTTAACTAAAGAGTCGAAGAAATGGCCACCTGATTTACTTGCCAAAAAAGGGAAAATGTTTGGAGTAATGGTTGTTCAAAAAGTAGACCTTTCCTATGCTTTCTTAGGAACCGTTTCTGGTAAATTGCCAAGAAACACGGAATGCGAAAAATTCGTTCCTTCCGTTTTTGATGACTCTACCAATGACTATTTTATTAATAAAGGAATGGTAGAATTAACTGAACTCGGGAATCAGATTAAAGCTGCCACTACTCTACTTGAAGTAAATTTATTAAAAGAGAAAAGAAAGCTAAAGTCTTTTGCACTTCAGCAGCAACTCTTTGAGAATTATCGATTCTTAAATGCCTCAGGTGAAATTCAAAATGTATTGCAAATATTTGAGGAATCATCTCATGGAAATCCTCCCTCAGCAGCAGGAGAATGCGCTGCTCCTAAATTGTTACAGTTTGCCTTCCAACATCAATTAAAACCCATCGCTATTGCTGAATTTTGGTGGGGCGGTGCTATGGCCAACAATGAAAGGAAACACCTCGAATTTTACCCTGCCTGTAAAAATAAGTGTCGTCCTATTTTAGAGTATATGTTAGAAGACAAAGGGCTATTCAAACAAATCGAAAAGAGTTAGGATTAACCTTTGGTTTTTATAAGTTTCGGCAAATAATGCTCATTCGTCGAATTTCAACTTTTGATACATCAAGAATAAAAATGAAGCTAAGTGAATCTATTTCAAAATTTTAAGAAATAAAAAAATAAATCCTTCATTATTGTATTATTCAGTTTTCAGCTTTTCATCGAAAAAACCTTACAGTGTCGCTCTGAGCCTACCTTATTATAAAGACTTTGATGTATATTGCATGCATTATTTATTAAATTTTCAAAAAGTGAATTCCTCTCTTTACTATATAAATAAGGTTAGTTTGTGTTTCTTCTTTTGTTTAACATTCCTTCATATTTCCGCACAATCGAACAGAAACAATGAAATCAACGAAGGACAGAGTGTTAAATATAAAGCGCTTTTTTTATATCAATTCATAGAAAAAGCCACCTGGCCCAACATGAATCCAAGCGTTAATTTCAGAGTCGGAATTATGAATAATTCTGAACTATTTGAAGAGTTTAAAAGTTATGCTCAAGCAAAAAATGTGAATGGTGGAAACTTCGAAGTCGTTAGAATTTCTGATTTAGACAAAGTCACTTCCTTCCATATGGTGTATGTTAACAATCAAATGCAATATCCTATTGAAAGTATTTACCGAAAAATTGGAAGTTCACCTGTTTTAGTAGTGACGAGTGAGTATAGAGACGATGAATGCATGATCAATTTCGTAGCTAAAGGCAATAGAATAAAGTTCACGCTAAACGAGGAAGAAATTGAAAAACAAAAGATTATAGTTAGTCTTGAGCTTAAAAAAATCTCCATTCAAACTTATAGTAAGATTAGTTATCCAAGAGATCCCTATTCTACATTCAATAGACACCCTAAAAGTCTGGATGAAATTAACAAGCGGGAAACTACTAAAAAACTGAATGACAAAGAATTTGACAAAGTCGTTTCTGAGCTAAAAAATGAGCTTGATAGCGAGATCAAAAAGGTGAACAAAAAAGAAACTGAGATTAGTTCATTAAAAACAAACATCACTGATTTAGAAAGCTCAGTTGAAGAAAAACAAACTAACATAGAGCAAGTTGAAGAAAAAATAGAATACCAATCGATTGAACTAGAGCGATTGGCTGACTCCATTTTAAAAACAAAAGCTGAGTACCAAAAAAATATTGCAAAAGTAGAAGAATCAGAAATGAACCTATTGAATGCAACTGAAAATCTAGAAAAGACTCAAATGCAGTTGAATACTTCGGTTAAGACTTTGAATCAGCAAAAGATAATCATCTACTTGATCATTGCTATTTTATTAGTTATTGGCGCTATAGGTGTAATTGGATATAAAAATTACAAAAAACAAAAAGCTCAAGCTGCTGAAATTTCTAAGCAAAAGAACCTTGCTGAAAAGCATAGAGATGAAGTCATTCATCAACACTCACAATTGGAAGAAAAAACAAAAGAGATAACAGATTCTATCAATTACGCTAAAAGAATTCAAAATGCCATTTTGCCTCCATTGAATCTGGTTAGTGAAAAACTCAAAAATTGTTTCATTGTCTATGAACCAAAAGATATTGTTGCCGGTGATTTTTACTGGATGGAAGCAAAGGAGGACTTAGTATTATTTGCAGCAGCAGACTGCACCGGACATGGAGTGCCAGGTGCCATGGTGAGTGTGATGTGTAGCAATGCGCTAAACAGAGCAGTGAAAGAATACGGGCTAGTGCAACCCGCAGCTATTTTAGACAAAACTCTAGAAATAATTCTGGCTCAATTTGAAAACTCAGTTGATGATGTTAAAGATGGGATGGACATAGCAATCTGCGCATTTCAACCCTCTACAAAACGTTTGGAATATTCGGGCGCCCAAAACCCATTGTGGATCATCCGAAATAATGGTTTAGAACTAGAAGAGATAAAAGGTGATAAACAGCCAATCGGAAAGTATTCCACTAGAAAACAGTTCACTAACCATAGTTTGGTTCTAGATAGTGGCGATTTAGTTTATCTTTCTAGTGATGGTTATGCCGACCAATTTGGTGGAGAGAGAGGCAAAAAATTTAAATCAATTAATTTCAAGAAGTTGCTTTTTGAAATAAGAACCAAAACAATGCTGGAACAAAAGCAGTTACTTCAAGAAACATTTCAAAAGTGGAAAGGTGATTTAGAGCAATTGGATGATGTTTGTGTGCTTGGATTTAAAGCATAAACCATTCAATAAAATAGGGTAATGCAAATTGTCTTCATTCTTTTCTGTTAAAATACTACTCTTGTCTTGACCAATTTCAATTCATAGATGGCTCAAGACCTACTTTAAACACTATCGTTAAATTTCCGGAACTCTATTTAAATCAAAGTTGTCAAGCAAAATTTTACTCAAGCACACATTTCTGTTAGAGATTAACTTGAATGAAAATTTGATTTTATTAAATTATAATCGATTAAAATAACCGTGTAATCTATTGGATGAAGATGGCCAAATTAATGCTTCTGAAAAACTCAATCACACAAAAAGGAGTTCCGATAGCAATAACTTTTACATTTTTATTCAACTCTATTTAAGCTCCAAACAATATAAAATCCAAAAGAAACTTAAAAAGATTATTAATCCAAAAACAGTGTCTACATTTGCATCGCACACGACATAATCGAAAGCGATATAGAATAACACCCAATGACAATTAAAACATCAACCCTTCAAAATATATTTAGAATCCTACTTGCACTTTTTATGGTGTATGCTGGAGTTAGTCACCTTTCGTTTAATCGGATCGACTTTCAGGCCCAAGTGCCAGACTGGGTTCCGTTGAGTAAAGATTTAGTGGTGATTCTATCTGGTATTGTAGAGATTACTTTGGGCCTTGGATTAGCGCTTTGGAAAAACAAACGTGCAGAGTTTGGTTGGGCATTGGCCATTTTCTTCGTTCTTATTTTCCCAGGAAATATTTCTCAATATTTAGAAGGTAGAGATGCTTTTGGGGCTTTAAATTCGGACAAAGCTAGGCTGATAAGATTGTTTTTTCAACCGGTTTTAGTTGCATGGGCATTATGGTCGTCTGGCGCATGGAAAGCTTGGAAGCAAAAGAAAAGTGATTCTAATATAAATAAAAACTAAGAACACATGGCGACTGAACAATTAAAATTGAACAATCAGGTATGTTTTCCATTGTATTCTGCATCTCGCTTAATCACGCAAGCATACCAACCGTATTTGGATGAATTGGGAATTACTTATCCTCAATATTTAGTACTGTTGGTGCTTTGGGAAAGCGATGAAGTATCGGTTAATGATATCGCAAAGAAGCTGATCTTAAAGACCAATACCCTATCTCCTTTGTTACAGCGCATGGCCAAGCTAGAGTTGATAGATCGGAATAGATCTTTCGAGGATGAACGATGTGTGGTAATAAATCTGACCAAAAAAGGAAAAGAATTAGAGAAAAAAGCAGCGACTATTCCTGAAAAAATGATGGAAAATTTACTGTCTGAGTCGGTAGAATTGGAAGATGTAATTCAACTAAAACATCAACTGAATCAATTGATTGAAATATTAAATAAGAAAAAATAAACAACTAAAAATAGAGTAATGGAATTATTAGACAAGTTAAATTGGAGATACGCAGCGAAAGCCATGAATGGCAAAAAAGTACCTCAAGAAAAGATAGATAACATATTGGAAGCTGTTTCTTTGGCTCCGACATCAAGCGGTTTGCAGCCTTTTGAAGTTATTGTAATTACCAATCAAGCAATGAAAGAAAAAATCAAACCAGTAGCGTGGAATCAATCTGTTATTACTGATTGTTCACATTTATTGGTTTTTGCAGCTTGGGATACCTACACTGCAGATCGAATCAACTATATGTTCGATTTGACGAATGAAATACGTGGATTCAAAAATGACGGTTGGGAAAATTACCGCCAGATGTTATTGAGTAGCTATCCGCAAAAAGAGGCAGAAGTCAACTTTAATCACGCTGCAAAACAAGCTTACATTGCTTTTTCACAAGCAATAGCAGCTGCGGCTTTCGAAGGTGTAGATTCCACTCCATTAGAAGGTTTTGACCCTGAAGCAGTAGATGAAATATTAGGCCTAAAAGAAAAAGGATTAAGAAGCTGTGTAATGCTTCCATTAGGTTACAGAGAAGCAGACAAAGACTGGTTAGTGGACCTTAAAAAAGTTAGAAAGCCAAAAGAAAAATTAATCACTGTGATTGACTAAAAATAAACAACCAATTATTACTACAAAAGCGACTTGAGAGAAATTTCAAGTCGCTTTTGTGTTTTATTAAAAAATGACATTCTTGAATTTGAGCTAATTACTGAAAAAATAGCCAATAAAACGAGCTAAAAGCGAAAGGGTGTGTTATGTTAATTACTGTTTCAATCCATAAATGCTCCTCCAAAATGTGGGATTTATGCAACACTTCCCATTCATTGTGTAACACAATGAAGATTCTACCATATTAACTTTACCTCATGGGATATTTTACAAAAAATATTGATCAAGAGATAAAATACAATGTAAAAAATTCTTTCTTAGAAAAGATAACTAAGAATAATCGATTTCCAGACAATGGAAAAATGCGTGTGACTTTATTTTTTAGTGAATTGTGGCAGATAAAGAATAAAATTAAATCTTTACAGTGTAGTATTATTGCTTTATTGGCTTTGTTTTCACCTATTCTCACTTTTGCTCAAGTTCCTAATTTAGGTGCTGCGTATGACTTTGTCATTTACACACCAAATGGGGCTTTGGGAAACACAGGCATCTCCAATATAAACGGAAATATCGGTACACATAATGGTGCAATAACTGGATTTGGCGCTCCAACTGTTGTCCATGGTAACATTGATTCTGTTGATGCTATCACAGCACAATGTGCAATTGATGTTCAAGCTGCATACAATGAAATATTCAGCACACCAGCAACGGTGGTGGGACATGCCGCTGCTTTTGGAGCAGGGGAAACACTTCCAGAAGGTGTTTATAGCATTGGAGGTGCAGGATCAGTAGGCGCAAGCCTTACATTAGATGCAGAAGGAAATAGTGATGCTATTTTCATTTTTAAGTTTGGAGGAGCATTTACTACTGGAGCCTCTACCACCATAAATTTGATCAATGGAGCATTGTCGAGTAATGTATTTTGGATAGCAGAAGGTGCTATCGCTTTGGCTGCTTCAACCGATATGAAAGGAACACTTATCGCAAGTAATGGAGCTATTTCAATGGGTGCAGGCGGACTTCTAGAAGGAAGATTACTTTCTACTGCAGGAGCAGCATCAATCTATGCGGTGACAGCAAACACACCACATACTGTAACACCACTTCCTATTGAATTATTATCTTTTACAGGTCTTTGTGAAAAACAAAATACTATTTTACTGTGGGAAACAGCTTCGGAGCTCAATAACAATCATTTTACCGTTGAACATAGCACAGGAGGAATTCAATGGAGTACAGTTGGAACGGTTAAAGGAGCCGGAAATTCAAACACACAGCTTAATTATTCATTAAAAGACATCACTCTGAGAAAAAAGAGTTCCTACTATCGATTAAAACAATCGGATCACAATGGAGACTATGAGTATGTAGATGTAATTTTCATTAATAACTGTAAAAAGAATGAACCAGTTGAGCTAACAGTATATCCTAACCCCACCTCTGGAAAATTTATATTGCAATCTAATAGTGACTCCAAGGAGATCAATTCAATAGAAATACATAACTCTCAAGGACAAAAAGTATACAGCTCCGATGGCAATCAAACATCATTTGATTTATCCAACAATATATCAGGTTGTTATTTTATCAGTGTTATGGAAAACTCAGAGTTGACTCATTTGAAACTCATTTTGGACAATGAGTCTAATAACAGATAGTGAAATGACCTGACAAATCAAGGCCATGTTTAGCTGTCCCTGATAGACATTCGCGATAACTTTCCGTAAATAATACTTCCTCTGCCTATTTCATTTCCATTCGGTCAAAAAGTAGTATACCTTTTTTTCAGAGCTAAAAAGAACTGAAAAATGTATTTCTATGGTGCTAAAATAATTGATGTATATTATGCCTTGCACTGATGACTCCTTCTATCGCTGTCATCCGAAGACAATCCAGAATCCTAAAAAAAATAGTTACAGAGCACTTGTTGCTAAAAGCAATAGCAGCTGCAACTTTCGAAGGTGTAGATTCCACTCCATTAGAAGGTTTTAACCCTGAAGCAGTAGCTGAAATATTGGGCCTAAATGAAAAAGGATTAAGAAGCTGTGTAATGCTTCCATTAGGTTACAGAGAAGCAGACAAAGACTGGTTAGTGGACCTTGAGAAGGTTAGAAAACCAAAAGATAAATTAATCACTGTGATTGATAAAAATAAACAACCAATTATTACAATAAAAGCGACTTGAGAGAAATTTCAAGTCGCTTTTTGGTCAGAGTTTTCAGCAATCTAGGTTTAATTAAAAATCGAATTTAAAACCAAAAAAGGCCCAAACAATACTTTGTTTGAGCCCTTTTCACACCCAATTATTTATTCTTGATTTTGATTGAATACTTCTATATTCTAATATTTAATCAGTTTTTGACGATGCAATGAATGAGGAGTTCTAACGGTAATTAAATAAACTCCTTTAGGGAAAGATTCTGTTTGAATACGGTAAAGGCGGTCATTGGTGGTAGCAGTAAACAGTCGCTTTCCATTCAAGTCAATCACTTCTACTTCTAAACTTTCGTTTGAACTATTTTTTAATACAATCTGGTTTTGGAATGGATTCGGATATACACTAAAGTCCTTTGAAACGTTCATTTCAGACAGTCCAACACACAAATCAACCGTAATTTTAGACGAATCTTGATTGATACAATTATTGCTATTGGTGTACTCGTAAATAATCTGATGAGCTCCAACACCTGCAACTGCAGGATCGAAACTACTCCCCACTACCCCATTACCTGAATAAACACCACCTACCGGACTTCCAACGGGCAATGCAACGGCTCCAGAATTATAACAAATGGTATCTATAGAAAAAGCAGCCAAAGTAACTTGAGGTAAAGGATTCACTGTAACTGATATCGTATCCTTATTGCTACATGTGCCATCAGTCCCTGTTACGATATAGGATGCAGTAGCTGTTGGAACAAATGCAACACCATCCTGTACGCTGTTATTCCAAATGTATGAAGTAGCTGTTCCAGTTGCCGTTAAGGTAACAGAATCTCCGTTACATAAAGCAATAGCAGTTGCATTAGCAGTTACCGTAGGAATTTGATTTACTGTAATAGAAGCTGAATCCTGATTCTTACAATTATTCGCATTGGTGTACTCGTAAATCACTTGATGTGTTCCAACTCCAGCAACCGCAGGATCAAAATTACTGCCGACTATTCCCGTTCCGAAGAAAGTTCCTCCTGATGGACTCCCTATTGGCAAAGCCACGGCCGATGCATTTAAACAAATTGAATTTGTACTAAAAGGAGCCAATGTAACTTGTGGCAATGTATTCACAACAACAGAAATCGTATCCTTATTGCTGCACAAGCCATTAGTTCCAGTAACTTCATATATAGCAGAAGTCAAAGGTATGAATGCAACACCGTCTTGTACGTTGTTATTCCAAAAATAGGAGCTAGCCGTACCTGTTCCGAATAATGTAATAGAACTTCCTCCACAAACACTTGTAGAAGTTGTATTTGCGTTCACAACAGGCAATGGATTTACTGTTATGGTAATAGAATTACAAACTCCATTCATAGCACAACCTTCTTCTCCTCTTGCATAATAAGTAGTTGTGGTGAAAGGCTTTACTACAACTGAGTCACCTTCTCCTAAGCTAACTCCATTGCATGAATCTGCGTACCAAACCCATTTATTGTTATCATATAATTGGCTAAGTTGGTCAATGTACAATGTAGTACTATCAATCCCACAAAGTGAAATAGCCCCAGCAGTAATGTTTGAAATTACGCCAGAAGTATCATTAGAAACTAATACTGGAAAAGATTCAGGGGTTTTTCCCATAAGGTGATAATTGTTAGGGGAAGCATCCAATATATTGATCGAAGTATCATTGAAATGATATAAAGCATTTGTTCGGTTATCAACTGAAAATTCAGAAGTTTGAGTTGAAAAACCCCCACTATATCTAATCGTGTCAGAAATACGCATTTCATCCACTTGAGCTTTGAGGAAAGCACTTGATGTATAATCAAGTCTACCTAAGTAAAATCGTGCGCTAGCGCCTATATATGCGGCTACTTTTACCGTATCTGTAGGAATTCCATTGACGAAAGTATGGGCCATACTATCTGTCGCATTATATGTCAATGCATAATGATTCCATGAATTGGTCCCCAAAGTGGTTCTTATACTCGTATTCGGATAGGTAGAACCTGTCCGTCTCATACTCACAATTATTTCTCCTCCAAAACTATTAAAATACCTCACTTCAATTCCTCCACCTGCTGTTGAACCTGCAGCATCGATTAAGCTGTAACCTCTAGATTCACAAGAGTAAATCCAAAACTCTAATGTAAAATTTCCACTTGGAAAATTAGTTCCACTAAAATTATCTTCTGCATAATCGTCCACTCCATCGAGGTTCATAAATCGATTAAAGGGTTGGGAGAATCCGATGATAGTTAGCATTGAAAAGGCAATCAAAAGAGTAATTTTTTTCATTTTGTATTTTTTAAATTATTCTACAAAACTCAATGAATAAAAGGCTTTATTTGTAGTTCGAAAGGATGATATTGCCCATTATGATGAAAAATCACATGCATTTTAAAAGAAACAACTACTCCATTTTAATCCTCTTTTTTTTACTCTTTAATGCCCCAATTGCTGTCAATGCAAATTCTAAAGTGGATAGTTTAAAGTCTACACTAAAGCATTCCGATCTTCCCTCTAAGCTAAATAGCCTCGATAATTTAGTGAATGAATTATTGAACGTAGATAATGAAGAAGCTTTGATATATGCTCAGGAAGGACTAAACCTAGCTCTAAAAAATAACGACACCTTAGCTCCTACCTTTTATGACTACTTGGGAGAAATTCATAGAAAACTTGGAAACTACAACGAAGCCATCAACCAATTGAATTTGGGATTGGCAATGAAAGAAAAGAGCAACAATACCAAAGGAATTGCTGTTTCGAACAACAAATTGGGGAAAGTATATGTCAACAAAGGAGATTACGACCTAGCAATAAACCACTTTATGCAGGCCCTAGAAATAATGGAAGAATTGGACAATAAAGAAGGGCAAGCTTTTTACTTGAACAATATTGGAGTGGTATACGATTTCCAAAGCATGTATGACGAAGCACTTCAATTTTATGAAGCATCTTTAGCCATCAAAAAAGAACTTGGTAACGAAGCTGGCATTGCCTCTACGACTAACAATATCGCCATCGTATACTTTAATCTAAAGAATTACGAGAATTCTTTAGAGTTTCATAAAAAGGCATTGGAGCTAAACAAAAAGCTTGATCGAAAAAACTCACTTTCAGGATCGTACAATAATGTTGGCTTTGCGCTAATCTATCTCAATAGAAATCAAGAAGCCATTGATTACCTAAATAAAGGCTTGGAAATGAGGCAACAATTGTTGAATCATCCAGGAATCGCCAACTCATTAAATAACCTTGCCAAAGCCTACTTTAATTTGAATAACTATCAATTGGCCAATGATTACGCCCAAAAAGGATTGACAAAAGCAATGGAAGTGGAATCGAATGAATTGATGAAAAACAGCTATTTAACACTTTCGGAAATAGCAGAAAAAACGGGAAAAGAGAAGAAAGCATTAGATTACTACAAGAAATATTCTCAATTAAAGGATTCCCTATTGACGATTTCCAACTCTGAAATTTTGGCTGAAGTAGAAGCCAAATACCAAAATAAAAAGAAAGAAGTTGAGCTGAAAAATCAAGAGATCGTGATCGAACAAAAGAACTTGGAACTAGAGCGTGAATCGAATCAGCGGAAGCTCATAGTCATCTTTTTTATTGGTGCATTAATTACATTGGCGCTTTCTATTTTCGGTTATTTTCAAAAACGACGAATTTCCATTCTTTTGAAAGCTCAAAACATTCTGATAGAAAATAAAAACAAGACACTTACAGCTGACAACTCTTCAATAAACAAGGCTTTAATGGACAAATCTGAGATTCTATCGAGAGTGTACGCAGACAAAAAAGAAACAGAGTTGCCTCCAGAACTATTGTCCTTGAGCCAACGAGAAATGGAAGTCCTTTCCTACTTAGCGTTAGGCTGGACAGACCAAGCCATTGCCGATAAACTATTTATTTCTAAATCGACTGTTAAATCCCACTTACGTCGAATTTTCTCAAAGCTATTGGTAAAAAGTAGAACTGAAGCTGTGTCTATAGCCCACCAATACAATATTATTGGTGGTAAGGAAATATAATTTACACCACTTTATTTAAGCTATTGTATATTTAATTGAACAATGAAACTATTGAGAGCTGATGAATCGACTATCACAGATTCCAATTCATCCTCAATCTGATCAATATTGCTATTTAGTCAATCCGATATCAATTTTATCAATTATATTGCGCCCCTCTTTAAACGAAATAACTATTACAAATAATTACTACATGAAAAAACAAATTTTAGCTTTTGCTATTGGGCTTTTGTCCTTTAATTTGACTGCACAAATAAATAAAGGGACCTATATGTTAGGTGGAGAGGTGAGCTATTCTGGAACCCATATTGATAACGAATATTCTACAAGTGGTCAATTAATAAATGGTGGATATAAATCAAATAATTTAGCAATTAGACCTCAAATTGGCGAAATGATTACCAATTCATTAATGCTGGGAATTGGATTAAATTATGAATTAAATACGCTTAAAATTTCCACGATTTCCAGCACAACTGATTTTAGACGTGAAGAAAGTAGTAAGATGATTCTAATTAATCCATATCTAAAAAAATTTAGAGCAATCACTAAGAAATTCTATTTCACCACAACGTTTAATTTTCTTGCAGGAATTGGAAAAGGAAAATATGCTAATGCCTACAACTCTTATTTTGAAACTGAATTGAAAGAATTTAGAATAAACATTACACCCGGATTAACTTATTTCTTAAGTGATAAATGGGCGATTAGTGGTTCTTTTGGTCGTGCATATTATAACTATCAATCAGAAAAACCTTCTGAAAGTATATCAATTTTCAAAGAGCCAAACAATGTGACTCAAAATTACGGACTAGACTTCTCCCTACAGTCATTAAATATTGGCTTTCATTTATTTATAAAGGATAAAGAACAGTAGTTTAGGCATTTTATTAAATACGCAGGGCATTTGTATTCTTGTGTAGGATTATATCTCTTCCCTTATCTTCGGGTCTGAATAAAATACAACTTAAGAAAAGGAGATTCTTCGCTTTATTCGGATGTTGCGTGTCATTAAATAAACGATCTATAAATGGACTATCAAACATTTCAACCTAGTGCTGATTTGGAATCTCTTATCAGCTGTTATTGGACTTTAGAAGTTCCAGCTGAATCTGATTCACAACGACAGCGGATAATTCCAGACGGAACAATTGAAATGGCTTTTATACTCGGTGACGACATTAAACGGTATACCTCAGAAAATGAGTTCATTATTCAACCGCGTGCAATGGTTCTCGGACAAACAATCGAACCATTTTATATTGAACCGACGGGCTATGTGAATACATTTGCCATTCGTTTTTACCCCTACGGTTTTGCAAATTTCGTATCAATTCCGATTAAAAACTTAGCGAATAAGGAAACGCCAATTGAATTGTTGTTTGGAGAAAAAACAGCAAAGCTATTGGAACAAAAAATAATAGACGCAGCGAATAGTGGTGAACGAATAGAAATAATTGAAAATTTTCTTTTAGGGAAGCTAAAAGAGAAAACGACAATCGACCATATCGTAAAAACAACGATTGATGCCCTTTTTGCAACAAATGGAAGTGCTTCAGTTAGTGAAATTCTTAAAGCAGATTTATCAAAACGAAGGCAACTTGAACGCAATTTTAAAAAACAAATCGGAGTTAGTCCAAAACAGTTAGGTAAGGTAATCCGACTACAAACTGCGCTTAAAATGTTATTGAATAAAAAGGAAGAAAACCTGACGGATATTGCGTACCAAAGTGAATACTTCGACCAAGCTCATTTTACCAAAGACTTTAAAGAGTTTACTGGAATTAACCCCAAAGAGTTTTTAGGCAATGAAAACATGGCACTTTCTGCCCTTTTCTACAAATAGTCTGCGTGTCGCATTTTTACAATTTTGCTTTCTGAACACAATCTATATTTGTCTTGTCAAATTAAGTAAGACGATATGAAAAAAAACATTCTTTATACAGCCATAATACTATCCTTTAGCATGACTGCCTGTAACAGCCAAAACGAATCAAAAACCGAGACTATCACAGTTGAATCTAATCTAAAAACGAAAGAAATGAAAAGCCATATTTCAATTTTTGAAATTCCGGCAACGGATATTTCACGTGCAGTAAATTTTTATGAATCAATTTTAGGCGTAAACATTGAGAAAATGGAAATGCCAGGAATGGAAATGGGAATATTCCCATACGAAGATCAAATGGTAACAGGAGTTATTATGAAAGGTGAAGGCTTCAAACCTTCTGCCGATGGAGTAACCATATACCTAAATGCTGGAGATAATCTTCAACCCATTCTTGATAAAGTGGAAAAAAATGGTGGAAAAATCCTGCTGCCGAAAACAGCTCACGCAGATGAAAGTGGATTTTTTGCTTTGTTTTTGGACTCAGAAGGAAATAGACTTGGTCTTAATTCCCCTAATTAATATTAAAAAGTGGTGAGTGTTTCAAAATACTCACCGCTTTTACTTTATATAATCAATCGACAATCAATCAATTAAATGGCCAACACAGCCGCTTGCCCGTATTGGAAATGAATCGCATTGTGACCTGGGTCTTTTTTGTACAAATACAACTCTTCAGGGCTTTTCTCGAACAACATAATGATGTCAGATCCTCCAAACTGGAACTTTCCAAATTCCTGACCTTTTACCACTTCCTTGCCTTGCAAACCTGGAGTCATTAGTACACCCGATACTTGGCACATTCCAATTGGCAGAATAGCCACTTTACCCAATTCAACAGTATCCATGATTACCAGACCTCTCGACTGTTTGAATTCGTAGCCATTTTTTCCGCCATCTGGAGCATCAAATTGATCTCCTTCAATGTTCACATTTAAGTACACATTTCCGGATAACGCTCTGCTTTCTAAAACAAATCCAGAAACTGGAGTATGGAAACGGTGGTAATCAAATGGCCCTAAAAAGTAGTGAACAAAAGTTCCACCCTTAAATGCATCGGCATATGGGCTACCATCTAACAATTCCGCGACAGTGCCGATAGTATGCGTGTGTTTTAAAGTCACTGTAGCTAGTTCACCAGTTTCATAGGTTACATTCCCATTTTTATCAATTGGATAATTCGCTTTAAACGTACAATCTGCCGGAGCTACTATGGTTTTGTTATTCGTAGGATCGGTAATCGGACGCAAAGGAGTGATTCCTGTACCTGCTGCTGCCCCATTGAATTGACGATAGAATAATTCATTGAAAGTCTTCCAGCTGGCTTCATTGTCAGCATACAACTCCCAATTGTACATCGCATTGGCTTTAAACGATGCTTTTGACGCTGCAGTTAATGAAGCTGTAGTGCTGCAAAATGCTCCCCAACTGTCTGAAAACTCAACCAACCATGCAGCAAATTCAGGGAAGCCTTGCATCGAAATTGTGGCTCCCGGCTCCTTTTGATCGACCAACCAAAAGAACTGACACAATAAATCGTACACCTTTTGATTGACTCCGTTTACAGAAGGACTACTTTTCCAAGCGTCAGGATATTGAGCAGAATGTTCTTCATTGGGAACCAATTTTAAATAGAGCTCCAAATAGTTGTAATACTGTTCAAGCGTAGTTGGCCATGCATTGCCTTCAAACACCTCATTCAAACCATTGTAAAGTTGAGTGTTTAGTTTTTTAGCCGCACCTGCTGCTATGGTTAAAGAGGCCAAAAGCCCTCCCTTCAATTCTAAATTATTGTCGAGAAGTGTCTGTAGTTTAATCACAACTGGACTATGTGCAGTGGTCGTTGAATTTGCCATCTTAATTACTTTGAATTGTTTCCTACTCTATTTATAAAGGGCTTTTCAGATTTCGCCCATGCAATCAGCTCAAAAAACATCACCTAGTAAATTGATTTTCATTGATTGCCATACAAATATCTACTGATAACCTTGGTTTTGAAAGAGTAAAAATACCTGAATGCAATTATGGGTAGAATTACCTTGTTCAGTCGTGGTGCTTTTGAAAGCAATTAAAATTGAAGAAAAGTTGTACAACCATTGGCCGCTTTCTAATAAAGGAGCAGGTGAATTCGGCTTATACTTTTCAACAACTTATTTTTCAATGGACTAGTTAATTATTTGACTTTTTAACTTATCTTCGGGTTTGGAAAAATTTGATTCTTCATTTTATGAAAAGATGAATTATCCTTTTTTACGTGTCCGACATGGAGGAAATGACAACAACTTGTCCGCCGTGGTGGAAACGACTAATACTTGTCCGCCGAGGAGGAATCGTTTTTGCAATTAATTATAAGTCAAATAAATTATAAACAGTAACAATAAAGTACATCCCGACATAAGGTAAATAAACGTACTTTCCGCCTAATTCAGATATTGTATGCCATGCAAAAAAAAGTCCCCCGCACATTCAAGTACATTTGTTTTTTTCCGAGACGCAAACCCCAAACTAAATAACCAAAAGAGCTTGAATTTTTCTCAACCCTTCTGACTCATTATATGAATTAAAAAATTAGATTTGCCCTTTATAGGACAAGTCAACAAAAGGTATATCAATGCTTGGAGAGAAACTCAAAGAATTAAGGGAAACAAAAGGATTTTTGCAACGACAGGTTGCAGCTGAATTAGACGTTGATACCGCCTACATCAGCAAAATGGAAAACAACGACAAGCCGGTGAATAAGTCTCACTTAAAAGCCCTTGCAAAAGTTTATGAACTACCCGAAAGTGAATTAATGCCTTTTTGGTTAGGGGAAAAAGTGCTTCAAGTTTTAGAACATAACGAATACAGCATTCAAGCCTTAAATCTTGTGCTAAAAAATATCAAAAATGTAAATGAATAGCCTTTCTTCATACCACGCTAAATATTTTGCCTATGATTTAACAAGGCAATTACCTGCCAATGATATTGGCAAATTAACCGCATCCTTACAGGATGCTCAAGTGGATTTAAACCCTCATCAAGTAGAAGCAGCACTTTTTGCTTTTAAATCACCATTATCTAAAGGTGCTGTTTTGGCTGATGAAGTAGGCTTAGGAAAAACCATTGAAGCAGGAATCATATTATCGCAACAATGGGCAGAAAGGAAAAGACAACTATTAATAATTGGACCTTCCAACTTGCGTAAGCAATGGAACAGAGAGTTAGCGGATAAATTTTATTTACCATCTGTTATTTTAGAAGCAAAATCATTTAACAACTCGATTAAAGAGGGCAAACTAAACCCTTTCGATCAAGAAGATACAATTATCATTTGTTCTTATCATTTTGCCAAAAACAAAGCCCCTTATATTAAACATATCAATTGGGATTTAGTGATTATTGACGAAGCACATCGCTTACGCAATGTTTATAAGCCTTCAAATAAAATAGGCAACGGCATCAAAGATGCCTTAGACCATTGCAAAAAAGTATTGCTTACTGCTACACCTTTGCAAAATTCTATTTTAGAGTTATACGGCTTAGTCAGCCTTATTGACCCCTATATTTTTGGCGATTTAAAAAGTTTCAAAAGTCAGTTTAGCAGAAATATTGATGAAGAAAACTATACCGATTTAAGAAACCGTTTACAGCCCATTTGTAAGCGCACTCTAAGAAGGCAAGTATTAGAATACATCAAATACACCGAGCGTAAGCCTTTGGTTCAGGAATACTTCCCTAATGAAGATGAAACAACGCTTTACAATTGGGTAACGGACTATTTACAAAGACCAAAATTATATGCTTTGCCTTTCAGTCAAAGGCAATTAATGACCTTAATACTTCGTAAACTTTTAGCATCATCTACTTATGCTATTTATGGCACTTTAGATGCCTTAGTCAAGCGTTTGGAAAACATCATTACCAGCCACCATGCGATTGAGGAAGAAGATGAAATGACCATTGATTTTGAAACCTATGATGAAATTCAAGACGAATGGGAAAGCGAAGAAGAAGATGACCCTTCGACAGGCTCAGGGCAGGCCGATTCAGATAGTTATCGAGATGAGGAAGTAGTTTATACAGAAGAAGAAATTGAAGAGGTTAAAATTGAGTTAGCCGATTTAGAAAAGTTTAGAGCCTTGGCTCAGCGAATTAGAAAGAACTCAAAAGCGGAGCAACTTTTTACAGCCTTAGAAAGAGGGTTTAAAGCCTTAGAATCATTGGGTGCTAATCAAAAAGCCCTAATCTTTACAGAGTCCAGAAGAACACAAGATTTTATTTGTAACCTAATGGAAGCGAGAGGATATGCCGACAAAGTGGTTAAATTCAACGGTAGTAATACTGATGCAAAATCAAAAGAAATATATGCAGCTTACCTAAAGAAGCATAAGGGCACTGATATTTTAACAGGATCATTAACTGCCGATAAAAGAGCTGCCATAGTTGATTATTTCAAAGATGAAGCTACGATAATGGTAGCTACAGAAGCAGCTGCAGAAGGTATCAATTTACAGTTTTGCTCTTTGGTTATCAATTTCGACCTGCCTTGGAATCCCCAACGTATTGAACAGCGTATTGGTAGATGCCACCGTTACGGTCAAAAATATGATGTAGTGGTTATTAATTTCCTTAACAAATCCAATGCAGCAGACCAACGTGTTTATGAACTATTAGACCAAAAATTCCGCTTATTTGATGGCGTTTTTGGGGCTTCTGATGAAGTGTTGGGAAGCATAGGCAATGGAGTTGATTTTGAAAAAAGAATCGCTACAATATACCAACAATGCCGAACCACAGAAGAAATACAAACGGCTTTTGATGATTTGCAACAAGAATTAAAACCTGACATTTCCGAAAAAGTACAGGAAACAAGAAAAGTGTTGATTGAAAATTTTGATGAAGAAGTAAGAGAAAAACTCAAAACGAATCTTTTTGAAAGTACAGAAAACCTGAACCGTTTTGAAGAACGCTTATGGGATACTACAAAATTCTATCTAAACAGCTCAGCCCAGTTTGATGATGAAAACTACACGTTTACCTTAAAGAAAAATCCATTCCCTAATGTATCTATTCATCAAGGTCCTTATATGATTTTAAAGCCCAAACAAGGGCAACGCAAGTCGGATATTGATGTGCCTGATGACACCAATATTTATCGTGTAGGACATAAGTTAGCCATAGAAATTTTAGGAGCTTGTAAGCAACTCGATACAGCACCAAAGGAATTGACCTTTGATTATTCCAACACCCCTACCAAAGTTACCGCATTGGAAAGCTACATTGGGCAATCGGGTTGGTTACAGGTAAGTCATTTAGAAGTCAATTCTTTTGAGTTTGAAGATTTTTTAATCACAGCATGTATTACAGATAATGGCGAAACCATTAATAACGAAATAGCCCAACGCTTCTTTTCTATTCAAGCTACTGAAGAACAAGCCATATATGCTCCAGACGATATTAAAAAGACCTTAGAAGAAGTATTGTACAGCGAAACGCAAAGTGTTATTTCAGATAATGCCAACCGTAACAAAGACTTTTTTGATACTGAAATGGATAAGCTCGACCAATGGGCAGACGATATGAAATTAAGTTTAGATAAGGAAATCAAAGACTTAGATGCAGAAATCAAACTTCGTAAATCCGAAGCTAAAAAAATGCTCAATCTGGAAGCTAAAGTAAAAGCACAAAGAGCCATTAAAGATTTAGAAAAGAAACGAAGTGAAAAACGCCAACATCTTTTTGAAGCCCAAGACACCATAGACGACCGAAAAGAAAACCTATTGGACGAGATTGAAAGACGGTTAAAGCAAGAAGTAAATACCACAGAATTATTCACCATTAAATGGAAAATGATTTAATATGAAAGACTTATTAAAATACAATAGAGCAATTTCACAGAGGGGCATCAATGACCCTTTGTGGTTGCAATCAATTGACATTAAGTATAATAAAACGCTTAAAAACCTGTAATGAGAGAACATATAAACATATATTGTGATGAAAGTTGCCATCTCCAAAACGACAAACAATCGGTTATGGTTTTGGGTGCTATTCATTGTCCTGCTTCAAAAAAAGATGAGATTTTTTTAAGAATAGATGAATTAAAAAGAAAATACAATCTTATTCCAAAGCATAATAAACACCCCAAAGAAAATAGAACTTACTATGAGATAAAATGGAACAAGGTGTCAAAAAGTCAAATTGACTTTTATAGAGATGTAATTGACTACTTTTTTGATGATGACGATTTATCATTTCGTGTTTTAGTAGTACCTGATAAATCATTATTAGACTACGAGAAATATGGGCATACCCACGATACCTTTTATTACAAAATGTATTTCAGTATGTTAAAAGCCATACTACAACCGGAATTTGGTCATAATATTTATATCGACATTAAAGACACCCGCAGCAGGGAAAAAGTACATAAATTAGAAAATGTACTTAGGAATGATAGGTATGATTACAATAAGGAAATTATCAAAAAAGTACAACAAGTTCGTTCTCACGAAGTAGAGTTAGTACAATTAGCTGATTTATTAATTGGTGCAGTTTCTTATGTAAATAGAGGTTTAAACACAAGTGAAGCGAAGAATGAATTAATCGAAAGGATAAGACAAAGAACAAGGTATTCTTTATTAAAATCTACACTCATAAAAGAAAAAAAATTCAATATTTTTATCTGGGAATCTTCTAAATACATCTCTACAATATGAGCGAAGTAATAGAACTCTCTTTCCCAGATTTAATATTTTTTGAAGATTACAACGGTAATTTTCAAAACTACTTTCAAGCAGTATATCACATTTTTGAAAGTCATTTTATTAAAAGCCAACCAACTTATGATGGATTGTCTGTTTCTGCACCAAGACACCCACTTGTGGATGATAAACACCACAGAACATTTTATCACATCACTCACGAAGGGGAAATAGAAAATGACAGAGAACCTGATTTTAGAAGAATGGAACGCATACGTTTTCCAAAATTTATTATTGATTCTTGTCCACATTCGCAACTGCTTGTCTGGGAGAAAACCATTGGAAGAGACCAACGCATACACATCTTGAATGAAGAAGAACAATACCTGGTAGTTCTTACAAGGCGTAAAACCTATTTAATGCTTTGTACAGCATTTTACATAGAACATAGGCATACAGTAAATAAAAAATTGAAAGAATATGAAGAGTATAAAAAAACCAAAACCGCTTAGGGTTGCTAAACGGCTTCTAAACTCCTTTAACACTTATAGTCCTAAGACTTGGTTACTGAGCTGGTGCAAAAGTACAATTATTTTTGAATACTTGTGCATAAGTCTATCATACTTCATTCAAAACACTAATAATCAGTACAAAACACATTTCACAATATGAGCAATAAAAAACAACTCCAAAAACTCGAACTCACTTGGATAGGCAAAGGCGAAGAACCCAAGCTAGAACCACGTATTCTCATAGAAAACCCCGAGTACAGCTATGGCGACCCCAATAGCCCAAATATGCTCATACACGGAGACAACCTACTTGCCCTAAAAGCCCTAGAACAAGACTATGCTGGCAAAGTAAAGTGCATTTACATAGACCCACCGTATAACACAGGCAACGCCTTTGAGCATTATGATGATGGCGTAGAGCATTCGCTTTGGTTGAGTTTGATGAGTTCAAGACTTAGACAATTACATAAATTATTATCAAATGACGGCACAATATGGATTACTTTAGATGATAATGAAGTTCATTATTGCAAGGTTTTGTGTGATGAAATTTTTGGAAGACAAAATTTTGTTCAAGGTATTATTTGGAAATCAAGTGATAATTCAAATAATGATGCTAAACAATTTTCAATTGACCACAATACTATCCTTGTATATAGTAAAACAAGTAACTGGCTTTCTAAAAGACTAACTCCAAAAGAATCTCAATCTAAGCATTTCAAAAACCCAGACAATGATCCAAGGGGGGCTTGGTTTGACGGTAATCCCATTTCTTCTCCAGCATATCGAGAAAATTTAGTGTTTGAAATAGCGACACCAATAGGGACTAAAGTTAAATCTCCAAAAAACGGTTGGAGATGGAGTAAAGATACCCTCAAAGAAAAAATGGACTCAGGTGAAATTTATTTCAATAAAGATTATACAAACATTAAAAGGAGAACATACTTAGCAGATAGTAAAGGTTTACCTCCGTCTTCTTTATGGGACGATATCGAAGAAACAGGACATAATAGACAAGCAAAATATGAGCAAAAGAAACTTTTCCCTGAAATGAGCAAAGAGGAGTGGTTTGGCACTCCAAAACCAGAGAAACTAATTAAAAAAATATTGCTTGTGGCAACCGATGAAGGTGATTTAGTTCTCGATTCATTTTTAGGTTCTGGAACAACTTCTACAGTTGCTCATAAAATGAATAGAAAATGGATTGGTATTGAACTTGGCAGCCATTGTATTACTCATACACTACCTCGTTTGAAAATGGTAGTAGATAATACTGATAAAATTGGAATCAGTGATGAAGTTAATTGGCAAGGTGGTGGTGGTTTTCAGTTCTACACCCTTGCACCCAGTTTATTAAAGCAAGATAAGTTTGACAATTGGGTCATTAGCAAAGAATACAATGCCGATATGCTGGCAGCAGCAATGGCAAAGCAGGAGGGTTTTAAATACCAACCCCACCAAAGCAGCTATTGGAAACAAGGGCAAAGCACCGAGCAAGATTTTATTTTTACCACTACCCAATTCCTAACCGTAGAAGCCTTAGACAGCATCAAAGACGAAATGCAACCAGGCGAAACCTTGCTCATTTGTTGTAAATCTTTCCAAAAAGAATGCAAAGGCAAGTTTGGCAACATCACCATCAAAAAAATTCCTTTAATGCTCTTGGGCAGATGCGAATATGGTAAAGAAGATTACAGCCTAAATATTATCAATATGCCTGTGGATGATACAAATGAAGATGCAGCCGATAGTATAGAAGAAATCAGCGTGCAAGCCATTAGAGATAAAAATAAGTCAGACGACCAAACCTCATTATTTTAAGAACAGGATATGAATACAATAGCAAATAACATAAAACAACGCTTATCACTTCGTGAACCGCTTCAAGATTCACTCGATATTGTGGCTCAACTTTGCCAAGAATTAGAGCTAAAAAAAGAAGTCGATTTAGTAGCAGAATTAGAAAAGGTAAAAGCTCATTTTCCTACTTGTACCGATTTTGAAAGGGACTTTGTTTCCATTGCTTTTTCTATTGCCACTGGCGTAGGTAAAACCCGTTTAATGGGTGCTATTGTAGCTTATTTATACTTGCAAAAAGGCGTTAAAAACTTTTTCATTCTAGCACCTAACTTGACTATTTATGAAAAGCTAATTGAAGACTTTGGCAATCCTGCCTATCACAAATATGTGTTCAATGGTATTTCAGAATTTGTACACAACAGACCCGTAGTAATTACAGGAGATAACTATGCACAGCAAGGAGCATTATTTTCAGATTCAGAAATCCGCATCAATATTTTCAACATAGCCAAGTTCAATTCCGATAACAGAGGGACAAAGCAAGGGGGAGTAAGTTTAGCTCCTAAAATCAAAAGACTATCAGAATACTTAGGTCAATCCTATTGGGAATATTTATCAGGTTTAGAGGATTTAGTCATTCTAATGGACGAAGCACACCGCTACCACGCAGATGCTTCTAAAAATGCCATCAATGAGCTAAAACCTATTTTAGGTATAGAAATGACAGCAACCCCATTTGATGAAAAAGGCAAGCAATTCCAAAACATTGTGTTTGAATATTCTTTAGCCCAAGCCTTGTCAGATGGTAAGTATGTAAAGAACCCAGCTATTGCCACTCGTAAGAATTTCCAAAAAGGCTCTTTAAGTGATCGTGAAGTTGAAATCATCAAATTAGAAGACGCAATAAGCATACACCAAGACACAAAGAACGAACTGGAAATCTATTCCAACAACAACGAAGTGAAATTGGTAAAACCATTCATTTTGGTTGTTTGTAAAGACATAGCCCACGCCAAAGAAATATACGAACTCATCAATACAGATGCGTTTTATGATGGGCAATACAAAGGTAAAGTGTTGCAAATAGATTCATCAACTAAAAAGGAAGAAGATATTGAGCAACAGTTTATTTCTTTAGAAAGTCCAGATAACGAAATAGAAATTGTAATCCACGTAAATATGCTCAAAGAGGGTTGGGATGTAACCAACCTATACACTATTGTGCCACTTCGTGCCGCCAATGCAGGTATTTTGGTAGAACAAACCATCGGTAGAGGGTTAAGATTACCTTATGAGGGCAAACGAACAGGAGTAGATAAAATTGATAAATTAACGGTAGTAGCTCACGAAAACTTCAATGCTGTTATCGAGGCAGCCCAAGACCCTAATTCGGTATTAAACAAAATGAGTTTTGTAGAAATAGCCGAAGAAGATTTATCTACCAAAACAATAGTGGTTACCTCTCAGCCAGTAATGGAGCAAACCTTTGTAAAGGAACAAGAGAAAATCAATGTCATTGTCAATCCACAAGACAAACAAAAGGCACAAAACAATTTAGATGCAAAAAAAGCAATAATCAATGTATTGCCCGATTTTGGAAGTTTACCCGAAGTAAGACGTGTAGAAGATTTAAGCAAAGAGGAAGTAAAACGCAAGGTTATAAGACAGGTAGAAAAAAACCTATCCGAAGGTCAAGGTAATTTATTTGCAGCTCAAATTGTAGCAGAAGCCACCGAGGTTTATGATACAATGGTAACGGAATACAAAAAGAACATCATTGAAATTCCACGTATGGACTTGGTGCAAGGCGAAACAAGAGCCGAGTTCAAACAATTTGATTTAGATGTAACAGGATTCAATTTTCAAGCCTTAGAGCAGGAAATTATCCGAATGGGCTTAAAGGATAGACAAGTAGAAACACTCAAAGCAAAATCAAGTGGTTCGTATGGCAATCCTATCAAACTAATCATTGCAGAATTAATTGATTACCCTGAAATTGATTATGATGAAAATGCAGACTTGTTGTATCATTTAGCCACGCAAGCCTACCAAGCTATTAAAGCCAACATAAGCAACGAAGAAGAATTGCCTTCGGCAATCTTCCAGTTCAAAGCTGCAATAGCAGAAAAGGTTTATAATCAAATGAAACAACACTTTCAGTTGCATTCAGCAGATTATGTTGCCCCAAGAGTATTTCCATTCATACGGATAGAGCAATGGAGTTTTTCATCATTGGTAAATGCAGGCTATAAAGACTATCGAGATGTTGTAAGTCCTACTATTATGATTCCTAAATATGTATTCAGAGGTTTTGAAAAAGCCTGTCATTTTGAATACAAGTTTGACAGTAAAGCCGAACAAGATTTAGCCTTTGTGTTAGAAAATGATGCAACCGTTACAAAGTGGTTAAGACCAGCACCCAACCAATTCAGAATTTATTGGGATAACAATTCAAAAAGGTATGAACCTGACTTTATTGTAGAAACTGAAAGCACCATTTATATGCTTGAAGTAAAACGTTCCGACCAAACCGAAGAAGAAACAGTATTAGCCAAAAAAGCAGCAGCAGAGCGCTTCTGCAAATACGCATCAGAATACACAGCAGAAAACCAAGGGAAAAAGTGGGTTTATATAATCCTTCCGCACAACGAGGTAAGCAGAACAGTAAGTATGAATTATTTAGCAACGAAGTTTAAAGGGTAGGTTTATATACATCATAAAAAAACAATGGGATTGAATAAATATAAAGCATCAAAATCTTTGATTTAATGTCAAGTCTCTCAGCAATATAAAAACCAACAAAACAACCACATACATTATCAAGTCGCACAAGTCCAAGCCAAAACTTGGCAAAGTGTATGGCTGCCCCGGCGCTGAAAGAAGAGAAAATGAAAAAGCACGAACCCACAATCGAATAGATGACTCCGACTAATCCCGCGATAGCTATCGGGAGGCCGGAGTTCATTTCTAAAAAATTTAATACCTAAAATGTGCGATTTAGCAACATCCTTTACATTCTAAACTTTTAATCGAAGCAATTAATTCAGTAAATAAACAATTACTCCCCCTTCAACCGATTCCACAAACCACTCATGGCCTCTTTGGCTTTGCTAACATCGTTTGGCTTACGGTCCACTTGTAGGCTGCCATCTTCGTTGCGAGTGAGGTAGAATGAAAACACAAAATTGTGTTCCTCCTCTACTGAAAGTCCATCATTCGGAATATTTTCTCAACCAGATAATTCTTATATAGAGCAATCTTCAATTAGGAAATCTCATCAAAAAACAATTATCTTGTAACTACACAAAAGAGCTTATTATGGAAGTTGCAGTTGTTCAAATCGGAAATTCAAGAGGAATTCGTCTTAGTAAAACCATTCTCAAAAAATACAATATCAAAGATAAAGTTGACCTGATTCTTGAAAAAGAAAGAATAATCATTCAACCTTTATTCACTCCAAGAAAAGGATGGGAAGAATCCTTTAAACAAATGAGTAAAAACGGAGATGATGAATTGTTATTTAATGATATATTTGAAGAAGAGACTCTTGAAGAATGGAATTAAAAGCTGATACTATTTAAGAATTATGGAAATAAGACCAATCAAAACAGAAAACGATTACGAAAAAGCACTTGAAAGGCTTGAAGTAATATTTGACGCATCTCCTAATTCAAAAGAGGGAGACGAAGCTGAAATTTTAACACTGTTGATTGATAATTATGAGAATCAGTTTTTTCCTATTGAGGCTCCTGATCCAATCGAAGCAATTAAAATTCGAATGGAAGAAATGAATTTTAAGCAAAAAGATTTAATCGGAATTATTGGAGGTAAAAGTAGAGTTTCTGAGATTCTAAGCCGAAAAAAAAGATTGACAGTCGATATGATTAGAGAACTTGAAAGAGTTTTAAATATTTCAGCCTCCGTATTGGTAAACAATTATCAACTGACAAAATAATAACAACCGGCAATAGTGGATATAATTCATTGTGAGTTTGGCAATTTGGTTAACTACTGCCCTATTTATAAACCCTCAAAAATCCGTTTACGAATTTAGACCCAAAAGCAAAGTACAAATTAAAGAGCTATTCATTCCCACCTCAAAAAGATTAACAAAGGTGATAAAAGTCATGTTTAAAATCTAAGACCTATAGTAAATTTACCATAAGCGAATTAGAAATCGATATTAAAAACTAGCCTTATGGAAAATATAAAGTATTCTAAAATATATCGAATAATTCATTGGGCAATAGCTGTCTCATTTCTGCTATTGTTAATTACTATTTTTTTGCGATTAACGTGGATGAATAAAAACAATGTTGCAGCCATTATACAAGATTACTTGATTGGTACTGATCAGATTTTATCTCAAGACCAACTTATTGTTTTAGCAAAAAAGATAAGACAACCTATGTGGAATTGGCACATTTACATTGGTTATGTCTTAACTGGACTATTTAGTTTACGTTTTATACTTCCACTTTTTGGACATATGAAGTTTCAAAATCCTTTTGATAAAAAAATATCCATAAAACAGAAATTTCAAAAATTGACATATCTCATTTTTAATATTTGTGTTGTTATTTCTTTGGTTACTGGACTAATAATAGAATTTGGACCGAAAGAATTTAAAAAACCTATGGAAGAAATCCACGTACTTGGTATTTATTACTTGGTTGGATTTATCGTAATCCATATCGCTGGTGTATTGGTCGCAGAATTTACAAGTCAAAAAGGAATAATTTCAAGAATTGTGAGTGGCTCAAAAAAGGAAAATTAAAAAGCACGAAAACAAAGCCCCTACTCCCCTTTCAACCGTTTCCACAAACCACTCATGGCCTCTTTGGCTTTGCTTACGTCGTTTGGCTTACGATCCACTTGTAGGCTGCCATCTTCGTTGCGAGTGAGGTAGTATGAAAACACAAAATTATGTTCCTCTTCTTTTACTGAAAGTCCATCATTTGGGATACTTTCCCAACCAGATAATTCCCCAAAACGCAAATCGTTCATCACTAAAGTGTCTGATCGTTGCTCTAACGTATAATACCCTTTGGTTAAAAACTGCAATCGCTGAAAGCCATACTCTTGAGCAACATCATCTTGCAGGATTCTATCTTTGGGAATTCGCTTAAACACCAACTCCGGTTTGGTGTCCAACAAAGAGAAATAGCTCATTAAAAAATCATCCTCCAACTCTACATTGGCGGCCCACAAAATGGTATTGAAAGGTGTTGGCCGAGTTTGAAAGCTTTCAAAAGCAATGTCTTGTCGCCTTAAGCTGTCCACCACTACTTCGTTTACATGGGTTTTGATGAGTAAGGTCACTCCTAAGTAGGCGGTGCTGTAAAAGATTCCGAATCGATTCCACCGCCTGCGAATTTGAGAATCGCGCTTGTAGAACAATACGGCAATGGTGCTGATGAGAAAAGGAACGGTATACAAAGGGTCAATCACAAAAATGCTGTGAAAGGCCACTCGATAATCCATCGGCCAAAAAATCTGAGTGCCCCAAGTGGTAAAACTGTCCAGTAATGGGTGGGTGAACAATGCCCAGAAGAACAATAATGTCCAACCGCGCCAAGTAGCTTCTTCTGATTTTTGATAGAGTTTATTGACTAAATAACCCAGAATGGGCGCCATCAATAAACTAAAAATAATAGAATGACTGAATCCTCTGTGAATGTCTAATTCAGTCACGGTGTCGAATAGTTTTCCTACGAAAACATCCAAATCGGGAATGGTGCCTCCTATGGCTCCCCATAGGAGGGCTTTATTCCCTATTTTTTTTCCTAGAGTCGCTTCACCAACTGCGGCTCCAAGAATAATCTGTGTGAGTGAATCCATTTAGAATGGAAGATCATCTTCTTCAGAAGCTTCATCAGCAGGGCTCATGTTTGCAGGCGGTGGTGGAGTATTTGAAGACGAAGGAGCACCAGCTGCTGGAGCGCCAACTGCATCAATTTTCCATGCATCCACATTGTGAAACCACTTTCCGTTGTATTCTCTTGAGGACAAATTAAATTCAACTTTAATGTCTTGACCAGATTTCAACCCGTTTAACATGGCAATTTTATCATCACCAAACAAACTAAAACAAACCTCTGGATTGTATTGAGCACCTGTATCTACTACAAAACCTTGCTTTTTCCACTCTTTGCCGGCTTTACTTGTTCCGCTTTCTACCGGCAATATTGATGTTAATTTTCCTTCTATTGATAAACCCATAATTTCTTAATCTTCTATAATTTCTATTTTTTGAATTTTATCGCCCATTTTAATGGCATCGATTACATCTAAACCTTCCACTACTTTACCAAAGCAAGTATGGTTACGATCTAAATGAGAGGTATTTTTTCTGCTGTGGCAGATAAAAAACTGACTTCCACCTGTATTTCTACCAGCGTGTGCCATAGACAATACGCCTCTATCATGGTGTTGATTTTCACCATTCAACTCACAATCGATTGAATAACCTGGTCCACCTGCACCAGTTCCATCAGGACATCCACCCTGAATCACAAAATCAGGAAGTACTCTATGGAAAGTTAATCCATTGTAGAAACCATCATTCGAAAGTTTTACGAAATTCTCAACTGTTTTAGGAGCGTCTTTCTCGTAAAATTCGATCATCATCTCTCCCTTATCGGTAGTCATTTTTGCTTTTTTCATCTTTTCCAAAATTTAAGAACACAAATTTAAGTTTTTGAATCTCTTTTTCATAATCCACACACTTATAATTCTCCATTAAATAAATTTGGATTTAACTTTTTTTAAGTCTAAATTAACTCCTTCAACTAAAATTTAATTGCTATGAAAAAAATGTTACTTATTATGAGCGTTCTTATTCCATTTGGAATGATGGCTCAAACTTCGGGTGGACCAGATAACTTTGGTTATACTTGGAAATCATCTGCTGCGAGCGGAGGCCCAACTTATGCTTGGTATGATATAGAAACGATAGGAACTCAGGTTGTGGGACTAGGTGACGATAACGTTATTGGACCATTTCCACTTTCAGGTTTCACTTATTACACTGCGCAACCAACTAGCTTTTTTGTTGGATCGAATGGTTATGTTTCATTTACTTCAGTAAACATTGCTTCTGTTGGTGCGGCATTTCCGATTATTCCTTCAATAGGTGCACCCAATAATTTTATTGCCGCCTTATTGTCTGATTTATCTTTTGCTAGCTCAGGAAATCCTGGTCGAGCATACCACCATGACAATGGCGATAGCGTTTGTATCTCTTTTATAAACGTGCCCTTCTGGATTAACAACACAGCTCAGTATGGCGGAAGTAATACATTTCAAATCATTTTAAATAAATTAGATACTTCAATCACAGTAAATTACAAAGCTCAGTCAGGTCTTCCTGATCCTACTTACACTGCAAATGGGCTTTCAAATGGAATCGAAAATGCATCTGGAACTGACGGATTACAACAGTATAGAGGAATGACATTTCCTACAGCAAACACTTCCGTAAAGTATTATTATCCGAATGTGGTAGCGCCATTGACAGATGCTGCTGTTAACTGGATAGGAAATTCTTCTTCTGCAGGAGAATTCGTACTACAAGGACAAGTATTGGATTTAAAAACAAACATTAAAAATACAGGTAATCAATTGATTCCAACAGTTACTGCAAATGGCAATGTTTCACCACCTGCAGGAGGAACTCCTTTAAATACAAGCAAGTCGGTTGCAAATTTAGTAGCAGGTAAAGACACCACTATTACGTACAACACACCTTACACATTTACTCAATTAGGCGCGCACGCTTACAACACTAATTTAACTGGCGTAACTGGTGACAATACACCTTCCAACAATTCATTAACGCAAAAAATTATTGCATTGAATCCAACCAGTGATACCATCACGATGGATTACACAGATGGAGTCTCCACTGGAAGTATTGGTTGGTCAGGTGGAAATGGCGGTACATCCGTTTATATGAGTCCTCCAATATATCCTGCAAAAATTATTAGCACTGAATTCTACATCACTGCACTAGGTGCTGTGCCAGTTGGTTTTCATGCCATGATATATGACGACAATGGCCCTAACGGAACTCATGGTACTTTGTTAGACAGTGTTTATATTGCTCCAGGCTCCATAACCATTAACTCTTATACTAGTGTTAAACCAAATGATACCAACATTTCAATTACAAGTGGTGGTGTTTACATTCACTGGTTGATGGCGGGCGATGGAATTAATATTGGAACAAGCACGGCTTTACCAATTTCTAAACGAGCTATTGAGGTTATTGGTGGAAGTTGGGCAGATTATAGAGATCAATCTACCCAAGACTTCATGATGGGAATGACGATTGCCACTCCATCTGAAGACGGAGAAATCACTACTTTAGGAAGAGACAATGGAAAAGCAGTATTCTCTCAACGAGTGCGTCCTTATCCGTTGACAACCAAAGTTAGCAACATTGGATTTAGAAACGCAACAAACGTTACAGTGACTAACAAGCAATACACCAACACTGCTATACAAGTAGGAACAGGATCTACTGTTTTGCCCATTTTAAAAGCAGGAAGAGACACTACTTTTACGTTTGCCAATACTTTTACTCCTTCAATTTCAGGAACGTATAGTTATCATGTTTACTTGAGTAAACTACTAAAAGATAACGAATTGGAGAACGATACGATGATTCAAGAGATTATGGTAGTAGATACCAATAATACTATTGTAAATGCGTCGTATGCAAATACAACTTCTGAAGGTTCTACCGTAAATGCATCAACCATGCTAGGATATGCAGTGTATTTCAAACCTCCTTATGCATCTTCTAGAATTAAGCGAACGTCATTTTATCACACTGCTTTGGGTGGTGCATTTGGATTTGATGTGTTGATATATAAAGCTGATGGTGCCAACGGAATGCCAGGTACTTTATTGGACAGTGTATTGGTTGGTTCAGGAAACATTACGGTCAATACATACAATGATGTAACTCCAGCCAACAATAATATATTGGTTGATTCTACTGGTTTTTATGTAGTTTGGAGACCATTTGGAAACGGAATTACGTTAGGTGTAGATAAAGACTTACCGTTCTCTAAATACAGTTACCAAATGGATGCGAGCGGATATGCTCCATATGTAAATAACAATTCTGAAGACTTTATGATTAAAGTTCAATTTGAAAATGGAACAGTTCCAGTAGGAATTGAAACCCACGAATTAGAAAAATTGTCTGTTTATCCAAATCCGTTTAACAACAATACTACCATCGAACTATCAAACACCATTGATGGCAATGTGGTAAATGTAGAGATTAGAGATATTAAAGGTCAATTAGTAAATCCTAAGGTGATTAAATACCAAGATAAAATCATGATTTTCAAAGGTCAATTGCCAGAAGGTCAATACTTATACCAACTGAATAGTAATGGCAAAATAATCGCCAAAGGAAAGTTGATAATGAATTAAGTAGTTAATTAGTTTTTAAGTTAGTTTAATTTAGAGATGTCTTTGCCCAAGCAAAGACATCTTTTTTGTTTTATCCCATTAGTGTGAATTGATTTTCTTAATTTTTCAACTGAAAACATTAAAAAAACTCGTTTATGAAAATGCTAACATTTAGCAATGGAGATCAAATTCCAACAATAGGATTAGGAACTTGGAAAAGCCGACCAGGAGAGGTAAAAGCAGCAATTATTTCAGCCATTGAAGCTGGTTATCGCCACATAGATTGCGCTGCCATTTATGGAAATGAAAAAGAAATTGGCGAAGCTTTCGCTGAATTATTCAAAAATGGTGTTGTAAAAAGAGAAGATCTTTTCGTTACCTCTAAATTATGGAATGATAAACATATGCCAGCGGATGTGTTGCCTGCAATCAAGAAAACCTTGACCGATTTACAGTTAAATTATATCGATTTATTCCTGATGCATTGGCCAGTAGCCATGAAAAAAGGTGCAGATCCTGTTCAATTTTTATCTTTAGAGGAAGTACCGTTATTAGATACATGGAATGCAATGATTGTATTAAAAAGGGAAGGATTATGCAAACATATCGGAGTGTCCAACTTTTCAATTAAAAAGCTAAAACACCTCAATGAGAATTCAACTCAGCAAGTAGAATTGAATCAAGTAGAATTGCATCCGTTTTTTCCACAAGAAGCATTAAAACAATTTTGTGACGCGAATCATATTTTAATGACGGCTTACTCTCCACTCGGTTCTTCTGACCGATCTGAAGGATTTAAAAAAGCAGATGAACCTCAATTATTGACGAACCCTACCATCGAAGAGTTAGCGAATCAGCACCATTGCACTCCGGCTCAAATTGTAATTGCGTGGAATCAATACAGAAACATCTGTGCCATTCCTAAATCGACAAATGCAGGAAGACAAGCAGAAAACTTGGCTGCAGATAAAATTAAATTAACTGAAAATGAGGTAAAACAAATCGCCGATTTAGACAGTAATTATAGATTGATTGATGGATCATTTTGGACCGACAACCCATTTTATACGAAAGCGAATTTGTGGGATTTAGTAAATTAAAAGCTTAGCCACATATATTTTAAGAGTTCATCGTTTTCCTTTGGAAATAAATATATCTTAGCAGCCTATTTCTAACTAATAACGATACAATTAGGAAGAAAAATATTTTAAACTTAATTGATATATTCTGTTATTAAGTAAATTTTTAAACAAACCCATCATTCATGAAAAAAAATCATAGAATAATTCTATTAACTACTTGTTTTTTAACACTTACTAGCTGTGCAAGCATTGTAAGTAAAACCTATTACCCCATCTCGATTAACAGTACTCCTACCAATTCAAAAATAACTGTTGTGGACAGAAAAGGTATTATTACTTATAAAGGAAACACTCCAGCCAGTATTAGCTTAAAAGCAGGAAGTGGCTATTTCACTAGGGCTGAGTATCAAGTGACGTTTGAAATGGATGGTTACGATACGAGAATAATTCCGATACAATTTGAAGTTGATGGTTGGTACGTAGGAAATATTGTTTTTGGCGGTCTTATAGGATTTCTTATTGTAGATCCACTTACAGGTGCTATGTATAAGTTGAATACGGAATATATAAATCAAGTTTTATCAAAAAGTATCTCAATTAATTCAGAGACAGAAAAAGGAATAAAAATTATTACAACAGAACAGGTTCCTGAAGAATGGAAAGAACATCTAGTCATCATTGAATAAGATATAGGTACTCCTTTGTATTTGTCATGCTGCTTATTAAATGCACCTAGTTTAATTATTTAAAACCCAATGTTTCCATCTACCTTTGTAAAAATTCAGTAAAACAACCATTCCATGTCATTTTCATCATTAGGCCTTTCTCTAAAGCTTTTAAAAGCTATTGAAGCACAAGGCTATAAAACGCCTACCCCAATTCAAAAACAAGCTATTCCAGAAATATTAAAAGGAAAAGACCTCTTGGGAATTGCGAAAACTGGTTCAGGTAAAACAGCTAGTTATGTATTGCCCATTTTGATGAATTTAGAAGGAAAAACGGCAGTAAAAAACAGAGCAATCAATGCTTTAATTTTAGTACCTACTCGTGAATTGGCAGTGCAGGTGAATGAAGTTTTTCAAGAGTTAAGCGCACACCTCTCCTACCCTTTCAGGTCTATGGCAGTTTATGGTGGGGTTTCCATCAATCCACAAATGAAGAATTTATTTGGAGTCAATGCGTTGATTGCAACTCCAGGCCGATTATTGGAATTAGTGGAATCTAAAGCCATAGAATTTGGTAACATCAGCACATTGGTTTTGGATGAAGCCGACAAAATGTTGAACCTCGGATTTAAGGCTGAAATGGACAAAATATTCGCATTATTGCCCAAAAGGAAGCAAAATTTGCTTTTTTCTGCCACTTTAAGTCCAGAAGTGCAAAAAGTAGAGCAATTGTTGTTGCAGAATCCTGTAGTTATAAAAGTAGAGGATGAAGTTGCAGAAATCGATTTAATCAATCAAAGTGGTTATTTTGTAAGTGCTGATAACAAAGGGCCTTTGTTGCGCCATTTGATCGAATCAAAAAAATTAAATCAAGTATTAGTATTTACTTCTTCTACCCATGAGGCCGACAAAGTTGCTGACAAACTTTACAAAAATGGCGTCTCGGCCAGAGCCATCCACAGTAAAAAAACTCAAGGAAATCGAACAGAAACTATGAGTTTATTTAAATCGGGAAAATTACAAGTGATGGTAGCCACTGATTTACTTTCAAGAGGAATTGATATTGAATTTTTACCTTGTGTGATTAATTATGAATTGCCACGTTCGCCTAAAGATTTTGTTCATCGAATAGGTAGAACTGGACGTGCCGAAAATGCTGGTGAGGCGATTACTTTTGTAACTCCGGAAGATGCACATCACTTCAAAGTCATCCAGAAAAAGATGAAAAAATGGGTCACCATGATTGATTCAGAAAACATCGAATTTTGAAAAATGATTGCCATCTTTTAGATTTTGTGTACTTTCGCGCACCATTAAAAAAAAGCAGCAATGAAACGCATAAACGAATACAAGAAACTATTTTCTGTAGAGAAAGAGATTGATCTAAAAGAACTTAAAACCACTTACAGAAATCTTGTAAAAGAATGGCACCCTGATAAATTTCAGGCAGGTGATGAGAAAGCTGAAGAAGCAGACAAAATAAGTAAGCAAATAATAGATGGCTACCACTTTTTAGTGAGTATAGCACCTGAAACTAAAGCGGCCAACTTAGAAGAATACACCAATATGTTGGAAACTGAAACTGTGGTTGATTACAAACACAAAGGACTGTTGTTCGACATCACATTTACTGATGGATCTACTTACGAGTACTTTGGAGTAAATGCAAAGTTGTTTCAAAAATTTAATAGCTCAGACAAGCAAATGCGTTTTGGTAAACGAAACATCTTTAATTCTTTCTTGTACAGGAAATCGAAAAAAGGATCTGATCAAGAATAAACTTTTCAAAAAATAGATTTTAAATGCCTCACTGGAAGTTCCGATGAGGCATTTTTTTATTCAAATATATGCGTTCATTTTTTACTATTATTGCATTTCATTAGCACGCCAAAAACCACTTATGACCAAGCAAACGCAATTCGAAAACGCAATCAAAGAAGCCTATACCTTCGAAGGAGAATACATCACTTTAGGTGCGGCAATGTTGAATTTTGAGACCCAGACGAACTCTTTTGTAAATATTCCATTGAACACATTGAACCGTCATGGATTAATTGCAGGAGCTACTGGAACAGGGAAAACCAAAACCCTGCAAATTTTAGCTGAAGAGTTATCTAAAAAAGGGGTTCCTACTTTAATCATGGACATTAAAGGGGATTTAAGTGGAATTGCAGCTTCTTCTCAAGGGCATCCAAAAATTGATGAACGACATGAAAAAATAGGTTTCCCTTTTAAAGCAGGAAAAAGTCCTGTTGAGTTTTTATCTCTAAGTGATGAAAAAGGGGTGCAATTGCGAGCAACAGTTTCAGAATTTGGGCCAGTGCTATTTTCAAAAATATTGGGCCTAAACGATACTCAATCAGGTGCAGTATCTGTTGCGTTCAAGTATTGTGACGACAAAGGGTTGCCATTGTTGGATTTAGACGATTTTAAAAAGGTGTTGAATTACATTTCTCGAGAAGGCAAATCGGAAATAGAACAAGAATATGGCGCCATCAGTAGTTCATCTGTCGGAGCCATTTTGAGAAAAACATTGGAATTGGAACAACAAGGAGCCGATCGTTTTTTTGGTGAACCTTCATTTGAAGTAGAAGATTTATTGCGCACCGATTTAAATGGAAATGGGATTGTCTCTATTCTGCGACTTACCGACATACAAAACAAGCCAAAATTATTTTCTACTTTCATGCTGTGTTTAATCGCAGAGCTATACGCCAAATTGCCTGAAGAAGGCGACATGGACAAACCAAAGTTGTGCGTTTTTATTGATGAGGCGCATTTAATATTTGATGAAGCTTCAAAGGAATTGTTGGATCAATTGGAAACAACTATAAAATTGATTCGATCTAAAGGTGTCGGATTATTCTTTATTACACAAAATCCTATAGATGTGCCGGAAGCCATTCTTTCTCAATTGGGATTAAAGGTTCAGCACGCATTAAGGGCATTTACCGCTAAAGATAGAAGGGCCATAAAATTGGCTGCGGAGAATTACCCTTTAACCGACTTTTACGACACCAAAGATTTATTGACAAATTTAGGTACAGGTGAAACATTGATTTCTGCATTGGGAAAAAAAGGTCGACCAACGGAATTGGTTCATACTTTATTGAGAGCTCCACAATCAAGAATGGATGTTTTATCTCCTTCGGAAATAGATCAAATTGTTTCCCAATCTAGAATCGCTGCTCATTACAACAGAAGTATTAACAGAGAATCGGCGTATGAAATATTGACTGCAAAACTCGACAGAGCTGCACAAGCACAAGAAGTATCCACTAAGAAACCGACTAAATCAACGAAACAAGAAAAATCGACATTAGAGGCAGTTTTGGGATCAACCACCGCTCGTCAAATAGGTCGAACCATAGCAAGAGAACTGACTAGAGGATTGATGGGCGTTTTAGGGATTAAGCGTAGAAGATAGAAAACTTTTCGCCCAACTTCAAATTATTGATTTAAATCATGCATTAATGCTATCTTTATTCCAATCAATTAAACGGTAATATGAAATCTACTCTATTCATCCTCTTTATTCTAATTGCTTCTTTTGGCTTCAGTCAAGATAAAATCGTAAAAAAGAATGGAGAAGAAATTTTCTGCCAAATTACAAGAATTGGTAGTGATTCTATTTCTTACATTACACCTTATAAAGATGTTACTAAGATCAATTATTCTATCGCTCGTTCACAAGTAAAGCTGTACTATTTAAATGTGAATGAAGGAACTAAAAACAATGAGAACAACGATTATGTCAAAGAATTTGATGAACCAAATATGGAGAATAATAAACCCATACTCGTTGATTATCCAAAATTTACAATAGGGGCCAATGGTGGATTTAGTTATTTATTAGCACAAATAGGCGATATAACCGATCCAGAAATAAAAGATTATTATAAAGATTTAAAGAATGGCTATCACTTTGGTGGAGATGCCACCTATTTTTTAAATAAAAACATAGGCTTAGGGGCTAGATTTTCAATTTTTAAAACAGAAAACTCATTAGAAATAATTGCTATTTATCCTAATGGGACTTATAGAACTGGTATACTTAAAGATGATATAAGAAATACGTTTATTGGACCCAGTTTTACCTTTAGAGTATTTCCTGGAAAGCGAAATAGTCCGATAGTATTATCTAACTCAATCGGCTACTTTGGTTACTATAACAATGGATATTTGATAGATCCTATAAAGTTAACCGGTCAAACCGTGGGTATGGCATTAAATGTTGGTTACGACCTTCAATTAGAAAAGCATTTGTATTTATCTTTTCAATTAAGTCTAATTGCAGGCTCTCTTTCAAAAGCGGAAGTTGAAACAGGAGGTACAACTAAGACCATCGAATTCCCTGTTGATCAACAAGAAAATATGAGCCGAGTTGATCTTTCAATAGGCATTCGATTTGGGGAGTAAATTCATAAAAAAAGCGATTCAGAATACCTGAATCGCTTTTTTTGCTTTATACTGTTTTACTGATTAATGAGAAACTATAAATCGTTTCGTTTCTATCTGTCCATTTGATTTCAACCTTAAGAAATACAACCCATCTTCAAAAGCAGTGACATCTAATTGAAGTATTTGGTGTTGTTGCCCCTTTACTGTGTTGATTTGTTTAACCAATTGCCCTTTCGCATTGTAAACCGAAATTTCTTCCGTTTCAATTCCTGTAGTTTCTATGGTAAGCATAGAATTACTTGGGTTTGGATAAACCACTATGCTTGATTTTAGATCCATTTCTTCCACTCCTACTGGAGTTGCTATGTTGAATTGGTATTTAACACCGCCTCCAAAATCGCCACCAATACTTTGAATCACACCACCATTGGTATTTCTCAATTGAATGGATCCATTTCCGTCGTTATTGGCGAAGAATGACATTCCATCATCATCTGAATCATATACATTGAAGCTATAACAACCTTGTCCCAATAAAAAAGTATCTCTGTAAACTGTCGAATTACTCATTCCATTTCGCTGAAAAAGAACAACTCCCGCCGCATCTCTAATGTCAAAACTACTTTCAGAAGCTGCGTTATTGGTGTAAAACTGAACAAAAAATTGATTCGGAAAAATTTGAGGCAATTCAAATGATGAGTGCATGGTGTCATTATGCGCATACTGATCTGCCGCTCCATTTATTGAGGTGATCACCGCATGAAAACTATTTGATTGTTGTGCTCCTGCCCAGAATGCTGGTGTAACAGGCAAAGAAATAGTTGCCTTTTGCATAAATGCCAATGATCCAGTCCAGTTGTGAGTTAAAGGAGTTGTAGAATTATTGATCCAATAGGTAATAGTAGCAGAAGTCATAGTGGCACTTCCAGCATTTTGGATTTCAATTTCAGGATTGTTACACATTGGATTGTCTCTAGCAAATTCTACACGATTAGTAGGGCTCATAATTTCAGACATTCTTCCGTCCACACTAAAATTCGGATTACCGTAGGAAACCAATTGGTTGTTTACGATGTAATTTGAGGTTCCGGAAGCGATATATATCCCATAATCAACATCCACAGAAGTGGCAGAATTTACTGCCGCTGTAATGTCGTATTCTTTAACATCAGTTGCCATTCCTGGGCACCATCCAGCACGATCATAAATCCAAGTTCCACCTTGTGGATACACCGGATTCTCAGAACACTCTTTCCACACTTGCCAGTTGAAAGTAGCTGCTCCATTGTTTACTCTTAAATAATGATTTCTAGGAATAAATTCTCCTTCTTGACCATGACCAGTAATGGCAGACCTTAATTTAAATTGAGTTGCAGTATTCGATAATTGGATCGTTCTTGGCTCATAATATTCATCAGCACTAATTTGGGTATAAGAACGGCTGTCTACCTTCCATATTTGCTGTATATCCACTACATTTCTTGGAGGAGTACCAACTATAAACAAAAATTGAATGTCCATTTGCTCTTGGTTTTGACCACCTCTTGACATAAACAATCGCTTATCTCCTTTTAAGATTGGAGTAAAATCAGTTACATCAAAATACCACGCTTTTCCGGCCATTCCTAGATCTAAATTAATCCCGTAAGGAGTAACGAATGACATAATTTCTAATTGAGAAGCGGTTCTTTCCATATAGGGTAACACACTGTTTTGCAATGTTACACTATTCGCAGAGGGAGTGGTAGAAACCACTATCCCATTAAAATCATACATCACATTATTCACTGGCCAATAACTAGTAGTAACAGATGCAATGCTATCCGAATAAAAGGTTCCTGATTTTGAATAAATTACTTTCTCTATAACTGTATAAGGCTTTTGGAAAGTAGTATCAATTACAGTGTCGTTTACCACCATTTGGTTATAGGTTCCTTGAAAAAGGCTCAAGTTTGGACGTAAAGCAACAGCCTTAAATTCTTTAAAATGTTGCCCTCCTACTAATTCCTTAAAACTTGGAGAAAAATTAAATACACCATCTCTTCCGTTCGTGCTTTCGTCAGTTACAATTGCAGATTGTTGTGCTGCCAAATAATTCAATTCAAAGGCACTGTAATTTGGGTGAGAAGCGTCTACTTTTCGGTAACTCCAATTGGCGATAGTAGCCTGAGATAAAGCGGTAGACCAGACTCTTAAATCATCGATTTCTCCGTCGAAATAACGACCATGAAAACCGTTTGAAACCTGAAACGAAAAAGTATTTCCCGAGTTGATCGGAATATTATTCACAGTACTATTGACGTCCAAAACACCATCTACATAAAACTTCACTTGGCTAGTAGTATTACCAGAAAATACTAAAGCAACATGGTGCCAGTTGCCATCGCAAACATTTGTAGTACCTACTACAAAACCAGAGTTGATCTCTAATCGTAAACTTCCAGTATTTTCAGTTCTGAACGAGAATTTCTGACCAGTGCTATTGGTTCCCCATGAGGCGATTTCTTTCCCTTTTAAAGTGGTTTTAATCCAAGCCTCTAAAGTTCGTTGATTATTTGAAGGAATTCCAAAATAATTATTCGCTTCTATATAATTGGAAGGAAAAAAATTATAAGAATAATCTTCCATTGATGACAGCACATTGTTACTTGCTGTATGACTTTCTAAACTTAATTGAACATTGCTTGATTTTCCAACATATGAAATTTCAAACACCACATTGGAAGTTCCATTCCAAACGAAAGGAGTATGAAATTGAATCCTATTTATTCCGTTATTACTTGTATAGTTGTGGAAATAGGTTTCTTGAAATCCAGCAAAGAAAGAAGTGGTTGGGCTTGATAAATTAGTTAAGGAAGTCGCTTTTACACTGACTTTGAAGTTATTTAAAGTCACGGCTGATCCTAGGTTTGTAAAACTAAATCCATCAATATCGCCTGCTGCCATTCCTGCTGCCAACAATTCTGTTTGCGTCATAAAGACAAAAACCTTACCCCCGTTTCCATTGGTTTTAAAAGTGGTACTGTCTTTCAAAATGCCATTTCCAATGATTGCAGTATCTTCAAGAATCACACTTGTTAGGTTGACTAACTTTTGTGCAATTGGACGTCCATTCCATGTAGGCGTGCTGCTGTAGATTCCACTTGTATTAGTATTGGGGATGATTTGAAATCGATCAATCGTCCTTGCTAAAGAATCTACTTTGGACGAATCGGTGATATAAGTATTGCAGGAATAATCCCATTCTCCACAACCTAAATTAGTTTGTCCAGAAATGGGCGGAGATACTAAACCATTTTTACAACGCATAGCATAGCGCATAATTACCTTTTCAAAAGTTAAGTTTCCAGTTGGAAAACTAACCATGGTGTCTCTTGTGGTACTTGAGTAATCTAATGCTTTAACTATTATAGTATCACCCACATTTTGAGCGAATATAATCGTTGAAATTAGAAAAAGTGTCAAAAAGGATAATCTCTTCATATATATCTTAATTAAATAGAAATAAAAATGAGCAATTTAAGACAATCATTTGATTCAGAACTCAAGTTCTATGCGTGCATTCTATTAAATAAATGCGTTTGAAATCAATTGATTTTTCAATGCAAAAAGTACTAGACCTACTACATTCTTAGCTTCTGTTTTTTGAAATAAATTGGTTCGATGGCGTTCAACAGTTTTTAATGAAATAAACAACTTTTCTGCAATCTCCTGAGTGGTTAACTGCTCGCAAATTAGAATCAGCACATCCACTTCTCTTGAAGTTAGCCCTTGGTTAACTAACTCCTTCTGTGCTTTAACAGAAGCAATACTTTCATGATAGGAATTCAGCACCAATTCTTCAAAATAAAAGCCTTCTTCGGCTACATGTCGAATGGTTTTTTCAAGCCTAGGAATGGTTGCATTTTTTGGTAAGTAAGCCGAAGCACCAATCTTTAACATTTCAAAAATCAACACATTGGAATAATGAGAGCTCAATCCAATGATTTTAACTTCAGGCGTCTTTTTAGCTAGCATTTTAGTTAGCTCAATGCCATTAATATTGGGCATTTTCATATCCACCATTATGATATCGGGTCGTTCTTCATTCTCTTCTAACTCTTTTAGCAAATCTTCAGGGGCAGTGAAGGTTTTTAGAACTTCCACTCCTTCAAATTGTGTTAGAATACTCTGTAATCCTTTAATAAAGAGTATTTCGTCGTCAACTAAGTATATTCTTATCATTCTATTTTACTCAATGTTTGTGTAATGATAAATTCAAGACCTGGGGTAAGTTGTTCCAATTTAAGTGTAGCGTTTAGGATGCTCAATCTACTATTAATATTCTTAATTCCTAATCCTTTTCCCTTTAAAACTTGGGTTTTCTTTCCAATTCCGTTGTCGTTATAAATCAGATTAAAGCCGTCAACACCTTTCTTTAAAGCAATTGATATTTTTGTACAATTGGCATATTTAATTGAATTATTCACTAATTCTTGAATAATTCTATAAATGTGAATAGACGACTCTAATTGAAAATCAGCATCTTTATAATCAACCTCTAGCAGGGTTTCTATTTGATTAGATCGGTTGAGTTCTTTCAATTCATTTAGTGCGGTTACAATTCCAAAATTTTCCAAAACTACTGGAAATAAATCATGAGAAATTCGTCTAGTTTCATCTATTGTTTTGTGCAATATCTCGTTGATGGACTGAAAAGATGCATCTTCTTCCGCAGTTAGTTTTCCAGAAAAATGAGACAATTGAAAGTGGATGATGTTGAGTTTTGAAACAATTCCATCGTGTAGTTCAGCCGACAATCGGTCTCGCTCTTTTTCTTGCGCAAAAATAGAATGTTCTAGTAAATCTTTGCGATAGGTACTTGTGAGCTTTTCACGTTCCAATTGTTCATTTTGCACCTTATTCTTGGCTTTATTGATAAATATAATCAGCATGAGAACAATCGTTAACATGCCAAACATGACCAATAGAATCAGCCCAACTAATGACTCGCTTTCCATAATTTAGATTTATAGTATTCTATAAAGTAAAAGATTAATCCAGTCATGAAAGCTGCAGTATTTGCAATCATAAGAATTATCCTTCCTTCTTTCGTAAATGTACCCGATAAACGTAAATTCCAAAATGTAAAATAACAACCACTAACAATAGAAATAATTACTGTCCCAATGTTTAAATAATAAAAATGCTCTTTTGAGACGAGTTGATTCTTATAAATTTCAACGAGACTTAGAATGATTACAAACAACTTCAAAACAAAATACCCCAAAATATTAAACTCATCGTAATTATTGATAAAAACTGAACCATAAACCATAAATATTAAAACGATCAATGAATTGATTTGAACAATTTTTTTATACTTACTTTGATAGAATCTGCTATAAAACCAAGACATAAAGAACCATTCCACGTAGTTAAAATAATGCCATAGAAATACATTATGAATTCTGAACTGCCCTAAAACGAAACCAAGAAAATTAACAGTAGCCAACAGAAAGAGAAAAGTTGCAAAAATTTGCAGTTCGTAGGATAATTTTTTAAAATTTTTTAAATACAAAAATGCAATCAGAAAAGAAATTACAATACAAATTCTTGAAATAATTTTAAAGGTTAACATTTGAAGTAAGTGGTAAGGTAGGATTATAGAATATGAATTTTAAGACATTGTTCTGATTTAAGTCAAAAGTAATTATTCCATCTCCTTACTCACTTTCCATAATTTAGATTTATAAAATTCAACGAAATAAAACAATAAACCTATGATAAATGCTGAAGAATTTACAATCATCAGGACAATCTTTCCTTCTTTTGAAAATGCCTCCGTTAAGCGTAAATTCCAAAAAGTAAAATAACAAAGACTAACTATTGAGCTAAAGACGATGCCAATGTTTAAATAATAATAATGCTCTTTTGAAACGAGCTGATTCTTATAAATTTCAATAAGTCCCAAAACTATAATCATTAACTTTAATACAAAATATCCCAATATATTAAACTCCGTTATAGGATTAATAAAGATAGAACCACAAAGCATCATCAATAAAACTATAATCAAGAAACTTACCACTATCCTTTTTAATTTGTCAGTATAAAAATATATGAAGTACCATGCCATGAGGAACCACTCGACATAATTAAAATAGTGCCATAGAAATGTATTATGGATTCTGAATTGTCCCAAAACAAAACCAATAAAATTTACAGAAGCCAATAAAAATAGAAATATTGAAAAAATCTTTAACGGCTTCGTCAGTTTTCTATAATTGGCTAAATATAAAATTGAAATTATGAAAGAGATGACATGACCGACATTCATCAGTATTTTATAGGTAGTCATTCAAAAAAAGAGTTATTAACTATCTATTTAGACAGTTAAAGTAAAAAATATTAGGGCAACAAGGGAATATTCCATTTTGAAATTTTATAAAATATTCCCTATTAAAATATCTTATTAATTACAAAGTACACTTGTTTCATCGCAAATATCAGGACAAGATAATGTATAATCATATACATAATATCCTTCATTGTAATTGATCAAGTCAACACCATCAACGTCTACACCCACTGCTAATAAATGTTTTCCACCTTCAGCATCTACGCCAATATACACTCGGATATTACAACATCCTTTATTGATAATTTGGGTTAAGTCTTCCATTGGGATTAGGAAGCCTTTAAAAAAGTCGGTTCCTAGTTTCTCTTCTCCTAGTGTTCTCCAACTAGCAGCATAGTCAATTGCCTCTTGTTCTGGCAATACATTTGTTGAGTTACTCATATCTAAAATTTAAAATTTGTATTAGTGTGGACTAATATCGCACTTTTTAGATACAGAAGAAAAAAAAAGAAGGATTTATTAAAAAATATAAGATAAAGTTAAAATAGAAATTTAAGCCGCTTTTAGTAACGTTTTCATAACTACTACATCAGTAAGGTAACCTTCATATTTTGCAGGAATGATTTGTTCGGGCTGCAATTGAGAAATACAACGTTTCTCTTTTACATAGATTTTAAAGCAAAGCTGGCTTGTATACTCTCCTGCCACTTCTTTTAATCCAATAGATACACATAAAACACCTGGGAGATGCATCATGTCATGAAGAATCTTTGTTCTGAACTGCATTAAATCTTCTCGCTTATATTGTTCAGGCTGAATATTCATGGAATTACAAATTTAAAGGGTTAGCACTTTAGGAAAAGATGAAAAGTTGAATTACTACACTACTAGTTGGGCAACTCTTAAACCCATTTTCAACTTTTCATCTTTTCAATCCCTCAGCTAATAAATTAGCATGAAAGGTAAAGTGTGTTACACAGTTTAACCATAACAAATATGAGGCTAAATGCAGGATAGGTCAATGAGAGAAAACCCCCATTTTACAGAAATTAAAAACTCATTCTTGGTTCGATTGACCACCATTTAACTGACTAATTCCATCAAAAAAATTGAAGATTAATTAGATACAAGGAATCGGTATGAAAACAATGAGAAGTTTAGTAATGTGGCCTTTCCTGCAATTGAGTTACATAAAAATGGTAAGGAAAATCTAATGGCAGTGATAATAAGAAGGAGTTTAAGATTATTAACTCACTCCCCGACTCTATTTCCTAACATAGATAATTACTTCAAAAACTTCAGATGCCTCGTTTTTAAAATGTTCATCTGGCGTCTCTCTGCATTCGAATGGCAAATCAGGAACACCTTTCAATTGAAGCGCATTAAAATCATTTGGGTGCGCTTGAACATATTGTTGAAATGCTAAAGTGACTTCTCTATCTCTATCTGTCAGCACATTCTGCCGCATAACCATCACATCAATTGAATCAAGACTGCTTGGCATATCCACCACCAAGCCACCATAGATTTTATTTGGCAAATAAAATTGCAAGAAATCAATTCAATAATTTATATTCAGCGCGCGTGCGCGACCGAATGTCAATGTCCTTGTGTGAGCTTGAAATACCTTAAATTTGAGATAAAAAATGTGTTTTAACACACTTGAATCCGTGCTATTTCAACAGTCAAATTACTTTCTCCTAAAACTAAATTTCAGATCTTCGACTTGATCATTCGACTGTAATCGACTGTATATCTCTTGAATCAATTGATCCTCTGGAAACAGTGTCAGGTAATCTTTGCAATGCATTTTGGTCGCATTGTACTCATTCGCTTCTAAGCTAGTATGAATTAATATTCGATGCTTCTTTCTAGTGGAAACATCATCTACTTTCGATAAATAAATGGCTTGTTGGTAAGCCGACTGAAAGTCTTCCACTTTGAAGTACATTTCTAATAAAGCAACATTAATTTCCGATGAAATCGGGTTATAAAAAAAGGCTATTCTATAATTTGTAAGGGCTGAAATGGCATTTTCCTTTTGTTGTTCTTGTGCTCTATTGAAATAGTCCATTGCTTGACTCTGACCTTCATCGGAGAAAGAATAATCCCTTTCCACCAATTGTTGATTGATTCCATTGATGTGTCCATCAAATTTCTGATCAGGTGCAAAATAATTGACTGAATTTAGAAAGGCTTTTCTTCCTTCCACTATATCTTTTTTCGCTAAAACAAAAGAGTAGTCGATCAGTAAATCGGCATATTGCTTGTCGTTACCCAGCATGGAATACGGTTGTAATTCCGCTATCGTTTCTTTTAATCTCGTCTCATAGATTTCAGGAGATTCACTTTGCCCTATGGCATACAATAGATAAGTTGAAGCATGCTCATAGTAAGTTTTATAAATGTGTTTGCCAATGCTTTCCACACGAGATGAATTGGGTTTCGCTGAAAGCATGGTAACAAAAGAAGGAATACAAAGTGCAGCGATGGCAAGTAGTAGTATCGTTCTTTGGGAGTTAAAATAAGTCTGCTCGATTTTCTGGAATAGCAATAAAATTAGAACGAATAAAACAGACACCGGAAACATAAATAAATCCCAATCCATTGGCATGGATAATAATGGATTAACGGCAAAAAGAAAAGTGCAATAAATGGTGATGGTCAATACAATTCCTTGAATCGCTAGGCTATTCCAATTGATTAATTTCCGAAAAGGAAAAACGGTAACCAAGAAAAAAAGAAACACTGGTGACCAAAGAAAAACCACATTCACAAAATCCAAGAAATGATTTAAGCTAAATAAATTGTATTTATCCAACGGTGATTCCGGAGAAACCAGGGGAAGAAACAGTCGTTCAATGTCGGTGAAATCAGTTAGTTTTCGGGGGTCATTATAATCTTTAAAGACAAAAAAGTAAGCAATTAACCCGACGACCAACAATGGCAAATAAATGAACTGAAAAGTCTTTTTCAGCGTCCCTATTTTCTTTATTAAATTCGGCGCGTAAATATTGATTACCAAGATTAAAAAGGCGGGAGCCAGTAAAATAAAAAGGGTATGAAAACGAAGTCCAATTAATCCAATTATTGCTAATGGAAGAAGTCCAATTTTACGCTTTGACTTTATTGTTTTAACATACAAATACAGCCAAGTAATTAGCAAGAAAAAGACAGGAGCATACGTTTCTATGTGTCCAAAATATACTAGGAACATAGGTGAAGTAATAAACAGCAAGGAAAGCAAAATACGTGTCTTAACTTCCTGAATATAGGTAGCAATCAGTCGGAGTAAAACCAATACGTATAGTCCTCCAAAAAAGGTATTCAATAGAATAAATGACTGCTGAATACTTTGTGTAGAATAAAAAGAAATCACGTCAACGAGTAATTTCACTGCCTTTCTACCCTGTCCGGGAATAAACTCAAATTTAAAAAATGAGGATAAAAGATCAACTGGAAGTTCATTAATTACAGTGTCTTTTATAAAGTAGAAGTTTCGTGCATTTCCATAAAAATCATTGGGAATTGGAAAGTGGTAAAAGGCCAACATTGCTCCGATAGGAATCAAAATTGTAAATATTTTCCAGGTTTGTTGACTGAACGAAATGGACCTCTGAAAGCTAAAATGTGATCGAATGATTAATAATAACGGCAGCAGCAACAATACAAAGGCCATTTCAACACTTAGAAAAGCGGCGAAATGAACACCCCACATCTTTTCAGAAAAGAAAAATCCGAATAGATAAATCAAATAAATGACCATTGCGACAATGAGGTCACTGCTTATTTTTGAAAATAGTCCTTTCATTTTGTACTTCAAAAGTAAAACAATTCCGCTGCTTTAACTTTTCTATTCTTTCAACTCGTTAATAAATGACTGTTCAACTGGATAATTCAAATCCATGGCTTTTTGAGCGTCAATTAATGCCTCACTTTTTAAGCCGTTTTGCTGTAATGCTTTTGCTCTCAAAAAGTAGGACAATCCATCTTTAGGTAAAAATTGAATCGCTTTGTTAAAATCTGCAATAGCAGCATTGCTTTCTCCATCAGCCAAATAATTAACTCCTCTATAGCGATAGAAAAGACCATTATTAGGCTCTAATTGAATGGCATTGCTATAATCCAATCTTGCTTTTTCTTTCTCTCCTAACTTTTCGTGAATGACTCCTCGATTCACAAAAGCCGTCGCATAATTGGAATTCAATTCTAAGACTTGATCCAAGTATTTTAAAGCTGCGTCAAACTGTCCATCAGCTCCTAATATCCGAGCCAAATTAACATACGAAGGCCCATAATTGGGAGTCAATGCAATTGCCTGCTCATAATCGTTTACCGCCAATTGCAACTCTTTTGATTTTTCATGCAATTGCCCTCTGAGTTGATATGCCACGCCATAATAGGGAGATAGTAAAATACTCCGATTTACATCTTTCAAAGCGGCCGCCAATTCTCCTTGTTTAAAATAATAATCCGCTCTAGAATAATGGGCGAAATAATCTTCCGGATATTGCTCAATGACTTTACTCCACAGCGTTTCTCCATTTTTCCATGACTTAGAATAAGTTAAACTAATCGATGAAAAGATCAATATTAATAGTGTAAAAGCTCCAATGCTGATTCTTTGTTTGAATTGACTTTGATTTGCCAATTGAACCATCGTATACCCAACTAAAATAAAGAGTCCTAAATAAGCGACATAAGTATACCGCTCCGCCATCATGGCCCTTCCTAATGGGATTAATTGCAATATAGGAATCAACGTCATCGTAAAAAACAAGATTCCAAATAATGCCACCTTCCACTTTTTACGAATTGCTATCCAACAAAACACAAGGAGCCCTGGAATGACCAACAAAGAGAAATAGTAGTGAGTCGGAAAATCACTTAACTGTTGAAACGGATATGGATGAAACGGTGATAAATTGATAGGAACAATGGATTGAAAGAGATACACCAAGAATGAAGTTGATGCAATGGCCAATCTGTCGATAAATGGGAAATCTACTTCAGTAATAAATGCCCCTTCCAATTGCTGTGAATAGAAAGAAATAAAGACAAAACCTGCACTTAGTATGATGAATGGCACCTTTTCAATGAGTGAGGTCAGGTTAACCTTTCTATCTTTTAAATAATCAATCAAAAACAGATATGCCGGAAAAACCATTGCAACTCCTTTAGACAATAAAGAACAACTAAAAAGTACGAAACTGAAGACGAACAACACTCTTCGTTTGGCAATTGAAGTACAATCGATAAATTTTAAATAGATCAATAAGCCCATCAACAAATAGGCGGTGTACAATAGATCCTTACGGGCAGAAACCCAAGCGACTGATTCTACATGCATGGGATGAATGCCAAATAGCAAAGCAACAAGAAGCGCCATTTGATAACTCTTAAACAACCTAGAAATCAACACAAAAACCAATACCACATTCAATAGATGCAGTAATAAATTGTGTAAATGATAGGTAAAAGGGGCCTTTTCAGAAATAGCATAATCTATTGCTAAAGACAAAACAGTCAACGGGTGATAATTCCCAACCACATTTGGCTCTTGGAAGATTGAAACTATTCCATCTAGATCTAAGGAAGTAATTAGACTATTCTGAAGAACATAACCGTCATCGTCCCAATTCACCCAAGTATTGTTTACTGTTGGATAAAGCGAAATAAATGTGACAATGACCGCAATGATCCAATAGTACTTTTGCACAGAAATAAGTTGTTTTACATCTTTCGTACTCATCTGTGATTGCTTTTACTAAATAGGTTCTTTAGGCTTAAAATATTCAAAGGAAACTCTAAAATAACATGAAGGAAACTGAAAAATAGAGCGGTCAAAATTCCTATCTTAAAGTCGTAATAAAACAACCCTAAAAGGCTAATCCAGAAAACACCTATAAAGACTGTTCGCTTTAAAGTTAGATTTTTATGCCAAAAAATAGTCGTTGTTTTAGAGAACCAATTCAAATAATGATAGAGGTAAATGAATGAAATAAACATCATTAATCTGAGCTCCAATTGTTCATAAAAGAAGAAACTTTTGCCATCGGATAAACCGATAAATTTCGAGAACAGAACTGGAATTCGATGCAATTGATTGTCGATAAAGGTGGACTTAAAAAAATCACTAAAAAAGTAGTTACTAGCGTCTATTGGGATAAAAATAAATGCGATAGGAACCAAAAGCGCTAAGGCAATAGAAAGATAAGCCGGCTTGCTACCACTCATTCTTGCGCCGTACAGCATAAACAATAAGGTGAAAACGTAAACGTGAATAATGGTGGGAATCAATACTCCAACTAGGATCGCATAATTTTCAAATGAATTCAAAAAGTAAGTACCCAATACAGCCAGGATAATTAAAAGAATCCAGTCTCTTGATTTTTTGATGAATTGCGAACCAATGGCCAATAAAAAACAAGTAAAAATAGCACCGTTAGACCAATGATTAATAGTAAGAAAAAAGGTGGAAATAAAGTCGGTAGAATTAGTGTCAAAGAATTGAAAATACAGCCTGGGGACAATGAGTATCAACGAGGCTGAAACTCCGATAATCAACCCGATTCGTTTTGAAAAACCGGTAAAATAACTGTTGGTATTAAGCCAATTAATTTCTGTCAGATAATGTAACGGACCAAGTATGGCGAACGAAAGAAGAAATACTTTTAATGGAAAAAGGTAAGCCAATGTACCGCAAAGGAGTACTAAAAAAACATTGAGCCAATCTATACTATTTTTTAATTTCAACAAGATGGGAATAACTAAAGTGTTAAATTTAAATTTTTATGAGTTAAGAGCAAATTTCTGAAGTCTATTAAAAATCAAATATATACTTTCGTTCTGTTTAATTGTCCGAAATACATCGATTATAAAGTACTGTTTACATGCCAAATTCCCCACAGATAAATATAGTTATTCCGTTGTTCAACGAATCTATGGTTTTTGAGGAGTTGATGAACCGAATCTTAAAACTAATCGAAGCTAGTGAACTTTCCATTGAGGTGATTTTGGTTGATGACGGAAGCACGGATGAAACTGTGTTAAAAATGAGAGCACTCTCACTCTCCAACTCCAAAATACAATCGTATTTTTTATCCAAAAACTTTGGTCAACAAACGGCAATAGCGGCAGGCTTACAGCATGCCAATGCAACAGAAGCTGTGCTCATTGTTGATGGTGATTTACAAGATCCGCCCGAACTCTTACACGACTTTTACGCACATTTCAAGGATGGATATGATGTGGTATATGCCATTCGAAAAAAGCGAAAAGAATCCTTTTTTAAAGTACTGCTCTACAAAATATTTTATCGCTTGTTAAGTACTATTTCTGAAAGTGACATCTTCCAAGATTCTGGCGACTTTTCATTGATCAGTATGCGAGTGGTTAAGATTCTCAATGCCATGCCCGAAAAAGGAAAATTTATCCGTGGAATGCGCTCATGGGTTGGATTCAAGCAAAAAGGTGTAGAATACGAAAGAGATGAACGAGCAATGGGAAAAAGTAAATATTCCACCAAAAAATTACTTCATTTGGCCTATAATGGACTATTTAATTTTAGTGACTTTCCCATTAAATTTATTGCCCGATTTGCCCTTTTGATTATCGGTATTTCTTTGACTTACTTTGGTTATGTGGTTTTTAAAAAGTTTTTTCTTGGAGGAGTTCCAGATGGTTTTACCGCCTTGCTATTCATGATCATTCTGTTTGGAGGAATTCAATTGATGGCCATTGGAATTTTAGGTCAATACATTATCCGTGTATTTTTTCAAGTAAAAAACAGACCAGACTTCATCCTAGAAGAGAAAATTGTTCACTCGGTTAGCACCAAAACCACTTAAGATGAGTTCAACACTCAAAAATGGAATTCTATTTCTTTTGGTATTGCTGATTCTTCAAGAAATCATTCTTCGATTGGCGTTCCCGATTCCTGAGATTTCCAATTTTGATCGAGCCAATTACATTCCGGGAACAGAAAAGGGATTAACCTTTCCATTTTACAGAAATTCAAAGTGGATTTGGGAGTCTGAATTGGATACCAATTACCAGTTTGAACATGAGTTGAATCGTTACGGATTTAGAGATGAAGAATGGAAAACGGAGAAGTCCTCTTATAAAAAGCGGATCCTGGTTATTGGAGATAGCTTTACCGAAGGCATTATGGCAGAACAAGATCAAACCATAAAATCCGGGTTTAAACAAAAAGATACTGAAGATCTCTACGAAATTTTGAATCTAGGAATTATGGGTGTTGGGATGAACTCCTATTTGAAACTCACTACAGATGCCATTTCTATTTTTAAGCCAGATATTGTTTGCCTTCTTCTCTACTCCAATGACTTGACCGACAAAAAACCAATCATACCCGAGAATCAATTGGTTGCCCAGAAGTATAATTATTTCACTCCGCGTTTACTCGAGATTTATAGACAGATTAAAAATGGTTCACCTATCCCATTTCGATTCAATTGGAAAAAGAAATCATTTTTACCGGCGATGACCGATAAAAGTTTCCCATGGTACGGCAGAGAAAATGTGCTTTTAGAACATACGGTTAAAGAAGTTCGAAATAGTATGATTGAAGGGAAAACCAATCCGTTTAAACTCAATCAAATTTTAAGAGAAAAAGATGCTTTACTTAAGCAACCACACTTCGAAGTAGCGTTTGACTATTTTCGGAAATTAGCGGAAGAGAATAATGTTGAATTGGTGATTGGATATATCCCTGCAAGGCATCAAGTCACTAACTATTATTACCAATTTGAAAAATCGTTTTGCAAGAAAAACTGTCCGGACCAATTGGATTTAACTGTTACCCAATACAATCAACATCAGAATTATCTTGAAAATTTGAGTGCAATCAATGACTTTGAGTTTCTAAATTTTACTTCACTTATTAAAGACGAAGAAAGTAGAAATCATCACCTGTATTGGGATTACGACGACCACATGAAAGGAAAAGGATATCTTTTATTGGGAAATCACCTGTACGAGAAAGTAAAAAGCAGTCAACAATAGATAATCTACTCTTGAGGTAATAAGCTTCGATAATAGGCACTCTCCCACTTGCTCAGATAAATTTTCATCATGTTGATTCCTTCAACTTGTTGATTTGATTTTAGCGCACAATCAATGGAAATTTCATAGGCTCTTTTCTCGGAAGGATATTGCAGCCGAACCAACTCTTTAGAATAATGATAAGCTGCCTGATAGTCTTCCAAGAAATAATTGGATTCCATTAAACCAATGTAATTTGCAGGTAGTTTATTAGAATAGTCCAACGATTTTAAATGATATTTTAAAGAATTCGCATACTCTTTTCGACTTCTATATTCTTTTCCTACCGACCACAATAGATTCGCATATTCTATATCATTTCCTTTTAAAGCAGAAGACTCTAGCTCTTCGACTAAGGCAACACTTCTGTTCAAATACTCTTCTGGGTTGTCTTTAATTAAATTCAATCCCAATTGAATATCTCCAGCTGACCGAATCCAATACGTTTTGAATACATGTTTCCCTAGGCTTTCCATGCGTAATGACAAGCTCTCCTTTTGATGGTTACACATAAAAATGGCAATGGAGAAAAGTGAAACCCCAATCAATGAACCTGAGATGGATTTAGACAACTCTTCATTTTGAATTTGCTCGATTATAAAGAAACCGAACAATAATAAAAATGGTCCTCCAAGAGAGAACAAATCAAAATCCATTGGCATGCTTAGCAATGGATTATAAGCAAAATAAACCATTGAAAACAAAAGGAGTAAAAACCCAGTAGGTACTATTATTGGTTGATTCCAGTTGATTTTTTTAGCATAGAAAAGAGAAAAAATAACAAGCAAAAACAATCCAGCAGCAGACCATAAAAAGGTCATATTCACGAAATCAAAAATATGATTGATGCTAAATAAATTGTATCGATCTAATGGAGCTTCGGGAGAGAAAATCGGGAGAAAAAGACGTTCGTATAAATCGACTTCAGGCCCTAGAAATCGTGGATCGTGGTAGTCCTTAAATACAAAAAAGTATACCCCTATTCCCATTAAAATGATGGGAAGGAGCACAAATTTTAGAATAAAACGCCAGTTTGCGATTCGTTTAACTTGAACGGGATGTGTAAAAGAAATAATTGCAAAAATGAGTGTTGGAAACAGCAGAATGAAAAGGTAATGCAACTTGACACACAAAATGAATGTAAGAACAAGTAATGCAATCTTCTTTTTTGATGGCAGTTCCAAATTCGATTTCAGTGTGAGTAAGTACCAAGTTACGGCAGGAAAAGCCAATGCATAAATTTCGGCATGTCCGAGAAAAAGTTGATTAAAAGGACTGAATAAGACAACGATCAGCAAGGCCAATTGCAGCAGACCATTCTTGATATTTTGTGAGATATAAGAAAAAGACAAATTGAAGAAAAGCAGACCTGACACTACTCCTACTATTTGAAATGCAAGTAGATGAGTGATATTAAAAAAGTAAGAAATAAGCCTTATGAAGCTCAAAACAGTTAAGTTTCCCAATTTAAGATTGGTAATGTCTAAAGAAAATAACGCACTGATATATTTTTGAGAATATTCAGTGGTACGCTCGCCCATCCGCTCAATAAATTGAACCGAATCGCCATAAACATTTTCAAAAATGGTCAGATTATAAAGCAGCAAAAAACCAATCACTAAGTAACCAATTCGAAACTGCACATTAGGTAGTTTTTCAATTTTAGAAAAATCAATCTTACTCGATAAAAACGGTGTGACACAGATAAAAATAAACGCTGAAACGAAAATAATTGTTCTAAGAGAGCTTCCTAAAAATGAAGTAAAATTCATTCCCCAAAATGCATCACCACCAAATAATGCGGCAACAAAAAGGAGCCAAAATGAGATTCCTACTAAGGTTATAGCTAATTGTTTCTGCATCAATTAAAACCTATTTTGCCTGACAAACTATTGCCATCAGGCACATTACCTGCGTTAATTCCCATTGAAATACAAGCATTTGCTGCAATACGAATGGAGTTATTCACACTTCTTTCATCGGGGTAAACATGCGCCATATTGCAAACAAACAAATTTTCTACGGTTGTTTTGACATTGGGAACTTTAGTAGAAAAATTAAGGTCGCAAACTGTGGCTGCGGAGAAGCTTCGAAAAACATGTGTTTTTAGTAAATTCTCTTTCTTAAAATTAGGAAAAATAGCAGGTAATTTATCCAACATTAAAACTTCTATTTCGGATTCACTCAAGGTTGCAATGGGTTCATCTAAAGCAAAATATTTAGACAAATAAACAATGTGCTTGTTGCCATAATTCTCAGGAGAAATGAAACGAGTGTGCTCAATAATTCCACCGAAAGGGAAATTGTCATCGGCCACATTCAACCAGTACACCGGACTAAGGCTTTTGGTGAGCTCAAGAATGACACAAACAGCACCGAAATACTCGATTTCTGGTAATTTTAATTGATTTCCAAGGAGCTTTTGAGTGATATTGTTCGGAATGGTAAAAAGTGTTTTGTCGCTATAATGTGTCACTTCTCCCACTCTAACTCCTATGAGCTTATTGGCATCATAAACCAATGCATCTACTTTGGAGTTGGCCAATAATTCAACACCTAATTCTTTCAGTTTTAAAAGCAATTGGTCCAACAGAACTGAATAACTTCCATCAATATACAGCAGCTTTTCACTACCTGCCTCTCTGGATTCAAATCGCTGTTTCAATCGGCCAATCATCCACGCCAAAGGCACTTGATTGTGGAATTTTCCAAACTTCACTTTTAGTAATGGTTTCCAGATGGAATCCACTACATTTTTACCAGTCCATTTTTTAAACCAGTCTAAAGCTGTTTGATCTTCTGATTTTCGCCAATTAGCAAACTTTCCCAAATAAACGGTGGACAAGCCAAATCGGAGTTTATCCAAAAAATTCAGTGGTTTAAATGCGAATAAATCTTTAATCGTAGAGAACAAATAAACCTTCCCTTTGGTAAAAACTCCCATTGAAGTCTTGCGACTAATGATCTTGTCTTCAATACCTAGCTCTTTGATTAGCCAACCCAACTCTTTGTCGTGCAAAAAGAAATGATGGTAAAAGCATTCCACCGGAGTCTCTCCAACCTCAAAAGTTTTAATTAATCCCCCAAAGCTATCTGAACCTTCAAGCACCCGAACCTTCGAACCAGCTTTTGCTGCGATGTAGGCAGCTGTGAGTCCAGTAATTCCTCCGCCAACTATGGTCAAGTCTTTTGAATCCAAGCGCTCCATTAATTTTTAAAATATTCGTTTGCTTTTTCAAACGCTTTATTGCCTGCTTTTTCACCCATCACTCTGCCCATCATATCGTCGCAAGGAGGATGAATTCCTCCCCAAAGTCGTGATAAACAAGTTTCCGTAGCGGCATCTCGATAAGTTGCCCATTGCAATGTAACGTCTTCACTTGGGCCATCTTCAAAAAGTAAAAATTCGTTCTTTTGGGCCGTAAACTCAGCTATGCCACCTGGAAAGTAGGCGTTTCCAGTAATTTTCTCCATAATAGTTGCGCCTGCAAATGAAAAACAAGAATGTCCGGAAACATATCCTGAAAAAGGAGGAGTGACGAAAGAATACCGTTGATACGGCCACCAATCTTCGGCTAAAATCCAACCAACACCCGCAACATCATGGTGAACATCATCTATATAATCAGGACCTCTCCAAGCATAAATTTTAATTTTGCCAATGTTTCTAGCATCCACTTTTGCCAAAGAATCTTCTGCCGAAACAACTTCTATTTTCCCTTCCATTAATGGCATTCCATCTTGATGATAATTTGCTAAACTTTTGTCTGTACACTGCCCTTGAGAAGCCATGTATCGAATAACGGAAATTGGGCGAATATAATCGTAGGCCACCTTAACACCCCAAGAAGCTATAGCTGCATCATGCAACGCTCCGCCTAATGCAAAATAGCTTTTGATGTCCCATTCTAATGGAGAAAGAACAGTTCCTCTCCCTTCCCACTTTTTTTCAAACTCTGGGTGATCTGAAACCTCATTTAACATGGAAAACCAATGCCCAGGAGGACCATAAGTATTGATGCCATCTACCCAAAATTCAGCGATAACTCTGCGATAATCGGCCTCTAAAACTAAGTTCTTCTCGTAAGGTAAATTCGTTGCCGGATTAATAGAATGTCCTTTATTTGCAGAGCTGCCTTCTATATTATAATAGTCCTTCAGCGTATTTGGAACCTCGTAAACGTTTCCTCTAACAGCTGGCGAAATATCCATCACTTTAGAATTATTTGGGTCTAAATGAGAAGACCATAAAGCCACCAATAGAAAGTTCCACTTGTAATCTTCCGAGCTAATAGAATCCTTTTCAAAATCCAACAGCGGAGGTTTACCCGGATCAAAATAAACCAAATGTCGCTTTCCATCTTTTATAACAGAACTGGTATCCGCTGAATTTAAGGCAAAGGGAGTAACATTGGCCCATTGAGGAGTTAAAAAAGCATCTTCTACATCAGAAATTCGTAAATTCCAATCGGACAAAGTACTGTCAATCCCTTTCTTCTTAATGTATTCATTTGGCATAATTGGCTGCCACCTGTTTTTAAACTCTAAATTTTTATTTCCACTCGAATTTAAGTTGTATGATCCATTGACTGACTGGAATGAGAAATCTTCATAATCTGCTTCTTCGAAAGATCCATCTGTTGCTCCATAAGCTATGTAACTTTCCGCGATATAATTTCCTAAAGCTGCCCCTCTTCCATTCTTATAATTGGTAGAAGTATAGTTAGGATCATAACCCAATGCATTAAATGTAGAATCAATAATATCGATAGACCTGCGCTTACCGCTTATCTCATTGTGTTTTTGAACTAAAATCCGATAGGCAGCATAACTAATTGCCTCGTTAATCATCTCCTCTGTAACTAAAGAATCGGGAATTTTATAGCTCAAATCAAAATCGTTAGTGTAATTTTTAAGCGGTTGACCCAACAAAAACGGACGATTATCTTCTTGATAAAAAGCCCAAGCATCATACATCGCAGCACTTGTAAAAAATAGATTCCTTGAAATTACAGTTGGTGCTATCCCACTCACTTTGATCATTTTTAGAGAAGTCTCAATGAAACTCCTAGCAACGGAAGGCTGATTGGCAAATGCATTCGAGATCGCAATAAAAGTCAGTAGGAAGAGAAGCTTTACTTTCAAAAGTTAAAAAGGATTGGATTCTTCCCGCAAAGTAATCATAAATTAATTTATGTTTGCCACTTGTACAGCCAAATAATGAGATTTCTAAATAACGTAAAAGAGCTAATTAAAACCCACTTTGGGATTGGTGGAGTTCTTTTGTTTTCTATCTTTTTGCTCTTTCCAGTCGTTAATAATGGATGGGTGATGTGGGATGACCCTGCTTATGTGTTAGAAAATAAACACCTAGTCATTCATTCATGGAGTGAGTTTTTTCATCAATTTAATTTGGTGGTTGTTCAAGGAAATTATCACCCCATTACCATTTTATCCTTGGCGTTAGATTATTCCATTGATGGTTTCAACCCAATCGTATTTCACACCACAAACCTCATCTTTCATCTTCTAAATGTACTGCTGACCTACATTTTTGTATTTCTACTTTTTAGAGTCAGGTGGATCGCTTTATTAGTTGCATTCCTATTCTCCATCCATCCCATGCACTTGGAGTCTTTTGCCTGGGTAGCTGAACGTAAGGATGTATTGTATGTTTTCTTTTTCCTATTAGGGCTTATTAGTTACTTCTACTATCAGCAGAAAAAAACGAAGCTGAATTACTTTCTTTGTTTGCTATTATTCATGCTAAGTTTGCTTTCCAAAGGGATGGCCGTCGTTTTTCCAGTCATTCTATTGTTGTTAGATTATGTTCAAGAAAGAAAATTCACCCGGAATGCAATGATTGAAAAGGTTCCTTTTTTTGCTCTGAGCTTAATCTTTGGAATAATTGCTATTTGGGCACAAGACGGAAGCGGTGCTGTAACAAGTAATGCAGACGCCCCTTTCATTCAGACATTCTTGGTCCCGATTTATGGATTGTCGATCTATCTCTATAAGCTCTTTCTACCTATCAATTTGAGCGCTCTTCACCCCTATCCAAATCTAGTGGATGGACAAATTCCGTTCATCTATTTATTCTCCATTATTCCGCTTGCACTAGCAATTGGATTGGTTTACAAGTTTTTTAAAGCCGACAGAAAAGTGCTATTTGGATTGTTGTTTTTTTTAGTCACCATATTTCCTGTACTCCAATTCTTTTCAGTGGGAAGTGCCATCATAGCAGAACGATATTCCTACTTGTCCTACCTCGGATTGTTCATTGCGATGGGATTTATTCTCCAATCTGTTTACCAAAAACTAGCAGACAATTTCCGCAGTCCATTTATTGTTCTGCTTGCTGTATACCTAGGGTTTATTAGTTTTCAAACGTATAACAGAATCCAAGTTTGGCAGAACGATGAAACTTTATGGGGTGATGTAATTGAAACTTATCCTGATGATTATTTTGCATACATGAAACGAGGCAGTTATCGAGCAAAAAATGGACAAGTTGATGCTGCTTTGTCTGATTTAAATCAATCCATATCAATATTTCCAAATGATTATTACACCTTGAACAATAGAGGTATGATCTATTTTTCACAAAGAGAATACGTCCAAGCTGCACAAGACTTTACACGAGCAATCAATTTAGATTCAACACAATATGAGGCCTTTTTAAACCTCGGATTAATTCATTTAAACACTAAAAACTATATTGAATCGGCTAAACACTTCAACAAAGCAAGTCAACTAAACCCCAACAACGATCTCATTTTGCTTAACCTAGGTTTGCTTTATGAAAGAATGGATTTGATTGATGATGCATTGAAGGCTTACACTTCCTCAATTCAATTGAATCCTAAAAACAGCATAAATTACAGTTATCGGGGTCAGTTCTACTATCGCCTAGGAAAATACACACCAGCAATTAGTGACTTTGAAAAATCGATTGCACTCAATAATGAAGATGCTTCTGCATTTTATTGGAAAGCCAAATCGCTTCAACAATTAAATCAAAAAGAACAAGCTAAGATTTCTTTAAAAGAAGCTGTCCTTTTGGGGCATGACCTACCAAATGAAGAGTACTCTAATTTTTTCGAGTAATTATTTCGGAATAAAGAATATTTTTTCCAATTCTCCAACTCTATCGTTATTTCGTAATCGAGTGTTAATCCTCTGCATTACGGTATCATTCCTCCATTGAATCAAGTGATCAGATGAATGTTGTAAAGCCTTTTTAAACTTTTCTGCATACAATGCAGTTTGAATTCGAGTTATCGAGGCCGTTTGCTCGTCAGGATACTTAACTTGATTCAATTGTAAACTCAATTCATACGCTTGTTCATTCTGATCTAGTAGTAAACAACTTTCTAATAATAACAATTTTGCATAATTATCACCTGGCGAATAAGTCAATCCTTTTTCTAAATAGACATATGCTTTAGCCGGATCTTTTTCATAATCTAACAAATAGGCACCTTCTTTACTCCATAACAAACCATATTCCCGATCATTTCCTACCACTGCATCTTCGCCTAATTTATAAAGTATAACATTCTTTCTTTCGAATTGATAGGATCGATTTTCAGACAATAAAATCAGCCCATTATGGATGGTCTGAGAGGACCAATCGTAGTAGGTGCGGTAAATCCGAACACCTAAACTTTGTAGTTTTAACGAGAGGTCCAGTTTGGAAAAATGAACCACAAAAAATGGCAGAGTCAAAAGTGCAATAGCCATTGAAATGGGCAGCACTTTATATTTTATGCTTTCTTCCTGAATCTGTTTCACTAGCAACACAAGAAAAACCAATAAAATAGGAGCCGGAAAAGTGAACAGATCCCAATCCATTTGCATACTTAACAATGGGTTAAGCACAAAAAAGAAGCTAACGAAAATTATAAAAATAGAAGACGTTACAATCAATTCTTCTCGATGCCAATTGATTTTTTTTCGAAGTGAAACAATTATTACGACTATTATAAATAGAGCAATGGGTGACCAAAGTAACAATTCACTGAAATAATCGAAAATATGATTGAAACTAAATAGATTGTACTTGTCAAGTGGAGCCTCAGGAGATAGTATTGGTAAAAATAAATGGTCGTACTCTTTAACCGTGTAGGCTAAGTTTCTTGAATCGTTAAAATCTTTAAAAACGAAAAAATAGAGAATGCCACCCAAAGTAAAAACTGGTGCTAAAACAAAATAAGTTACCTTACTCCAAGAAATTAAATGAGAAGGATTTGAACGCTTTAAATAATGCGATACACAGAGAAAAATCCAAACAGGTGCAAACAACAATGCAATGGCATGAATCTTTAGACTAAATACTAGAATTAATAGTAAAAGCCAAAGTGTTTTCGAATCTTTATTTTTAAAATAATGGACAAGTAAAGTCATCCAAAACAAATTGATCCATAGCACGATGGCATTAATTTCTAGATGTCCATAAAAGTTGAGTAGAAATGGAGCAAAACAGGCTGTTAGTATTAGAATAAATTTCCAAACTCCATCCTTGAGATTAGTATTGACAAAAGTTAGCCAAGTTAGCATGAAACAAAACCCAAAAAAGGCATCAAAATATAGAAAACAAGTATAAACCGTTTCGCCAGTGAAATAAGCGAGATAGGTTATAAATGCAACAATGGTTTTCTGACCATCCCAAGGATTTAATCCAAAACTGAACAAATCGTTATAGGCAACTTGAGAAACTTTGGTTATTGTTTGTTGAACTTGAGGATTTAATATATAAGCTTCACCATAATAATCGGCAATCATAGGAAACTGATAAAACAAAAACCCCATTAATAAGCTCACTAACCATACAATGGGATTTTGTAATTGAGCTGGAACTTTAATAACGGCAATTAATCGTTGAATTTGATTGGGGACAAGTGCAGAAATAATCAGTAGAAATGCTGATAGAAAACACGTGTATTTTATGATAGGTTTAACAAAGTGCGAAGAGTGAACAGACCACCAATATTCAGGAAAAAACTCTCCTAAAACGTAAAAAGTGAAAAAAAGTAAACCAACTATGATTGGAGATAAAAATGTTACATTCGTTTTTTTTGCCAATTTAGAAGTTGTGTCAGTCATTGTGTGATTACAAATATTGTATACCTAAAATTTCAAAAATAGTCTAATTATTAGAACTTATAGTTAGCGTTCTATTCAGAAATAGTTAAAATGAAAAAATTTAAAAGTAGAATCGCCTTCATCATCGGAGTATTCATTTTTCAAGAGGTTATTTTTAGAATTTGTTTTCCAATTCCAGAAGTGTACAATTTCAATCGAATAAATTATCAAGTATTGGATAATGATCGATACAACGAAACAGACTTATTTCTGGAGAACAGAACTTGGCAGTCTTCTTTGGATACCGATTATGTTTTTGTTCACCATTTTAATGAATATGGTTTTAGAGATAAATCTTGGCACATAAAAAAACAACCAGAAAAAAAGCGCGTCCTTTTTATAGGAGACAGTTTTGTTGAAGGAGCTATGGCGGATGATGAAAATACAATTCCCAACTATTACCAAGATTTAGTTGGAGACAAATATGATATCATGAATGCCGGAATGAACGGGACCGGAATGAGCTCCTATTTAAAATTAATGGCTGATATGTTGCCTCTATTTAAGCCAGATGAAGTGAAACTGATTTTATTTGCCAATGACTTTTCTCCTTTAAAAACAAAATTTTTCAAACCTTTAGCACAAAAATTTACTAGTCCTTATTCTCCTCGCTTTATTGAAATTCTAAAAAGGTTAATTGATGACAAGCCAATTGTATTTAGAGGGTTGAGAAAAACGTATCCTTTTCTCTTTCCTATTCCTGATCAGTCTAATCCTTTTTCAACCAAAGCACATGAATTAAAAAATGATGTCACCCCAGCTGTAAGAAAAGCGATGGAGGAGGCTACTTTGAATTATTACATTATTAATTTATTAGCAAAACAAGATCAATCTCTTACCCTACCCATTTCTTTTAAAAAGGAACTGGCTATTATTAAGGATTTGTGTCAAAAGAACAATTCTAAACTGACTTTATATTACTTACCCGGGAGACACCAAGTGACCGATAAATATTTGAAATACGATCAAGAAAGTTGTCTACAGTTGTGCAAAGATCAACAGAGTCTAACTGCAAAAAAGTATCAGATACATGCTCAAATTTTAAAAGAGGATTGCAAACAACTTAATATCCGTCAGTATGATTTAACAGCGGTTTTATTGGAAGCTGAAGAGCACACCAACCTACATTGGAATTACGATGAACACATGAAGGCAAAGGGCTATCAATTTATTGCTCGTAAGATACTGTCACTGGATTAAAAAATTAACTCCCTCACTATTAATTATTAACACTACGTTATGGTTCTTTAAAATTGGTCTACTATGTGTCTACTTTCCATTCTTTTATTTGGACTAGAGCCTATAAAACTCTATTTTTGGTTTTTTAACAATTACTATGAAAAATAATACAATAAAATCTCTCATTGCGTTTAGTCTCCTATCAATCGCACATACATCTATTGCTCAAGTAGATAATACAAGTTATGGAACAGGAGCTGGTTCAAGTATTACTTCTGGAGATTACAATTCAATGTTTGGAGATTCAGCAGGAACTAATCTTTCATCAGGCCACTACAATGTTATCATTGGTCACGATGCCGGAAGGACTTTAACAACCGGATCAGATAATGTTTTGATTGGAGATGAAGCTGGCGTAAGTATGACTACTGGATCAGATAATGTATTAATTGGAAGATGGACCGGTAGATACATTACATCTGCTACGGACAATACTGTAGTTGGTTCTCAAGCGGGACAAAATATGACTACGGGTACCGATAATACTCTAATGGGTGATGAAGCTGGTAAAGACCTAACTAGCGGTAGAGATAACACATTTATTGGTGAAGATGCAGGATACAATGCCACTACTTCAGATGATAATACTGCTGTAGGAAGTGCAGCGTTGCACGATGTAACAACTGGAGAAAAAAATACGGCTGTTGGAAATGAAGCGTTATACGACGTTAGTACAGGTCATAGAAATACGGCTTTAGGAGATTCTGCAGGGGTTGATATAGGTGATGGTCATCACAATACAATGATAGGACAAGCAGCAGGTGCAGCCACAGAACATGCAGACTTCAATACATTTGTAGGTTGGAATGCAGGTTGGGATAACAATAGAACTAACAATACAAATGATGCTAATCGAAATACATACCTAGGAGCCGCGGCGGGATATTCAAACAGAACAGGAGAAGACAATGTTGGTTTAGGAGCATTCGCCGATTTTAATAATTCAATAAGAAGTAGAACTACATTCGTGGGTGCTTCTACTAATCCAGATAATAACGATGTCGTATTGGTTGGATATGACTCTAGAAGTTCAGGACAATATGGTATTGCTATTGGAAATTATGCAAGAGTGGACAATCGAGGTGGAATGGCATTTGGCTATTCAGCATACATAAATGGAAATGAATCTGTAGCAATTGGTCGTCAATGTTCTGTTAGTGTTGCCAATTCAAATGCGATTGGTTATTTATCGTCTATCACAGGTGCCAATTCAGTTGCTGTCGGCGCAAGTTCATCAGTTACTTCTGCTAATTCAGTTGCCATCGGATATCAAGCAAGTGTTACTTCAGACAATGAAGTTTCTATAGGTAATACTTCAATTGCAACAATTGGTGGTATTGTTAACTGGACAGCTACTTCCGATGGTCGATTTAAATCAAAAGTTCAAGAAGACATTCCAGGGTTAAACTTTATTAGAGATTTAAGACCTGTATCCTACAATTTGAATGGAGAATTGATTCAAAAATTCTATGGTAAAGAAGTTCCAGAAGAATTGAAAGAAGCATACGCCGCTCAGAAAGAAGTGCGTTATTCAGGTTTTATCGCACAAGAAGTACAAGCTTCTGCAGAAAAGTTTGATTATGACTTTAGCGGTGTAAAAGTTCCAAAAAACAAAACCACTGACATTTATGGTTTACGTTATGCTGAGTTTGTAGTGCCTATGGTTAAAGCTATTCAAGAACTTGAAGTTCGAGTTGAAACGCTAGAATCTGAAAAGCTTATGGCTTGTGAAAAGCTAAACATAAAAGAGGAAATTATCTGTGAACAACAGGATAAAATAAAAAATTATGAAGCGCTACTTTTACAAATGGATGAGAGATTAAATGCTATTGAACAAAAAATAGCTAATTCTCAACCTAACAATACCATGGTATCAAGGTAATCCGTTCTAAAAAACGCTCACATGAAAATTCTAAATTCTGAATCAATGTCTTTAAAGATCTTAAAAAAAAGAAACGCTATGTTTCTTTTTTTGTTTGTAGCCTATACTAGTATTTCAGCACAAATTACTGCAATAGGAACAGAAACAAAAGTAAATACCACCACAGCAGAATCTCAACAAAATCCATCTGTCGCAACAGACAGTTTAGGAAAATATGTTGTTGTTTGGGAGAGCTTCAATCAAGACGGTGATGATTGGGGAATATATGGCCAGCGTTTTGATAGTTTGGGGACTGTAATTGGCTCTGAATTTTTGGTAAATACAACCACAACAGATGATCAACGATTTCCTGATGTTGCGATGGACAAATTGGGAAATTTTGTAGTGACTTGGATGTCATACAACCAAGATGGCAGTGGATGGGGAGTATATCACCAGCGCTTTTCAAATTCTGGAGCTACGGTTGGTAGCGAATCAATAGTGTCAGCGACAACTACAGGTCATCAAAGAAATCCTTCGGTTTGCATGAACTATTCAGGCACCTATCTAATTTCATGGTCAGATATAGCGATAGATGGTTCAACATTTAATGTAAACGCGAAGGAGTTCAATGCAAATGGCACCACTGCTCTTTCTGATTTTCAAGTAAATACATCAACACAAGCATCAATTGGATATCCAAACGGATCAATTAATAATGAAGGTGAGTTTGTAGTTACATGGCAAACAAATGGTCTTGATGGCAGTGGCTTAGGAGTTTATGCCAGACTGTTCAATAAATTTGGGTCAGCTGCAGGAAATGATTTTCTTGTAAATACAACGACCTCAGACAATCAACAATCGCCTGATGTTGCTATAGATACTTCAGGAAGTTTTATTATCGTCTGGGAAAGTTACAACCAAGATGGTGATAGCGAAGGAATATATGCGCAGCGTTTTAAAAATGATGCTGTTGCAAATGGATCAGAATTTATAGTAAATGATACCATTACCAATGCTCAAAAAGAGCCAGTTGTAGTTGTATCAACCGATGGGAACTTCTCCATATCATGGACGTCCTATGGCGAAGATGGTTCGTTCGGAGGTGTATATTTAAAAGCTTTCGACCAAGCAGGAACAGTAATCGGATCAGTAACGAAAGTAAACACTACCACAACAAATTTTCAACAGTTTCCATCATTTTCATTAGCGTCCAATAATAACCTTATTGTAGCATGGCAAGATGGTTTAGTAAACTCCACTTCAACCACAGATGGAGGTAATTATGGAGTCTACTCACAGATATACAATATCACACCTCCCCTATCTGCTTCGATCACTGCTCAGACTGATGTATCTTGTTCAGGAGGTTCGGATGGTAGCCTAACCGTAACTACAACTTCTGGTGTTGCTAACTTTTCTTATTTGTGGTCTAATGCCGCAAGTACAAGCAATACTTCGAGTACTACAAATACGATTTCAAGTTTAAGTGCAGGTGCTTATACTGTAACAGTCACTGACAATAATGGATTAACAGCGACAGCAAGTTCGACTGTAACGGTAATAACAGATACTACATCGCCTACCACATCGGCTCAAAATGTAACTGTATATCTTTCTGCTTCTGGTAATGCGTTTATTCCGGCTTCATCACTTGATAACGGTAGTTCAGACAACTGTTCATCTGTAACATTAAGTTCAAGTCAAACTTCGTTTACTTGTGCAGATTTAGGATCTAATTCAGTAACTCTTACAGTAACTGATGGAAGCAGTAATTCTTCAACAGCAAT
>Ga0163216_100341_pt1 | contig 87844 bp, 90 predicted proteins | sample SynspAceP_FD_167610 | JGI IMG/M metagenome (GOLD analysis project Ga0163216, IMG submission 167610) | Saline lake microbial communities from Ace Lake in Antarctica - Synechococcus sp. Ace-P (Illumina Assembly) | ecosystem: Environmental > Aquatic > Non-marine Saline and Alkaline > Saline ... | reverse complement strand
TCCTACAACGAAATTGTCGATCATTGCTGTGATGCTTGGAATAAACTGATCGACCAGCCCGCCCGCATCAAATCCATCGGGATGCGCCAATGGGCTCATGAGTGCTGATCAGCGCAGGTCGGTATGAGACCGTGCGCGCGCAGGTCTTCCTCGCTGGTTGCGGCCACTGCGTCTGCCGAGACCAGACCTGCCGCCTCAAGCCGCGCCCAGATCGCACGGGCCGAGGCCACGCTGACCTGCTGGCTGACAATCGCGCTGAGCAGTTGGGCAAAGCCGTCCGGCTTGCGGCGCAGCGGCAGCGGACCGGTTTCCAGATAGGCGCGCGCCATGGCGGGATCATGGGCACAAAGCCAGTCCACACCTTCTGCAACGCAGGCATCGCTGGTGATGATCCGTCCTGTCACATTCCCCTCCCGCATCGCGAATCAGATCGCCCGCTCTTCCGCACCATCTGCCGACACTACCCCAGAGGGTCCGGAATGCCAGATCATGCCCGCTTCCGGACCACACGCCTGCAAAGACGCAGAAAAGACCGCGCATTCCCGTGTCGGGCTTCATCTTGGCAAAAATACTCATACAGCATTTCAAAACAGGACCGGCGGCAAGGAATGCCAGCTCGGATAGTAAAGTTTCCCATAACCAAGCGATGTGGCAGCACATATATTGTAAGATTTCGCTTTAATCCGCAAAATTTCAGAACGATATTCTGCTCATGAGCAATATGTTTCCCCTTCCAAGTGCCGATTGGCCGGTGATGAGCCCCGGTTCTGTATGGCTGGCCGGTGCCGGTCCCGGTGATCCGGGGTTGTTGACCCTGCATGCGCTGAACGCACTGCGCCAAGCCGATGTGGTTGTCTATGACGCGCTGGTCCAGCGGCAGATTCTGGATTGGGCGCCGCAGGCGGAACTGGTCTATGCGGGCAAACGGGGCGGCAAGCCTTCGTCCTGTCAGGCCGATATCACGCAAACGCTGGTCGATCTGGCCCAGCGTGGCAAGCGGGTGTTGCGGCTCAAGGGGGGCGATCCGTTTGTTTTCGGGCGTGGCGGCGAAGAAGCGCAAGTGCTTGTCGCGGCAAGAATTCCGATCCGTATCATTCCCGGCATCACGGCGGGAATTGGCGGGCTGGCCTATGCGGGTATTCCCGTCACGCATCGCGGCGTGAACCAGTCTGTGACCTTTGTGACCGGCCATGATGCCACAGGAGAGGCGCCCACGCAGGTCGACTGGGCCGCCATCGCGCAAGGCAGCCAGATGATCGTGATCTATATGGGCGTGAAACATATCGGCAAGATCGCCGCGCAATTGATGGCAGCGGGGCGCAACCCCGATGAACCGGCAGCTGTTGTGGTGTCGGCCACCACAGCGCAACAACAGGTGTTGGAGACAACGCTGGGCAGGATGGAGGCGGATATCGCCGCCGCAGGGCTGGAACCGCCTGCTATCTTGTGCATCGGAGAAGGCGTGCGCCTGCGCGAGGGGCTGAACTGGCAGGCAATGGCGCTGGGTCTCGCCCCCGTCCAGCAACCGGCAATGGCGGCGGCTGGCTGATCCCCCGCCCGACTGGCCGTCGCAGATCATGCAATATGGCTCTTGCGGGTGCCATGCCTGCGGTCTAGCAATCTCGCATGAGCGATGCTGAATATATCCCCGACGATGCCCGCGCCAAGCGCAACGTAACCATTCTTGTGATGGCGCAGGCCATTCTGGGATCGCAGATGCCGATGATCTTTACCATCGGCGGTCTGGCGGGGCAGTCGCTGGCGTCGAACCTGTGCTGGGCGACATTGCCGATCTCGCTGATCGTGCTGGGGTCCATGCTGGCGGCGACACCCGTGTCGGCCATCATGCAGAAATACGGTCGTCGCACGGGCTTCCTGATCGGCACCACAGCAGGCGCTATCGGCGGCGCGGTCGGCGCTTACGGGCTTTATACAGCCTCGTTCCCGATCTTTTTGCTGGGCAGCTTCATCACCGGTATCTACATGTCCGGACAGGGATTTTACCGCTTTGCCGCCGCCGACATGGCCTCGGACGCGTTCCGGCCCAAGGCGATTTCCTTTGTCATGGCGGGCGGCTTGCTGAGTGCTGTGATCGGGCCGCAACTGGTGAAGGTAACCGCCGAGTCGATGGTCATTCCTTTCCTTGGCACCTATCTGGCCGTGATTGCTGTGAATGTCATCGGATCGGGGCTGTTCTTTTTCCTTGATATCCCCACGCCCAAACCGCCTGCGGCAGACGCCCCCAAGGGGCGCAGCCGGATGGAGTTGCTCAAGACGCCGGCCGTTGCCGTGGCGGTCATTTGCGCCACCGTGTCCTATGCGCTGATGAATCTGGTCATGACCTCCTCGCCCTTGGCTGTTGTGGGGTGCGGGTTCGAGACGAATGACGCGGCCAATGTGGTCAGCGCGCATGTTCTGGCGATGTATGCGCCCTCGTTTTTCACCGGCCATCTGATCGCGCGTTTCGGGGTGGAAAGGATTGTGGGACTGGGTCTGATCATCCTTGCAGCGGCTGGCGGTGTCGCCCTGATGGGGGTCGAGCTGGAGCATTTCTTTGTCGCCTTGATCCTGCTGGGGATCGGCTGGAATTTCGGCTTTATCGGGGCCACAACGATGCTGGCCTCCAGCCATGCCCCAAGCGAGCGTGGCCGTGTTCAGGGCATGAACGACTTTATCGTCTTTGGCGGTGTCACTATGGCCTCGCTGTCATCCGGCAGTCTGATGAACTGCTCGGGCGGTACCGCGCAGGAGGGTTGGATGGCCGTCAATATGGCGATGCTGCCGTTTCTGGTGCTGGCGACCGGCGCGCTGATCTGGCTGGCAATGCGCCCGCGCGAGGCGTGAGCGCTTAGAACATCCGCCTGAGCATCAGCGACAAGCGGCGCTGGATCTCGGGTTCGGCCAGCAGCCCTGCGGGGATCGCAGCAGGGTCACGCAGCGCGCGCTTGAGAATGCCAACAGCGCGCCAGCCCGACAGTTCGGCCATTCTTTGCGGCAAGGCGGGACGAGGTCCAGCAGAAGGCCGGGCCATATCCAGATGGGTCTGCACCAGACCTGCGAAGTGCGCCGTAGTCATCTCGGGCAAGGGATTGGTGCCGCGCGCCAGAAAAAGCGGCACGCCAAGCAGATAATTGGCCAGCCCTGCCGCAGCACCCATGTTGCGTGCGCGCATCTCCAACGTGCCACCCAAGGCGCGCGCGGCCACCCACATCAGCGTCCCGCCGGTTTCGGCGACGTAATCGCGCAGGTCATCCGCATCGGCCATCGGCAGACGCTGCGCCTCGCGCCGCCGTGCTGTCACGCAGCCTGCCAGCAGTCTTGCGCCCGTGGCATCCAGAACCTGCGCCAGCGGTGTCGCCACCTCGTGCCGCCGCACGGGGCCACCCGCCGCGATCTCGTCCAGCGCATCGTGCCACCATTGCAGACGCATTTCCGCGATCAGAGGTTCCGCGCTCATCCACGGAGCGCGGGCGATTTCCAGATTGAAGGCATAAAGCGGAAACAGCACCTGCCGCATCGCCACCGGTGCCGCCATCGTCGCGGCAAAACGGTCGGGATCGCCTTTTTGTACCAAGGCCGCACAGGCTGCGATATCGGCGGTGATCACGCCTGTTCCCCGGTCCGGTCCGCCGCCTCGCGCAGCAATTTCCAGTTGATCGCGTCCAGCAGCGCCTCGAAACTGGCGTCTACGATGTTGGGGCTGACCCCCACGGTCGACCAGCGCCGCCCCTGCCCGTCCTCGCTGTCGATGATGACGCGGGTCACAGCTTCGGTGCCGCCTTGGGTGATGCGGACCTTGAAATCGACCAGCCGCATATCGGCAATCGCCTCGCTATAAGCCCCCAGATCCTTGCCGAGCGCCTTGGCCAGCGCGTTGACGGGGCCGCGATCTGATCCGTCCTCGTCCATCGACTCGCTGACGGACAGCTTTTTAACACCGTCTACCTTGACCACGACGACCGCCTCGGACAGGCTGACCATGCGGTCGTACTTGTTCTTGCGCCGCTCGACGGTGACGCGGTAGCGCTTGACCTCGAAGAAATCCGGCGCCTGCCCCATCTCGGCCCGCGCCAACAGTTCGAAACTGGCCTGCGCGGTGTCATAGGAATATCCGATCCCCTCGCGCGCCTTGACCGCCTCAAGGATGCGCCCCAGCACCGGATCATCCGCCTCTACCTCAAGCCCGGCCTCGGCCAGACGGCGGCGCAGGTTGGACTGGCCTGCCTGATTGGACATCGGAATGATGCGGGCATTGCCCACCACGGCGGGGTCAATATGCTCGTAGGTGGCGGGGTCCTTGAGGATCGCACTGGCATGCAGCCCCGCTTTATGGGCGAAGGCCGATGCGCCCACATAGGGCGCCTGCCGCATGGGCACACGGTTCAGGATATCATCCAGACGGCGGCTCGCGCGGGTCAGACCGGCCAGCGCCTCCAGTGTGACGCCAGTGTCAAAGCGGCTGGCATAGGGTTCCTTGAGCAGCAAGGTCGGAATGATCGTTGTCAGATTGGCATTGCCGCAGCGTTCGCCCAGTCCGTTGAGTGTGCCCTGCACCTGCCGCGCGCCTGCATCGACGGCGGCCAGTGTGCCTGCAACAGCGGTTTCGGTGTCGTTATGGGTATGGATGCCCAGACGGTTCCCGGGGATGCCTGCGGCGATCACGGCGGCGGTGATGCGCCCGATCTGGTCGGGCAGGCACCCGCCATTGGTATCGCAAAGGACGACCCAGCGCGCGCCAGCCTCCATTGCTGCACGCAGCACGGCCAGTGCATAATCCGGATTGGCGCGGTAGCCGTCAAAGAAATGCTCGGCGTCAAACAGCGCCTCGCGCCCCTGCGCCACCAGATGCACGACAGAAGCCGCGATATTCTCGAGGTTCTCCTCCAGCGTGACACCCAGCGCGGTGGTGACATGGAAATCATGCGCCTTACCCACCAGACAGACGGCTTGCGTGCCTGCGTTCATCACGGCAGCCAGAACATCATCATTGGCCGCCGACCGCCCTGCCCGCTTGGTCATACCGAAAGCGGTGAGGATGGCGCGTGTCTTTGGTGCCTCGTCGAAAAAGGCGCTGTCGGTGGGGTTGGCACCGGGCCAGCCGCCTTCGATATAATCGACGCCAAGCGCATCCAGCATCGCGGCGATCTGCACCTTTTCAGCGGTCGAGAATTGCACGCCCTGCGTCTGCTGCCCGTCGCGCAGCGTGGTGTCGTAAAGATAGAGGCGTTCGCGTGTCATCACAGCCCTCCGGCTTCTTCTTGCGCGCAATATCCTCGGGGGGCGTGACCCGCAGGGTCACGGGGGGCAGACAGCCCCCCTGCCAGAGCGGGATATGTCCGCGCCAGAGATGCTTTCCTCATGTCAGGTTCTCCAGCTTGGCAGGATCGAAGTCGGGGCCGGGCACAAGTTCAACACCGGATTTGGACATGCGGACCTCGACACCCGCTGCGATCAGGGCGGATTTGATGCGATCCACGTCCGAGTAATCCTTGGATTGCATGGCCGACTCGCGTGCTGCGGTCAGATGAGCAGTGGGCACCGACATATCCACAACCAGACTATTGGCCCAGTCCGGTACATCCGGTCCGAATAAGCCCAGCAATTCCATCGTGCCACGCAAGGCTATGGCATCGCCAGCCAAGGCGAGTTGGTGGCATTCCGACAGTACGGCATGAGTGTTGAGATCGTCAGCCAGAGCCGCCAGTGCCACCAATGACGGATCAGATTCCGCTGCGGCTTCCCCTGCAAGAGCGTACCATTTCCGCAGGCTCGCCTCGGCCTGCACGGCCTTTTCCGCCGTCCAATCCATCGGCTTGCGGTAATGCGTCATCAGAAATACGTACCTGATCACCTCTCCCGGCACGCCTTGGTCCAGCAGGTCGCGGACGGTGAAGAAATTGCCCAAGGACTTGGACATCTTCTTGCCCTCGACCAGCAGCATCTCGTTATGCATCCAGACGGTTGCAAAGCCGCCCTCGGGGTGGGCGCAGCAGCTTTGGGCGATCTCGTTCTCATGGTGCGGGAAAGCCAGGTCGATGCCGCCGCCGTGGATGTCGAAGCTTGCGCCCAGCAGCTCATGCGCCATGGCAGAGCATTCTATGTGCCAGCCCGGACGCCCGCGCCCCCACGGGCTGTCCCATCCGGGCAGATTATCGGTTGAGGGTTTCCACAGCACAAAATCCATCGGATTGCGCTTGTAGGGCGCAACCTCGACCCGCGCGCCGGCGATCATATCCTCGACCGTGCGACCAGACAGCGCGCCATATTGCGTGTAGCTGTCCACCGCAAACAGCACATGACCCTCGGCGGCATAGGCATGGCCCGATGCGATCAGGTCTTCGATCATTGCGACCATCTGAGGGATGAAATCCGTGGCGCGCGGCATGTGGCCCGGCTCCAGCGCGCCGAGAGCGCCCATATCAGAGAGATACCAGCCGATGGTTTCATCCGTGATCTGACCGATACTGCGCCCTGTCTCGGCGGCCTTGGTGTTGATCTTGTCATCCACATCCGTGAAGTTGCGGACGTAAGTGACGTGTTCCGCGCCGTAGGTATGCCGCAACAGACGGTAAAGCACATCGAACACCACCACGGGGCGGGCGTTGCCCAGATGGGCGCGGTCATAGACGGTGGGACCGCAGACATACATCCGCACATCGTCGACTTTGAGGGGGGTAAACACCTCTTTGCGGCGGGTTTTCGTGTTGTGCAGCTTGATCGGTGTCTTGTCGGTCAAAGTCATCGGGTCCTCACACGCGGGTCCGCGGCGGGCTTAGCAACTTCAACTCTGGTTGGGAATAGAAGAACGCGCCGCCGGAAGGGTTCAGGCGGTAATGCAGCAAATCAGGATAATCGTGCTTGCGTTCATCCGCATATCATAGCCGTTGATCAGCCGCGCCACAATCGCTGAATTGACAGGGTGGTGCGGCTTGTGGCCTGTGGCTGCAAACAATCCGAGAGGCCCAACATGCAACTGTCAGACCGCATTACGACACTTCTGGGGGAAGGCGATGACGGTTGGGGGGTGTTCTACCGTGCCCGCGCCATGAAAGCGGCGGGCCGTGATGCGATCGAGCTGACGATCGGCGAGCATGATATCCGCACCGATCCGCGCATTTTGGCCGCGATGCATGGCGCGGCGATGGGCGGGCATACCGGTTATGCCAGCATTCCCGGCACGCCTGCCTTGCGCGATGCGGTGGCAGCGCGGGTGCAGGCGCGCACGGGTGTGCCGACAACCCGCGCCAATGTGCTGATCACGCCGGGCGGTCAGGCGGGGCTGTTTGCCACCCATCACGCGACCTGCGACGCAGGCGATACGGCGCTTTACATTGATCCGGCCTATGTCACCTATCCGGGCGTGTTGCGCGCGCTGGGTCTGGTGCCGCATGCCGTTGCAACAAGGGCCGAGGACGGGTTCCAGCCGCGCGCACACGATATAGCCGCCGCGGTTCGTGCAGCACACCGCCCGCGCAGCCTGTTGGTCAACAGCCCAAACAACCCGACGGGCGGGGTTTACGAGCGCGCCACGCTTGCCGGGATTGCCGATGTGGTGCAGGCGCATGACCTGTGGCTGATCTCGGACGAGGTGTATGACACGCAAGTCTGGGAAGGCGCGCATATCAGCCCGCGCGCATTGCCGGATATGGCGCAGCGGACGCTGGTGATCGGATCGATGTCGAAATCCCATGCCATGACCGGCAGTCGCATCGGCTGGATATTGGGGCCGGAGGCGGCAATTGCGCGGATGGCGGATCTGGCCACGCATACGACCTATGGCGTGCCCGGGTTTGTACAGGACGCCGCGCAATTCGCGCTGGCGCAGGGGGATGCGCTGGAGGTTGAGGTCGCGGCCCCCTTCCTGCGTCGCCGCGCTTTGGCGCTTGACCTGTTGGCGCGGCAGAACCTTGTGAAGGTGCAGCCGCCACAGGGGGCGATGTATCTGATGCTGGATATCCGCGCCACGGGTCTGTCGGGCGAGGCATTTGCCATGGCGCTGTTGGAGGACAAAGCGATTGCAGTGATGCCGGGCGAAAGCTTTGGTCGGTCGGCGGCCGGACACGTGCGGGTTGCCATGACCGTGGCGGACGATATTTTTGCTGCGGCCCTGTCACAGCTTCTGGCCTTTGCTACCGAAAGGGCCACACAGGTTGCATAGCCCTTTGCGGCGCTAGCGTCCGATCATCCAGTGGCCTTCGGGCCAGAACGCATCGAAGGCAAAGGCGAACATCACATCATGCGGCACATCGCGACCCGCCGTGTCCCTGACGCGGATGGTCCCGACATCCCGCCCCTCTCCGATCCGCGCGGTGTCCAAGGCGGACGCCTGTCCCGCTGTCCATGTGATCAACAGCCCCTCCTCGCTGAGATCACCGGCTTGACGTACTCTTTCGACCGGCCATGCACGGTCGTCGACACGCACCACGCGAGCCAAGGGGGAAATGCCATGCGGCGGGTCTTCACCGTTGTAGAGAAACGGACGCCGCGCGCTGTCATAGCCGCGATAGGGATTGGCACCATAATCCCGGCGCATCGCAGGTTCATCCATCACCAGACCTTGCGGGTTGCGGTTGCGGAATTCCGCCCAGCTTTCCATCCATGTCGGAAGCTGCGTCAACTCTGCGCCGGTCATCTCTCCGACGATGCCCGTGCCGACCGCCTGCTGCCACCAGCTCTGGGTTTCGCGGTCATACATGATCATGTCCGAATTCCGCAGTTTGCCCGACACACCGAAGCTGAGCGTGCGGCCACCAACGCGGCGGTCGAAGGTGGGGCCGGAATTGCACAAGGGGCAGAAGGTGACCGCAACCGGGGTCGTGCCGATCAGGTCATTCACGATCTCGTGCCACATCAGATAGCGGACAGGATAGGCACGCGGGGTGTGACCTTCCAGCTCAACAGCAATGACCGGTTCGGGATCGTCGAGGCGCGTTTCTTGTGGCACGGCGATGAACGCGGGATCGCTGAGGGACGGGATACCGTCTTTGGGTGGCCCGCCCGAGATTACCTCGGACCAGTCTGGCACCGTGGTGCGGGTAAAATCCGTGTCCTGCCATTCGCTGCGCCATTGTCCCGGCTCGGTGATAGCCGCCGAACTTGCGGTCATCGCGCCGAGTAGAGTGATGCAAAACACTGCCGGATGGATAAACGCGTTAACACTGAAATTGGTACGCAACATGACATGATCCCTTGATAGATCCTGCGATGATGCATGCAACCGGGTAACTGGCATAGCCCCCCTCACCCGGAATTGAAGTCGAGTGAAGGGGGGGTGATGCGGGGCGATTGGCCGCCCGCGTCACAGCATGCGTTAAGCATACTATGCGCGCCTTTATAGCCGACCGAAAAAATCAGTCGATAACGGTGACCCGTGTCATCATGTCGGGCTGGCCTGTCACAAGACCGTTCTGGCCTTGGCCACGTTTGATGGCGTCGACGATCTCCATTCCTTCGATGACGCGGCCGACGACCGTGTACTGGCCGTTCAGGAAATGGCCCTGATCGAACATGATGAAGAACTGGCTGTTGGCCGAGTTGGGATTCTGGCTGCGCGCCATGCCCACAACGCCGCGATCAAAGGGAATATCCGAAAATTCCGCCTTGAGATCGGGGCGGTTCGAGCCGCCCATGCCCGCGCGGGACATGTTGCCGCCCATCTTGCCGAACTCGACATCGCCGGTCTGGGCCATGAACCCGTCAATCACGCGGTGAAAGACCACGCCGTCATACCCGCCTTCGGCGGCGATGGCCGCGATCTGGGCGGCATGTTCGGGCGCCACGTCTTTCAGAAGCTCGATTGTGACGGTGCCGTTGGCCTGACCCTCGACCTCGATCTGGAGGCTGGCGGCCAAGGCGGGGCCGCTGACCAATATCAGCGCGGCTACAACAAGATTACGCATCGCCAGCCACCTTGACGCTGATCATGCGATCAGGGCTCGCTGGCGGCTCGCCGCGTGCGATAGCATCGACATGTTCCATCCCGCTGATGACGCGGCCATAGACAGTGTACTGACCGTTGAGAAAGCTGTTTTCCTTGAAGTTGATGAAAAACTGGCTGTTGGCCGAATTGGGGTTCTGGCTGCGCGCAGCCCCCAGCGTGCCACGGTCATGCGGCAAGCGCGAGAATTCGGCTGGCACGTCAGGCAGATCAGAGCTGCCGGTGCCGGCGCGCCGGATGTCGAAGCCGTCTTCCATATCCCCATGTTCCACGTCGCCCGTCTGGGCCATGAAACCTTCGATCACGCGGTGAAAACACACATTGTCATAGGCACCGGCGCGGGCCAGTTCCTTCATCCGTTCGCAATGTTTGGGGGCCACATCGGGCAACAGCTCGATCGCGACGGTGCCGCCTTTCAACTCGATCAGGATGGTGTTCTCGGGGTCTTTGATCTCGGGCATCTGGGCCTCCTTTGGCTGGTTCTGGGCAGATACCTAAGGCCCCTGCGCGCGAATGCCAAGCGGGGTGTTGACGCAAGCGCGTGTTCACGCCATCAGGTGCGCGGGCGAACCGGGGAGTATCGGCATGACGTGGAAGACCCTTGATGACATGGACCTTGAAGGCAAACGGGTCCTTGTGCGGGTGGATATCAATGTGCCGGTCGAAAAGGGCCGCGTGACAGACGCCACGCGGATCGAGAAAATCGCCCCCACCGTACGCGACATTCTGGGGCGCGGCGGCCGCGTGTTGCTGGTCGCGCATTTCGGGCGTCCCAAAGGCAAGGTCGTGCTGGATATGACGCTGCGCGTGACCATTCCCGCGTTGGAGAACGTGCTGGAACGTCACGTCACCTTTGTCGAGACCTTCGACGGGGCCGAAGCCGCCACCAATGACGTGGTCTTGCTGGAAAACATCCGGTTCCATCCGGGCGAGGAAGCCAATGATCCCGCCTTTGCCGCTGAACTGGCGGAACTGGCGCAAATCTATTGCAATGATGCGTTTTCAGCGGCGCACCGCGCCCATGCCTCGACCGAGGGACTGGCCCATCTGATGCCCGCCTGTGCAGGTCGGCAGATGGAAGCCGAGTTGCGCGCGCTGGAAGCGGCGCTGAGCAAGCCCAAGCGCCCCGTAGGTGCCGTTGTGGGCGGCGCGAAAGTATCCAGCAAGATCGAGTTGCTGGAAAATCTGGTGGAAAAGCTGGATGTGCTGATCATCGGTGGCGGCATGGCCAATACTTTTCTGGCAGCACAGGGCGCACAGATGGGCAAATCTTTGCAAGAACCCGATTTTCAGGACACCGCCCGCGATATTCTGGCCAAAGCTGCGCGCACCGGTTGCAAGGTGATCCTGCCTGTCGATGGCAAGGTCGCGCGCAGTTTCGGCGCAGGCGTGCCGTTCGACGTGGTGGAAATGGGACCGCATACAGCGCTGGAGGATGACCAGATGGTGCTGGATGCCGGTCCTTTGTCCATCACGGCCATCTGTCAGGCGTTCGACGGGCTGGAAACGCTGATCTGGAACGGCCCGCTGGGGGCTTTCGAGATTGCACCGTTCGACGAGGCCACCATGGTTACAGCGCGCCATGCGGCGCAACTGACACGCACGGGAAAGTTGGTCACCGTAGCCGGAGGCGGTGATACGGTTGCGGCTTTGCATGTCGCCGAGGTTGCGGACGACTTCAGCTATATCAGCACGGCGGGTGGCGCGTTTCTGGAATGGATGGAAGGCAAGACCCTTCCCGGTGTGGCCGCCCTTGAGGCCAGCGCCTGAGTCGCAGGGCCTTTGGATATTTAGGGCAAGAAGAAACGAAAGCTGCGGCTCTCTTGCTATTTTGCTGCATTTTTCTGCGGCTTTTATGAGTTTTTTCGGGGAAATCGCCTTAAAGGGGATTCACAAGCCGAATCACCTGTGACATGGTCCTTCAAAGCGCCGGGGACAGGCGCAAACAAGGGCAAAGCAATGACATCGCGCAGACCTCCGGCATTTGGCGTCGTGATCTTTTTCGCTGTGGCGTTCAGCCTTGGCGCCTATTTCACCTTTGCCGCTGTGCAGGGCAATTATGGGCTGTTCCGCCGCGCTGAAGTGACAGCCGATGCCGAGAAGTTGCGCCAAGAACTGGACGTGCTGCAAATGCGCGTGGCGCGTATGGAGAACCTGACACAAAGGTTGTCGGACGAATATCTGGATCTTGACCTGCTGGACCAGCAAGCCCGCGATGTGCTGGGCATGATGCGCCGCGACGAGATCGTCGTGCGCTAAGCAAAAGCGCGCTATCCCACCTCTGAGACAACAGTTTACATGCGCGTCCCGCAGGGCCGCAAAAATTGCACTCGCATCGCCGGGATGAATCCTGTATTAAATAGTTTAACGCTAAACTATATTCGTTTCAGGGAGGAGAAGCCGCATGGTTGTCAAGAAAAGCCAAAAGGCCTCAAACGTTTCGGCTGACGAGCTGAAAGGCTTTTACCGCGACATGCTGCTGATCCGGCGATTCGAGGAAAAGGCCGGACAGCTTTACGGCATGGGTCTGATCGGCGGGTTCTGCCATCTCTATATCGGGCAGGAAGCTGTTGTTGTCGGGCTGGAAGCCGCCGCCGAGGAAGGCGACAAGCGCATCACATCCTACCGCGATCATGGCCATATGTTGGCTTGTGGTATGGATCCCAACGGGGTGATGGCCGAATTGACGGGCCGCGAGGGGGGCTACTCCAAGGGCAAGGGTGGCTCGATGCATATGTTCTCGAAAGAGAAGCATTTTTACGGCGGGCACGGCATTGTCGGCGCGCAGGTGCCATTAGGCGCGGGTCTGGCCTTTGCGGATAAGTATCTGGACAACAAGCGCGTGACATTCGCCTATTTCGGGGATGGTGCAGCCAATCAGGGACAGGTCTACGAGACATTCAATATGGCAGCACTCTGGAAGCTGCCGGTGATTTTCGTGATCGAGAACAACCAGTATGCGATGGGCACCTCGCAGCAACGCTCGACCTCCTCCGCCGAAATCTACGAGCGCGGGCATGCCTTTGGCATTCCGGGTGAAGCCGTGGACGGGATGGATGTGTTGGCGGTGAAAGCAGCCGGCGAAAAGGCCGTGGCACACTGCCGGTCAGGCGATGGGCCATATATCCTCGAGATCAAGACATACCGTTACCGTGGCCATTCGATGTCGGACCCTGCAAAGTACCGCACCCGTGAGGAAGTGCAGAAAATGCGCGACGAGAAGGACGCCATCGAACATGTGCGCGACCTGTTGCTGTCGGGCAAACACGCGAGCGAGGAAGACCTCAAGGCGATCGACAAAGAGATCAAGGAGATCGTCAACGCGAGCGCCGAGTTTGCCAAGGAAAGCCCCGAGCCAGCCTTGAGCGAGCTTTGGACCGATATTTATGCCGATGAAGTGCCGCAGAGCGCGTAAGGGAGACTATACCAATGGCAACTGAAATCCTGATGCCCGCGCTGTCGCCCACGATGGAAGAGGGCACTCTGGCCAAATGGCTGGTCAAGAAAGGCGATACCGTCAAAGCGGGCGATATCTTGGCCGAGATCGAAACCGACAAGGCCACGATGGAGTTCGAGGCGGTGGATGAAGGCGTGATCGGCAAGCTGCTGGTGGCCGAGGGCACCGAGGGCGTGAAGGTCAATGCCCCTATCGCGGTGATGCTGGAAGACGGCGAGAGCATGGACGATGCCGCGCCCGCGACAGCCGCGCCCAAGGCCGAAGCCGCGCCCGCAAAAGCGCAAGCACCCGCAAAAGAATCCCCTGCCCCGGCAGCGCCCAAAGCCGCCAATATGACAGCGGATTGGCCGGAAGGTACCGAAGTCAAGAAACAGACCGTGCGCGAGGCCCTGCGTGACGCCATGTCCGAGGAAATGCGCCGCGATCCCAATGTGTTCCTGATGGGCGAGGAAGTGGCCGAGTATCAGGGTGCCTACAAGATCAGTCAGGGCATGCTGGACGAGTTCGGCCCCAAGCGTGTGATCGATACGCCGATCACCGAACACGGTTTTGCCGGTATCGCGGTCGGGGCCTCTTTCGGGGGTTTGCGCCCAATTGTCGAGTTCATGACCTTTAACTTTGCGATGCAGGCGATTGACCACATCATCAACTCGGCTGCCAAGACGCTGTATATGTCGGGTGGCCAGATGGGGGCGCCCATGGTGTTCCGTGGTCCAAATGGCGCTGCCGCACGTGTGGGCGCACAGCATAGTCAGGACTATGCGGCATGGTATGCTTCGATCCCCGGCCTGAAAGTGGTGATGCCCTATTCGGCTGCAGATTATAAAGGTCTGATGAAAACCGCGATCCGTGATCCCAACCCTGTGATATTCCTTGAGAACGAGATCCTGTACGGGCGCAGCTTCGACGTGCCTGTGCTGGACGACTATACGGTACCGTTCGGAAAGGCCAAGATTTGGCGTGAGGGGACGGATGTGACCATCGTCAGTTTCGGCATCGGGATGACCTATGCGCTGGAGGCGGCAGAGCGTCTGGAAAAGGACGGGATCAGCGCCGAAGTTGTTGATCTGCGCACCCTGCGTCCGCTGGATTATGACACGGTGATCGCCTCGGTGATGAAAACCAACCGCTGCGTGACCGTCGAGGAAGGCTTCCCTGTAGGGTCGATCAGCAACCACCTGTCAGCCTATATCATGGAAAACGCTTTCGATTATCTGGATGCGCCCGTGATCAACTGTACGGGCAAGGATGTGCCGATGCCCTATGCGGCGAATCTGGAAAAGCTGGCGCTGGTGACCACCGACGAGGTTGTCGCTGCCGTGAAAAAAGTGACCTACCGCTAAGGAGACACGCGATGCCTGTTGAAATTCTGATGCCCGCGCTGTCGCCCACGATGGAAGAGGGCACATTGGCCAAATGGCTGGTCAAAGAGGGCGATACCGTTTCGGCGGGCGACCTGTTGGCCGAGATCGAAACCGACAAGGCCACGATGGAATTCGAGGCCGTGGACGAAGGCGTGATCGGCAAACTGCTGGTGGCAGAGGGCACAGAGGGGGTGAAAGTCAATTCACCCATCGCGCTGCTGCTGGAGGATGGCGAGAGTGCATCGGACGCCAAGGCTGCCACGCCAAAGGCGGCACCGGCCAAGGCAGAATCAGCACCGACCAAGGCCGAGGCGAGCACGACAGAAGCCAAAGCGGTGACCCCTGCCGCGAAAGCGGCGGATGGCGGGCGCGTTTTCGCCTCGCCGCTGGCACGGCGGATCGCTGCGGATAAGGGGTTGGATCTGACGGGGATCACAGGCTCGGGACCGCATGGGCGGATCGTGAAGGCGGATGTAGAAGGGGCCAAGCCACAACAGGCCAAGGCTGCAACTGCGGATGCGCCAAAATCCGAAGCGGCAAAGCCTGCAACAGCATCGGCTTCCATGCCAACGGGTCCTTCCACCGACACTGTACTGAAAATGTACGAAGGTCGCGCCTATACGGAAATCAAGCTGGACGGGATGCGCAAGACCATCGCCGCGCGTCTGACCGAAGCCAAACAGACTATTCCGCATTTCTATCTGCGCCGCGATATCGAACTGGATGCGCTGATGGCCTTTAGGTCCAAGCTGAACGCGCAGTTGGAAGCGTGCGGCGTCAAGCTGTCGGTCAATGACTTCATCATCAAAGCCTGTGCGCTGGCGTTGCAACAGGTGCCTGCGGCCAATGCGGTCTGGGCGGGCGACCGTGTGTTGCAACTGACACCGTCCGATGTGGCTGTTGCCGTAGCGATCGAGGGCGGTCTGTTCACGCCCGTCCTGAAGGATGCCGAGATGAAATCGCTGTCGGCGCTGAGTGCCGAGATGAAGGATCTGGCAACGCGGGCAAAATCCAAGAAGCTGGCCCCCCATGAATATCAGGGCGGCAGTTTTGCGATTTCCAACCTTGGTATGTTCGGGATCGACAATTTCGATGCGGTGATCAACCCGCCGCACGGGGCCATTCTGGCTGTGGGCGCAGGCGTAAAGAAGCCTGTCGTCGGCAAGGATGGCGCGCTGGCTGTGGCCACCGTGATGTCCGTGACACTGTCTGTGGATCACCGCGTGATTGACGGTGCGCTTGGCGCACAACTGTTGCAGGCGATTAAGGACAATCTTGAAAGCCCCATGGTGATGCTTGCCTGAGGGCTGTCTCGGGACGCCTTAAGCTGTTGCAATCAAGAGACCCGGATCAACGTGGCGTTGGTCCGGGATTTTTTGTTTTGAATCCAAAGGGACTTTGGACTATCTTTTGATACGAGCAGCAAAAAGGAAAAGCGCCAGACCACGAAGCAGGGACAAACCTGCATGGCGGTGCGTTACAGGTTATGGGAATAGTAGAACCCGAGAACGAGCGGTTTTTCCGCCAGACGTTGCGCCATTTTGCAGAGATGCAAAATCAGGGGCCAGATAGCGCACATAAAGCCCAAAGCTTTCCTGCAGACTGGTTCGATATACCGCATGATAAACTGGCCGATTACGGCGCCATGACGTTTATGGCGGGGCTGACGAATTATCACCGCACCCAACCACTGGCGCGGGCCATGCATTACTTTGAGCCACCACTGCGTCTGGGGCAGTACAAGATGTTCCGATCGAACGGCTATCCCCGTGCTTTCATCACATGGGCGGGGCTTTCACCACAGGCCGAGGCATCATTCGCAGTGGATCATCTTCCGCTTGAGCCGGAGGACTGGACCAGCGGGTCTTCGGTCTGGCTGGTCGATTTTGTGGCCCCTTTCGGCCACGTCGAACAGATCGTGCCACTTCTGACGCAGAATCCCGATCTGACGCGGGTGCGCACGCTATGGCATAACAAGGCAGGCGACAGATATCGCATCGTGCAATGGAGCCGGGCACCGGGCGATACGGCCGTGGCTGTGAACTCGTACGGCATCAACCAGTTTCGTACGCTTCTGGAACAGTACGCGGACTGACGATGGGCGCCCCCAACATTACCGGCACCACAACAGGCGGCGTGACCGAGAAAACCATTTCCTCGGCCACTGGCACATTGTCAGACAGTGGAAACGGCTTTGCCGATACCTGGAGTATTTCTTCTGCACCCACCTATGGATCGGCCACGATCAATAGCAGCGGCCAATGGACCTATGTGCTGGATGACAGCAATCCTGCAGTTGATGCGCTGGATGCGGGCGAAACCATGACCGATACATTCGTGGTGCGCCTGACCTCCAACGGAGACGACTACCAGACAATCACTATCACCATCACCGGCGTTCCCTGCTTTGCGCGCGGCACGCGGATCGACACACCCAATGGGTCGCGTCTGGTCGAGGATCTGCGCGCCGGTGATCTGGTGGTGACATTGGATGCCGGGGCACAGCCGGTTATCTGGGCGGGCAGCCGGACCGTGTGCGGGCGCGGCGAGGATGCACCGGTGCTGATCAAAGCGGGGGCTTTGGGCAACCGCGCCGATCTTTACGTCTCGCCGCAGCACCGGATGCTGATCAGGGCACCGCTGACCGAATTACATAGTGGCGAGCCGGAGCTTCTGGTGCCGGCACTCCATCTGGTGAATCACACAACAATTCTGCGCGCGCCATGTGACGAGGTTACGTATTTCCACATCATGCTGGCGCGGCACCACATCCTGTACTCCGAGGGCGCTCCGTCAGAGAGTTTCTTTGCAGGGGGGGAATGGGCCAGCGCAGTTCCGGAAGTCGCAGCGTGGAGCCGTGATCTTCAACAGCGTAGTCCGTCGCGCTGGGAACGTGCGATTCTGTCTGCGCGTCCACAAGGGCGGCGGTTCGAAGGACGGGTTCTATCGGAACTGCTTGCGAGCTGACCCCGCAAGGGATCAGTTCGGTACTAATCTCACAAGATCACAGACTGCCGCGCAGCAACTGGTCCATCGTGATCGAGGGTGTCGCACAGCCTGCCTCGCCCACGACCTTGGCGGGCACACCGGCCACGGTGGTCTTGGGTGGCACATCATGCAGCACCACGGAACCTGCCGCGATGCGAGAGCAGCGTCCGATGTGGATATTGCCCAGCACCTTGGCCCCTGCCCCGATCAGCACACCATCGCCGATCTTGGGATGACGGTCTTCCTCTTCCTTGCCGGTGCCGCCCAGAGTGACCGAATGCAACATCGAGACATTATCACCCACGACAGCGGTTTCCCCGATCACGATGGAATGGGCGTGGTCGATCATGATGCCCTTGCCGATGCGGGCAGCGGGGTGGATATCGACGCCAAAGGCCTCGGACACGCGCATCTGGAAGAAATAGGCCAGATCCTGACGTCCCGTTGTCCACAGCCAATGGGCCACGCGATAGGCTTGCACGGCCTGGAAGCCCTTGAAAAACAACAGCGGTTGCAAAAACCGGTGGCAAGCGGGATCGCGGTCGAACACAGCCACGATATCGGCGCGCGCCGCCAGCGCCAGTGTCTGATCGGCGCCATATGCCTCGTCGCAGATCTCGCGGATCAGCTGTTCAGACATCTCGCCCGAGCCCAGTTTCAACGCGGTGCGGTAAGCCAGCGCGCATTCGATGGAGCTGTGATGCAACACGCTGGAATGGATCAGGCCACCCAGCATGGGTTCGTCCTGCACAGCCTTTTGCGCCTCGGTCAGGATGCGGTTCCAGACCGGGTCGATCTGCGCGAGTTTTGTCTGCGTCTTTGCCATAGTGTCGATCCTCTTCGCAGGCATGATAAACCAAATAGGGATGGCAGGCCAAACGCAAACCCGTGCAAAAGAAAAAATTTGCCTATGGCTTTGCGAAAGCTGCACGGTCCACAAGGGCCGACAGGACAAGGATCAGGCAAAGCGCATAGTCGGGATCGTTCAGTGGCGGTTCGGTCGGCAACGGAAACTGGCGCGCCGCAGCCATCAGCGTGCCATTGCCCCAATGCGGATGGGCGCGACCAAAGCGCTTGCGGTAGCGGTCGGCGGCATCCGCCTGTGTGATCAACCGCGCACAGGTAAGCTTGCGCGCGGCTGATGGCAGGACCAGCAGATGCCGCGCCAGCGATGTCAGATCACCATGCATCACCGGACGCATCAGAGGAAAACCTCCAGACGGGCTGTATAGCCCTGCCCGAACCTTGCCGAAACCTGCGCGACCTCGAACCAGCAGGATTCCCGCACACCATCAGCCATTTGGTCAGCGGCGCTGTAGAGCCACTCTGGCGTGCTCAACGTGATCTCTCGCTTTACTTCTGTGCCTTGCATCACCCGCAGGTGATAGGCCTCAGCCTCCTCGCCCAGCGGGATATCCGGCGCGTCCCACCCATCGGCGTCGATACGGCTGCGGCGTATCCATGTGAGGGCAAACGCACCATCGGCACCCGCCTGCGCGCGCAGATGAACAGGGGCATAGGGCTTCAGCCCGATCCCGTCGAACGCCTGCTGGAGCGGGGTGAAAGACGGATCATCCAACGCCTGTGCAGCGGGGCCGATGCGGTAATAGCGCATGAGGCCACGGGCCGAGGTTGGCATGTCGATCTGTTCCGGCCTGCCATCCAGCAACACGAACAGGCTGCCTGCAGGCCAGACACCTGGCATCACCGCCTCGCTGCCCGATTGCCCGCGCAACAACAGGGAAAGACGGTAGGTGTCGGGCGCCACAAGTGTGGCACCGGCGAATTGCAGGACTTCCCAGCGGTCTGCCGTACCGTCACCGATCGCAGCCAGATTGCCCCCTGCCAGCAGCGTGGGCATGTCGATCGCGTCAAGACTGCCCGAGGACAGTTTGACCGTGACCTGTGCTGCACGGTCCAGGAGTCCCGGCTGGCCTGCAGCAAGTCCATCTTGCGTGACCCCGATCACGGCGCGGCGGCGGGTCACATGGTTCAGCGTGAAGCCCGCACCGGTGGCCGAGGCATATAGCGCGACAGTCCCCGGCCAGGGATCAGCGGTGACCGCCAGATGCGGCGCATGCGGGATTTCATCACCGCTGAGCAGGGGCAGGTCCAGAAACAGGCCCAACACAGGCAGGGGCGGTGTGAAATAGCGGGTGGGAACGACCTCTTGCTCAAGTGCGGCGGGTTGGTGGATGGCGGGTTCGACGCGCACCGCGTCGATCAGTTGGGCATGGCCCATCTCGACGCTGTCGATCCGGTATTGTGCGCCGGTTGTATCCTCGTCCAATGTCAGCAGATCACCCGCACCCAGATGCAAAAGCGACGGCGGCAAGGCCAGACGCAGGGTATCGCGGGCGATGCGCGCCTCGGCCAGCCAGCGTTCGGCGATCTGGCGACCCTCGACGCGGGTCAGCACAAGCGGCAGGTCCGAGGCGGCAACGGCATGGGTTGCCTCATCCGGCAGAACCGCCTCTTCCGCTACGGGGTCATAATCGGTATCGGCTTGCACAAAACGCAATCTGACACGACCGGTCATTCCTGCTTCGGCGCTGCGGATATGCTGCGCCTGTGCGGGGCTGTCGGGCAGATCGGCCAGATGTGCTTTGGACAACGAGACCGCCTGCCCGTCGCGACGCATGACGAACCGCAGTGTTCCGTCACGTTCCACAGCATCGAACCCATAGGCCAGCATCAAAGGTTGTAGCGCTGCACGGGCATCGGCCACCTGCCCCACGGCATAGCCGCGCACGATCCCGTGCAGGGTCGCGGTATCATGCCCCGTAACACCTGCGTTGGTGCATATTTCATTGACGACCGAGGCCAGTGAGCGCGACCCCAGCCGCCCCGACACCCAGTGCCCGCGCGCATAATTGGCCGCATCCCCCCAAAGCGCGCCATTGGCCGGAAAGAACGGATAGGGCCGCGCATCCCAAGCCCAGACGAAAGCGCGAGACATATCCAGCATCGGGGCGCCATAGACCGGCGAGACCGGGTTGTTGGCCGCATCGCGCCAGTACCCCAGCATGGCGCGCAGATATTGCATCTGGATCACCTCGTCGCGCTGCCCGTTGGAATAGGCGGGCAGATGCGATTCCGACGATTTCGGGTCAATGAACAGGTTGGGCTGGTTCGTGGCCTTGTCGACTGCCGCGCAGCCCAGTTCGGTGAACCAGACCGGCTTGGACCCCGGCACCCATGCCGTGGGCTGCGCATTTCGCTGGCCACCTACACGCTCGTGATGGGCATTGGACCACCAGTTGCGGATATCCTTATAGCGCCAGATCCACGGCTCTTGATGTGCGGCGTCCGTGATGGGGGTGCGGATCTGTGCGGCTTTGGCCTCGGCGGAATGGTAGAACCAGTCATAGCCCTCGCCGCCCTCGATATTGGCGCGCAGATAGGCGGGATTGTAGATGGATTGCCATGCAGAGTCCGCGTGGTCACGCCCGTCGCGCCAGTCCGACAGCGGCATGTAGTTGTCAATCCCGATAAAGTCGATCTGCGGATCAGCCCAGAGCGGATCAAGGTGAAAGAACCTGTCGCCACTGCCATCTTGCGGCTGGTAGCCGAAATATTCGGACCAGTCCGCCGCATAGCTGATTTTGACCGCTGGCCCCAGAATGGCGCGGACCTGTCCGGCCAAGGCGCGCAAGGCGACAACGGCGGGAAAGCTGTTATCCGGCCCGCGCAACTGCGTGAGGCCGCGCATTTCCGAGCCTATGCAGAAACTGTCTACCCCGCCTGCTGCCGCACAAAGGGCTGCGTGATGCAGGATGAACCGGCTATAGCACCACTGGTCGGGGCCATGATAGGCCACCTGCCCTGCCGTGACGGCGAAATGCGCGGCTGTTGCGCTGCCGAAGAATGCCGCCACCTCTGCCTCGGCCTGCGCTGTGCCATCGGGCGAGCCGTCCTGCTGCGGGGCCTTGGTTGCCGTAATGCGCCCGCGCCATGGCAGAACCGGCTGGTCGGCTGCGTTGCTATAGGGATCGGGTCGTCCGTTGCCCGCCAGTTGATCCATCAGGATGAACGGATAGACCATCACCGCCTGCCCTTCAGCCTGCAAACGGCGGATCGCTGCAATGACCGAAGCATCGGCGGGCGTGCCGCCATAGACCGGCCGTCCATCCAGTTGCGCGATGATCTGCGCTTGCGGGCGTGACAGGCCAGACACGGACCACGGCATTTGCTGCCCGTCCACCTGCGCCTGTTCGACCTTGGGGCGGATCGTGCAACTGCCACAGCGCAGATCGTCGCCGAACCAACTGACGATCAGCGATGTCGCACGGCATTCACGCGCCTCGATCCGCAGACGATCCAGCGAGGTGACCAGATCGGCCTGTCCGGCGGGGGAATTGATGTTCGCGCTGCGCGATTGTCCGGGACCGAAAGCATAGCTAACCGCCGTGTCGGCCAGCGCGTATTCGCCGCTGCCGGGCATCAAGGCGACAGCCCGCACCAGATGGGCGGGGTCGGGGTCGGCGGCGTCGGGGCCAAGCTGATCGGGGCGCAGAACCTCGAATTCGAACTGCGGCACGCGATTGCCGAAACGCTCCAGCGCCAGATCCTCGAACACCACATAGGCGGTGCCGCGGTAGGCGGGCACCTGCCCCGCGCCTTCAATCGCAGTGATCACGGGATCGGGCTGTTGCTGCGCCGTGCCGCGATGGACGCGCATATTCAGATCGCGCAGCGCCATCTCAGTGCCATCAGCCCAGACGCGCGGCACACCGCTGATCACGCCTTCGCACAGCGCGATGGCGACGCTGATGCTATAGCCATAGGTGGTTTGTGTGACCCTCGGGCTGCCCTTACCACCACCGCTGCGGGTGACCGTTGCGGTTTCCTTGAAGTTGCTGGCCCAGATTACATGCCCTGCGATCCGCATCCGGCCATAGATACGGGCAATCGCCTCGCCCTCGCCCGATCCGGTCAGGCGCAGACGGTCCACCCGCCCCGTCTCGACCGCTTGCGAACCTTGACCCAGAAGCCGCTGGTCAATGGCGCGTCCGAGCGTGGCACCCGCAAGCCGCCCGACTGCGACCATCGACAGGCCAAGGACAGTGCCGCCGATTGATCCGCCAACTGCGGCGCCGGCTGAGGACAGAAGGATGGTTGCCATCACTGGACCCTTTCAGGAAAATTGAACCGCGCAGCGACACGCCTTTGCCATGCAGGGCCAAGCGGGGATTCGACCACGGCGCGACCGGAATAGGCGTGGATTACGCCGGGGCCGCCGGGGGTATTCGTTGCAATGCCCAGATGTTTCGCAACAGCACCCGACCGCATACGGAACAGCAGCACATCACCGGGCTTTTGCGTTGCCACTGCAGGCAGGAAATGCCCCGACAAGGCGCGCATCAGCCATTCCTGCCCCTGCGGTTCAGACCAGTCCGGCGTATAGGGCGGCACGATTTCAGGCTCAGGCCCGACCAGTTCACGCCAGATGCCCCTGATCAGGCCAAGACAGTCACAACCCGCCCCTTTGAGCGAGGCTTGATGCCGGTAGGGTGTGCCAATCCAACCGCGTGCAGCGGTCGTGATCCGGTCGTGAAACGGGTCTGTCATCGCCGCGATCCGCCGTTCATCGCGCCGGATTGTTCAGGCGGGACCATCATCCAGCCATCGCCCGGCAGGTCGGGAAAACCCTGAAAATTCACAAGATTGCCGAACTTGTGCACGCAGGTCGCAAAGCGTTTGTCGCATCCGCTTTGCAGCGTGACTTCGTCGCCCTGCGCCAGTGTCGCGCGCAGAGGCTCCCACAGTTCGATCAGGCGCTCGGCCCCGTCCAGACTGTCGCGCTTGATCGTACCGGACAGGCCCAGAGCGGCCCCGGTTGTCACCCGCAACAGCCCGCGCTGGAACCAGCCCGCCGCCTGATGCCCCCGCCCCGACAGGCGCAGAATGCGTCCCTCATGCACGCTGACAACAGGCAAATGCAGCAGATGCGAAGGGCCGGACAGATCGACCCCGCAGGCGGCATCACCCAAAACAGCGCTGCAGGGCTTTTGATAGATGCGGCCCAGCGGCCTGTTCAGGGCCTCGGTCAGACCGCGCAGTTCGGCTGTAAAGCTGCTGCCGGCATGCCGCATCTTGCCGATGGTGCCACGAAACTGCAACTGGCGCTGCGCCGGATCGGCCCAGTTGAGCCGCCAGCACCGTACCTCGGCCCCGTCATAGTGGCCTGCGAGGATGTCAGCTTCGGTGATGGCGGCATCGCTGAGCGCGCCCAAAGCCTCGGTATTGTCGACGGACAGGCCGGTGGCCTGTTGCAATGCGCGGGCGGACAGGCCGCTATCCGCCTTGAAGGTGATCCCGTCAAAGGCCAGATCCAGATCGTGATCGGTAAAGCCGAAAACTACGGAATCCGTGCGCGTCACCGCCCATGCGTGACACAAAGTTGTCAGCCCGCCTGCCAGATGCCGCGCCAGATCCGCATTCATAGCCGCACCTCCAGCACCGGCACGCGTGGCACCTCGCCCGCCTGAAAGCTGGCCACACTGGTGGAAATGCGGTCGGTATCAAAACGCACAGGCACGTCGAATTCAAAGCCTGCCGTGATTTCCAGCCCCAGTGTCGGCGCCTCGGTCAGACTGAGCTGTCCGGTGGTCAGATCGACCTCGAAATCGACGCCTTCGTAAAGCTGTGTCCCCTCGACCCCCAGTGTCACCGTGCCAAGGACCGGCTTGGTGATGGGACGTGCATAAGCCTGATCGCCGGAACGGTAGGTCTTGATCAACTGGAACACGCGCGTTGTGCCATCGGCGCGCGCAATGACCTGATCATCGGGCGACAGGCTGCCTGAAGGTCGGCAAGACCGGAAATCGGCCCAGTCCTTCCAGCGAAAGGCATACATCTGCGCCTGTCGCGCCTCGAAAAACGCGATCAAGCGTTCAACATCATCCAGCGAGCGCAACCCGAGGCCCGCATCATAGCGCCGCCGCGAATGCGCCCAAGGGGTGTTGCGCTCTTCAAACCCGTTGGCGAGAGTGACGATATCGGTGCGCCGTTCGGGGCCGCCCAGTGATCCGAAACTCAGGCTGGCGGGAAACCGCACCTCGTGAAAGTTCATGGATTGATTCCTCATGGTTTAACGGTTGCGCTGGCCCTGTCCCAGCAGACGCGCCATCTGCGCCGCGATCTGCGATTGCGAGCGTTCAAAGCCCGCAACATCCGGCGTCTGGATATTGATCACCACGTTGACCGGATTGCCGCCGCCACCGCGTACGCCCAGTTTGCCGTCCGGCCCGCGCGCCAGCGGCATGATCGCCTCTGGTCCCGCCTCGCCCATCAGGCCCATGCCGCCGCGCATCGGGAACATGGTCGCGCCCGAGACAACGCCACCGCTGGCGAAAGGCATGACGCGCCCCTGCGCGAAACTGCCGCCGCTGGCAAAGGGCAGAACACCGCCCATCAGCGCACTGATCCCCTTGGACAGCAGCCCGCCCGCGTGATCCGTGACCGGACGCAACGCCGACTGGTAGGTGGTATTGACCATGCTGGCGGCCACGGTTTTCAACGCATCGGACAGTTTCATGCCGTCAAAGGCCAACCCGGCAAATGCCCGCCGCAATCCGCCGCTGAAGCCCCGTTCGAGCGTGCCCAGATCGCGCCCAGTATCGGCCAGCGCACGGCGCATGCGTTGCAATTCGCCGTCAAAGGCACCTGCCACATTGGCGGCTGCGCCCAAGCTGGTATCAAGGGAAATGACCTGATCCTGAAGGCTGTTGATCGCGTCAAAGTCAGTCATCGTGGTGTCCTTTCATGGGATGGGTCCTGGGATCGGGAAAGGCCTGCATCAAACGGTCAAGCCCGCCGCGCCCCATCGGGGCCTGCGCGGCACCCTGCCCCAGCATCAGCGCCAGTTCGGCAGGCGTCAGCGCCCAGAAACTGGCGGGGCTCAGGCGCAATCCGCGCAGACCTGCCCGCATCAGACCGGGCCAGTCCATGCGGCTCATGCTGCGCCCTCCGCATCCGGCAGGCTGAAGGCGCGCACCAGCAGCGTGGCCGCTGCACGGGCCGCTGCGATAGGACCGCCCTCAATCTCGGCACTTGTCAGATCGGCGGGTGCGCCTTGCCAGCCACCACCGCGCAGACCTGCCACGATCAGCGCCAGCACATCGCGGCTGGAAAAGCAGCCTCCTTCAAAACGGGAGACCAGCGCGACAAGACTGTCTTCGCCCAAGCTCGCCTCAAGCTCGGCCAAGGCGCCCAGCGTCAGTTTCAGTACATGGCGCTGGCCGTCGATCTGCAGCGCGACCTCGCCCGCCCATGGATTGCCCCCGCTCTGCCCCATGTCAAAGCGCCGTGAAGCCAAGCGCACCGGCTGAGGCCAGCGAGACCTCATAGGTGGCCTCGCCATTATGCGAGCCTGCATAATCGATGCTGGTCAGTTGGAACGCCCCCTCGACGATGCCGAAATCGGGGATCACGATCTGGAAGACAGGCGTTTCACCGTCAAAGAAGATCTGCCGCGCGCGTTCGTCGCTGGCCGCGTCGCGGAACACGCCAGAGCCGCTGATTGCTGCCGATTTGACGCCGGCACCCGCCAGCAATTCGCGCCATCCGCCCTGACTTTCAAGGGTTGTGACATCGACGCTTTCCGCGTTGAAGCTGACCCGCGTGGCGCGCAGCCCCGCCAATGTGGCGAACTGTCCGTCGCCGGTCAGATCCACCTTGACCAAAAGATCCTTGCCGTTCTGGGCACCCATGGCGTCCCCTTTCGTTGATTGAGTTTCAGATGTCATCCAGACGCGCGCGGAAGGTCAGATCGATCCGTCGCCGCTGGCCTGCGCCGTCACGCTTTGCTGTGGCGCGGACAAAGCGCAAAAACACAAGCCGCCCCCGTGCCAGCACCAGATCCGGTTCCACCAGTGCGTCACAAACCACTGCTGCAGCCAGTTTGGCCTGTTGGAACCCTGCGGTATCCGCGATCACCGAGAGGGTGAAATCATGCTCTGCCCCTGCGGCGGATCGATCCGAGCGATCCAGTACCACCTCCGGCCCAAGGCTCAGATAAAGCGGCGACACCACTCCTGCGGGCAGCGCGTCAAAGATCGCCCCGTCAAGTGCCGCAATCACAGCCGGATCAGCGCTCAGATGGACAAAAACAGCCTGTTGCAGGGCCGCAGCACTGGTATAGCTCATCGGGCCACCTCCTCGCGCGTGAAACAGGTCAGATAATGTCCGGCAGGGTCGTAGTCGCCGACTGCCAGAATGGTGAAGATGCGCGTGCCCTCGCGCAGACGCTGATCAGGGCGCGGGCGCATCACTGATCCGTCAGGCGCTGCGCGTACGATGATACGCTGTGTATTGTGCGACATGGCCGCCCCGCCAACGGCCGTTTCGCGCCCCTGCATCGAGGAAACATCGGCCCAGACTTCGCCAAGCGCTTGCCAGATTTCGGCAAAGCCACCCGCCCCGTCCGCGCTGCGCTGTGGCGCCTCAAGCTGCATGCGGCGGCGCAACTGCGGCCTTCTCATCGCGCACCGCCGGATGGTGATACGCCAAGCGACATGCGCAATCCGCGATAGCGCTCGATCAGGCTGGACACGCCAAAGGGCATACAGCCACGGCTTAAACCCGTGTCCTGCCGGTATTCATAGAAATGCGCGGCCAGCATCAGGACGGCCTGTGCCAGATCGGCAGGTAAATCGCCCCAACTTGCGGCCATACCAGCCCACAGTTGCACGATCACCCGTCCGCCATAAGGCACCGCTGGCAGAACGCCCCCCGCTGCACACAGGCTGGATCGCTGCATATCACGCTCCAGCCGCCAGAACGCCACAGAAACCGGCCCATCGGTGCCTTGGGCGTTCCGCAATACCAGATCGGTGATCTGCGTCACCGGTGTCAGTGGCAGGGGCTGGCATCTTGCGTCGCTCCACTGCGCAATCTCCAGCACAAAGCCGCGTTCCAACAGGATCTTGCCGGTTCTCGCCTCGATCGCGGCTAGTGCTGCGCGCAGGAAGCCTTCGAGCAGTTCATCCTGAAGGCTGGCCTCGGTGAACCCCGTGCCCAGATGCAGATGCGCCTTGAAGGCTGACAACGGCAGCACAGAAGCGGGCAGCGTGGTTTCTTCTGTCAACATCATGGAATGTCTCCAATATTTCGGCCACTTGGCCCTTCAGCGCAGACCCCGCCCACAAGGGCGAGGGTGCGCGCGCCGCATACGTTGCCCGGACGGGGGAGCAGCAGGACAGCGTCATGAGTTCGCGGCGCGCGCGACGAAAGACCGATGGTCCGGCCTTCCGATGGCTGACATCAGGCGATGGCGAAACGCAGCAGTTTGATTGCCGCAAAATCGCTGACATCGCCGCCGACGCGTTTGGTGGCATAGAACAGCACATGCGGCTTGGCGCTGAACGGGTCGCGCAGAACCCGCAGATCAGGGCGTTCGGCGATGGTATAGCCTGCCGCGAAATCGCCAAAAGCGATGGCGTGGCTGCCGCTGGCGATATCGGGCATATCCTCGGCGATCAGGACGGGATAGCCCAGCAGCCGCGCAGGCTCTGCCGCTGCAAGACCGTCGGACCACAAAAAGCGGCCGTCATTGTCCTTCATCTTTCGCACAGCGCCTGCGGTTTTCGAGTTCATCACGAACACAGCCCGCGCGCGGTAGGCCGCCCCCAGCGCATAGACCAGATCGACGATGGCATCGGCCCCGGCAAAGGCACCGTCCACCCCTGTCGGCACAGTGCCCAGACTGCCCCAGACCCAGATGTCATTGTCGACAGTCGCATGGGTCAAAAACCCGCGCGGCTTGTCGATCCCGTTGCCGCTGACAAAAGCCGCGGCCTCGGCGCGGGCGAAGCGGTCGGCGATACGGCCCGCCAGCCAGCCTTCCAGATCAAAGGCGCTGTCATCCAGCAGGCGCTGGCTTGCTTTCGGCAGCGCGCTCAGCTCGTGCAGCGGGATGGTGATGCGGTCGATCACCGGTGTGCCGGTTTCCACCGTACTGCCGATTTCCGTGGCCCAGCCATGGCCGATATCGGAATGATCAACCAGCACATCATAGGATGTCGCCTCGACCTGCACGACATTGGCAATCGCGCGGACCGATGCGCCCGAGGTCAGCACAGACTGGATACGCTGGGATGTTTCGGGATCGACCAGATAGCCGCCATCGCCCGCCACTGCGGTGCTCATCGCCTTGCTGTCCAGTACCAGACCGCGTAGCCCGTCGTCATCGCCCGAACGCAAATAGGCGGCAAAAGCCTTCTGATGCGGGGCTTCGCCTTCGGATTGGGCCGACAAGTTGGGCCGTGATATTCTGGCGCGTGGTGCGTAGGATTTTTGATCAAGCATGGTCAGTCGCTCTTCCTGCTGTTGAAGTCGGTTGTGAATATCGGCACGAAAGCCTCTGAGATCGCTTATGAAACCCGAAAATGCACTTTTCAGATTGGGTGTCATTCCGGATGCCAGAGGCAGGTCTTTTGTCAGACCTTCCCCGGTCCGAGGCTTGAGCTCGGTTGTCATGGTTTCGTTTCTCCTGTTGTGGTGACGCTTGCCGGATCAGTCTTGCATCAGCATCGTGCGGCCGTTTTGGAACAGGGCCACCAGATCAAGCAGCCCCTCGTCCGACAGTGCGCCACCCTTGGCAGACACTTTGGCCGAAGGCAGCATCGGAAAGGTCACCAAGGACACTTCCCACAGATCAAGCTCGGTCAGCAGACGCTGGCCCTTGTCCGTTGTCGTGGCGCGGATCGTGCGATAGCCGATCGACAGCCCCTCGATCGCGCCTGCCGAAATCAGCGCCGCCGCCTCGCGGCCTTTTGCGACGCTGTCCAGCAAACGGCCTTTTACGCGCAAGCCGCGCGTATCCTCGAACACCTCGTCCCAGATGCCGATCGGTTGCGCCGGGTCGTGCTGCCAGAGCATCCTGACGCGCCGCCCCTGCGCCGCCATTGTCTTGAGGCAGGCGGCATAAGCACCGCGCGCCACGACATCGCCGCCCTGATCCGTTGCGTCGAACAGGCTTGCATAGCCTTCGATCACCAGACCCGCACCGTCCTGGGTCAGGCACAGCCCAACCTCTGGGCGGCATAACTTGTGCTCCAGCCCTGTGTCCATCGCCTCTCCTTTCATGGCAGGCCCACCAGCGGGGCTGCTGTGATGATTGATTGAAATGTTTGCGCCAGCACCACGGCAACAACGCCGTACACCGCCAGCCACAACCGTTTCTCCAGTTTCTCGACCAGCGCCTCCAGCTTCTCGGCGCGCCGGTTCAGCCCGTCTATATGCAGGCTTGATACCCGCTCATGGGCCTCCAGCCGCAAGGCGGGGGCGCAATCGAAAGCTTCAAACCCGTAGCGTGCGGGTTCGCGCGGGCTGGCGCGGGGATCGCTCATGCATCCGCACCTTTGGTGCCATCATCCCCAATCGGGCGCGCCGGAAGCCCCAGTAACTGACGCTTTTCGGCATCGCTCAGGAAAGCTGCCTCGGCCACGCGGCGCCATTGCGACTCGCGCTCGGCGGCCAAGGCGGGCACCTGATCCAGATCGGGATGCAGGTCCAGCGCCTCACCGGTGAAGCGCGACAGCCATTCGGCAAGGCTGGCCACCACGCGCGTTGCCATCGGCAGAACCGTCAGACGATAAAAGGCCCGGTGCGCCTCCTGATAGTTCGCGAAAGTCGCATCGCCGGGAATGCCCAACAGCATCGGCGGTACGCCAAAGGCCAGCGCGATCTCGCGCGCGGCACTTTCCTTGGTTTGCTGGAATTCCATGTCCGAGGGGGAAAAACCCATCGGTTTCCAATCCAACCCGCCTTCCAGCAACATCGGGCGACCCGCATTGCGCGCGCCCTGATGGTGGCTTTCCATCTCGGAGACCAGCCGGTCATATTGATCACTGCTCAGACTGCCCTGCCCCTCGGCCCCGCGATAGACGATGGCCCCAGACGGGCGCGCGGCATTGTCCAGCAGCGCCTTGGACCAGCGACTGGCCGCGTTATGCACATCCACCGCCTGCGCAGCCGCCTGCATCGGCGAAAAGCCGTAGTGGTCGTCCTGCGGATGGAAGCTTTTGATATGGCAGATCGGGCAAAGCAGCCCCGTCACGTCAAAGCGGTGCTTGCGCCCGCCAACCGTGTAATCATAGGCCACGGGCCAGCCATCCGCGCCGGGGATCAGGCTCATGCGGTCAGAACGCAGGACATGCAGTTCCGACAGCGCGCCCGCATCAGAGGTGACCAGTTCCAGATAGCCGTTTCCGGTCAGCAGCATTTGGGCATAGAGCGCCTCAAGCAGTTCGGCGCGGCCCTGCGCGGGGTTGGGATTGCCCAGCAGGGCCAAAACCGGATGTTTCTCGAACCGCTGCCCGTTGGTCTGCAAGACCAGCGGCAGGGCCGCCGCCGCCTCGGACAGCATCTTGACGCAGCGAAAGCCAACCGGATTTCCGGTATAGCCCGTGCGCGTCAGCGAGGCCGTGTCACGCGGGCTCCATGCCACACGGCCCGCGCCCTGAAAGGCCAGAACCGGACCGGTGGCGCTGGTTTTGCGTTCGGGTACCGCCTGCACGGCACCGCGCTTGAGGAATTGAAAAACCATGCCACACTCCCTGATCCGGCCCGCTGTCCGGGGCACCCTATCCGGCTTCTTTGCGCCGGACGGGGACCCTCGAACCCATGAGCAGACAATCTGACGAAAAGCTTAACAATTCCGGATCAGAGCGCGCGCACCTGTGGACGGCGCCATTGTGCCGAAGGCTCGATGATCAACTCGTGCAGTGCCCAGACCAGCGCATCCAGCCGGTCGGGGCTGCCCTTACCGGTATAGCCCTGCGCGGTCATGGCGCACATCTGGTCCTCGAGCCTGCCCAAAGCCCCAAAATGCTGGACCCGCCCTTGTTCATAGAGCGCCGCCACGGGTTCTGCCCGCGCCGCCTTGCCGCGCGCGGCGTGCAGTTTGCGGAATGGCACCATCGGGTCGATCTGGCGGATCACGGATTCCACCATTTCGCCGCCTTGGTTGACCTCGGCCACCAGCCGGTCTGCCCCCCATTTTTCCATGGCGACGATAGCGCGCGCCGCCCATACCGTCGGCTTGGCCCCGGCAATCGTCGTATCCTCCAGCACATAGGCGCGCCAGTCCTGCACGGGCCCCCGTGTCACCGCGCCGACGACCACGATCCCGCATTCATCCGAACGGCCGTTCGATGTGATCGAGGGATCAACCGCGACGACAATCCGGTCAAAATCCGGCAGTTGCGCTATCCGCAGGCTATCCAGTTGCTGCCTGCTCCAGAGCGCGCCCTCGGTGTCTTCCAGAAGAACGCCGTCCAGTTCCTGCCGCTCAAGATGTGATCCGGCATAGCGGATGCGGACCTCCTCCAGAAACGAGTTTGCAAGGTTTGCGGCATTGGCTTCGGTCGGGGCATGGGACACGACGGTGCTGTGCAGATTCAGCAGGTCTTTCAACACCTCCACATTGCGCGGTGTCGTGGTCACGCAGACCTGTGGCGTATCGCCCAGTCGCAAGGCGAATTGCAGCATGTCCCATGTGGCTTCCGCCTTCTTCCATTTGGCCAGCTCATCCGTCCATGCCCCGTCGAATTGCGGACCACGCAGGGATTCCGGCTCATGCGCAGAAAACGCCTGCGCTGTGGCCCCGTTGGGCCAGATCAGCATCCGGCGCGTTGCATGCCAGATCGGCATCCGGTCGGGCGGCGAGCAGGCCAGAATGCCGCTATCGCCAAACACCATCACCTCGCGCACCTGATCCAGCGTCTCGCCGATCAGTGCAATGCGGCGGCAGCGCCCCGGATCAGAGGGGCGCGCGCCCTCGACGCAGGCGCGTACCCATTCGGCCCCTGCCCGTGTCTTACCCGCACCCCGCCCGCCCATGATCACCCATGAGCGCCACTGGCCAGCAGGCGGCAATTGATGCGGCATCGCCCAGAAATCGAACATGAAAGGCAAGGCTAGCAGTTCCGGCTCGGTAAGCTCGTCAAGAAACGACCGTTGGACCGCGGCAGTCGCGCAAGCGATCCAGTCGACACCGGACCTGAGATCGGGCGGCGTCGAAATCAATGGCGTAGTCATGAGCGATACCTTCATTTGCCTTGCGATATGTTTCAATTTCGGTCTCCACGTCATGGGCTTGTTTCAGCCAGTACCGGATATCGGACAACAGACGCGCGCCATCGCGGATGGCACCCTGATCGCCCTCGGATAGCCGAATCTGGATTTCGATGAGTTCGGATTTCATGATCCTCAGTTGAAGGTCCACGATCCCTATCGTGATTTTCAGCGCAGCAGCCCGGTCTGGCGGTGCCTCGTCCGGGTCCGCATGCGGGTGAATGCCTGACATGATGCACGCTCTGCCTCGTCTTGGGTAACCCCGTCCCCGAAACATGAAAAAACGGCGACCGGGAGGTCCCGGCGCCGTTGCTTCATGTCTTCCAGCTTGCACAACCTATACGTTAGATCGGGCGCAATGTCAAGTTTTCCAAACTGCTCAAACCGACAAGCGTCCGGTTTCATTAAGAAAATTTTAAACAGGCTAGCATGCCCCGACGGCAGCGCCGCAGTCCTCGGATCAGTCTGCCTGCTTCTGCTCCGGCGCTACGTCCTGCTCTGCGGCTTGCTCTGCGGCCTGCTCTGCGGCCGCGCGTTCGGCTTTGATCCGGCGCCAGACCGCTACATTGCGGTTATGCTCTTCCAGTGTCTCGGCAAAAGCGTGACCGCCCGTTCCATCGGCCACAAAGAACACAAAAGGCGTATCATCGGGATCAAGGGCTGCCTCGATACTGGCGCGGCCCGGATTGGCAATCGGTGTCGGGGGAAGACCCTCGATCACATAGGTATTCCACGGGGTGGCGCCGCGCAGCTCGCTCTGGCGCAATCCGCGCCCCAGAACGCCCTGACCTCGGGTCACACCATAGATCACTGTCGGGTCGGTTTGCAGACGCATGCCACGGTTCAGACGGTTCACAAAGACCGAGGCCACCTGACGCCGCTCATCGGCGACGCCGGTTTCCTTTTCGATGATAGACGCCAGAATCAACGCCTCTTCGGGCGATTCCAAAGGCAGACCATCGACACGGTTGGACCAGGCTGTGGCCAGAATAGAGGATTGCGCCGCTGTCATGCGCGCCAGCAAGTCGGTTCGATCTCCCCCCGGCACAACCTCATAGCTGTCAGGTGCCAGTGTTCCCTCGGCTGGCACTTCAGCGACATCCCCTGTCAGGATATCCAGACGCGACAGCGCGTCGACAACCTGCCAACTGGTGACGCCTTCCGCCAGCGCAACACGGTAGCGGGTGTCCGACCGCTCGCGCAGCGCCGCATAATCCTCGGGTGCCTCGTCTGTGGCCGGATTGAAATTGACCCTCTCGACATAGCGTGTGGTGACAGGGTCCAGATCGCGCACTACCAGCGACGCGTTGTTGACCCCGATCCGGTAGACAACTTCGGTGCCACAGGTACTTGGCCCGCCGCGTGTGATGATATCCGAGATTTCTGACATGGATGTGCCCGGCGGGATCAGGAAACTGCCCGCTTTCAAAAGGCCACTTTTGTCGGAATAATCCACGCCAAGGCGGAATATACGCCCGTTTGTGATCGCACCCTCATCTTCCAGCGTGCGGCTGACACGGGCCATGGACGAGCCGCGCTCGACCTGCAGGCAGATTGCCTGATCAAGCGGACCTTGGGCCGCATATTCGCGCTGTCCCCAGAGGATCACGCCCCCCAGAAGGAAACCGAGGACAACAAGGAATGTCACCGCGTTCGAGGCAATATGACGCCACATCAGCGCACCTTCCCGAACAAGACGCTGGCATTGGTCCCGCCAAACCCGAAGGAATTGGACAGTGCCACGTCGATCTTGCGCTCCCGTTTCGCGTTGGGGGCCAGATCAATCGGTGTCTCCACCGCAGGATTATCCAGATTGATCGTGGGTGGTGCTACTTGATCGCGAATGGCGAGGATCGAAAAAATCGCCTCGATCGCGCCGGCCGCGCCCAGAAGGTGCCCCGTTGCCGATTTGGTCGAGCTCATCGTCACGTTCGGGGCGGCGTCGCCCAGCAAACGCTCCACCGCAGCAAGTTCGATCACATCGGCCATCGTGCTTGTGCCATGGGCGTTGATGTAATCCACATCCGATGGCTGCAATCCCGCACGGTCCAGCGCCGCCCTCATCGAGCGGTAGCCGCCATCGCCATCCTCGGATGGGGCAGTGATGTGATAGGCGTCACCCGACAGGCCATATCCCAGCACCTCGGCATAGATCTTGGCCCCGCGCGCGACAGCATGCTCATATTCCTCAAGCACAACAACGCCCGCGCCTTCGCCCATGACGAAACCGTCGCGGTCGGCATCATAAGGACGGCTGGCCGCTTTGGGATTGTCGGCACGTTTTGTGCTGAGCGCCTTGCACGCGTTGAAACCGGCAATGCCTATCTCGCATATCGCGGCCTCTGCACCGCCTGCAACCATCACATCGGCGTCGCCCCACTGGATCAGCCGTGCCGCATCCCCAATGGCATGCGCGCCGGTGGAACAGGCGGTCACGACCGAATGGTTCGGCCCTTTGAAGCCGTAGCGGATGCTGACCTGACCCGAGATCAGGTTGATCAGCGCGCCCGGAATGAAGAAAGGCGACACGCGGCGCGGGCCCTTTTCCTGGATCAAAAGCGTCGTCGCCTCGATCGACTGCAACCCGCCGATTCCGGAGCCCAGCATCACACCGGTCCGCAGGCGGTCTTCCTCGGCCTCGGGCATCCAGCCCGAATCCCGCACAGCCTGCGTCGCTGCGGCCAAGCCGTAGAGGATGAAATCATCGACCTTGCGGCGCTCTTTCGGCTCCATCCAGTCGTCAGAGTTGAACGTCCCGTTCGTCCCGTCACCCAAAGGCACCTGACAGGCATAGGTTGTCAGCACCCTCGAAGCATCAAACCGCGTGATCGGGCCAGCGCCTGATTCCCCTGCCAGAAGACGTGTCCAGGTTTCCTCGACCCCGCAGGCCAAAGGTGTGACCAGCCCCAGACCTGTGACTACCACTCGACGCATGACGTAACCCTTCCCTCATGTTCTTTTGTGCTCATAGCGCGCATGCCCCCCCATGGGCAAGAGCGTGGACCCTGCGCGCACTGTGCCTGCGCGGATCACAGCCCGCCACAAGGCGGGATGCGGTCTTGCATTGAGGCATAAAAAAACCCCCGCCGACACGGCGAGGGTTTTTGCATTCTATCGACTGCGTGAAACCTCAGGAGGCTTCAGTAATGAATTTGACTGCATCACCGAACGACTGGATCGTTTCGGCGGCATCGTCAGGGATTTCGATCCCGAATTCTTCTTCGAACGCCATCACGAGTTCGACCGTGTCCAGGCTGTCGGCACCCAGATCGTCGATGAACGAGGCGTTCTCGACAACCTTGTCTTCATCTACACCCAGGTGTTCTACCACGATCTTCTTCACGCGGTCTGCGATATCGCTCATGTCCAAGTCCTCATACCGTTCGGGCTGTTTGCCCATTTACTGCCCTTGCCCTTAGGCTCGGCACTTCGTGATGCCCTGTGTATCGGGCGGCTCGTCATCCCGCAAGGCAGGACGTCCGAGGGCAGTGCAAGAGGTGCCCCCGGCAAATCTGCGTGGCCTATAGCACATGGCGCGCCATTGGCAAACGCTTTCACATGGCCCCTGCTTCGGGACAAACGCCCCGACAGCATCGGCCCTCAACCCGGAAAAACACGTTCAGCATGTGATCGTGCGCCCAAGATGCCATCACCACCTGCAATGGCAGGATCAGATCATCGCCATTCCGCCGTTCACATGCAAGGTGGTGCCCGTAACATATCCTGCCTCGGGGCTGGCCAGATACAGGACAGCCGCTGCGATTTCCTCGGGCGCGCCCATGCGGGCCGCTGGAATCTTGGTGTTGATTGCAGCTTTCTGGTCATCCGTCAGCTTGTCGGTCATGGCCGTGGCGATAAAGCCCGGTGCCACCGCATTGGCGGTGATCCCGCGACTTGCCACCTCATAAGCGATGGATTTTGTCATACCGACAAGTCCAGCCTTCGAGGCTGCATAATTCGCCTGACCAGGATTGCCGGTGGCGCCCACGATGGACGAGATATTGATGATACGGCCCCAGCGCGCCTTCATCATCGGACGCATGACGCCACGGCACAGCCGCATCGTGGCGGTCAGGTTCACATCCAGCACGCTTTGCCATTCGTCATCCGACATCCGCATGAAAATCTGGTCGCGGGTGATGCCCGCATTGTTCACCAGAATATCAACCGCGCCCATCGCCTCGATCGCCTGCTTCGGCAGGGCCTCGACCGCCTGCGGATCGCTCAGGTTGCAAGGCAGGACATGACAGCGCCCGCCCAGTTCTGCGGCCAGCGCCTCAAGCGGCTCGACCCGCGTGCCGGACAGCGCGACTGTGGCACCGGCCCCGTGCAGCGCTTTTGCGATTTCGCCCCCGATCCCGCCGGATGCTCCGGTAATCAGCGCGCATTTTCCTGTCAGATCAAACATTATGCTTCCTTTGTAATCTCAGTTCGCAGCGGCAAGCGCAGCGGTTACATCATCCGAGGTACTAATCGCGCGGCATTCAAGCTCGCGCACAATCCGGCGGATCATACCCGATAGCGCCTTACCTGCCCCCACTTCCCAACATTCTGTCACACCTGCATCTGCCATCCAGAGCACACTTTCACGCCAGCGCACCGATCCTGTGACCTGTTCCACCAGCAAGGCGCGGATCAGATCGGGGTCTGTCACCGCTTCGGCGCGCACATTGGCCACCAGCGGCACCACAGGTGCGTTGATCGTGACCGCAGCCAGTGCGGCGCGCATCACTTCGGCGGCGGGCTGCATCAGCGCGCAATGGAAAGGCGCGCTGACCGGCAAGATCACCGCGCGCTTCGCACCTTTGGATTTCGCGATCTCGACCGCGCGCTCCACTGCAGCCCTATGGCCCGACACAACGACCTGCCCCGGATCATTGTCATTGGCGGCCTGACAGACCTGCCCCTGCGCCGCCTCGCGCGCGACGTCCTGCGCTGCGGCGAAATCCAGCCCCAAAAGGGCAGCCATGGCGCCAACGCCGACAGGCACCGCCTCTTGCATGGCGCGGCCCCGTGTCCGCAGCAGCCGTGCCGCATCTGCCACGCTTAGCGCGTCAGTCGCAGCAAGCGCGGAATATTCCCCCAGCGAATGACCCGCCACATAGGCCGCATCGGTTACCTTGATGCCTTCGGCTTCCAGCGCGCGGATCGCGGCGATGGATGTCGCCATCAGCGCAGGCTGCGCGTTCTGCGTCAGGGTCAGCGCATCCTGATCGCCCTCCCAGATCAGTGAGGACAGGCTTTCCCCCAAGGCGTCATCCACCTCGTCGAACACCGCTTTGGCGGCGGGATAGGCCTGCGCCAGATCACGGCCCATGCCGATAGTCTGCGCTCCCTGCCCCGGAAATACATATGCCCTGCTCATCACATCCTCCCGTAAGTGCCGCATCAGGACAGCTGCCCCATGCGATCTTGTCAACCGATCCGGCGGGAATACCGTGCCCGCCGCATCTTCGCAACGCCTGTGCGCTTAGCGCCGCCTGTCAAGCGGCGCGCAGGTCTGCACGGTCAAGCGGCGCGCAGGTCTGCACGGTCAAGCGGCGCGCAGGTCTGCACGGTCAAGCTGCGCGCAGGTCTGCACGGTGATTGTGCGCACAACCCGAATTGGCCCAGACAGGTCGCGGGTCTAGATATTGCCTCGACACTGTATTCAAAGGACCGACCTTATGCCCCGCACCAACAGCGCCATCGAATATGGCAGCGTGACCAAGACCTTTCACTGGCTGACAGCCCTTCTGATCCTGTCCGCCATTCCTTTGGGACTGATCGCGACCAATCTTGCCCACCGGATCGAGGCGGGCGAGACAAATCTGATCGCACAGACCACATTGTTGTTCTCGCTGCACAAGACCATCGGCATCGCGGCCTTTGCCACAGCGCTGGGGCGCATCATCTGGGCGCTCAGCCAGCCACGTCCCGGCCTGCTGAACGGGGAACGCCGCACCGAGGCGACATTAGCGGGGACGGTCCATTGGCTGCTTTACGGGGCGATGCTGATTACCCCGCTGTCTGGTTGGGTCCATCATGCCGCGACAAGCGGTTTCGCCCCGATCTGGTGGCCGCTGGGTCAAACACTTTTCTTTGTTCCGCAAAGCACTGTTGTCGCTGAGGCCGCGACCACGGTTCATTTTCTGGCCTCGCGCGTTCTGATCATTTCGATCCTGTTGCATGTTGCAGGCGCGCTGAAACATCACCTGATCGACAAGGATGACACGTTGCGCCGGATGTTGCCGATGGCCAAAGCCACAACCACCCCCAGCCCCGTCCAACCAGGCCATGTCCTGCCCCTGGTTGCAGCCAGCGTGATCTGGCTGGGTATTCTGGGCGCAGGTGCCGCCCCTGCGCTGATCTCTTTGCCTGTCGACACCGATAGCGCGGCACAGCAAACCGCAGCCCCCGGCGACTGGCAGGTCGAGGACGGCACGCTGGCCCTGACGATCCGGCAGATGGGTAGCGACGTTGCAGGGGAATTCAGCGACTGGACCGCGCAGATCTCCTTTGCGGATGATCCGGCGCAGGACCGCAACGGTTCGGTGCGTGTCGAGGTTGTCATTGAATCCCTCAGCCTTGGGTCGGTCACAGGGCAAGCGATGGGGGCCGATTTTTTTGACGAGGCAGGGTATCCGACGGCTGTTTTCGTAGCGGACATCCTGCGTGACGGTGACAGCTTTATTGCCGATGGAACACTCAGCATCAAAGGCAACGCCGCGCCATTGCGTCTGCCCTTCGCGCTGACAGTGAACGACGATCACGCCGAAATGGCAGGCGAGATCACGCTGGACCGCCGCGATTTCGGGATTGGGGCCAGTGTCGGCGAGGCGGGTACTTTGGCCTTCGAGGTGGTGATCTCGGTTGCGCTGACAGCGCAAAGGGTTGCCGCAGCTGACTGACACCGGACAAGAGCAGCCTATAGAAAAAGGCCGCCAGATCGCTCTGGCGGCCTTTTAAATTGATTGGTTGGATAATGTCAGATCACTCGGCCTTCATCGCCTCGATCGAGATCTGCACGGTCACTTCGTCACCGACGAACGGTGCGAAAGCACCGACGCCGAAATCGCTCCGCAGCAGTGTGGTCGTCGCATCAAAGCCAGCCCAGGGCTTGTTTTCCATCGGGTGATCGCCAGCCTGATTCAGTTTGGCATCCAGAACGACAGATTTGGTCACGCCGTTCAGAGTCAGATCGCCGGTGATCAGCGCTGTGTCATCGCCGGTCACTTCAATGGATGTCGAGGTGAAATTAACCATGTCATCTTCCGACGCACCGAAGAAATCATCGGACATGAAATGCTGGAAGCGGCCTTCCCAGCCTGTCAGCATCGACATCACGGGCATCGAGACGGTCACGCTGGACGCCGCGGGATCTTCCTGATCGAACATGATCTCGCCTTCAAAGCCCGAGAACATGCCCCATGTGGTTGAATAGCCAAGGTGGCTGTACGAGAACAGGATCTGGCTGTGGCTGGCATCCAGCGTGTATTTTTCAGACGCGGCTATTGCGGGGGTCATGGTCATTGCGGAGGCAAGGCCGACGGCGGCAAAAGTCAGTTTCATGGGTGATCTCTCCTGTTGGATCAGTTGCATCCCGCCGTAACTCGCCGATTTTCTGCAATGCGGCAATTCTACAGGAAACCACAGACCATGTGAGGAGATGAACAATCAACTTTCCGTCGGGACGACGGCTGGTGCGGCCTCGCCTGTGCCAGTTTCACATATTCTGCAAGGCGCGACGGATGATCTGTAACGAGTCGCGGGGCAGGTCCGACAGCTCCATCACGATGTCGCCGGATTTATCGTGCAGGACCATCAGATCATCTTCAATGATGATATCGCCCAGATTGGCCAGCACGAAACGTTGCTGCACACGGGCAATCCCGTCCGACCCGCGCTGGATATGGCGCAGTTCCCGTGTGCGGGTATCCAGATGGATTTCGCCCTGTGGGTGCGAGCGACCGACGTGCAAAAGCCCCAGACCCGCGCACATGAACAGCACCGAAGCCGCAAGACGCACCAACATCATCTCGGCATCCCAAAGCGGACCGTTCAAAATCCATATACCGACAGCCGCCAGCATCAGAACCACACCAGCGAAACGTGCAGCCCCTGCCGCCGCGCGCGATCCGGATTTGGGCGACAACACAGCTTTGACTGGTCGCTCAGTCTGGGAAACACTCGGTATCACATCAGAAAAAAACACCATCTCAAAAACTCTCTGCTACCTGACAGCAGGATTGACCACGAAAACGGCGGCAGTGCGGCACAATCCCGGATTGTTCTGGGCCAAGCTGCGGCACGGGTGGACAGTGCGACGCCCCAACCAGCCGGATTTTGTCACTGGCGCCGCCATGGTCTGGGTGCTTGCCAAGACGCCAGAACCCGCGTATAGGCCCCGTTCCTTTCGCAGTTTCGTTGAACCGCGCAGTCTCTCGTGGATGGGTCGCGGAAGGAATGGCCCTCCTATGAAATGCGCTTGCAAAACAAGGAGTGCACATGCCGCTTTACGAGCATGTCTTCATTTCCCGTCAAGACCTGTCGAATACGCAGGCTGAGGGTCTTATCGAACATTTTGGCACAGTTCTGGCTGACAACGGCGGCACCGTCTTTGATCATGAGTACTGGGGCGTCAAGACGATGGCCTACAAGATCAACAAAAACCGCAAGGGTCACTATGCCCTGCTGCGGACCGATGCACCGGCAGCCGCCGTGCAAGAGATGGAGCGCCTGATGCGCCTGCATGACGATGTCATGCGCGTTCTGACCATCAAGGTCGATGAACATGTCGCAGGCCCCTCGGTCCAGATGCAGAAGCGTGACGAGCGTGATCGTGGTGACCGTCCCGACCGTGGCGACCGCCCGGATCGTGGCGACCGTCCGGATCGTGGCGGCGACCGCCCCGACCGTGGTGGTGACCGTGGCGGCGAACGCCGCGAACGCCGTTGATCTGACGCCAGAATAAAGGACGCTAAACCATGGCTACCAAACCATTTTTCCGCCGCCGCAAGGTCTGCCCCTTCTCGGGCGACAGTGCTCCCGCGATCGACTACAAAGACACACGTCTGCTGCAGCGCTACATCTCTGAGCGTGGCAAGATCGTGCCGTCCCGCATCACCGCCGTCTCGGCCAAGAAGCAGCGTGAACTGTCGCGTGCCATCAAGCGCGCCCGTTTCCTCGCCCTGCTTCCCTATGCCGTGAAGTAAGGAGAAAAGCACATGCAAGTAATCCTTCTTGAGCGCGTGGCCAAGCTGGGCCAGATGGGTGACGTCGTCGACGTCAAATCCGGCTTCGCCCGCAACTATCTGCTCCCGCAAGGCAAGGCGCTGTCCGCCTCGCCGCGCAACATTGCCGATTTCGAGACCCGCAAGGTCACGCTTGAGGCACAAAACCTTGAAACCCGCAAGGAAGCCGAAGCCCTTGGCGACCGTCTGGGTGGCGAGACTTTTGTCGTGATTCGTTCCGCCTCGGATGGCGGCGCGCTTTACGGCTCGGTTACTCCGCGCGATGCGGCGGATGCCGCAGCTGCCGGTGGGTTCACCGTTGACCGCAAGCAAATCGTGCTGACCCGTCCGATCAAGGATCTGGGCCTGCATGACGTGTCGGTCACGCTGCACCCCGAGGTCGAGGTGACGATCCACCTGAACGTCGCTCGTTCGCCGGAAGAAGCCGAGCTTCAGGCAGCTGGCAAGTCGATCCGTGAACTCGCTGCCGAAGCGGAAGCAGAAGCAGAATTCGAGATCTCGGAGCTGTTCGACGAGATCGGCGCTGCCAACGAAGACGGCGAGGACATGGGCCGCTAAGCCCCCTTCGCCGAAGGCACATTGTCTTGAAACCGCGCAGGCCCACCCTGCGCGGTTTTTTCTTGCGCGACAGCCAGCCAAAGGTCCGTTTGAACGGGTCTTGGGCAAAAAAAAAGGGCCACCCCGCAGGATGGCCCGTTCTCAATCTTGTTGCCAGTCAGGCGGGCGGGATTACTCCTCGTCCAGTGCCTCGACAGCTTTTTGCAGCTCGTCTTTGGTGACCTCTTTGTCAGTCACTTTTGCCTGAGCCAGAATGTGGTCAACGACCTTGTCTTCAAAGATCGGGGCGCGCAGTTGCTGTTGCATCTGGGCGTTTTGCTGGATGAACTCGAAGAACTGACGCTCTTGTCCCGGATACTGACGCGCCTGCGCCATGACAGCTTGGGTCATTTCTGCATCTGTCACTTCGATCTCGGCTTTGCGACCTGTTTCGGCCAGCAAAAGTCCAAGACGCACGCGACGCTCGGCCAGCTTGTTGTGCTCGTCAGTCGGCTCGATCTTGTCGTGGTTATGATCGTGCACATCGGGGTTTTCCTCGTGCCACAGCTGATGCGCGATCTGCGTCGCCTCGGCTTCGACAAGGCTTGGCGGCAGATCGAAGCTGACCAGACCATCCAGCGCGTCGAGCAGACCACGCTTGACGATGGAACGGGCAGCACCGGCATACTCTGCCTCAAGACGCTCGGCGATCTGGGTTTTCAGCGCGGCCAGATCCTCGGCCCCGAATTTGGTGGCCAGTTCGTCATTGATCTCGGCGGCTTTGGCCTCTTTCACAGCTTTCACCGTGCAATCGAACACAGCTTCCTTGCCTGCCAGATGCGCGGCGCCGTATTCTGCGGGGAAGCTGACCGTCACGGCCTTTTCCTCGCCGGCTTTCACGCCAACCAGTTGCTCTTCAAAACCGGGAATGAAAGAGTTTGATCCCAGAACCAGCGGGTAATCCTCGGCAGAGCCGCCTTCAAACGCTTCGCCATCGACTTTGCCGACGAAATCCATGACGATCTGATCGCCATCCTTGGCCTTGGAACCTTTTTTGCGGTCCTCAAAGTCCTGCACGGTTTCGGCCAGCGAGGCCAGCGCCTCATCGACAGCCGCATCATCGGCCTTGGCTACCAGACGGTCCAGCGACACGCCGCTGAAATCCATTTCCGGGATCTCGGGCAGCGCTTCATAGGCCAGCTTGACCTTGACGTCGTTGCCTTCTTTCCAGGTTTCGCCGTCGACCATCGTGACCTGCGGCTGAAGCGCGGGACGGTCGCCTGTAGCTTCGAAATGATCGCTCATCGCGCCATCGACGCTTTCCTGCATCGCTTCGCCCAGAATCTTGGGTCCAAACTGCTTTCTCAGCAGCGCCATCGGCACCTTGCCCTTGCGAAAGCCCTTCATTTCCACTTCGGGCTGCGCTTCGGCCAATTTCTCGCTGACCTTCGCATCAAGCTCGGAAGCTGTCACGATGATCTCGTATTCACGTTTGAGGCCGTCTTTCAGGGTCTCGGTGACCTGCATTCTTCCTGTCCTTTTCATATCCATGGTGCGGGTGGAGGGACTTGAACCCCCACGCCTTGCGGCGCCAGAACCTAAATCTGGTGCGTCTACCATTTCGCCACACCCGCGAAAACCAAACGCAGGCAGCCCCATCCGGAAACGGAGGCTACCCGCGGTTCCCGCGCTGTCTAGCAAACCCTGATGAGGGATGCGAGAGGAAAAATAGCCTTTGGAACACGCGCTGAACGAGCCAGATAGCTTTGCCCGCCATGTCCTGATGCGGCGCAAAGGCCATATGTCAGGATCAATTCGCCCTGGCGCGAATAAACCCGCGACAGCCATCTGCCGTTAACATACTGGTAGTGGAAAAAAACAGAGGCAAAAATGGCAGTATTTCACCCTCACGCACCCGTGCATGTGCCGCCAACGGATATCTTGAATGCCCATGGCAGGTGTTTGCATGTTGCGGCGGGGATCGCCGCGGGCAGCATCATTCTGACAGCCGAAGGGTCAATCCCTGTCGAATTCCTGTGTCCGGGCGATCGCATCATTACACGCAACACCGGAATGGTGCGCGTTGCCGCCATTGAAAGCCGCCCGTTTCGCGGCGATTTTGTCAAGATACAGCAAGGCACATTGGGCGACCTTCGCCCGGATAGCGATACAATCCTCGCCGCTGATCAGCAGCTTTTGTTGCGCGGCAAGATTGCCATCCGGATGACTGGCCAGCCCACAGCGCTGTTTCGTGTAGGCAACCTGCCAGCAGGCCCAGGAATTGTGGCGCTGGACAATGCCACAGTGACTTTGGTTCAGTTGATTTTTCACAGCCCGCAGATCGTCTATGCTGACGGTCAGGAACTTTTGTGCCTTCAAGCAGGTCAGGCCAGTCTGGCGGCGTGAAGCCGGTTAATTTTACGACAGCCCGATCTCGCGGAATAAGGCTGGCACCTGCTCGGGTAGATCCTCAGCAATCAGGCCGGGGCCAAAGCGCAACGCTGCTGACCGGTGCAGATGAACCGCCAGATTTGTCGCCAGTTGCGGCGTAAGGCCCCGTGCCAGCAGACCCAGACAAAATCCCGCCAGCACATCGCCCGATCCGGCTGTCGCCAGCCATGACAGCGTACCATCCGCTGCGCGCGGATGAACCCAGATCTGGGCTTTATGGTCCGCAATTAGCGTGGCAGGCCCTTTCAATAGAACGGTGCAGCCCACTCGGGCCGCAGCAAGGCGCAGCACGTCCGCGCGCGCAGGGATTTCATTGGCGTTCGACAGATCATCTGCCAGATCGGGAAAAAGGCGGGCAAACTCGCCTTCATGCGGTGTCAGGACACAGGCGGGGTGCAGGGCTGCCATCACAGCGGCATTGTTTGCGATCAAGGTCAGGGCATCGGCATCCAGAACGGTCGGACGCGCGTCAGCCAGCACAGTGGCCACCATGTCGGTCTGTTTTTGACCCAACCCTAAACCGGGGCCCAGACAAACAGCCGTCAATCGCTGATCATCAAGCAACCTGTCCAGATCGGCGATACTTGTCATTGGGCACATCATGAGAGAAGTGATCTGACAGTCCACCTCGGTCACGGCCTCGTCTGGCACGGCGAGCGTGACAAGCCCTGCCCCGACCCTCAACGCTCCACGCGCCGCCAGACGCGCCGCGCCCGTTCGCCCGGCACCACCCGTAACGACAACGGCATGGCCGTGCAGGTATTTATGAGAATCCGCCGCCTTTTGCAGCTGGTCCCGCATCAGGGGCGTGAAAGAGAAAATCCGCGGCTCTCGGAACATGGCGGCATCCTGATTGGAAATAATAGGCCCAGCTGGCCACACGGCCCGCCTGTACCGCAGCCTACGTGGACAACGATCAGGTGCAAAGCAATCTGCATAGAAAATACCCCCTCTCGGAGACGAGAGCGCCGGATTTGCAGGGTCATTCCGCGCTTTGAAACAAGAATTCTGACGGCATCGGGAGATATTGTTCTTTTTGTGATTAATTTTTAATCTTAATGATATTTATTTAAGCACTTTTTAGAATTTGCGGCGTGACACTCGGAAATGCACTGCCTGTCCGATTGTGGCCTTGGGGCAGAAATGGTCTGACCCCTGAAGGCATAGGCGAGGAGACTTTGGATGAAGAAGATCGAAGCAATCATCAAGCCATTCAAGCTTGATGAGGTCAAGGAAGCGCTGCAGGAAGCGGGCGTTCAGGGGCTTTCAGTGATCGAAGTCAAAGGCTTTGGCCGCCAGAAGGGGCACACCGAACTCTATCGTGGCGCCGAATACGTCGTGGACTTCCTGCCCAAGGTCAAAATCGAGGTCGTTCTCGATGACGATCTGGTTGACGCCGCGATTGAGGCAATCATTGACGCGGCCAAAACCGACAAAATCGGTGACGGCAAGATTTTCGTCAGCACGGTTGAACAAGCCATTCGCATCCGCACCGGTGAATCCGGCTCGGACGCGCTGTAACCTACTCCACAAACTGAAAGGGACAAGGGAATGAGCAAGGACGCAGTTCTCAAGCTGATCAAGGACGAGGACGTCGAATATGTCGATATCCGCTTCACCGACCCGCGCGGCCGGTTGCAACACGTAACCGTCATCGCCGATCTGGTCGACGAGGATTTTCTGGATGAAGGGTTCATGTTTGACGGCTCTTCCATCGCAGGCTGGAAATCCATCGAATCCTCCGACATGAAGCTGATGCCTGACACGGACAGTGTCTATCTCGATCCATTCTACGCCGAGAAAACACTCTGCATCCATTGCTCGGTCGTTGAACCCGACACTGGCGAATCCTATGACCGCGACCCGCGCGGCACCGCTGAAAAAGCCGAGGCTTATCTGAAGTCCAGCGGCATCGGTGACACCGCCTATTTCGGCCCCGAAGCCGAATTCTTCCTGTTCGACGACGTGCGTTACTCCGTGTCGCCCAACAAGGTCTCTTTCTCGGTTGATGCCGATCACGCCGCATGGAACACGGATACCGAGTTCGAGATGGGCAATACCGGCCATCGTCCCGGCTATAAGGGCGGTTATTTCCCTGTGAACCCGGCCGATGACGGTCAGGACATCCGCTCGGAAATGCTGTCCACCATGAAGCGCATGGGCATGAAGGTCGACAAGCACCACCACGAGGTTGCGACCTCGCAGCACGAGCTGGGCCTGATTTTCGGCACCCTGACCGAGCAGGCCGACAACATCCAGAAATACAAATACGTGATCCACAACGTCGCGTTGGCTTACGGTCGTTCGGCAACCTTCATGCCGAAACCGATCAAGGGCGACAACGGCTCGGGCATGCATGTGAACATGTCGATCTGGAAAGACGGCAAGCCGCTTTTCTCGGGCGATAAATATGCTGACCTCAGCCAGGAAGCGCTGTTTTTCATCGGCGGCATCCTGAAGCACGCCAAGTCGCTGAACGCCTTCACCAACCCGACCACCAACAGCTACAAGCGTCTGGTGCCCGGCTATGAAGCGCCCGTTCTGCGCGCCTTCTCGGCCCGCAACCGCTCGGGTTGCGTTCGTATTCCGTGGACAGAAAGCCCCAAAGCCAAGCGCGTGGAAGCCCGTTTCCCCGATCCGGCAGCCAACCCCTATCTGGCCTTCGCAGCCCTGTTGATGGCTGGTCTTGACGGGATCAAGAACAAGATCGATCCGGGCGAAGCCATGGACAAGAACCTCTATGACCTGCCCGCAGAAGAGCTGGCCGGCATCCCCACCGTGTGCGGATCGCTGCGCGAGGCTATGGAAGAGCTGCAAAAGGACATGGACTACCTTCTGGCAGGTGACGTGTTCACCAAAGACCAGATCATGGCCTACATCGGTCTCAAGATGGAAGAGATCGAAGAGTACGACATGACCCCCCATCCGGTAGAGTTCAAGAACTACTACAGCTGCTGAACCGTTCGACCACTGAGTCGCGGCACATTATCGAAAGACACATTAAGGGCGCCTTTAGAGGCGCACTTACCCTATTTCTTGGCAGAAATGTGTCTGATAATAGTATGAAAACTAGTCATTTTCGCGCCCTGCCTCAGGCTGAACGGAATTCGAACAAAAAATGCCCCTTTTTATTAATCATAAAGCAGCAGTCGGACATCACCACGCGGAGGCTGCCATGCGTATGGACAATACCCGGTGTACTGCTGGACTAGTGTTTCTCGGTTCGAGACCTTTGGATTTGCGTTTTCTCGCCAACCGTCTCGAACGGGTTCTGGGATCACGCGGCTTTGGCGTCGAGGGATTGCAGATTGTGGCCGCAGACCATCTCAAGATGAGTCTCAACTATTTCGAACTTCACATGCATACACAAGACAGCGATCTCTCGGACTCACAGTCCGATGGAATGCAAACGATGGATATAGCCTTGGGCGATGCGCGTCAGCAACGTGACCCGTCGGAGCTGGATCTGAACACGCCGACACTGACGCTGACCATCACGATCATCAAACGTCCGGCGGATTTGCCCAGCCTGCGTGAAGCTGAAAGATCGACCGTGACGGCGCATTCCGCTTTGGCACTGGCCACTCTGGAGCTGGCGCAGGTCTTGGACCCGGATTTCGTTCAATGGCTTCAGCCCGACATGATGCTCAAGACCTCGTCTTTCCTGTCTGTGCTGGAAAAGGTCACGCCGCGCCGGATTTCGACAGCAGATCTTGATTCGAACGATGAAATAGAGCGTCGCAAACGCCCCTCGCCCGTGCTTCCCTTCTCAAAGAACCAGGCCAATCGCGTGTCGAGCCTGTTTCCCGATATCGAGGATACTTACGAAAGGCTGGACAGCCACACCCGCCTTGCGACAGCTTCCATGCCATCCAGCGCGAGAGAAGAGAACAGCAATCAGCGGTACCTGACAGCTGTGTTCAAGCATGAGGATCATGACGCGCCTGTAGACGCAGACGTGGTCGCGCCTGACCTGCCAGCTGCAGAACCAGGCACGACATCACGACTGGCGACATGGGCCGTGTCGCTGGTCATCAGCCTGATCTCGCTTCCGGTGGGCATTGCCTTGATGGTCTATAACCTCATCCGTGGCGAGGATCTGCGTCTGGCTCTGACCGCCCTTGCCCTGACCGGACTTTTCACAGGGCTCGCGCGACTGGGCTTTGCCGAGCAGGCTATGGCAACGCTGTCTGGGCTACCTATTATCGGTGCAACACTCTCGCAAATGATCTTCTGACAAGCCGGGCCCCCGCCGCTTGCCATGTGATGCGCCATCTGCAACACCCACGCCAGACCGGCGTGGGTGTTGTTCTATTTGCACTGTGGTGCACTACCCGTTAGAGTAGGTGCATTCCCAACACAGGTTTTTCCCATGATGATATTCTCGCGACCCGCCCGACATTTGCTTGTTTCGCTGGCACTAGGACTTGGCTTGGCGACCCCGCTGGCCGCCGCGCAATGCGGCAACACCGCCGCCGGATTTGATACATGGAAGCGCGACTTTTCACGTATCGCCGCGCAATCAGGTATCGGCGAGCGCGGGCTGAACGCATTGGCTGGCACAAGCTATGCCACGCGCACCATCGCCGCCGATCGCAATCAGAAAAGCTTTGGCTTCACGCTCGAGAAATTCATGGAAGTACGCGGTGCCTCGACCATCGTGGCACAGGGTAAAAGCCGCAAGGCACGTGACGCCGCTTTCTACAATGCGTTGGAGCGGCAATACGGTGTGCCTGCGGGTGTGATTATCGCCATTCACGGGATGGAAACGGCGTTTGGCAATTTCATGGGCGACAGCAATGTTGTCTCGGCCATCGCCACACTGGCCTACGATTGCCGCCGGTCCGAGTTCTTCTCGGGGCATGCGCTGGCGGCTTTGCAGCTTGTGGATCGCGGCACGATCTCGGCCAAATCAGTTGGTGCCAAACATGGAGAATTGGGACACACACAGTTCCTGCCGGGTAATGTCATCACATATGCGGTGGACGCCAACGGTGACGGGCGCATCGACATGAACAACATCACAGACGCGCTGGCCTCGACCGCGAATTTCCTGCGGCAGAAGGGCTGGCAACCCGGACAGGGTTATCAGGAAGGCGAGCCGAATTTTCGAGTGATCAAGGAGTGGAACGCGGCTGGCGTCTATCAAAAAGCAATCGCGATCATGGGCAAGCGCATCGACGGGTGACGCCCTTGGGATTTTTCTGAGACCGCTTTATGCCTGCGGCCACAAAGCGCGGACGGTTGTTTGATCCAGCACACTTGTATGGATGCCGAAAACAACCGCACCGGTTCGCGGCAGCCGCAGGATACTTTGCCGCTCGGTCCGCAGATAGCGCGCCTCTGACGCGGCGCGCTCCTCGCGACGGTTCGCCTCACGTCGCGGCTGGTGCAGCACCGGATCGGCGTACCACAACGCGTTGAACCGCCAGATCGGGCGCCCGACCTGCACTCCGTCGAACAGGCGCTGTACCCGACTCGCCATGGCGTCGTCATAGCTTTCCACCGGCACATGGATGCCTGTCAGCGGGCGCATGAATTTCTCGTCCAGCGTCCAACTGGCCGGAAAGCACAAGACCGCCGCCGTCAGCACATGTTCGTCACCGCGTTTCTCCATCAAGCACAGATCCTGCTGCACCAGATGTCCCAAGGTGGCCACGGGATCTTGATGGTCCAGCGCCACCGTGACACCATCGGGACGTCGCACATGATCCTTATCGACCGCATAATCCTGACGGGTCGCCAGAACATCCACAACAGCCTGCAGCAGTTCTTCGGCAGCGGGACGCGCCGATGGATCCATGGCCAGCACAGCATCGCGCTGCACGGCCAGAAGGCGCGCACGTTCTGCCATCTGCGCGGCATGGGCATCGTCCACGATGATCCAGTCCACTGGGTCCATCGGCGCAATTCCCGGCAACGGGCGCGGTTGCGTGGGATCATATCCAAGGCGGGTCTGTAAAATAGCTGTCATAGCCCCAGTTTGCGACGTTTCATGCGGCAATCGCAAGATGCCGCGACACAGCCGTGACCCTATCGCGCAGACCTCGCCGCCACTCACCTTGACGTGAGACCGCTGACACATGGGTTGCGCCCCTGCCCCCGCAGGCACAGTCTGATCACTCAGCTTCAGGATGATCAGATGCCCAGCGAACATGTCACTTTCACCGGCCATGACGGAAGCCAGCTTGCAGCGCGTCTTGACCTTCCCGAAGGACCGCATCTGGCGACTGCGCTCTTTGCCCATTGTTTTACTTGTTCCAAGGATATCGCCGCGGCACGTCGAATCTCGCAGCGTCTGGCGACGATGGGGCTGGCGGTTTTGCGCTTCGACTTCACAGGACTTGGCCACTCTGAGGGCGAGTTCAGCAATACCGACTTCACCTCGAATGTCGAAGACCTCAAGGCGGCTGCGGCGTGGCTGGCTGAACGGGGCACACCTGCAACGCTGCTTATCGGCCATTCGCTGGGCGGGGCGGCTATCCTGAAAGCAGCGCCCCATATCGCAGGGGTCAAAGCCGTGGCAACATTGGCGGCACCGTTTGATCCTGACCATGTCACGCATAATTTTGGTGATGCGCTTGAGCGTATCCGAAAGGATGGCGCAGCCGAGGTTGATCTGGGCGGGCGACCGTTCCGTATCACCCGCGCCTTTCTGGATGATATCGAAGGCGCGTCGATAAAACCCGAACTGGCCCGTCTGAAAGCCGCTTTGCTGGTTCTGCACGCCCCGCGCGATGCCGTCGTCGGGATTGACAACGCAACGCGCATCTTCATGGCGGCGCGTCATCCGAAAAGCTTTGTCACATTGGACGAGGCGGATCATCTGATCACCCGCGCTGCAGATGCGGATTATGCAGCCAATGTGATTGCCACATGGTCGTCGCGCTATCTGGATCTGCGCCCGCCTGCCCCACCGCCGGGAGTACCCGAAGGGATTGTGCGCGTTTCCGAGGCGGACCCTGCGGGATTCTTGCAAGATGTGACCTCGGGCCCCCATCACCACATGCGCGCTGACGAGCCGCGTGCCTACGGCGGCACCAATCGCGGCATGTCGCCCTATGGGTTTCTCTCCGCCGGACTGGGGGCTTGCACGTCAATGACCATCCGCATGTATGCCCGACACAAGGGTTGGAAACTGGATCATATCCGCGTCGAAGTCAGCCATGACAAGGTGCACGCGCAGGACGCCAAGGCCGGATCGGGCGACAAGATCGACAGCTTCCGGCGCGAGATCTATCTTGAGGGTGAATTGACCGAGGAGCAGCGCAAACGCCTGCTGGAAATCGCGGATAAATGCCCGGTGCACCGCACGCTCGAACGGTCCAGCAAAATCCTGACAACGCTGGTGGGATAGGACGTCGCAAACACATTATGGGTTGAGGTCTTCATAAAGACCGCGATCCAAGCTTTAGCTTGCGGATGGGGCTTCCGTTTGAAACGTGGTCCATGCCTGCTCGATATCTTTGCAGATCGTCATCGGATCAAAGGGCTTTGTGATCACCGACAAAGCCCCTTTATCAAGCATCGTCTGCGAGAAACTCTCGTCTGCCTTGGCGGTCACAAAAATGGCAGGGACACTCTCGAACCCTGGAAGCGCCCGCAGCGCGGTCCATGTCTCCATGCCATCCATGTCCGGCATCATGAAATCCAGCAAAAACAGTTGCGGCGTGCAGCCGTTGGCCTGCGTTACGGCATCCTGACCCGATGGAAACTGATCCACATGATAGCCACCGACCATTTCCAGAGTGATCTTGATGATCATCCGGATATCTTCGGCGTCGTCAACATGCATGATGCGCTGCAGCTTTTCCATTTCAGTCACCTTTGTCGCCGATACCCAGGCTAAGACTACATCGGATCCAAACACATACCGCTTGCCCTCGTTGACGCATCACATTTGACCAGAATGCTGCACAATTCAACCCGGCAAGGACTTTAAACATCAACTATAACAACATCTTTCTTGCCAGCAAATTATGCTTCTGGCTCAGGCAGATCTTCTCTTTCGACTATCCGAAGGCTCAGCCGGAACCGTCGGCGCAACGGACATTGTCGTAGGCACCACTTCAAACTCGATGAAGAAAGTTGTGCCCTGACCCAAGGTACTTTCATAGTCGATCTGACCGTCATGTCCCTCGATGATCTTTTTCGAGATACTCATACCCAGACCTGTGCCGCCGACACGACGTTGATCGGACGAGTCAACTTGACTGAAGCGTCCGAACACCCGCTCCTTGGCATTTTCCGGAATACCGACACCCTTGTCCTTGACATAAATTCTGACCCGGTTTCCGATCCGCTTGGCCGAGACTTCGACAACCCCGCCCTTGTGCGAGAATTTGGCAGCGTTCGAGATGAGGTTGGCCATCACTTGGGAAAGTCGGTTCGCATCTCCGTTGATGGCAATGTCTTCCTCGGGGAATGTCACCGACAGCGTGACTCCAAGTTGCGCGGCATAGCCCTCGCTGAGGGAAACCGATTCCTCGACAAGCGTCCGGATGTCCAGCAAGTTGAACCGGAACGCCATCTCGCCCGCCTCGATCTTTTGCAGGTCCAGCAGGTCGTTGATCAGATCGGCAAGGCGTTTGCTGTTCTTGCCTGCCACGGCAAGAACAGGCTGCATCTGCACCGGAAGCGGCCCCATGACCCCGCTGTTGATCAGATCAAGCGTTCCCTTGATAGAGGTCAACGGCGTTCGGAGTTCGTGGCTGACCGTGGACAGAAACTGCGACTTGATCTCAAGCGCGGCTTTGGTCTTCTGGTGCTCTTGCGTGATCTCCTCGATCTGGGCCAGTCCGCGACGATAGAGCCGCAGGAACACAAACGAGCAGTCAACGATGAAATACATCACGAAGGCCACCGTGAAGAACTGCAACCACACCTCGGAAGTGATCGGCGGGTTAAGGCGAATGATGTCCCACGTCGCGATGAAGACGAAGGTCGCACCATAGATGCTGAGCCGCAGGAACAGGACCGGCAGAAGCTGATGGTTGTTCACAGCCGCGAAAAGGGACGCCGCAAACAGGAAGAAAAGCGGCGTGAAGTGCCCGCCCGAAGTTTGCTGCAACGTGATCATGATCACGAAAATGCTGATCGCGACAGCGCTTGCCACCGTGTTCAACAACACCCAGACTAGGAACTTGCGGGCCTTTTGGTGGTCATGATCCGTCCAGCGGTTCACGTTGCGCGCAAGAATGAGATCAAGAACTTCGGAGAAAAGTACAGCCGCGTAGGCTGAAAAGGATACGACAGGGCTGAAGTAGTATGCGGCCAGCAGGGTTGCCGCCAGAAAAATCGCCTGGCGCTGCCAGATCAGATTTTCACTGACGTTGATGTAATCCTTCAGCTGCCGTTCGAGCCGGTCGATCGGAAACCAATCGTCCTTCTTGGGCAAGGATTGCTCGACTTTGGCCATGTCCTCATGGATCTCCAAATCTTCGGCCGATTCAGGTCCGGTCCTACCTTCGTCCGACTTGGGGCGTGGGCTATTTCCCTTTCGGGTGTGTTGTCACGCACCAAAAACTCTTCACAAACGCTGCTCATTGGTACGTCGCCAAGGATGGCCCTGCGGAACTGCTGGAATAACCATCCTGTAAGGCCGCCGCGGAGATGGATATAATTTCGCCAGACCTTAAAACTCACACTAAAGAGGTAATCCGGGATTATGACGACAAAAAGGCTGCCAAATGGTAATGTTAGAGCATTTCAGGCAAGCCAGCAGGACATGACATAAAAATTTGGGTGATTTGAGGGCATGCCTTTTGGTCCAAGAAAGGCAAATGGCGAATGATCGCCACAAACGGGCATTGAACCCGGATCAGTTGACGTAGCGCGCCACGGTGAAAAGTGCGGCCTGGCTGACCGTATCGTCGATCGAGAATTTCGGCCCTACCGGGACGGCACTCAGATCCATCCTGCGCAGCCAGCGCGACCAGACAGCAGGCACGATACCGATCACATGGGTGGCCCCGTAACTGCGGGCGGACTCGCTCAATTGCTCCATCAGTGCCGCTTGTACCGCCAACCGCCGATGTGCGGGCACCTCGGCCGAGACGAACAGTCTCGACGCCTCCCAGATGCGCGGATTAACGGGCGCTTCGAAAAACAGGGCGTCGGTAGGGATGCTTTCCAGCATGCCCTTCTGTGCGTCACGCAGCATGTAGGAATAGACACCACAGCGCGCCGTGGTCGGCGTCAAACGGATGCCTGCCAGTATCTCGCCAAACTCGTGCACCACGATCCAGCGGCTCAGTGGTGTGTCGTATTGGTCGAATTCCATCCCCTCGGCCTCAGGAAGGTTCCAGTGCAGCCGGTCGATGAAGGTCTTCTTGCGGGCCTTAAGTAGGCTGACAAACAAGTCGCCGTAAAGGTGGATATTGGAAAAAGACAAGGCTGTCGTCTTGACATGCCCCTTGGTAGCCAGCGCTGCAGAGGGGATCTGCGGCTTGACTGCAGGCAAATCGGGCAACAGATCGCGAAGGCGATCACGCAAAACCCTTGGTTGTTCCGCAGAGGCTGGCGCCAACTCGGGAAAAATCGAGCGGGCAGGAACAACCTCTGGGGCTTCTCTACTATGTTTCATTCACTGCTCATATTTTTTTCACCAATAAACGAGAGATGAAGATCGCCGTCTATACCAAAGTAGACTTTTACATCTTTTTTCTGCCTTATTTTTTTCACATTTGAAATGATGCAACACTATTGCAACCTGAATGATCGGCACATTTCCGCTCCTAACACTATTTTTGGTTGCGTAAAGTCGTGGGCTTGGCCGCTGTTTTCACATGGAAAATCAGATTTTTGACAGCAGCGTTGGCAAATCCGGCTTTGCGGATCAGCAGTAAAATGCGACGATGTCCCATTGCAGCGTGCTTTCCGCTTGGTCACCGTCAGGCTGTGTCAGCAATCAATTGTGACTAAATGCTGTGGGTCATCATAGCCGCTTCGCGCGGACTGCCCTGGATAGGCCTAAAAGCCGGTCAGAGTAAGCCCCTTCACAGCTTCAACCAATGCTCTGCGCAAAGCTTATGACATGAAAAAAGCGCAACACTAGGTTGCGCTTGTTCCAGTTTTGGCAGTTTGGAAAAGATCAGCCGCGGGCGCGGCCAACCAGTTTCCACAGTGCAGGAAGCAGTGCCGCTGCAAGGGCGAGTTTCAGCGCGTCGCCGATCAGGAAGGGCGTCAGGCCCCATTGCAGGATCGGCTTGTCCCAGCCGTACAGCATGCCCAGCCAGATCAGGCCCGGCACATAGATGATCACGTTGCCCGCCAGCATCGCCAGTGCCATCTTGCCAGCCGAACGGTCCCAGCCCGCGCGCGCGAACCAGCCAAGTGCCAGCGTTGCCATGACGTAGCCCATCAGGTAACCGCCTGTGCCGCCCATCATATAGGTGAAACCGTTGGCTTGTGCCGAAGATCCGGCGAAAACGTCAAAGCCAATGGCGCCGATGATCATGTAACCAAGGATCGTGACCAGACCCAGCCGCGCGCCATAGGCCGCACCCAGCGTCAGGACGGCAAATGTGCCCATGGTGATCGGCACGGGCCACATCGGTACCTTGATCTTGGCCGATATCGCCAGAAGGGCGATCCCCAGAACCACCAGAACCGCCTGCTTGATCAGCAGTTGCGTACCTTCGCGCGGGGCCACGGCCTCCGTCAGAACCTTGTTTGTCAGAGCAAGCGCCATATGCTGGCCTCCTATGCCGAGTTGTAATTGATCTGTTTCTGCCCCAGCCCCCGCAGCATCGCAAGGGCTCTGCGTTATTTCGGAACTGATATTCCTGTTTGCGGCGCGTATTCGGTCTGCATGATGTAATCCTTGCGCGGCCCCGTCACTCGCCATTCTGCCCGCCAGACGGGCCAGTCCGTGAAATCATAGCGCACCTTATATGTGTCGGGATCACACCAGTGATCCGCAGCAGCACGACTTTCGCTCGGATCGAAGCGGTGAAAGTCCCGCCCGTCCGCGAACAGCACAAGGATGTCCGCACCAGCCTGCCGCCAGAGATACCGCCGCTCTGCCTGAAACCCGCCCTGCCCGGCCAGGTCCAGCCGCCCTGCCTCGACCATCAACATACCGGCGGCATCCTTTGAGAATGTCGCCATCCCGGTGAAAACAGCATCCGGCCCCAGCGCATCGGTGATTCGCCGGTCCATAGCCCATGTTCCTTCGAAGTCCTGCAACGTCAGCATCGCGCGCCCTCTACCCTTGCCGCCAACCCTAGCCCCCGTTAAAGACAGCGCCAACCGCTGCCAATCAAGGAAATCCGATGATCCCCCGCTATTCCCGCCCCGACATGGTCGCGATCTGGTCGCCCGAGACAAAATTCCGCATCTGGTTCGAGATCGAGGCCCATGCCTGCGACGCCATGGCCGATCTGGGTGTGATCCCGCGCGCCAATGCCGATGCAGTCTGGAAAGCCAAGGATGTGGAATTCGACGTGGCGCGGATCGACGAGATCGAGGCTGTGACAAAACATGACGTCATCGCCTTTTTGACGCATCTGGCCGAACATGTCGGATCGGACGCCGCGCGTTTCGTGCATCAGGGCATGACCTCGTCCGATGTGCTGGATACCTGCCTGAACGTGCAACTGACCCGCGCCGCCGATCTGCTGATCACGGATATGGAGGCGCTACTGGAGGCGCTCAAACGCCGCGCGTTCGAGCATAAAGACACCATCCGCATCGGGCGCAGTCACGGCATCCACGCAGAGCCCACCACGATGGGCCTGACCTTTGCGCGGTTCTATGCCGAGATGGACCGTAACCTGACGCGGCTGCATACCGCGCGCGCCGAAATCGCGACAGGTGCAATCAGCGGCGCAGTCGGAACATTCGCCAATATCGACCCCCGCGTCGAGGAACATGTCTGTGCGAAACTGGGCCTGACGCCCGAACCGATCAGCACGCAGGTGATTCCGCGCGACCGGCACGCTGCGTTTTTCGCCACTTTGGGCGTAATCGCCTCAAGCATCGAGAACATCGCCATCGAAATTCGGCACATGCAACGAACAGAAGTGCTGGAAGCCGAGGAATTTTTCAGCAAAGGCCAAAAAGGTTCAAGCGCGATGCCGCACAAACGCAACCCGGTCTTGAGCGAGAACCTGACAGGTCTGGCGCGTCTGGTGCGTATGGCTGTTGTCCCCGCGATGGAGAACGTGGCGCTGTGGCACGAGCGTGATATTTCGCATTCGTCGGTCGAGCGGATGATCGGGCCGGATACGACGATCACGCTGGATTTCGCGCTGGCGCGTCTGACGGGACTGGTCGACAAGCTGGTGATCTACCCTGACAACATGCTGGCCAATATGAACAAATTCCGTGGACTGGTGATGTCGCAGCGGGTCTTACTGGCGCTGACGCAGGCTGGAGTCAGCCGCGAGGACAGCTATACGCTGGTGCAACGCAACGCGATGAAAGTCTGGGAAAAGGGTGCGGATTTCAAAACAGAACTTCTGTCTGATCCCGATGTTCTGGCGGCCCTCAGTGCTGCCGAGATCGAAGAGAAATTTGACCTAGGCTATCATACCAAACATGTGGATACGATATTTGCCCGCGTGTTCGGAACAAAATGACGCAGATGTAGATTTTGACGAAACGAAATTGCGTGCTACCGTAGAGTTTCAACAATATGGGAGACAGCAATGAAGTTGAAGACCGCATTTGCCGCTCTGGCTCTGACCCTCGCACCGATGATGGTCAGTGCCGCATGCTCCAGCAGCCATCAGGCCATGTCCTGTGCCGAAGGCATGGTCTGGGACAGCGAAACAAGCACCTGCACCAAGCAAGTCAGCAGCTAAGATACCTCCCGCGCCCTTCCGACAATCGGTCAGGGCGCGGATTATTCCACATTGCGATTGACGAATGTCTCCTGAACCGGAATATCCGGTGCAATTTCTAAACCATACAAATTTTCCAAACATTTCCCCCTGCCTGTTCAGGCTTTGTTCACCGGCATCACGTTACCTGACACCTCTGTTGGTGAGGTCACGATGCACAATCCGAACGCCATTTCGCCGCGTCGCGCAAATGCTGGTGCCAAAACACTGTCGCAGCGTGAAAAGGCAGCGATCGTGGTGCGTTTCCTTCTTTCCGAAGGGGCGGAGCTGACTTTGGCAGACCTTCCGGACGATTTGCAGGCCAGTCTGGCGGTGCAGTTCGGGCAGATGCGGCCCGTGGACCGCGTGACTTTGGCAAATGTCGTTGCCGAATTTGCCGAAGAGCTGGAACAGATTGCCCTTTTGTTTCCGCGCGACGTTGCGGGTGCGCTCAAGGCACTTGATGGCAAGATCAGCCCGCAAACAGCCACAAGACTGCGCAAAGAGGCGGGTGTGCGTCAGGCGGGTGACCCGTGGGACCGACTGCGCGCCGCGTCTGCCGAACTGCTGCTGCCATTCCTGACCTCGGAAGCGGTCGAGGTTGCAGCCGTGATGCTGTCTAAACTTGATGTCGCCAAAGCTGCCGAACTTCTGGGTCGCCTGCCCGGCCCAACGGCACGCCATATTGCCTATGCGATGTCCCGGACGAATGCTGTGACACCCGATACTGTCTACCGGATCGGAATGTCACTTGTGTTGCAGCTTGAGGCAACACCGGATCGCGCCTTCACGGATGATCCGGAAAAACGCGTTGGTGCAATACTCAACCTTTCCACAACTGAAATCCGCAATGATGTGCTGTCCGGACTCGATGAAGCTGATCAGAACTTTGCCGATGGTGTCAGGCGCGCAATATTCACCTTTGCCAATATTGCCGACAGGATTGCCCCGCGGGATGTGGCCGCGATCGTTCGCGCCGTGGATCAAGCCACATTGGTCACCGCATTTGTCCATGCGCAGGCCTTGGGTGGCGATATGCAGCGTGCGACCGATTTCATTCTGGACAACATCTCGAACCGGCTAGCCAACGGGTTGCGCGACGAGATGCAGGCGATTGGCAAAATCAAACCCAAAACGGGCGAGGATGCGATGATGGTCGTCATCATCGCCATACGTGATCTTGAGGTTGGCGGCAGTATAACAATGCAGAACCTTGCCTCGGAAGATGACGCCTGAGATGCCTTCGCCGCGCAAAGGCCCCCAACACTTGTGAAACTGCATATGGACAGTGCGCTTTGCCCCGCCTAACCTGCCAGTATGAGTGATATTTCAGGACGCCGCTGGCACGATATGGGCGGGGATCAGGCCGGACCTGTCCCCATGGAAGGGCATGACTTTGCCCTTTGGGAAAAACGCGTCGATGCGTTGATGGTGCTGTGCTCGTCCAAGGGGCATTTTACTGTCGATGGCTTGCGCCGCGCACTGGAAGACATGGGCGAGGATGCGTTCGAAAAACACAGCTATTATGAACGCTGGATCGCCGCCATAAGTCAGAACCTGATCGAGGACGGCGTCTACACACTTGAGGAATTGGCAATCCGCATGGAAGAGGTCGCTGCACGGGGAACAACCTATGGCGAGGCTGCCCATGGCTGAACATGTGCGCGTCCGCGCCCTGATGCCCCCCGGCCATGTCCGCGCCCCTGCCTATCTACGTGGCAAAATCGGCTTGATAGAGCGTAGTCTGGGCGAATTCAGCAATCCAGAGCAACTGGCCTATGGTCTGCCTGCACAGAAAAAGCCGCTTTACCGAGTACGTTTCACGATGGCGGAACTTTGGGGCGATGCGGCCGAGCGGCCGCAGGACACGCTGGACGCGGAAATTTATGCCCATTGGCTGGAAGAGGTGCCAGATCATGCCCCATGACCATCATGATCATGACCACGACCATCACGGGCTTAGCCCATCGGGTCATCCCTATCGGCAGGACAATGACGCCCCGCTGACATATTGGCAGCGCATGGAAATCGCCGTGCGCGAATTGCTGATTGAAAAGGGTGTGACCACCGCTGCCGAAATTGCAGCCCAGATCGACCTGATGGACAGCCGCAGCCCCGCAAACGGTGCCGACGTGGTGGCGCGCGCTTGGACCGATCCGGCTTTCAAGGCGCGGCTTTTGGCGAATGCAGGTGATGCCAGCCGCGAGATGGGGTTCGATATAGGCCCGCTCCATCTGATCGCAGTTGAAAACACTGCCGACACGCATAACCTCATAGTCTGCACGCTGTGCTCATGCTATCCGCGCAACCTGCTCGGCCTGCCGCCAGACTGGTACAAGACCCGCGCCTATCGCAGCCGTGCCGTGCGCGAACCGCGCGCGGTTCTGTCCGAATTCGGCGTCGATCTGCCCAATAGCACTACAATCCGCGTCCATGACAGCACCGCCGATATGCGCTATATCGTGCTGCCTGCCCGCCCCGCCGGAACGGACGGGCTGAACGCAGAGCAACTGGTCGCTTGGGTCAGCCGCGACAGCATGATCGGCACGGCCCTGCCCCGCCCGCCACAAGACGCAACGCAGGGGGCATGAGGACACTCAGCCCGACCGCCACCGCGATCCTTCTGATGATTGGTGCGATCTTTTGCTTTTCGATAATGGATGCGACCGCCAAGGCGCTGGCACCGCGTATCGGGACGATTCCGGCTGTCTGGGCTCGCTATGCCGGACAGGCGCTGGTGGTGCTGATCCTTGTGGCGCCTCGCCTTCGATCCGTCGCACGCACCAATTATCCGTGGCTGCAACTGGCGCGCTCGGTTTTTCTGCTGTTCGGGACGGTGTTCTTTTTCTTCAGCGTCGCAAATATCGGTCTGACCGAAGCAACAGCCATCATGAACATCAACCCCGTGATCATCACATTGGGCGCGGCCATTTTTCTGGGCGAGAAGATCGGCATGCGCCGGGTCCTCGGGATTGGTGCGGCCTTGATCGGGGCCTTGATCATCATCCGGCCAGGTTCCGACGTGTTTTCACCCTATGCCGTTTTGCCATTGGTCGCGGCATTCGCCTATTCCGCCTATAGCATCACCACCCGTTTCGTGGGTCGGAACGAAGATCCGTGGACATCACTGCTTTACACCGCGCTGTTTGGGGCCGTGATCATGACCATTATCGTGCCCTTTTACTGGCAACCGCTTGATCTGACCTCGGCCCTGCTGATGGTCGTGATTGCCGCATTCGGAACGCTGTCGCAGCTTCTGCTGATCCGCGCCCTGTCCATCGGTGAGGCGGGGATGCTGGCCCCGTTCGCCTATACCGGCCTGATTTTTGCAGCGATCTGGGGCATGGCGGTGTTTGACGAATATCCTGACACCTGGACAGTGCTTGGTGCCGCCGTGATCGTGGTCGCCGGCGTATACGTCTGGTACCGCGAGACATTTGGCAAGGTGGCCCCCGTCACCCCGGACAAGAGCGCGGTCTAGCGGATACGGGCTGCCGCCAGAATAGGACCAATGCCCTTGTGCTGCAGCAACACAACGCCGGGCGCGTCACCTTCAACTGTGGCTTGCAGCATCAACGGCGCGGAAAGATCCCATTCGCCAACGGCAGACCAGTCGGTCACCACATTTGTATATGTTATTGTGTTACCCGCATTTTCTCCACGCGTGATCTCGACTGCCTCACTCGGTGCATATCGCACCACATAGACGACCAACGGCCCGACCACACCCTCCTGCGCTTGCGCGCGCACCGTTATAAGCCCTGCGCTGTCGCGCTTGGCCTGCAATTGGACGCCGGTATCGATTAGCGCGTGCTGCTGGATCAAGGCTGCCGCGTTCTCCTCGTGGGTGCCCACGACATGATCCTGACCGCCGATGATCAACTGCGGTGTATAGACTGACCGCCGACCGCCTGCTTTGGCATAGGCTTTCTGGCGCGATGTAAAGGCGGGCTTTGCAAAGCTGTCTTTCCAGCCGATATAATCCCAGTAATCCACATGCAGCGCCAAGGCGATCACATCATCACGCTTGCTCAGTTCATGCAGGAATGCATCTGCGGGCGGGCAGGACGAGCAACCCTGCGAGGTGAAGAGTTCCACGACAACAGGGCGCGTTTCGGCCATGGCAAAGCCTCCAGCAGCGATCAACCCACCTGACAGGCACGCCGTGATCCAAGACTGAAATCGCCCCATTCTGTATCATCTCTCATTGTTCTTGCTACGATGTTTCTAGCTGCAACAAACTGAAATGACCAATCAAGGAATCGAGAGAGAGCGGCCACTGCCGCAAAGATACAGATTTTTTTGTGTGCAATGGTATACATTTTATATCTGCCCCCCTTGATCGAAAGCGCGCGATAGGTCAAAAGCAGGCCAGCAATACCCCTTATTTCCTGATCAGAGGGAGGCCAGAGATGCCCATCACAGTCGGACAAGACAGCGCCAAGACCCGCAAGACCCTTACGGTTGGCGGACAGAGTGTTTCCTATTACTCGATTCCGGCAGCACAGGCCGCAGGGCTGGGCGATTTCTCGCGCCTACCTGCCGCGCTGAAAGTGGTGCTGGAAAACATGCTGCGCTTCGAGGATGGCGGTTTCACCGTATCCGTGGATGATATCAAGGCGTTTTCCGAATGGGCCGACAAGGGCGGGCAGAACCCGCGCGAGATCGCCTATCGCCCTGCCCGCGTGTTGATGCAGGATTTCACCGGCGTGCCCGCAGTGGTCGATCTGGCCGCGATGCGCGACGGGATCAAATCACTGGGCGGTGACGCGCAGAAAATCAACCCGCTGAACCCCGTCGATCTGGTGATCGACCATTCGGTGATGATCGACGAGTTCGGCAATCCGCGCGCCTTCCAGATGAACGTGGACCGCGAATACGAGCGCAATATCGAGCGCTACACATTCCTGAAGTGGGGCCAGAAGGCGTTCAACAACTTCCGCGTTGTGCCACCGGGCACGGGCATCTGCCATCAGGTGAACCTTGAATATCTGGCGCAAACCGTCTGGACCGATACGGACCAGAACGGTGATACGGTGGCCTATCCCGACACGCTGGTTGGTACAGACAGCCATACCACGATGGTCAATGGTCTGGCCGTGCTGGGTTGGGGTGTCGGCGGGATCGAGGCAGAGGCCGCGATGCTGGGACAGCCTGTGTCAATGCTGATCCCAGAGGTTGTCGGCTTCAAGATAACAGGTGCCATGACCGAAGGCGTCACCGCCACAGATCTGGTGCTCAAGGTCGTCCAGATGCTGCGCGCCCATGGCGTGGTTGGCAAATTCGTCGAATTCTACGGCGAAGGTCTGGACAACATGCCGCTGGCAGACCGGTCCACCATCGCAAACATGGCGCCGGAATATGGCGCGACCTGCGGCTTTTTCCCGATTGATGGCGAAACATTGCGCTATCTGCGCCAGACAGGTCGTGACGAGGACCGGATCGCACTGGTCGAGGCTTATGCACGCGAAAACGGCTTTTGGCGCGGTGCGGATTACGCACCGGTTTACACATCAACCCTGCATCTGGATCTGGGCACCGTTGTGCCCGCGATTTCCGGCCCGAAACGTCCGCAGGATCATGTCCCGCTGACCGAAGCAGCACAGGTGTTCGGCGACTATATTCGCGGTGTGCGCAAGATGCCCGCCGCGCCGGTACTTGAAAAATCCGACATGGTAGAGGAAGGCGGCAAGTCCGGTCCAAACCATGTGCCCGGCAATATCACCGGCTTTTCCAGCGCACAGGTCGAGGGCGAGGATTACAAACTCCATGACGGGTCGGTTGTGATCGCATCGATCACGTCCTGCACCAATACATCGAACCCCTATGTGATGATCGGGGCCGGACTGGTTGCCCGCAAGGCCCGTGCACTGGGTCTGACGCGCAAGCCTTGGGTCAAGACCTCGCTCGCCCCCGGAAGCCAGGTCGTGTCGGAATATCTGGAAGCGGCCAACCTGCAAGAAGACCTTGACGCGCTGGGGTTCAACCTTGTCGGCTATGGTTGCACGACTTGCATCGGCAACTCTGGCCCGTTGCAGCCAGAAATCTCGAAGGCGATCAACGAGCATGATCTGGTGGCCGTTTCCGTTCTGTCCGGCAACCGCAATTTCGAGGGTCGTATCAGCCCCGATGTGCGTGCCAACTATCTGGCAAGCCCGCCACTGGTGGTAGCCTATGCTATCGCTGGTGACATGAATATCGACATCACCAAAGACCCGATCGGCACGTCCAAGGATGGCAAGCCTGTCTATCTGAAGGACATCTGGCCCACGACACAGGAAATCGCGGATCTGGTCGAAAAGACCGTGACGCGCGAGGCGTTCCTTAAGAAATACGCCGATGTGTTCAAAGGCGACGAGAAATGGCAAGCGGTCGAAACCACAGATAGCGAGACCTATGACTGGCCCGCATCCTCGACCTACATCCAGAACCCGCCCTATTTCCGCGGCATGGGCGCCGAGGCAGGCACGATCCACAACATCAAGGACGCGCGCGTTCTGGCGCTTCTGGGTGACATGATCACGACCGACCACATCAGCCCTGCTGGATCGTTCAAGGACAGCACACCGGCGGGCAAGTACCTGATCGAGCGTCAGGTGCCTGTGCGCGAGTTCAACTCATACGGATCGCGTCGTGGCAACCATGAAGTTATGATGCGCGGCACCTTCGCCAATATCCGTATCAAGAACGAGATGCTGGACGGGGTTGAAGGCGGCTACACCAAAGGACCGGACGGTTCGCAGACGTCGATCTTTGACGCCGCTGCGGCCTATCAGGATAACGGTACCCCGCTCGTGATCTTTGGCGGCATCGAATATGGCGCGGGCTCCAGCCGCGACTGGGCGGCCAAGGGCACGGCGCTTCTGGGCGTCAAAGCCGTTATCGCCGAATCGTTCGAGCGCATCCACCGCTCGAACCTCGTTGGTATGGGCGTCATTCCGTTCGAGTTCACCGGCGGCGACACGCGCAAAACCCTCAAGCTGACGGGAGACGAAACTGTTTCGATCACCGGTCTGGAAGGCGATCTGAAGCCGCTGTCTGAAGTGCCCTGCACGATCACCTATTCTGACGGAAAAACCCGCGAGATCATGCTGAAATGCCGGATCGATACAGCGGTCGAGAAGGAATATGTCGAGAACGGCGGCGTGTTGCATTACGTACTGCGCAATCTGGCAAAATCTGCCTGATTGACGATCACTGAAGAAACAAAGCCCCGGTGCGATGCACCGGGGCTTTTTTCGTTAACCGTCCTGCAAAACTCTCCCAGAGTTTTGCAGAGAAATTTTCTTAGAATTCCCCTGCCTGCCGCGACAGATCAGGACCCGCCGGCACGGGCTTTCTCGATCGCCGGATTGATCGTGCTCTCCAGTATCCGCTGGGTGATTGGCCCTGCATGGCGCAGCACAATGTTGCCCTGCCCGTCGATCACATAGGTCTCCGGCACGCCGTAAAGCCCCCAGTTCAGCGCCATCCGGCCCGAACTGTCAGCCCCCATCGCAGCATAGGGATTGCCGAGTTCTTCCAGAAACCCGGTCGCATTGGCGGGCTGGTCTTTGTAATTCACGCCGTAAATCGTCAGGCCAGAGGCCGCCATCGCCTCGAGATTGGGATGCTCCACGCGGCAGGGCGCGCACCAGCTGGCCCAGAAATTGACCAGCGTGACCTCTCCATTACGCAAATCCGCATCTGTAAAAGGCGCATCCGGACCAAGACTTTCCAACTGGACAGCAGGCGCCTGCTTGCCTTGCAGGGCTGTCGGTAACTGGTCGGGATCGTCACGCGCCATTCCGAACCAGAACATCGCGGCCAGACCTGCAAAAACCAGCGGCGGCGTCAGCATCAATGGTGATACTTTAGCCATTATGCCGGCTCCTGCTTTCCACATCGTCCAACTGTGCCCGCACCTTGCGCGCGCGCACCACGCTGACGGCGACCAGCGCCACGATCAGCACGATGGAGACGGCATAAGAGGACAGTACCGCATCAGCATATTTCCCAAGATCGGGCATCATCCCAGCCTTTCCCGTGCCAGTAGCGCCCGCATACGGCGGCCGCGAATTTCGGTTTGTGTGCGTAAAAAGACCAGTGCGATGAACAGCAAGGCAAATCCGGCCATGCTGACATAAAGCGGCATCTTGTAGACCATCGACATGCGCTCTCCCGGGGCGACGGACAGTGATGCGCCCTGATGCAGGCCCTGATTCCAGAAGTTGACCGCATAGCGGCTCAGCAGCGCAAAGACGGACCCGACCAGACACAGCACCGCTGTCAGATCGGCCGCCGTATCATCATTCTCGATCGCGGCCCACAACGCCATGTAACCCAGATAAAACAGGAACAGGATCAGGAACGAGGTCAGGCGCGGGTCCCATGCCCACCATGTCCCCCACATCGGCTGCCCCCAGATCGCGCCTGTGGCCAACGCGATCACCGTCATGATTGCGCCCACAGGGGCCGCAGCGCGCGCGGCAAGGGCCGAGACATGGTGCCGCCGCACGATCCAGATCAGTGAGGCGACTAGCATCATCAGCCAGGCATTGATGGCCATCAGGGCCGCAGGCACATGCAGATAGATGATCTTGACGGTCGAACCCTGTCTGAAATCATCCGGCGTGAAGAAAAATCCCCAGATCAGACCGGTCACAAGCAAAAGTGCAGCCAGCACCGACAACCACGGCAGAATCCTGTCCGTGGTCTGAATGAATTTCTTGGGGTTCGCATATTCCCAGAATGACGCCATGTCTTGTTCCTATTCCATCGCCCTGCGGGCGCAAGTCACATCCCTGTCAGCGCAAGTTTACCCTGAGCACCGCGGCCGACGCAAAGGGAAGCAGAGCAATCGCGCCAAAGGTAATTCCCGCAAGCATCGCCAGAGGCATGCCAAATTCCAGCCCCTCGGCCCCCCGCCGTGCCACCTCCGCACCGAAGATCAGTGTGGGGACATAAAGCGGCAGCACCAGCAGGCTCAGCAACAGCCCGCCGCGTTTCAATCCCACCGTCAGGGCCGCCCCGAACGTGCCGATCACACTCAGCGCAGGCGTTCCCAGCGCCAGCGACATCAGCAACGGTGCATAGCCCTCGGCGGGCAGGCTGAGAAACAGCGCAAACAACGGCGAGGCCAGCACCAGCGGCACGCCCGTCGTCAACCAATGCGCCAGCGCCTTGACGCTGACCAAAGCCTCCATCGGCAAAGGGGCTGTGGCCAGCAGATCAAGCGAGCCGTCTTCCCAGTCCAGCGCGAAAATCCGGTCCAGCGACAAAAGGCAAGACAGCAGCGCCCCGATCCACAAGATACCGGGTGCAATCCGTGCCAGAAGTCCGCTGTCAGGCCCGACGCCGAAGGGTACCAGCACGACCACGATCAAAAAGAAAGCGAGGCCCAGCCCGAAGCCGCCCCCTGCCCGTACGGCCAACCTGATATCGCGTAGCAACAGCGCTTTCATAGGAAAGACCCGTCAAAATCGTCATGCGCCGGGGCCTTGGCGCGGAACGGAGCCACGTCCAGCACCCGTGCCTCGGTCAGTCCAAGATCGATGTGGGTGGCCATCAGGGCCATGCCACCCGCCGCCAGATGCGCGCGCACGGCTTGGGCAAACAGACCCACAGCCGTAGTATCCAGTGACACGGTCGGTTCGTCCAAGACCCAGACCGGCCGCCCTGTCACCACCATCCGCGCCAGCCCCAAGCGGCGTTTCTGGCCCGCAGACAACCCACCTGCTGCACGATCGGCCAACCCCGCCAGATCAAAGGCTGCCAGCGCCGGACCAATGCTGCCCGTGCCAAACACATCCGCCCAGAATTCCAGATTCTCACGCACGCTCAGTGTCGTTTTGATCCCGTCGGCATGTCCCGCATAGGCCATCGCCTCGGGCTCCAACCCAACAGTGCCGGCCAGCGGGGGCTGAAGCCCCGCAACGGTCCGCAAAACTGTTGTCTTGCCTACACCATTGGGACCGCGCAGGATCAGCACCTCGCCAGATTGCACAGAGAAATCAAGCCCTTCGAGAACGGGTATCCCGCCGCGCGCAACACTCAGCCCTGTGACAATCAAATCCATGCGCAGGCTCTATCCCATTGTCACACATTCGGAAAGGCGCAGATCAACGCTGCACCTTGTCCACGGGCAAAAGGGCTGCGGCAACGCGTCGCCCCTCGGACAGCAGGACATTGTAGGTCCGGCAGGCCGCTGGCGAATTCATCACCTCGACGCCGACACCAAGGTCTTCCAACTGCTCGCGCAGGCCTGCAGGTGCACGGGCGATCTCGGTGCCCATGCCCAGAAATATTACATCCACCTGTCCGGCAAGCGCCAGCAATGGCGCAAGATCATCCACGCCGCCCCATTGACGGGCACGGTCGGCGGTCACAAGAACCGCACCTTCGAGGACCTGATTGCTGACGCGGAAAAACCCCGGCCCATAGCCATCAATCGGGACCACGCCCTGAAAGTTAACTTCGGTGACCTGCATGATTGCTCCTTTCCGTCGTTTCGTCTTTTAATCCCACAGCGGTAGACCGCTGATGGCGGCTGCCGCAATGACCACATAGGCCGCCGCGCGATACTCCCGCTCTTTCTCGGGGCGGAAAATCGCCGCGCCTGCTATATTGGCCAGCATGACGGGCAGTGCAAGTATCAGCCCCAAGACTACAGGGATGGCATCCAGACGATCCTGCAACGCAAGGATCGCGATCAGCACCAGATCAAAGACAAACAGATACATCAGAATATTGGCGCGCACCTGCGCCGCTGCGCGGGTCGAGGCAAGATAGAGAAGGATCACAGGCGGCCCGGGCACACCCAAGACCCCGCCCAGAAAACCGCTGGCCGCACCTGTGCCCAGCAGGATGGGGGCGGTCAACTGCCCGCGAAAGCGCAGTCCTGCCAGCAAAAGGACCGGCACCAGAAGCGCCACTATCGACAAGGCATAGCGGAAAACTTCGGGCCGGATCGCTGACAGCACCATCAGACCAAGTGGCAAGGCCACTGCCATGGCCACTGTCAGCAGTGCCACTTCCTTCATGCTGCCATCCCGTTTTGCACGTGGCAGGTTCGGGATCGGGCCGAATACGTCCATGATCACAAGAACCGTTATCGCCCAGATTGGCGACATCAACTGTCCAGCGATAGGCATGAACACCAGCGCGGTGCCAAAGCCCGAAAAGCCGCGCACGAAACCCGCCACGACCGTGCCGGTAATCAGCCAGCCAAGCCCCTCGAATTGTAATGCGGCGGCGAGCGCCTCAGGCATCTATGTTCGAAAACTTGGTGCCTGCACTACCATCGGGTTTCGACCAGTCGCGCTTGATTCCCATCTTCAGCAGAATAACAGAGGCCACGAAGATCGAGGAATAGGTCCCGACAACAACACCCCAGATCATCGCAAAGACAAAGCCGCGGATCACATCGCCACCCAGCACAAACAGCGAGGTGAGTGCGATGAGCGTCGTGACCGAGGTCATCACCGTGCGGCTGAGTGTCTCGTTGATCGAAAGGTTCAACACTTCGCGCAGGGGCTTTTGTTTGTACTTTCTCAGGTTCTCGCGCACGCGGTCAAAAACCACTACCGTGTCGTTCAGACTATAGCCCACAATGGTCAACAGTGCTGCGATAATGGCCAGATCAAACCGGATTTGCAGCTCTGAAAAGACGCCGATGGTCAGGACAACATCATGCACAAGTGCAACCACGGCCCCGACAGCAAACTGCCATTCAAAGCGCAGCCAGATATAGACCAGCACCGCCGCAATCGCCAGAACTACGGCGATACTCGCTGTCATGATCAACTCGCCCGACACTTTCGGACCAACCGATTCAACCGAGATGAAACGGATATCAGGCACGGCCCCCTGCAAAGCCCCCTCGACGGCAGCGATCAGTTCAGGCGTTACAGATTCCTGCCCCTCCTGCGCCTGAATCCTGACCATCGCGACATTCTCGTCGTCACTGAAAGTCGGATCAAAAATCTCGGTGATCGAGACATCGCCAAGGCCCAGTGTTTCGACAGCCGCACGGTAGACACCGATGTCCACCGGCTGGGTGCTTTGTGTCCGGATGGTCGTACCGCCACGGAAGTCGATGCCGTAGTTCAGACCCTGCAGAAAGAAGGACACAAGCGCCAAAACCATCATGAATCCTGAGATACCCAGCCACAGCGTCGGGCGACCGAAGAAATCGAAGTTAGTTATTTCCGGAACCAGTCTCAGGCGCATGTCATACCTCGATTGTCTTGGGGCGGCGGCGCTCGAACCAGATCACGATGATCAACCGCGTGACGAATATCGCCGTGAAGACCGAGGTCATGATGCCCAAGCCCAATGTAATCGCAAAGCCGCGCACAGGACCGGAGCCCATAACATAAAGGATCAATGCGGTCATGAAGGTGGTAATGTTGGCGTCGACGATCGCGCTCAGCGCCTTTTCATAGCCAAGCTCGATCGCGCGTGCCGGACCTTTGGCAGTCTTGAGTTCTTCCTTGATGCGCTCGAAAACCAGCACATTGGCATCCACAGCCATGCCGATGGTCAGCACGATTCCCGCGATCCCAGGCAGGGTCAGCGTTGATCCGATCAGCGACAGAAGGCCAAAGATCAGGCCCACATTGACGATCAGGGCGATATTGGCAAATACCCCGAACAGCCCATAACTGAGGACCATGAAAACCAGCACGGCAAGACCCGCCACGATACAGGCGATCTTGCCCGCCTCGATACTGTCGGCGCCCAGTTCCGGCCCGATGGTGCGTTCTTCAAGGAAATCCAGACCCGCAGGCAAAGCACCTGCGCGCAGCAAAATGGCAAGCTGGGTGCTTTCCTCGACTGTGAAACTGCCGGTAATGATGCCCGATCCGCCGGGGATATGGCTTTGGATCACAGGGGCGCTGATCACCTCGTTGTCCAGAACGATGGCAAAGGGATTGCCGATATTGGCGGCTGTGAAATTGCCGAACTTGCGCGCGCCGGTCGGGTTGAAGCGGAAATTGACAGCAGGACGACCGTTCTGGTCAAAGGCGGGCTGCGCATCCACCAGCTCTTCGCCGGTGACCACAGGGGCCTGTTCCAGCACATAGAACTGACCTTCCTCGTCCATCGACGGTAGCAGCTCGTTTCCGGCACCGGCAGGCATATTGGCATTGGAGGTGCGTGTGACAACCGGCTGGAATGTCAGTTGCGCCGTGGTTCCAATGATCTCTTTCAACTCGGCGGCCGATCCGACACCGGGCACCTGTATCAGGATGCGATCCGCACCCTGCCGCTGGATCGTCGGCTCGCGCGTCCCAACCTCGTCGATACGGCGGCGGATGATTTCCAACGATTGCTGCACAGTGCGATCGTCTGTTGCCTGACGTTCGGCCTGGGACAAACGGATAACGATATCCGCGCCATCCACTGTCACCTCGATATCGCTGGAGCCGGCACCTGCAATACTCGACACCGGACGCGCCAGACCACGCACCAGTTCTGCAGCACGTGCGGCCTGATCAGGCTGTTCGTTCAGCCTGACCCGCAGTTCATCCGGGTTTGAGGGTTGCAGCCGGATGGTGCCCACAGTTGCGCGCTCGTTGCGCAATAGATCACGTACATCGGGCCACATCCCCTGAAGGCGCGACTCATAGACATCCGCAACCCGCACTTCGGCCAGCAGATGCGCGCCGCCGCGCAGGTCGAGACCCAGATTGACCAGACCGGACGGCAGGAAGGACGGCCAGCGTGACGCCTGCGCCTCGAGCCCTTGGTCGGTGCTGCCCATCTCGAGCGCCGCGCGCGCATCATTGGCCCCCTCCACCCGCGAGTAAAACCCGTTGGGCAAGGCAAGGCCAAGGCCGATGGCGACGGTCGTCCAGATCAGAAACCGTTTCCAGAGATCGATTTGAAGCATGTCACCTGCCTTTTGGGAAAATGATGGCCTTTGGGCCGGTCAGGCCCGCGGGCCGCGTCATCCTCAGCTCGAGGCGGGTTCTGTCTTGGAAATGACCTGTGCCACGGTGGATTTCACAACCCGCACCTTGACGTTGTCGGCCAGTTCAACCTCGATCTCGTTGTCGTCTTTGACCTTGGATACTTTTCCGATAAGGCCGCCCTGCGTGACAACCTGATCACCACGGCGCAATGCTGCCACCATCGCCTGATGGTCCTTCAGCTTTTTTTGCTGGGGGCGGATGAGCAGAAGATACATGATCGCGAAGATCAGGATAAGCGGGATAAACTGCGCGAAAGCTTCCATCGGGTTGTCCTTGTCATGAAACGTCAGGGGGCCGACTGGCCCCCTCGAATTGGCAGGGAACCTATGTCCGCACGCCCCCTTTTGCAAGGCAGGAAACGGCCAATACTGCGGTATCGGGCCCTGTCGGGGCTTGGAAAGTGGCCAGCCTCAATTCCCCCCTTCAATCGTGGGTGTGATTGCGGCATATGAAGGCAACGCCCAATCCATACCGGAGCCAGCCATGCACGACATCCGCGCCATTCGCGATAATCCCGCCGTATTCGACGCCGCCCTTGCCAGACGCGGTGCCGATCCGATGGCCTCAGCGGTGTTGGCACTGGACGAGGCGCGCCGCGCCCGGATCACGGCGGCAGAAACCGCGCAGGCCGAGCAGAACCGCGCCTCGAAAGAGGTGGGCGCTGCCAAGGCCAGCGGCAATGAGGCTGAATTCGAACGCCTGCGCGCATTGGTCGCCGACAAAAAGGCCGAGGTCGCCGCGATGCAGGCCGAGGCCAAGGATCTGGACCAGCAACTGACCGATCTGCTGCTGACCCTTCCCAACAGCCCGCTTGCAGAAGTCCCGCAAGGGGCGGACGAGAATGACAATGTCGAGTTGCGCCGCTGGGGCAGCCCCCGCACGCTGGATTTCAAACCGTTGGAGCATTTCGACATTGCGGGTGTGAAACCCGGCATGGATTTCGAGACCGCAGCAAAACTCAGCGGCGCACGGTTTGTCGTGCTCAGGGGCGCTGTCGCCCGTCTGCACCGCGCCTTGGCGCAATTCATGCTGGACACCCATGTCACCGAACATGGCCTGACCGAGATGATCACCCCCGTTCTGGTCAAGGACGAGGCGATGTATGGCACGAACCAGTTGCCGAAATTCGCCGAAGACAGCTACCGCACGACCAATGGCTGGTGGCTGATCCCGACCTCCGAGGTGACCCTGACCAATACGGCTGCGGGCGAGGTGCTGGAGGATACGGCCCTGCCGATCCGCATGACCGCCCACACCCTGTGCTTCCGCTCCGAGGCGGGTTCAGCCGGTAAAGACACATCCGGCATGCTGCGCCAGCACCAGTTCGAAAAGGTCGAGATGGTCAGCATCACCCGCCCAGATGACAGCCTGGCCGAGCATGACCGCATGACCGGCTGCGCCGAGGCGATTTTGCAAAAGCTGGACCTGCCTTATCGCACCGTTGTGTTGTGCAGCGGCGACATGGGGTTCGGCGCACAGAAGACGCATGATATCGAGGTCTGGTTGCCCGGTCAGGACACCTACCGCGAGATTTCCAGTATTTCGGTCTGTGGTGACTTTCAGGCGCGGCGGATGAATGCGCGTTTCAAGCCTGCAGGCGGCGGCAAGCCTGAGTTCGTGCATACGCTGAACGGGTCAGGGCTTGCGGTCGGGCGTTGTCTGATCGCTGTACTGGAAAACGGCCAGCAGGCGGATGGATCGGTTGATCTGCCTGCGGTCCTGCATGGTTATCTGGGCGGCAAGTCCCGGATCGACGCAGGCGGCGCGCTGGTCTGACGGTTAAGTGTCGCGCGGCCCGAACAGGTCGCGCAACACGCGGCGCAGGCTGCCGGGGCGATATCCTCCCAGCCTGATGATGCGCAGCCGTGCTGCCTCGGCGACATCGGCGGCTTTTTCCGGGCCTTCCCTGTCAGCAAGTAAAATACCGTAAAGGTTAGACAAACTTCGCTTTTGCTTCATCGTGGATGCGTCAGCAGCCGGATCAGCGGCCGCTGTGATCTGTTGCAGCGCTTTGCGGTCAAACTCGAGATCCACGTCCGTTGCGCGCGCGCCTTCCGCAATCCAACCGGCTGGAAATGCAGACAGCCCCGGTACTGTGCCGCTGCCGCCGACAACCCCGTGCACACCGGGAAACCACATCTGTTGATAGGGCCGCAAACCGCTGGCATCACCACGGTTCAGCCCGCCTTCCGGCCCAAGCCCGGGCCTGCGCGGATCGCTGTCCAGATTGCCCCAAAGCGCCGGACGGTAAAGCCAGCGGCGTTCGTCCAGCGCCACGGCATGGCGCGCCGACAGCACAAGATGCGACAGATCGGTATCGTGAAAGGCATAGCGGTTGTTCACCAGTTTGGCGAACAGCCCCAGAAAGGCAGGCAGCCCCAGCGCACCCACCGTGTCGAACACACCCAGATATCGGATTTGTACCAGAATCGGCGCCTCACCACGCCGGTCAAGCCGCGATTCTGTCAGCCGCCACATCACATCATCGGGGCTGGTTGCCACATCAGGCGAGAGTTCCGCGCGCCGCGCACGGATGGCAGGTTCGTCAGGGGCGTTGGACTTGCCACGCAGGCGGTAAAGATCCATCGCCGCGCCCACCAGATGCACCTTGTCGCGCGGCAGTATACCCGCCTTGCGGATCAACCCCGCCAAGGAGCGCGCGGTATAGGCCCCGCGCGAGAATCCGAAGATATGGATATGGTCGCCCGGTTCGTAGCAGAACACCAGATTGCGGTAGGCCTCGATGATATTGTCCTCCAGACCCCATCCCAGCGCGCCACCCAGAAACTTGTCGGTCCAGCGCGCCAGCCGCGATGTGCCGCGCCCAGTGCCCACCCCCTGCTGGTAGAATACAACCTGTTTGATCCCGTCCGCCGCCGTGGGCGTGACCGCCTGTGCCAGCCGCAGGATCGAGGTGGGCCTGTCCGCATCGGGCTTGTTCCACGTGCCATCGCAGAAAAACACGATCCGCTTGTAATGGCGTTGCTCTTTAGGGGCGGAATGATCGGGTTCCATAGGGTCTACCAATGAATTGTCACATAAATGATATGGCCGAGGGTGTTAAGCCTGTCGTCGCCTTTGGCTTTGCCCGCAGCATGGCTATATTGAGGGTCAATGTTACAGGCAAAAGGCAACACGTCCAGATGAACCGTATGACCTCACTCCTCACGCTGCTGGCCGCTTTGGCTTTTGCGCTGTCGCCGCTTCTGTCATCCGGCTTTAACGGCTTTGCACCCGACCAGTTTCCGGTCCCGCAGGATAACCCGCCTGTCCAGCCTGCAGGCTATGCCTTTGCGATCTGGGGGCTGATCTATCTCTGGCTGATCGCAGGCGCGATTTACGGCATCTGGGACCGTGCGACAGATCCGGACTGGGAGTCGATGCGCCCTGCCCTGATCGTGTCGCTGGTCATCGGTGCGGGCTGGATTCCCGTGGCACAGCTATCGCCCATCTGGGCGACGGTGCTGATCTGGGCGATGCTCGGCACTGCCGTTCTGGCGCTGCTGCGCGCAGGCAAGGCAGATCATATCTGGTTGCGCACGCCCATCGCGCTCTATGCCGGATGGCTGACAGCCGCGTCATGCGTGGCACTGGGGCTGGTCCTCGCAGGCTACGGCTATGTGACGGCGCAGGTCGCGGCCTATGTCGGGATCGGTTTGGCACTGGGGCTGGGGCTGGCTGTCCAGAAGTTACGCCCTGATGCTCCCGCCTATCCGGCGGCCGTGATCTGGGCGCTGGTCGGGGTGCTGGTCAGCAATCTCGAGCCTTTAAACATAAGCGTTCTTGCATTGGTGATCATCGGGATCGCCCTGCTGGGATGGCGCGGGCTGGTAAACCTGCGCGCCTGACCCAGCCGATATCAGGGCGGCTTAGCGCCGCCCTTTTTTAACCGGTGTCGGTGCTTTGCCCAAATGCTTGGTCAACGCACCGGCATTACGTTCCTTGCGACCCTTATAGGGGTTCTTGTCCCCCTGCCCGCGCATATAAAGACGGATCGGCGTGCCAGGCATGTCGAAATCGGTCCGCAGCCCGTTGACCAGATAGCGCGAATAGCTGTCGGGCATCTTGTCGGGGTTGGAACACATCACCACGAATCCCGGTGGTCGCGTCTTGGCCTGTGTCATATAGCGCAGCTTGATCCGCTTGCCGCTGGGCGCGGGGGGCGGATGGGCCTCCATCATACCCGCAAGCCAGCGGTTCAGTTGCGCCGTGGTAATGCGGCGATTCCACGTGTCATAGGCTTTTTCCACGGCCTCACGCAGACGGTCCAGACCCTTACCGGTTTTGGCCGACACCGTCACCAGTGGCGCGCCACGCAACTGCGGCAACAAGCGCTCGAAGGATTCGCGCAGCATGTTGATCTTGCCTTGCTTGTCGTCCTCGATATCCCATTTGTTCACCGCTACAACGACAGCACGGCCCTCGCGTTCGGCCAGATCAGCGATGCGCAAATCCTGCTGTTCAAAGGGAATCGCCGCATCCAGCAAAACGATCACGACCTCGGCAAACTTCACCGCGCGCAGCCCGTCCGAGACGGACATCTTTTCAAGCTTGTCCTGAATCTTGGCCTTCTTGCGCATGCCCGCCGTATCCCAGATACGGATCGGCATGCCTTCCCAGTCGATAGTCAGGGAAATCGCATCGCGGGTGATCCCCGCCTCGGGGCCGGTCAGTAGGCGTTCATCACCGAGGATCTTGTTGATCAGCGTCGATTTGCCTGCGTTGGGGCGGCCCACAACCGCGATCTGCATCGGCTTGTCGATTGTCGGCCAGCGCACGTGATAGGTGGATTCGTCATCCTCCTCGTTCAGCGTCACGTCGATTTCAGGCGCTTCCTCGTGATCGGTCTTGGCGAGTTCCGCAAAGGCATCCGACAGCGGCATCAGCTGGGAATAAAGATCGTTCAGACCTTCACCATGTTCGGCAGACAGGCGGATCGGCTCGCCCAGACCAAGGCCATAAGCCTCGATCACGCCGGCATCGGCCAGACGCCCCTCGCCCTTGTTGGCGGCAAGGATCACGTGTTTGGCACGTTTGCGCAGGATCTCGGCAAAGATCTCGTCCGTTGGCGTCACACCTGCGCGGGCATCGATCATGAACAGGCAGATATCGGCCATATCCACGGCGCGTTCGGTCAATTTGCGCATGCGGCCTTGCAGGGATTCGTCTGTGGCCTCTTCCAGACCGGCGGTGTCGATCACGGTAAAGCGTAGATCGCCCAGCCGTGCATCGCCTTCACGCAAGTCGCGGGTGACGCCGGGTTGATCATCGACCAAGGCCAGACGTTTTCCAACCAGACGGTTGAAAAGCGTGGATTTTCCCACATTGGGACGGCCTACGATGGCCAGTGTGAAACTCATTTTCTGCGGCTCCGGTCTCGGTCAAGCGGCTGCGATACACTATCGCGGGCTTAACGGAAAGCGTGCAATTGTCCCCGTGCACCGACAACGAACAGTGTGCCACCAACAACGATCGGGGATGTTGTCGCCCCGCCCGGCACAGCGGCAGTATGCGTCTGCGCCCCTGACACGGGATCGAAAAAGCGCAACTGGCCATCATTCGAGGCGACGACAAGCTGCCCTCCGGCCAGAATCGGGCCATAATGGGCAACCACCTCGACCTGACGGCGGGGGCGGGTTTCGGTGAAATTGGGCAGTTTAACACCCCAGATCCGCGACCCGTCACGCGCATCAAGGCGCATCAGCTCGTTGCGGTCACTGATCGCGAAAACCGCACCACCTGCCACCCAGACCGGGCTGATCGCCCCATCCTGCGCGGTCCAGAGCCGTTCGCCGCTGGCAACATTCAAGGCCACCATGCGACCCGAATGCGTCCCGACATAGAGCGTATCACCCGCCAGTACCGGATCACCTGTGATATCGGCCACCCGCGCCAAAGCGCTGAAGCGGCGCTGACCGGACACGATAGCATCCCACACGCGCAGACCGCCTTGCCGGAAAGTCGCCTGCACCTCGCCATTGCCAAACGCGAAAATCGCCAACTGATCTGTCACGACTGGTGCCGCACCACCCAGCACATTCGACTGGTCCGGCGCGGTCGATGTCTGCCAGCGCACGCGACCCGTGGCAGTCTCGATCGCCCAGGCGGTTTCACCGCCGGACACCAGATAGACCAGATCGCCCTGAACGGTTGGCGTGCCCGATCCGGTGGCTTCCAGCTTCTGCTGCCAGCGTACCTCACCTGTGGTGGCGTCCAGCGCGCTGAGCAGTCCAAAGGTGGACGAGACATAAAGAACACCATTCGACAGGGCGATTCCGCCGCCCGATGCCTGATCCGAGCGATCCGCAGAGGGCGTCAGATCGCGGGACCACAGCGTCGCACCTGCGGTCGAGGTGGCGGTCACCGTAGCGCCTGCATCAAGGGTAAAGACGCGGCCTTGTCCTGCAACAGGATCAGCCACGATGCGCTGGCGCTTACCGTCACCTGCGCCGATATCGGCAGACCACGCCAGTTGCGGACGCGCCGAAAGTACGGCGTTGTCAGTCCGGTAACGGGCCGCATTGGGTTTTTGCGACCACTCGGCATTGTTGCTTTGCGCAGGCAGAGATATCGGCTGGCTCAGGTTGTCGGCCCTTGCGCTGGCAGGGTCTCCGACACCGCTGCTCAGGACCGATCGCAGATCTTCCCGCACACCCGGCAAGACGACTTGCCGCTCGGCGCAAGCAGACAGAAATACGACGCCGGCCAGACCTGCGATCCAACCCGTCCTGTGCATAGATCCTGCTTTCACGCCCGCCTCGCCTTCCTTGCCACACCATTGCCCTCATAGGGGGACAACGTCTGTCGCACTTTCTCAGTTCCCGGACGTGCCGGTTCCATTCAACACGCCGCCAAGCGCCACAATCAACTGAGATGCGCGTTGACGCAAGCCTGCAGTCGCCTCGGCGTCGGAGCGCAAACGCTCCAGCCGGGTCAGTGCTGCTTCGGTTTGACCGGTTTCTATCTCGATCAGGGCCAGTTGCTCTTCAGCGGCAAGCCGCAACATCGGGCTGGTCTGGGCCAGTCCCTCAAAGCCAAGCCTGCGCTCGTCCAATTCCATGTCAGGCGCTTTCAGCAACAGGGCCTTGAAGCCGGCAAGTTGCCGATACACCGGATCAATCCCGCCATCGGCCGCAATCGCGTCCAAGACGCTCTGCGCGGCCAAGGTATCGCCTGCGTCGATCATGGCCGAAACTGTTGCGAAATCCCTGACGGTGCGCGCACCGATGGACGGCGCATCAATCGCTGCAAGCGCCGTAACGCGGTCTGCATCCTCATTGGCCTCGAGTGCCGCGATCATCGCATCACCAAGATTTTGCGCCTGCGCCGCATCGCGCGCTTTGCGCCATTCGTTCCAAGCGGCACCACCGACGATCACAACCACAATCAGCACCGCGATCCAGCCATAGCGGCGTATCAGTCCGAACACTCTGTCGCGGCGGACTTCTTCGGTGACTTCCTGGATGAAACTATCGCTCTGGCTCACGCGGTGCCCCTCTTTTGATTTGCCCCCTCTTACCGTGAAGCCACAGCCCTGCCAAGGGGCCGCCCCCGTGTGTGCCATGATCCGCCTGAAACAGTGGCTTGGGGACTGTCAGTCCAATGTGCCGGTTCTGACCTGACGTTGCGGCTTTGCGCCCTGTCCTTGCGCGTTTTGCGGGCTGTCCGGGCATGTCCGCCTTGGACTTGCGGAAATTTCAGCCGTGCTTGCGCGAATGCATGGAAAAGACTAATCTGAACCGATTAGTTTAGCGTATTGACCTATCAAGGATTGACCGTAAGTCCATCTGACCCACAGTCTCGATCGTCGGGGGGGCCGAAATGGCCTTGCCTGCCACCCCAAAAGGACAGTTTATGCGTGTTGTTCCCTTACTTGTAGCTGTTCTTGTGACGGCCTTTCTGGTGACGCTGGTCTTGTACCGCGACACGTTGCTGGCGATTGCAGGCAACGCGCCAGAGCGGTCCACATCGCAAGACGTTGATTCCGCGCCGGTATCCCGGGCAGTGCGCGTTGTGGCAATGACATCGACGGCACGCGGCATAGAGGATGCGGTCGTCCTGCGCGGTGAGACACAAGCCGCGCGCGAGGTCGAACTGCGTGCCGAAACGTCAGGGCGCATTGTCTCTGACCCGTTGCGGCGTGGCTCCATGGTCGCACAAGACCAGATCATCTGTCAGATCGATATCGGCACCCGCGAGGCGATGCTGGCCGAGGCGCAGGCGCGACTTGCCGATGCGCGGATCAATTTCGCGGCGGCTGACCGTTTGTCACAGGACGGCTTTGCCTCCTCCACACGCGTCGCCACAACCGAGACGAATCTGCGCAGCGCCGAAGCTGCTGTCGCTGCAGCTTCGAAAGAAATCGAGCGGCTGACCATCAAGGCGCCTTTCGACGGAGTCTTGGAAAGCGACAGCGCGGAAATCGGCAGCCTGCTGCAAGCGGGCGGTCTTTGTGCGACAGTGATCCAACTTGATCCGATCCGGCTGGTCGGTTTTGTACCGGAAACCGAGGTTGACCGGATCGAGGTCGGTGCTCTTGCAGGCGCAAGACTGGCTGCCGGGCAAGAGGTCCGGGGAAGCGTGACCTTCCTGTCGCGATCAGCCGACCCAACAACCCGCACCTTCCGCGTGGATATCGAAGTGCCTAACCCCGACATGGCCATCCGTGATGGGCAAACCGCCGAAATCATCATCGCAGCCCCCGGAATATCGGCCCATATCGTGCCGCAATCAGCGCTGACATTGAATGACGATGGCGCGCTGGGTGTGCGGCTGGTGGATTCCGACCAGACCGCCCGCTTTGCGCCGGTCACGCTGCTGCGCGATACGGTAAATGGTGTCTGGATCTCGGGTCTGGACGACAAGGCAGATGTGATCGTTGTGGGCCAGGAATACGTCAGCGACGGTGTGCCTGTGATCCCGACCTATCGTGAGGCGCAGTAATGATTGGTATGGTGGATTGGGCTGCATCACGCGCCCGCATGGTGATGGCTTTCATCATTCTGTCGATTTCTGTGGGCGCCTTTGCCTATGTCAGCCTGCCCAAAGAGGGCGAGCCGGACATCGAAATTCCGGCACTTTTTGTCTCGGTCCCCTTCCCCGGCATTTCTGCCGAGGATAGCGAGGCTTTGCTGGTCAAAACGATGGAAACCGAGCTTTCCGATCTGGACGGGCTGAAGAAAATAACCTCGACTGCCGCCGAGAATTACGCAGGCGTCGCGCTGGAGTTCGAATTCGGCTGGGACAAGACCAAGATCATGGCCGATGTCCGCGAAGCGATGAGCAGTGCCGAGGGGAGGTTTCCCAGCGGCTACGAGAAATATTCGATCAACGAGATCAACTTTTCCGAATTTCCCATCATCATCGTCAACCTGACAGGTGATGTGCCCGAACGCACCATGGCGCGGATCGCGCAGGATCTGCAGGACGAGATCGAAGCACTGGATGCTGTGATGGAGGCCGGAATCGCGGGCAACCGCGAGGAAATGGTCGAAGTCGTGATCGATCCGCTGCGGCTGGAGGCCTATAACGTCACAGCCGGAGAACTGATCAACGTCGTCCAGAACAACAACCTGCTGATTGCCGCAGGCGAGATCGAAAGCGCGCAAGGCACGTTCAGCGTCAAGATCCCCTCGTCCTTTTCCGGACCGCGTGACATCTACAACCTGCCGGTAAAGACCAATGGCACCCGTGTGGTGACACTCGGTGATCTAGCCGAAATCCGCATGACCTTTGAGGATCGCAAAGGCACCGCGCGTTTCAACGGAGAGCCGACGATTGCCCTACAGATCGTCAAGCGCAAAGGGTTCAACCTGATCGACACAGCTGCCGACGTGCGCCGTATCGTGGCGGACGCACAGGCCACCTGGCCCGAGGATATGCGCGCAGCCGTACAGGTTGGCACCTCAAACGATCAAAGCCGTGTTGTCGGCTCGATGGTCAGCCAGTTGGAAGGCTCGGTCCTGACGGCGATTGCGCTGGTGATGATCGTTGTGCTTGCCAGCCTTGGCACGCGTGCGGCTTTGCTGGTGGGCTTTGCCATCCCGACATCCTTTCTGTTGTGCTTCGTGCTATTGGCCGCGATGGGGGTCACAATCTCGAATATCGTGATGTTCGGCCTGATCCTTGCCGTGGGCATGTTGGTGGACGGGGCGATCGTGGTCGTCGAATATGCCGACAAGCGCATACAGGAAGGCACTGGACCGATGACCGCCTATGTCGAGGCGTCCAAGCGGATGTTCTGGCCTATCGTCAGTTCCACAGCCACAACGCTTTGCGCCTTTCTGCCGATGCTGTTCTGGCCCGGTGTGCCGGGGGAATTCATGGGGATGCTGCCTGTCACGCTGATCTTCGTTCTCTCGGCCAGCCTGATCGTGGCACTGATCTACCTGCCCGTAATGGGCGGCGTCACCGGACGGATGAGCCGGATGTTCGGCCGTAGTTCGGACGCGTTGCGCCGCGCGCTGCCTTGGTGGGGACGTGCGGCACTGGTGGTGCCTGCGCTCTATCTGGTGTTTCTGGGCGCGATGCAGGTCATCAACCCCGGCTACCTGTTCGGCGGCACGCCGCTGGGAAGCGGGATAGTGTCGCTCCTTCCGGGGGTTGCGCTGTTCTTGGCGGGCTCATTCGCGGCCTCGGTCACTTTGGGTGCGGCAAGCATCGAACGCAAACCGCGCCGGATCACGTCAGGGCATAGGCGCACGCCTTTTGGCCATTTCATCCGCTTTATCACCGCGAACCCCGTGATGCCTTTGGTCAGCATTGCCGTGGTTCTGGGATTTGTCGTAATTGTCTTCACCACCTTCCAGCAAAACAGCCGCGGCGTGGAGTTCTTTGTCGAGTCCGAGCCGGAACAGGCCATCGTCTATGTTCGCGCGCGGGGCAATCTGTCACTGGCGGAAAAGGACGCATTGGTGCGTCAGGCCGAAGAGATCGTGCTGGCCCATCCGGGTGTGGACAACGCCTTTGCCTTTGCCGGTGATGGCGGCCTGAACGCCAATACCGGCGGCGCGCAGCCACCCTTGGACACGATCGGGCAGATCCAGCTTGAGACCATCCCATGGGAAGACCGCCGAGACCGCCCCGATCTGGACGGTGATCTGGTGATCGCGGAACTGACAAAGGCCATTGCCGCCATTCCGGGCCTGCAGGTCGAGGTGATTGCACAGGCGCGTGGCCCGGCCTCGGCCAAGCCGGTGCATCTGCGCTTGAAAAGCAACGACTGGGAAGCCCTGCAAGAGGCAACACGGATGGCCCGCGCCCGTTTCGAGGAGATGCAGGGCCTGACGCTGATCGAAGACACCCTGCCCCTGCCCGGCATCGACTGGCAGATTGATGTCGATGTCCAGAAGGCCGGTCGCTTCGGCGCGGATGTGGCCACGGTGGGCGGCATGGTGCAACTTGTGACGCGCGGCATCTTGCTGGATACGATGCGTGTCGACACCTCGGATGAGGAAATCGAGATCCGCGTCCGGTTGCCGGAAAATGACAGGGTGTTGTCCACGCTCGACACACTCAAGGTCCGCACCAGTGACGGGTTGGTGCCACTGGCGAACTTCATCTCACGCCAGCCTGTTCCCAAACTGGCGCAGATCAAACGTGTCGACGGCAAACGCTATTTCGATGTCAAGGCAGGTGTGGCCAACGGGATGACAACCTCTGTCAGTGCAGCCGATGGCACGGTCAGCGAGACACCTATTACCGCAACTGAACGGATCGAGACGCTGACAAGCTGGCTTGAAACCAACCCTTTGCCCGCAGGCGTGCAATGGGAATGGACGGGCGATCAGGAAGATCAGGCCGAATCCGGTGCCTTTCTGGCAAAGGCATTTGCCGGCGCGCTGGGGCTGATGTTCATCATCCTGCTGGCACAGTTCAACTCGGTCTATAATTCCGTGCTGGTGCTGCTGGCTGTGGTGCTGTCAACAACAGGTGTGCTGATCGGGATGCTGGTGATGGATCAGACCTTCTCGATCATCATGACCGGGACAGGGATCGTGGCGCTGGCGGGGATCGTGGTGAACAACAACATCATCCTGATCGACACCTATCAGGAATATTCCCGCTATATGCCACGGATAGAGGCGATCATTCGCACAGCCGAGGATCGTATCCGCCCCGTCCTGTTGACCACGATCACCACGATGGCAGGGCTTGCCCCTATGATGTTCGGCCTCAGCCTTGATTTCATCAATGGCGGCTATTCCATCGACAGCCCCACGGCGCTGTGGTGGAAGCAACTGGCGACGGCTGTCGTCTTCGGTCTGGGGATCGCGACAATGCTGACACTGGTCTTTACCCCCTCGCTGCTGGCGCTGAGGGTCTGGGCTAGCACATATGCACTGGCGCTGTCGCGGATGCTGGCGATCCTGTCTTTCGGTCGTGGAAGTCAAGCCGCGCGTGACTGGGCGCTGAACCGTGCCGCGCGCAAGCTCACCGCGCCCGAGATCATCTGGGATGACGAATCCACCGATCCGCCTCTGATCCTGCAAGCTTCGACGCAGGTCGATCCGCTGACCGCGCCCGCCACGCCACTGCGCGCAGCGGAATAAATCAACGGCGCCTCTCTCGCAGGGGCGCCGTTGATTCTTCTTGCGATAAACATCCCCGTCCGGAACAGCGCAGCGTTGCTACGACTAGAGGCTCACGCCGCCTCGCCCCGCTCGCTGGCCTGACGCTGCCACAGGCTCCAATAGCGGCCTTTGCGCGCCAGCAGGTCCGTGTGACCGCCCTGTTCGACAACAAGGCCGTCCTCCAGCACGATGATCCTGTCGGCATCTGCCACAGTGGACAAACGGTGCGCGATGGTCAACACGGTTCGCCCTTCGGCAGCACGGGCCAGCGCGCCCTGGATTTCCTGCTCGGTTTCGGTATCCAGCGCCGATGTCGCCTCGTCCAGCAACAGGATCGGCGGGTTCTTCAACAACGTGCGCGCAATGCCCACGCGCTGTTTCTCGCCGCCCGACAGTTTCAATCCACGCTCGCCCACCTGCGTGTCATAGCCATCCGGCAGACGCATGATGAAGTCGTGGATCTGGGCATCCTTGGCCGCCTGTTCGATCTGTTGCACAGTCGCCCCGTCAAGACCGTAGGCGATGTTGTAGCGGATCGTGTCGTTGAACAGCACCGTATCCTGAGGCACCACTCCGATGGCGTCATGCAGGCTGGTTTGTGTGATGTCGCGCAGGTCCTGCCCGTCGATCAGCACGGCGCCTTGCTGCACATCGTAAAAGCGGAACAACAGCCGTCCGATGGTGGACTTTCCCGATCCGGAGGAGCCGACAATCGCAACAGTCTCACCCGCCGCCACCTTGAGGCTGACGCCCTTCAGGATCACCCGTTCAGGGTCATATCCGAAATGCACATCGCGCAACTCGACCTCGCCGCCTTGCACATTCAGAACCTTTGCGCCGGGTTTGTCGGATACTTCGGCAGGTTGCTCTAACAAATCGAACATTTCACCCATATCGACCAATGCTTGCCGGATCTCGCGGTAGACTGTGCCAAGAAAGTTCAGCGGCATCGTGATCTGGATCATATAAGCGTTGACCATGACAAAATCGCCCACGGTCAGCAGCCCACGTTCCACCCCGATGGCGGCCATGACCATGACGATCACCAGACCAGTCGTGATCAGGAAGGCCTGTCCAAAGTTAAGGAAGGCCAGCGAATAGGATGTCTTGAGGGCCGCCGTTTCGTATTGCGCCATTGCGCTGTCATAACGCCCTGCCTCGCGCGCTTCGGCCCCGAAATATTTGACAGTCTCGAAATTAAGCAGGCTGTCGATGGCTTTCTGGTTGGCGTCGGTATCTTGCTCGTTCATCACGCGGCGCAGCTTCACACGCCATTCGGTCACGGCAAAGGTGAACCAGACATAAACGGCAATGGTCAGCACGATCACGGCCAGATACCAGACATCGAAGAGGAAGAACAAAATTCCCGCGATCATCAGCAGTTCCAGCATCAGCGGCCCGATCGAGAAAATCAGGAACCGCAGCAGGAAATCCACGCCTTTGACGCCACGCTCGATGATCCGGCTCAGCCCGCCAGTTTTCCGCGTCAGGTGATAGCGCATAGAGAGGCGGTGGATATGGGTGAATGTCTCCAGCGCCAGCGCCCGCAAGGCGCGTTGGCCGACGGCCGCAAAGATCACATCGCGCAATTGCTGAAAGCCATTGGATAGAAGACGCGCCATACCATAGGCCACGGTCAGGCCGACAGCCCCCAGCATCAAAGGCGACACACCCTCGCCCGCCAGCGCATCCACAGCCTGTTTGTACAGCAGCGGCGTGCCCACCGCCACGATCTTGCCCAGCAATAGCGCCAGCAAGGCCAGCACCACCCGCCGCTTGACCCATGCCTGATCCGAAGGCCACAGATAGGGCATTACACGCCGGATGGTCCGCAGGCCCGAACGGCGCGCGGCGCTGGCCTCGTCAACAGAAGTGGTCGTGGGTCGCATGGTCTGGGCCTTTCCTCAGCCCGTCACAGATAGGCCGCTTTTCCGGGGAAGGCCAGAGAGCGGGCGCGTGGTTATAGCCTGAGGACATGCCCCTCGCGCGGGCTGGTGCGGCCTGCGGCCAGATCGGCCCACAGCACGGGCGCGCGGTCCAGACCCTCATGCACGACGACATCCAGCCAATCGCCTGAATCCGCCGCAATACGCTTCCACGCGGCGGTGATCCGGGCCTCGATCTCCCCTGCCCCCCATTCCGCGCGGCGCTTGGCAATCTGGGCAGGTGCAAAGAAAAACTCCGGCTTTGGCCCTGCCAGATTCCGTGGCGGGGCGAATTTGTCCCAATGGCTGGTGCCCACCGCTGCCGAATGGCGCAAGTGATCCGCCAGACGCGCATGCAGCGCGGTCTTGACCGCCGCATTGCCGGACATGGGTCGTGTCTCGGAGTTGGTGGAAATTTGAAGTTGGCGTAATCTCCGGGTGAACCAAACCCACCCAAACGGCGGTTGGCACCGCCACAGGAGATCACGCCATGACACAGAATACAGACACCAGCG
>Ga0163216_100336_pt1 | contig 89440 bp, 71 predicted proteins | sample SynspAceP_FD_167610 | JGI IMG/M metagenome (GOLD analysis project Ga0163216, IMG submission 167610) | Saline lake microbial communities from Ace Lake in Antarctica - Synechococcus sp. Ace-P (Illumina Assembly) | ecosystem: Environmental > Aquatic > Non-marine Saline and Alkaline > Saline ... | reverse complement strand
CCCCTTCGGATGCTGGAACAATTCTCGCTAGTGGCTTAGATGTTACAGAGAGAGTTTTAATTGAACATCAGAACAGCGTTAATATTAGGCAACTAGAGCAGGCCTGCACCATTGCCAAAATGGGATATTGGAGCATCGACCTCAAACATAAAACGCTCTATTGGTCTGATGAGGTTTTTTCTATTCATGGTGTGACTCCTGATCAATATACCCCAGAAATTGCAACTGCAATTGAGTTTTATCATCCCGAGGATATTGATGGCATTACCCAAGTAATTGATGAGGCAATAACACAGCAAAAAAGCTGGCAAGTGAGCCAGCGCATTGTTCGGGCCGACGGCGAAGTTCGACATGTTTTAAGCAAAGCAGAGGTTTCTGTGGATGCTGAGGGTGTGCCGAACTTAATTTTTGGCGTCTTTCAAGATATTACTGAACAGGTTCAATTGACTGAAAGAATTAAATTACTCTCAAAAGTAGCGGAGACCACTAGCACCGGTGTGGTTATTACTGACAGCTCTCGACGCCTGATTTGGGCAAACATTGCCTTTTCTAAGTTAACTGGGTATTCGTTTGATGAGTTACAAGGGCTTGATATTGGCAAAAAACTACAGGGTGAATTGACTTCGCAAGAAACCGTTAAGCAAATTCGTGAAGGTCTGAGTAAAGGTGAAAACATTGATGTCGACATTGTCAATTACGACAAAAATGGTGCTCAATATTGGATTAATTTACTTATTTCACCCATTTTCATTGAGAAAGAACTTAGTTACTTTATTGGATTTCAACAAGACATAAGCAAAAGAAAGGAACAAGAACTTGTTATTGCCAGTGCTCAGCGCCGAGATGCAGTTAACCACCTTGCGGCGGGTATTTGTCACGACTTCAATAACATACTGAGTATTATTGGAGGAAATATAGAATTAATTAAGCGCTCAAATACTGATGAGTCTTTAACTCCCTTTGTGGATAGGATTTTGACCTCAGCAGACAGAGGAGCTGCAATTACGCAGCGACTATTACAATTAACCAAACAGTCGGTTCAAATTCCAAATCAAAGGCTAAATATAGATACTGAAGTGCATGATGTTTGCTCGTTGATGAGTAAAACCATCCCAAGCAATATTACTATTAGCTTAAATTTAAACGCTAATACCGACATTATTGTCAATAAAGACGACCTTGCTGACTGTCTTATAAACTTAGTTATCAATGCAAGTAAATCCATTGAACATCATGGAGCCATAAGAGTATCGACCGACATAAGATCGACCTACAAACATAGTGGTGTGCATATAATTGCCACACCTAAAAATGCTGAGAGGTATATTTGTTTAAGCATTCATGACACCGGATGCGGTATCCCAATTACTGAGATTGCTAATATTTTCGAGCCTTTTTACTCTAAACGAGATGGAGATCAAGGTTCAGGACTAGGCTTAAGTCTTTTATATGACTTTGTGATCAAAGAAAAAATTGGATTAACCTTGAAGAGCCAATTGGGTATTGGTAGTAATTTTTGTCTCTGGTTTCCTATTGAAGCTGAAATTCAGGTTGTTAAATCTCAGATAAAAAAGAAGGAAACGATGAGTTTGCATGATAAGACTATCGTGCTAATTGATGATGAAAAAGAGTTGCTAGAATTAAACAGCATGTCGCTAAACAGCTATGGCGCGCGAACGCATGCTTTCTTTGAGCCTATGCAAGCCCTTAAATTTATACAGCAACACAGTAAAACTATCGATATTGTGATAAGTGATCAAAGCATGCCAGGAGAGCTCCAAGGCTCTGATATTACTGCTATTATCAATGACATTTATCAACACATCCCTTGCATAATTTTGTCAGGTAATCTTTCTGATAAAAACTTAGAAAACGTTAACACTAAAATGCTTAGCAAACCGATCAAACACGAAGCTTTGGTGGAGGAAATTTTAAAATCATTAAAGTAATTCCCTTGATTGGGACTAAGTAATGAATTTTGCTGCCAAGGCTAATGGAACACCAACAAGCATAACTTCGTTCTGAGGTTCATTTATTTGAATATCACGATATGATCTTCAAACAAATCTGGAGACACTTTTTACTTAGAAGCCAAAGTAAGGTCAAAGGTGTTATGCATAAAAAATATCTTAATAGATTTAAACGTATCTCATCCTATTACTGAATCACCCACATCAGCCTTGTTGGCGTTGTTGAAAATACTCAAATGCCGCTCTGTCCTTGAGCTTTTGTGCAAAGCCAAGACCTAATTGGATTAACTGCGGATCATTACTATATTGCCCTAATGCGCTTTTGAGTTCGCGCACCGCTCGCATGGTTTCACTATTACCATCTAAGGCTAAAAAGTAAATATAAGCATATTGCACATTTTGTGGTGCTAGTTTCACCGCCTGACTAAATTCGCTCACTGCCTTGGCTTTTTGTTGTTTACGGATCAACCACATACCATAACTGTAATGAAACAAAGCAGAGTTGGGCAAAGTATGTAAAGCTTGTTTAAGGGTAGCTAGCTCTAAATCTGGCTGAGCTGCAACACGGTAGATATCCGCTAAATTGATATAGTTAGGTTCAAAATAGGGGTCGACTTTGATACCGTGTTTTAAAACGTCTATGGCGCGATCATTTTGCTGTAACTGCATATAAACTAAGCTTTGGTTTAAGTTGCCCTCCCCGCGCCATTGATTCACTTCGTTGCTGATCAATAATTCCTTAAACGCTTGTTCAAAGACAAGATTGTTGTGCAAACCAGCCATAAGTAGTTGGTTTGCGGCGGCAACTCTAATGGCTTTGTACTTGTCACCGAGTAACTGTTTATAGCTCAGCAGACGCTCGGCGGCGGGCAATAAATAGCCGATTTCTGCTATTGCTAAACGGATTAGCTCATGGTCAGAGTTAACCCACTGATGAATCTGTTTGTCGCTCAACTGATTAATTGAATTACCTAACAATTTTAATGCACTGGCGCGCTTAATAACGCTAAGTGTTTCATCATTAACCAAGGCAATATGTTGTTTCTGTGGTAAATAAATATGCTGCATTAAATCCCGAAACCCCTGCTCGGCAAGACTTAAGGCAGCAGGTTTGCCATACCAATGGGCGCTGGCTTTTGCGGCCCATTGAGTAGATTGGTCCTGATGACATTGATTGCAGGCATTTGGCGTAGCATATTGACTTGATAAATCGGGACGCGGAATACTAAAACTATGGTCCCGTCTATCGTCTACTCCCATATAAGTGGTTTTCGGCATGTGACAGTTTATACATTGTCCGCCTCCTGAGTCTGCTTCGTGACGAAGATGTTTAGGCTGCTGATAAAATTCTGCGTTGTGACATTGCAAACACAAAGCATTCGTTTGGGTCTGCACTTTCATGGTGTGTGCGTCATGACAATCCAAACAATTAACCCCAGCGGAAAACATTTTACTCTGTAAAAAAGAGCCATAAACATAGACTTCTTGTTTAATTTGACCATCAGCATGATAAAGCGGCGCGGCTATTAAGCTTGGGGTAAATTGATCTAAAAAAGCGCTATTAGTCACAATGCCATCGCTTAATGGTGAGCGCAATGCATGGCAAGCAAAACAGGTATCCATAAAGCTATTATCGCGAGTCTCGCCTTGCCAATGGGCAATTTTTTCATTCGGCCCGAGCAACCATTGACCAAGAGTTTGCTTGTCATTATGCGATAAGGTAATACGATGAGAGTCTGTTTTATCCAAGCCCTTGATACTTGCAAGCCTGTTTTTAACTTTAGTATGGTCTGCTGCTTCACTATGGCATGACTGACAGCCCACGTTAATATTATCCCAATGTGTAGCAAAACTATCGGAGTTCAAATTGTAGTTGCGTTTTAAACCATCAGAATGACAATCGGCACACATGCCATTCCAATTTTGTAGGGGCTGTTGCCAGTGTAAGCGATCGGCAGCTTGAATATCTTCTTCTGCATAATTGGCATACCAACGTTGCCCCCCTTTGACCAAAGGGCGCGCATCCCAGGCAAAGGGAAACACATGCAATCGCCCGTTGTTTTTCTCAATCAAGTATTGCTGCAGTGGATAATGACCAAAGGTATATTTCACTTGGTAAGTCCTTGTTTCCCCACCTTCAGTCAACTCAGTAAAATAGATGTGATCTTTAACAAAAAAGGTAGCTCGTTGTGAATAATGTTCAATCTCAACGCCAGAAAAATCGCCCAATACCGAGTCTTCATCAGCGATGTTCATGGCTTTGGCATGATCGGATTGTTGCCAATCCATATACACTTTTTGATGACAAGCGCTGCAGTCAGCCTCAGGTTCAATCGCTAAAGCTCCTAAACAAAAAAGCGTTATCAGCCACAAGAAAATTATCCCGGGTAAACATCTCATCTTATTCAGCAACTTAAACTTGTCATTTTTGCTGTAGCTATTTCTAATTTCAGCAAAGCTCTACAAAATATACCAAGCAAAATGCCTGTTTGTGTTTTCATGCCACGCCTATCTATGTTTAATTAATCAGATTTTCTGTCCATCACCCAGTAGCACCGAGTGGAATTTGAATTACTTATGTAGCCTGCTCAGTTAAAAATACAACTGACAACACTCGGGTTCTGATAGTCAAAAAACCGCTGCCCTACACTTAATCAAAGCTTGAATCCACCAAAAACCTTGGTAAATCGGCCACGTTTTCACAGCCAAGCTGATTCATGATTTGGTTTAGTTGCTGAGTGAGCAAATTGATCATATGGATCCCTCCATTATTACCCAAGGCCCCAACACTGTAGACAAAAGGTCGACCTAGCAAGACAAAATCAGCACCACAGGCTAATGCAGCGGCAATATTAGAGCCACTGCGTAAACCACTGTCCATTAAAAACTTGATTTTGCCTGCATACTTTTTACTCACCCGTTGCAGAGGTTTAACTGGCGATTCACCTATATCTAACTGACGAGCCCCGTGATTAGACATTACTACCCCATCAGCCCCTAACTTAATGGCGGCGGCTACATCGTTTTCGCTGATCAAACCTTTAATAATTAGGGGGCCTTTCCATTGATCACGAATGGGTCTTAGACCTTCAATATCCACCCGCCCCATAACGGTTTTATTCATAAACGCCGCAAGTTGATCGCTTGGCATCCCTTTGGGCATATAAGGCTTGAGTGTCTCCATTTGCGGTATACCTGCCTTGGCAGTGGCGAGCAACCAAGGGGGGCGGCTCAGCATTTGCAGTATATTAGTCAGGTTCATTTTTGGGGGCATGGCAAGACCGTTTCTAATATCTCTTGGGCGGTAGCCGAAAGTGGGCACATCAACTGTAACAACCAATACGCGATACTGCGCAGCAACGATACGTTTGAGTAAATCCCGTCTAATGACCTCATCACTCGGATTGTATAGTTGAAACCATGCATTACCTTGTGAGACTTCGGCGATATGCTCCAAACTACTGGATGACACTGTACTTAAGATGTAAGGGATATTCATTTTTGCCGCTGCTTTGGCCAGGATTTCAGGGCTTTTGGGCCACATCAAACCTTGTAAACCGATAGGCGCAATACCAAAGGGAGCGTTGTAGCTATGGCCGAATAAATTAACTTTTAGCTCACTGCCTGCAAATGGGCTGAGTAATTCACTTCTCAGTTGCACTGCTTCAATATCAGTACGATTGCGTCTCAGACCCAGCTCATCGATACAGCCACCTTCCAGATAATCAAAAGCGAATTTAGGGATACGTTTTTTGGCCTTAGCTTTTAAGTCAGCAACCGTTGGATATTTAGCATTAAAGTAACTTGTCATGGTCGACGTTCCTTACTCGGAGGATAGGTATATTGCTCGATGAGTGATGCTAATATTTTGATAATGCTGCCACCTTTTGCAGCGCTAAAATAAGCAACGTTTAGACGATTTGTCATTCAAACACTTATTTGACCGCTTAGCGACCAATTATAAAACTAAAGAGCTGATAGTAAATAATAAGCCTAGTTTTTATTGGGCGAATGCTTTTGTAACTTACGCTGTAAACTGCGTCGATGCATGCCTAAGGCTTCAGCTGTTGCAGAAATATTACCTTGATGGGCCAATAATACCCGTTGAATATGCTCCCATTCAGCTTGGGCTTTAGTCATGGGTTTAGCTTGGGTGATGTCATTGTCGCTAGGGCTATTTTGCAGGCGTTGAAGCAACTCTTGTAAACCCACTGGCTTGGCAATAAAGTCGGTGGCCCCTCTACGCATCGCTTCTACGGTGGTCGCAATGCTGGCATATCCACTTAACATAATAAGGTGTTTAGGGCTAAATTTTGCCTTTAAAGGTTCGATGCCATCGAGTCCTGAGCCCTCTGTTAACATCATATCCAATAATATGCCATGTACAGCGGATGTTGGACGCATCAGGGCTTGAGCAATAGAAGTATAGGCATCAACGTTGAATTGTCCGCTTTGTTGCAAACGTCGTTGCAAGACCCCAATAAAAACCTCGTCATCGTCAATGACCACTACATTAAGCATGATGTTGCTGTGTCGTCAGGGGCAGAGTCACAGAGGTGACTATCACCTGTTCTTGTTGCTGCCAATTAACTTCACCACCAAATTTTTCAATGGTGGCATTACTTATAACCGCTCCGATACCGTGACCATGTTGACTGGGTAACAAGCGGTTACCTAATATGGCTATTTGTTCTTTATTGAGGGCGGTACCTTCATTAGTGATGTGCAAACACCAAGACTGCCCTTGCACAAAAACCTTAATATCCACTTGTTTATTGTCGCTGATAAACGCCGCTTCACAGGCATTAATAATGACACTCGTCAACGCCGGCAATAAGGTTCTATCGGCTAGTATAATCGCCCTATTTTGCTGGGTATCTGATTGCCAATTAATATGTGACTCAGGCCGAGCCACTGCCATAAGATGCTGTAAAGACAACCACAGTTCAGTTACGTGATAAGCATGTAACCTTTTTTCGCGCACATCATCAGCCACTTCTCGCCAGTTTGTCAGATGTTGTTCAATGCGTTGAAATTGGTTTTCTAAGCTTTGCAGCAATTGGGCTTGAGGTTGTTGTTCAAGCATTTCTTCTAAAATAAGTCGGATCGACTGCACCGGTGTAGCAACATCGTGGCTCAATTGCGCCGCTGCAGTGCCGATGGCTAACAGTTGTTCATCACGCAATTGTTTTTCACGTAGGGCATGTATGGACAGTTCTTGGCGCGCTAATAATAGGCGAAAATACATTACAACCGCAGCCATCAACAAGGAGGTTAAAATAAAGCTGCCCACCATGGCATAAAAATGACCGAGCATTTGACCGTCATGATGGCTGTGTTCGGGCAACATCCACAACTGCGACAGTTGGGCCGCAATACTGATGAATAATACAAGGGCCCCATAGGTATATGGTAAAAGCATAAAGCCCAGTACCAGAGGTACCAGCAATATGGCATTAAAAGGATTGCTGGCTGCACCATTCAGTGCAATTAGTGTATTAATTACCCCTACTTCAATCACGATTAATGTCAACATAAGCCAAGGTGCCGGGCGAATTTGCCTGCGCAGTGCCAATACAACTAATAGCAACATTTACGTCGTTCCAAAACTAAGCCGGCCTGCAGAATACTTAAAATTGATAGCTTAAGCCAAAGTTAAATGAACGACCTTCACCAGCCAACTGCTGAAACCCTTGTGAGGTATCTTGTTTGTACTGCGCAATAGATATGCCGCCCAGTGGCATTTGATAATATTCATCCAACAAATTACTCACTGACAAACTTAGTTTCCAACTCTCTAAGCTCAATTCACTATTAAAATTTAGTAAGTGATAGCTGTCAGTCATATTTTCGAGACGTTGCTTATCGACTCGATCTTTTTCTGCTACCCATTGCCACACCAAGGAATTTTGCCAATTACCTAAGCGTTGTTGTAAGGCTAATTCCGTTTGCAAAGGTTTGATTTGATACAAGGGCTGATCGTTATCATCACGCTCACCATGGGTGGTATTGAGCTGAGCTTTAATGCGTATTTGCCCCAGTGAGTCTGAATCCCTGAGGCCCATTGAAGCTTCAAGTCGACTACCATACAAGCTGGCGTCAACATTACTAAACTGCAAAATATTGCGGCTGCCAGCCTCGGTGGTGGTCCTATTAAACGTGCTCATCACGTCAGCGTCGATATAGTCACTCACTTTGCTATACCAAAGATTTAGCTTAAATTGCCAGCCCTCATCTTGAGCCGATTTAATATAAGAGCCGCTAAGGGTATAAGCCGTTTCTGCTTCAAGTTGCGAATTGCCCACATAACCGTTGCCATCACCATACCAACCAATCATAGTGGTGGCCATGGTACTGCGTCCCCAGCTATAGCGTTCGTATAAATTGGGTGCACGATTTTTACGGGCAAGACCCAACTCAAATTGTTCATCAGGATTCATTTGGTATCGGGCCAATACACTGGCATCCACTAAAGTATCGGACTTTTTACGATCAAGGTCGTTAAAGACTCGTGCAGCAGCAGCGTTAACATCCATCATGCCACCCATAGACATGCCATCAGTGTAGCCCTGCACTTCACCGGTATTGGTGGTGACATACTCAACACGCACCCCAGAAGACACTTGCCAATGTGAATTAATTTGTTGTTCTAACTCAGCAAAGACGGCTAGGCGCTGACGGGTTCCATCGTTAATATTAACAAACGCATTGGGGCCCATCATCATCGAGCCTGCCACAGCAGGCCAATAATCGTCCAGCTGGTAATGATAATATTCTTGGCCTAAACGAAGTAGCTGTTGCGATGCCAAGGGTAAGCGCCATTCTAATTGATAGCTGATATCTTTCCCGTCGGTATTCATCGGCATCATACCGATTTTCTCGTCGCTGAAAAAACCCATTTCATGTTTAACATGATGCCAATTCGCCTGCCCCTCAAACTCTCCATCATCAAGTTGACGCACATACTGCGCAGTCAGGCCCAGACTGTTGTTATCAGTCATATCCATGTATTGATTCGGGAAACCTTGAAAGGGTATGGTTTGATGACTTAATTTTAGCGCTAGCTGTTGTTTGTCATCACGAAAGGCGGCGCTAAGGGTGTGATTTTGTGCGCGGTACAAGGTATCGAGGACTTTGTCACTATTACCATCTTGGTAACTGTTGGCATCATCATAGGAGCCTTGGTAACTAATACTGATATTTTCACTGGCAACACTCGCCCCTAAACCAAGAGACTTACCTTGATTAATACTGCGATATTGGCCCGACAAATAGCCTGATTGCCATTGCAAAGAAGGCGCTGAGTTAAACTGGGCAGCAATTGAGTTAACAGTAATAACGCCGGCAATATTGTCACCTGCGGCGCTGACCGGAGAAATCCCAGCTACCACGTTTAGACTGTGAATTTGATTAGCTGAAATATAAGACAAGGGTGGATTCATATGATTAGCACAAGCGGCAGTAATATCTGCACCATCGACCAATACCTTGACTCTATCACCCATTAAACCATTCAGAATAGGTAGGCTCGACATGCCACCAGCAGCAGAAAAGTCGACGCCCTGCTCTTTTAACAATTGTTCGGCACTGCCCAGATAAGCACTTTTATTAAGTTGTTCACCATGCACTTCGATTACGTCCATATCTTCTGTGGCGAACAATAGAGGGGAATAGAGTGCTGATATGGCGATAGTGATGGGTGAAAGAGCGGATAAACGAACTGACTTAAATAAGGATAACTGCATGAATTTCATTAAAAACCTTGTTAACTACAATGCTAGTGATTGCAGTATACAAAGGCTAATCCAGAGTGAGAATGCGGCAAATTGTCGCACCCTCTTAAGCACACGCTTAAATGCGCTTATAAACTCATAAACACCGTTTCAATTAGAGTGATGGCCGCCTCACTATTGTTGGTTTTACAGACTATTAATTTTATTACAGCTGGGCAATGGAGTCGTCAAAGCGTTGATAATAGCTATCTATAACCGCGCTACAAAGTTCAAAATACTCACTACTTGCGAGGCTCATTGATTGGGTTTGAGAAGCATTAATAATTTCAATTTTAATACAGGCTATCAGTCGATTAACTTGACGTTTTTGCTCGTCGGTCACCGCGATACCGCGCCACGCAATGTTGGTTGTTTCTATGATTTTTTCATGTAAATACATCATGCGATTGCGAGACATAATGCTGCAGGTGCCTTCAGCCAAAATAACGGCTCCCATAGCCCTTGCTTGCCCCATACTTTCTATGGCACTTAACCACTCTCGCCACAGCAAACGAATATTGTCGATATTAGACAGCTTTAAACGCGCCAAACCATGACTAATGGCTACGTCATCTATCAAATACAGAAGATTTTGGATCATCGTGTTGTGCTGCAACACATTATTTTCAACTGAATGATGTTTATAGTTGTGACTCAAACGCTGCCAATGCTCATTAACACTGACCCACAGTGAATTGCTCATTATGCTGCTATTAGTGCGCAATACATCTGCCATGAGCCTATTGAGTTCTGTTTGAATACCGTCGATTTGAGTCACTACATCAGGCTGGCCTTTAATGTACGTTGAGCTTAAACCGCGATGTTTTTGCAGCAAACACAGCATCGACCGTAAATTTTTAACATGACTGATACCCTCCGATTGCAGCACTTTGACGTCTTTAATTTTATGGTAACGGTAATATATTGCTAAAAGCAGGAACAATAACAGACCACTTAAGATCATCCAAAGATGAAACATTATTCTAAATTCTCCTTTTAATAAATCTATTAATGCATAGTGAATACGTCAAAATTAGTTTGATAGACTAAACAAATCTATTATCTTATTTGCTGCTTAATATTGAGTATTTAATCCAACAGGGCTAACTCTTGTCTTACTCTGCGCTTTTCAGTCGTCTTCGTTTTTCTTGTTTCTTATTCGTTTTTGCAGTAATTATGCCAAGCCTTACAATTCGCTAGTTTTCGACTTTAAGGGCGCTAATGGCACTATTGGGACTAAAACGACGCGCCATCAATGCGCAATAACTTCAGGCTACCGGTTTAGCGCACCACTGCGGTGCGCTAAACACGGGGATAGGATGGGTGTAAGCAAGTTAATTACTGTAAAATTTTATCTGCTGAAACCTTAGTAGTAAAAATTAAGGCTTTAATTTTTCTAAAAGGGGTTAACACGATTATGTTACCAGTAAGTACTAAAATAAAACCCAATAGTGAACTGGCTTGTAATTCAAAGCCTTCAAACAAGATACTCAAAATCACTGCAACCACTGGGAATAACACTACCGTATAGCTGGCTTTTTCTGGGCCAATGTCTTTGATCAAAATAAAGTAAAAAGCAAAAGCCAATACGGTACCGAACACACTTAAATAGAGCAAAGAAACAATGTAAGGCGCACTAGGGTCAAAGGTAAATTTTCCACCACTGAGCAATACAAAGGCACTGAGAAATATGGCGGCATACAACATGCCCCAAGCATTGCCCTGCAGTACCCCGATATTATGTTTTGAATTACGCACGCTGGTCATATTGCCCAAAGACGCTACCCCGGTGCCACCTATAGACAAACCTAAACCAATCATGGCCTCACTCGACAAATCAAAGGTTTGAATATCCTGCCAAAATAGCGCCACAATGCCAGCTAAACCAAGACTGGCTCCGACAAACATACGTGGCGCAATAGCCTTACCAAAAAACAAACGAGTATTAATAATATTCATGATCAACAAAGTTGAAAACGCTATAGATGACATGGCAGAGGTTAAATGAGCTTGTGCCCAATACAACATCAAATAATTGCCACCAAAATTACACAGAGCTAAGATCATAAAAAACATATGATCCTGACGACTGAAAGCCAGAGGTAATTTTTTAAGCAGACAATAGGCCCACATTAATATGGCAGCTATGGCAAAGCGATAAAATAATGAAACCTCTGGTGCAACTACCCCCAACTGATACTCAATCGCCAACCACGTTGAACCCCAGATTAAGACTGTCATGACATATAATAACGCACTGCGCATTTTGGCTCTTACTAACAAAAATAAAGAGAGCAATTGTACTATAAGATTTAAGTTATTTACCTAATTGCATGAGTAAACACTAAAAACAATTCCACCAGGAGCTATCAACTCTATAGCAGTTAAGTGTGAACACGTTTAGCGCTTAAACTTGGTTTCAAGGATAACCGAGGAGTTAGTGCGCTCAACCCCTTCTAGGTTGCCTATGTCATCTAATAATTTACTCAATTGTTCTAAGGATTGGGCCTCTACTACCGCAATTAAATCGAACTCACCACTAATTGCATAAAGTTCGGCAATTTGGCTAATTAAACGTAATTGCTTATTGGTTTTAGCGGTTAACTTTTGGCGCACTTTAATCGCGACATGTGAACACACTCGTTCACTTAAATACTGACTGCCAAATTCGAGCGAATAGCCTTTAATAACACCTGACTGCTCCAGCTTAGTCAGGCGATTTTGCACAGTCGAACGCGATAGATTAAGTACGCGGGCCAAGTCGGAAATACTTGCGCGAGCATTGGTGCGTAAGATAGATAGTAGCTGTTCATCTTTCTCATTTATCATAATGACTATAAAGTTGGTTAATTTGCTCTATTTTAACGTCAATTTAATCAGGTTAACACTGCAAATTTACGCATAATTTCTGAATAATAAGCCACTGTTTTGAAGCCAAAGAAAATAACTAGGTAGCCCCTTTTCCCCATGCAAATAATTAGACCCATTCGTTTTGATGACTTTAGCGCCTTACAACAAATTTCTATTGAATCAGGACATGGTTTTACCTCTTTACCCCAGTGTGATGATCAGCTCAGCGCCAAAATAAAGTCTGTTGAAGATACAGTGAATAACGCTCAGCCGCTGAATCACAATGGTAGCTACTTATTTGTACTAGAAGACACTGATAGTAAAGAAATATTGGGAACCACTGGCATAGAAGCAGCGGTAGGCATTACCTCGCCGCTATATCACTATCGTTTAAGTAAAATTAAACAACGCTCAAAAAGTCTTGGGGTTAATCGCACGATCAGTACTCTGAATTTGTGTAACGACTATCATGGTACGACCGAAATCTGTACCTTGTTTTTACGGGAAGCCTATCGTAAAGGTACTGCAGGTCGGCTGTTGTCGAAGATCCGCTTTTTATTTATGGCCCAACACCCTCAACGCTTTTCGCCTAAGATCATTGCTGAAATGCGCGGGGTCAGTGATGAACAGGGTAACTCCCCCTTTTGGCATTGGCTCCAAGAGCACTTTTTTGATATTGAATTTAGCGAAGCAGTCCACTTAGTCGGAATTGGTGACAAACAATTTATTGCAGAGCTGATGCCCAAATATCCAATTTATGTGAGTCTGTTAAGCCAAGCGGCTCAATCGGTTATCGGCACGGCGCACAACAATACGGTACCAGCACTGCGTTTATTGCAACAAGAAGGTTTTACCCATAAAGGCTATGTTGATTTGTTTGATGCAGGACCTACCGTTGAAGCTCAACTCAGTGAAATAAGCAGCGTTAATAATAGTGTATTGGCTAAGGTCAATATCGCTCAGATAAGCGACAGCGCCGATAACATTATGTTGTGTAATACAAAAATAAGCGATTTTCGAGCGACCTTATCTAAGCAAGTCAGTTTTGATCATGCCAAAAACATCTTAAATATCAGCCCTGAAATTGCGGAACATTTATTACTGCAAAACCAAGATGAGGTCAGATTTTTAGTGTTATAAGTTTATGAGACCCTGCGTCACTAACCATAAACTTGCCTCTAAACATCCTTAAGCGTTTGAGCAACAGCGACGCTTAATTTGCTGGTCTCGTCTTTTGACAAAGCGGCTTATCAGCCGAGTCACTCAGGACCTGTAATTGCTGTTGGGTGTCTATCACATTTTTTTCATTAGGAGCCAGCACCAAGGCCTGCTCTATAATAGCCGTCGCTTCAGCATAACATTGTATTTTACCCAGAGCGTAAGCATAGTTATTTAAGTAAGAGGCTTGGTTTTTGCCAAAGGCATAACCCTGTTCAAACCACCTTACCGCAAGGCTGGGGCTTTGCTCTAAAAAATGATTAGCCAATAAAAAGTAGGGCAACCAGTAGTCTGGCCACTGCTCAATGGCATTTTGTAGTGCTGTAATAGCAATCTCGTCCTGACCGGTATCAAGCAAATCCTGACAGGCTTTGGTGTAAACAAAAGGCTCGAGCAGTGGATTGCTTATCGTCGCTGGCAACATAGCTAACATCCAATACTGACCGCGCTGCCATGTGCGCTCAAAAGTAGCAAAATTTACCGTGTGATTAGGTGTGACACCACTATGTAAAGTCACTTGCTGGGCATTCAAATCATAACCAATAACGACGGCGTAGTGCCACTGAGGAAACCAACTAATACTATTATTTTGCAAGACAATAATCGGAATATCCTTAGCCACTAAACTCAGTAGCAATTCCAAATTACCTTGTTGCGCATAAGCTAGCATACCCAGTTGCCGACTAGCAGACACCAACTCAAGTTGCAAGCTACCTTCTAATCCAGGCACAAAGGTTAAGGGTGCGATATCATCTGGACTGAATGGCAGACCGTAATAATTAGCCACTTCAGATAAGGTAGTAGGCCCACAAAAATATTGTTGCTGTGGGTAAAAGGGCACGCCCTTAATGAGATGTCGTTGATTAATTGCTGGTGGTTTAAGCAGTAACGCGCTGGTTTGTGGCGGCGTTTGACAGCCCGCCAATAAAATCAAGCTGACCATCAGGCCAGCTAATTGTTTATAGGCGCTAATCACCCAGGATTAAATGGGACGGATAAAGGGATAAACATCAGTGATACCCATCAAATCCAGCACCGCTACCACCACTAATACCGTGACAATAGTGCCAACAATACCACCAGCGGGCATGTCATTCATTTGCTGATTAAAGGTGATAAGTTCGTCGTTAGTCATGCTATCTACGCGTATTTGAGCTTCTGCTGGACTAACGCCAAGAGTCATCAATTTTTGTTGCACTTCAGCACTATTTACTAGTGTGAGCACTTGTTGTTTGTTGTATTGATATTGTTGACTCGATATGGCTTGCTCAGAGGTATAAACCCCCGCAGTCGCGTGACCTAAGCTAAACAGCAGAACCGACGCGGCTATAGTAGATTTTAAAAATGAATTCATCATTATTTATTCCTTGTTGTCATCGTTATAAGACCACACATAAAAGTCTCACTCTGCTGAATAATTCAAATGCAGATAATGAGTGTTTGCAATTAACAGCCCAATATCGCACAACCCTGCGCAAAGTACAGAAGATAAGACAAGATGATTCAAATAGCTGACTTAATAAAAAATTAGCCTCATATAAAATGCAATATTTGCTGCTTTGAATGTAAGGTTTACCCATTCTAGGGACAGGGCCATTGGGCCATCTAGTCTATATATCTATCTCGCCTCCAAGGCCTGAACATTGAAAATCGCAGTTCCATGACTCACTAATGGCAAATACAGATAAAATTGTGACTTATACCAATCTCATTAAATAACTACTCACTCAGAATGCGTCCAGCGGTTTTAGGGCAAGGCGTCGCTAAGAAGGAATGATAATTCCCTTTCAAATAGCGACAACAGAGCTTTGAAGCTGCTGGGGCATTCCCTTCGGGCGAGTTTTAAACGAACATACTCTGCGTTGCTCGAATTCGAAATAGCCAGCTATTACTTCATTCAAGCGCCTTGATTATGTCCGTTTAAATTCTCGCTGACTATGCATTTACTTAATGGGATTGGTATTATTTCTAGTATTTTCCCCTTTACCATTTGCTTTGGGCCATTGTTATAATAACTTTTATCTGTAAAATTTTGGTGGGACTTAACGTTAATAGTTATACTCAACAAGCCTAGGTATTCACTTTCATGTTTAAACCTTTTTTCACAAGCATGCCAATAAAGACACGTTATATTATAGCGCTGTGTCTTATTGCTTTAACCGTATCTTCCTCGGCTTTGATACTTAATTACATTTTCAAAACTCAAGAGAATGACGCGTATATAGTTAATATTGCTGGTCAGCAGCGTATGTTGTCGCAGCGCATTGCATTATTTATTACCCGTTTGTCGTATTGTCCAGCCGATAGCCTTAGCTTGCAGGATTCATTAATCACAAGCATTGAGCAATTTCAGAATAATCAGCTCTACCTCAGTGCGTTAGACTCACTTCCCCTAGAAGTTAAAGCACTTTACTTTGGCCCAGCCAATTTGGTTAAGGATAGCGACACTTACGTGCAGCAAGCAAAGGAGTTTCTTGAGTCTGAGCAATCCTGTGGACAATTACCCCTTCATTTTACAACTACACAAAGCGATAGCTTGCTATTTAGACTCAATCAGGCGGTGGAAGCCTTCGAGGCGGCTGCGAGTCAAAGAGTATTGCACGTTAAACAAATAGAAATGTTCTTATGGATTTTTACCTTGCTACTACTTTTACTAGAAGGTTTATTTATTTTCAGACCGATGGAAATAAAAATCAAACGCAACCTCGCATCATTAAATACGGCTCTGCACAAAGCAGAAGAAGCCGAGCAACAAGCGCTAAAGGCAAGCAAAGCCAAATCTGAGTTTCTCGCGAGTATGAGTCACGAACTAAGGACTCCAATGAACGGTTTGTTCGGTATGATCGAATTGGCTATCGACAATCCAATTAAAAGCAATGACTACCTTAAGAAAGCAAAAAGCGCGGGCAATCAATTATTAGTGCTGATCAATGATTTACTCGATCTTTCAAAAATTGAAGCAGGCAAGTTGCGCATTGAACGTGCTCCTTTCGACCTATTGCAATTGATTGATGATGTAAGCTCCATACAATCAGCTACGTGTCGACTAAAAAATTTAGACTTCATTTATAACAAACAAACCGACTTGCCCCTGCATATCATTGGCGACCCAACTCGGATCGCCCAAGTCATGCATAATTTACTAAGTAACGCCGCTAAGTTTACTGACAAGGGATGTGTTGAGCTACGCATTGGTGTCTATATTAAAGACAAAAAATTGTGGCTTACAATAGTCGTGCAAGACTCTGGTATCGGTATATCTGCAGATAAAATTCAGCACATTTTTAATAAATTTGAACAGGCTGATCAAAGTACAACACGACTCTATGGTGGTACAGGTCTTGGCCTTTCAATAGCCAATGAATTAACTCACCTAATGCAGGGCTCTTTGACAGTCGAGAGTACAGAAGGAGAAGGGAGTTGTTTTACCTTTGCTCTGCCTATTGAGATAGACCATACAAATAGCGAGAACTTTGCACCTAAAGTGAAACTGCATTGTGCCATAGTTGATGACTTGCAAACCAGTAGAGATTATTTGTCCCACTTAACGACCTCAAAAGGTTTTTATACCGAGACCTTCAGCGATGCTAAGTCGTTTTTAAACAGTAATATCAAACAATTCGAGGTGCTTATTCTCGATCTCTCTATGCCAAATATTGATGGCGTGGAGCTGATAGAAAAATTGATAGAGCGCGACATTAATCCCTTGCCCTATATTATTTTAATTTCGGCGGTGATTGAGCATTTAGATTGTAGTAATAAAATCCGCAGCCTGATTTGGCGCACTCACGCCAAACCAATCCACCGACAAGAACTTGAAAGTGACCTGCGAGAATTACAAAATCTGCACCATCGCCTTGATAATAAAAACACCGCATTAAGCAGTCATCACCATATATTGGTTGTTGAAGACAATGAGATCAATGCAGAAGTCGTGAAAACCATTCTACAGAGCAGTGGCTACCAAGTCTCTGTTGCTAGTGATGGTCAAAAAGCGCTCAATGCCTGTATTTTTGAAAAATTCGATTTAATATTAATGGACATGCAGATGCCTGTTATGGATGGCATAAGCGCCACCATTAAACTGCGAACCGAGTTAAACTTTACTCAGCCTATCGTAGCGTTAACTGCCAACGCATTTGCCGAAGACAGGGAACGTTGCATGCAAGCAGGTATGGTAGACCTTATCGCCAAGCCGATTGATAAGGTCGCCTTACTCAGCTGTATTCGAAAGCAACTCAAGATAAACAATTAACTTAGCTTGAGATAGATAAAAATTAGCAATACGTGCCTGGGGCTAGTTTGACGTGTTACCTACCATATTGGCGGGAACCACCCAACGATCGAAGTCTTCAGCACTGACATAACCTAAGCTCATAGCGGCAGTTTTTAGCGTCACACCTTTTTTATAGGCCTCTTTGGCGATTTCAGCGGCCTTGGCATAACCAATATGCGGGTTAAGACTGGTGACCAACATCAACGAATTGTCTAGATGAGTTTGTATCACCGGTAAGTTAGGTTCAATACCTTGCACACAATGCTGATTAAAACTCTGACAAGCATCACCTATCAAACGCGCACTTTGCAGCACACTGGCGGCAATCACTGGCTTAAAAACGTTGAGTTCAAACTGACCCGAACTGCCCCCAATACCCACGGTCACATCATTACCCATCACTTGCGCTGCCACCATAGTCAAAGCCTCAACTTGAGTGGGATTGACTTTACCAGGCATTATACTTGAACCCGGTTCGTTTTCAGGCAGCAGTAGCTCACCTATCCCGCAGCGTGGGCCGCTACCGAGCATGCGAATATCATTAGCGATTTTCATTAAACTGACCGCTAAACGACGAAAGGAGCCGCTTAGCTCAACCAATGCATCATGAGATGCGATAGCCTCAAACTTATTAACAGCAGTAACAAAAGGTAAGCCAGTCAAATTCGCTATTTTAGCCGCCACCGCTGGCGCATAGCCCTCTGGCGTATTTAAGCCCGTGCCCACAGCTGTGCCTCCCAAGGCCAGTTCAGCCACCATCTCTAAAGCATGATTAACAGCGCGCATTCCGTTATCCAATTGCCGCACATAGCCACTAAATTCTTGTCCCAAGGTTAAAGGTGTGGCATCCATAAAATGCGTTCTACCGGTTTTAACAATGTCATTGAAGGCCAGTGATTTTTTTGCCAAAGTATCACGCAGTGCCGCCACCCCAGGCAGAGTCACCTTAGCAGTAAGATGGTAAGCAGCTATATGCATGGCAGTCGGAAAGGTATCGTTACTACTCTGACTTTTATTGACGTCATCGTTAGGATTAAGCAACTTGTCGGCATCGCTCAGACTCCCACCGTCAAGCACATGTGCCCGATTAGCAATAACTTCATTAATATTCATATTGGTTTGGGTACCACTACCGGTTTGCCAAATCACCAAAGGAAACTGATCGTCATGTTTACCCTCTAGGATTTCGTCACACACACGGGTAATCCAGTGGGCTTTTTGTGCAGATAACACCCCCAAATTTGCATTCGTTTGGGCTGCGGCCTTTTTCAACTGAGCGAAAGCATAAATAAGCTCAATAGGCATACTGGCTGAGGGGCCAATTCGAAAATTATTACGACTGCGCTCAGTTTGGGCTCCCCAATAAACCTGAGCAGGAACGCGCACTTCACCTAAGGTATCGAACTCGAGCCTATATTCCATAACATCATCCTCTTTTGCTTTACTAAGTACACCAGGCAACACTAGCACATTTGTTAAATGAAGCACTTGACGATTAGTTACGATTGTCCAAACACTCCCTCAGTCTAATGCGACTGGGTGAAAAAATGCTTCTAATATGGGCACAGTAGGCACACAAATAACAGGATTAAAGGTTTACTGTCAAAGGATAACAAGCACCTTATTGGTTGATTAACCAAGCGGAAGTTATAAAACACACTAAAGACATGAGGATCCCAAACAGCGGTATTTTAAACCAATATTTTTTAGCTAAAATTAAGTATAAAATAGCAAGAATAACGGGGAGAACAGAAAACCATAAAGAGTCCCTGATCACTGCGAAATGGAAAATAATAAGAGGAAGGTAAATAGCCGCAAAGAGCATTACACCCAAACTATGACTCCCATTAAACCCGAGCCAAGCTCGCCAGATGGTTGTTTCTTGGGTGAGCCTCAGTGAAGTGCTTTTCATGACTTCAATTACATTTGGATCATAGGGATGTAACTTGGTAGTAAAAACGTGTAGAGCAAATGTATCGCGCCAAGTAAGCCAAAAATCGAGACGCCAACTATCAATAATATTTTATCTATTGAATTCACTTTTTTCATACCTGCCACAATAACAGCCGCCATAAGGGCGGCGATGTCAATTGTCGATAGTGGCAAAATAGAACCCTTGCAATGTTAGCCTGAAACCTTGTCTAGCATATGCGCGATTACATGACTGTGCTGCTGTTGGGGGCTAAACATCACAAGTTCTGCATCTGCTGTGACCCTAACATTGTGCCCGGGGGGCCAATAAAAGAGATCATTCATGTTGACTGTTTCTTGTGACCCCTTGGCATCTGTGGTGGTGAGTTGGCCACTTAAAACGTAGCCCCAATGCGGACACTGACATAAATCTCCCTCCAAGCCTTGAAATAAAGGGCTAGTATCAACCCCTGCCGAAAGGCTAAAGTACTCACCACTGATCTTGCCTAAACCTGTGGCGTCACCAAAGTCTGTTTGCTGACGAATTACTGCACCAGGAATCTCCATCTTTACGTCAATGTCTTCTTTCGCTATACGCATGTTTCTTTCCTTAATATTGATGGGTGCTTTAGTTTCTGTGGTCTGTACATCACAAGTTCCCACTCAACTGACACTTCTAACACCGTGATAGTTTGTCGACTGAAGTATAGTAGAAAACCCTCAACTTGCTCTGCTTATACAAGCGGCTTTCATCGCCCTCATACCACAGCAAGTCTTGTTGATTGATGGGAGACTCGAAGTTTGGGACTCGTAATTTCCGACTCGTCGTCCTTGTTTGTATTACTAAACGACTTTAGATAAACGCGTATTTTGTGTTTCGCTTGGTAAATAGGCATCAAATACACTGGCTATATGCCTGACTAATAATCGCCCGCGACTCGTTACTTGAATTGTATCGTGGCCAAGAGTCAGTAGGCCATCTTGTTCCAACAACCCAAGTTCGTTCAACTCCTGGGCAAAATAGTCTTTAAAACAAATATTACATTGCTGTTCGATACGGGATTGGGTCACTTTGCCGTTACACATTAATTCTTTGATAACTAGCGCACGGATCTCATCATCATTAGTCAGTATCACCCCTTTTTCTAGTGGGCTTACTTCTTCATCTAAGCTGGCATAATAGCCCATCAAATCTTTTTTATTCTGACTGAAGGTATTGTTGATTGAGCTAATACTCGACAAACCTAAGCCGAGCAAGTCGCAATCACCTTGGGTAGTATAACCTTGGAAGTTACGATGTAATTGACCAGCACTATAGGCTTTGCTTAACTCATCTTGCTCCAAGGCAAAATGATCCATACCAATAAACACATATCCATTTTGGGTGAGTGTTTCTATAGCTTGGCGCAGCAATGCGGCTTTTAAGTCTGTATTAGGTAGCCAATGATCTAAAATTTTACGCTGGGCAGCAAATCGAGACGGCATGTGTGCATAACTAAACAATGAAATACGTTCGGGTTTCATTAACATTATGTCAGCTAAGGTTTTACTAAACGTAGCTTCATCTTGCCACGGTAAACCATAAATGAGATCTAAATTAACCGAACTAAAACCCAACTGCTGTGCTCGCTTAACTAAGTCTGCCACAAATTGAGTATCTTGTGGTCTATTGATGGCCGACTGAACTTTTTCATCGGTATCTTGCACACCAATACTAAGGCGGTTAAACCCCTGCTGTTTAAGCATATCCACATAATCGAGTTGTATTTTTCTAGGATCAATCTCGATGCTCATTGCAGCGTCATGAGCAATCGTAAAATGGCTACTTAGCATATTCATCAAACGTAAGATTTGCGTTTCATTTAAGAAACTTGGGGTACCGCCACCTAAATGAATCTGGCTCACAGTATAATGTCGAAATAAGCTCACCTGCCCCGCTATTTCTTTTTCAAGATAATCCAGATAAATATCGGCTTTATGCTGATGACGGGTAACAATTTTATTGCATCCACAGTAATAACAAAGGCTGTGACAAAACGGGATATGAATATACAAAGACAGAGAACGGCTCTTGGAAAGCTGTACTGCCTTAACAAAATGCTTACGAGTGAATTTATCAGTAAATTTTAGTGCCGTTGGGTATGAGGTATAACGTGGAGCGTGAGTATTATACTTTTTCAATAGTGCATTTTCAGTTAAGTCTGGCATTTGTTTTACATCATCCTAGTTCAAGTAAGGCTATTTTGACGTAAGTGAGACTATAGACTTTGATCGAGCGCAAGTTTTGCGGTTTTTTGTTATGTAGCGCCACAGAAGCGCCAACATTTGCTAAATGCAAAACGGTAGAGCTACACCAAAATATGGGTAAATTAACCAACTAATAGTTTGAAACTGATTAACTCACAAAATAACAACACCTAAGCGATTGAAATAATTGATAATAAATTATGGCCTGATGTTTGCAAAAGCTGTGTATCAATTGGCGAGTAACGCCACTACTTACATAGAAGGACTTTCCCCATGTCAAATAAATCCGTATTTTGGTTGATATTTTTTAGCTTAACCCTAATTGAAATAGGTCAAATGGCTGTCTCGCAAGAACATCCAGTGGTGATCGACCATGAGCAAGTTGAAACAAATAAAACCCCAGCAACTGAAAGCCATGTCGACAAAACCCAGCACATTCATTACCTATCACGCACTGATTGTGAAAATAATTTTAGCGGCGAACTACTCGTGTCCAGTACTGAACAAGCCAATACAATCAAGGCAGGCGCAACCTTGATTAATCAACTTTGGATGCCTGCGTATTTGCAATAATATGTGGTTTTTAAAGCATGATAATCACTGGTCTAATTCAGGATAAATAGTTGAGCTTAATTCTGCTGTTTTTACCTTAAGTTCTGGGCTAAATATCGTAAAGGTATCAGACATATTTTAAGCTCACTTTGCATGTCGAAACTTCTGCGAATAGCCCTTATCAATTAATGTTCACCATCAAGATGCCGCGACTCAAATTAACTCAAAGAATTTGAAATATACTCATTAAGAACGTTATAAACCCTTCACGTGCTTAGCTATCATTTGACTCAATCCAACTATATTATAAGGCTTGCTCATAATGGCATCACATGCCCATTTTAAGCGATGCTCTTCATTAACCATATTAGTAAAGCCAGTCACCATAATAATTGGCACATACTGATCAATTTGCTTAAGTTTTTCTATCATCAATGGTCCGTTCATTTCAGGCATTGCATAATCAGTAATGATCAAATTGATGCTGTTATGGTGGGCCTTAAAATAGTCTATTGCTTCTTTACAGCTGTGAAAGGCAAAAACGCGATACCCTAAGGTTTCTAACAAGGTCGCACCTAACTCACAAAGTGCCTGTTCATCATCGATAAATAATATGGTACTCATTCCCGAATTTAAGACTAACTCAGCTTCGATTTCACTTTTCTTAGACCGACCTAACACAACGGGGAAATACACCCGAAATTCCGTGCCTTTACCTGGCTGACTATCTACCTCAATGTATCCATTATGTTGTTTTATTACGCTGGCTACGATTGATAGACCCAGGCCTGAACCGCGTTCTTCACCTTGCAGTTTGGTGGTAAAAAAGGGTTCGAATATTCTCTCTTTAACTTTGCTATCAAAGCCTTTGCCATTGTCTTTAACTGTTAAGCATATGTAATGACTCGGTTCACCATCATGCTCATTATTCAGTCGTTTAAGAGTGGAAGAGAGTGTAATGTCAAGTTCACCTCCGTCAGGCATTGCTTGAATCGCGTTGGTGCAAAGGTTTAATACCACTTGATAAATCTGCGAGGGATCCGCTGCGATTGTGGGCAGTGCTAGGCTATTTTGGTGTTTAATTCTGACATCTTTGTTCGCTGAGACAGCCAACAGGGTAACCACTTCTTCCACTAATTTATCGAGCTTCACCACCTCAATATTATCAATCGACTTACGGCTCATGATCAGAATTTTTTCAACTAAATCTTTTGCGCGTTTAGCCGATTCTTCGATTAGGTTCACATATTTAATCTGCTGTTCATTGCCAGCCAAAAAGAGTTTGATGAGTTGAGAGTAGCCTAACATCGGCGTCAATAGGTTATTGAAATCGTGAGCGATACCGCCTGCCAGCGTCCCCAGTGCTTGCATTTTCTGTTGCTGAAGCACCGTTTCTTCCATACGTTTGCGATCAGTGATGTCGATATGCGAGCCAAGCATTCGAATAGGTTTACCGCTCTCGTTTCTCAGACTTGAAGCGTGAGACAATATCCACCTGTAGGAGCCGTCTTTATGCAGCATTCTAAACTCAGTTTCGTGCCCGTCTGTATGCCCTTCTAGCGTTTTATTTATTTTTTGTAGAGTGCTCTCGATATCATCAGGATGAAGTCTACTATGCCATTCATTATAGTCATTTTGGATTTCCCTATCCTCATACCCCAATTGACTTTTCCATTCAGGTGAATAAAAAACGACATTACTGGCCAAGTCCCAATCCCATAAACCAATATTACCCGCTGAAATGGCCTCTTTAAGCTTAAGTAAGGTATCTTGCAAGACGAGTTGTGTTTTTTTAATAGGGGTTATATCAAGACCGGTGCTAATGAAATAATCGCCACACGGTATGCTGGTCATTTGTAAATACTGTTGGGTACCTTCGAAGTAACTCTCCCACTCATAGTTGCTTTGCTCTAAAAATATTTTCTGTACTATGGGTAGAAATGTTTCAGTAGCCTCACTTCCAAAAATTTCATCCGCTGTTAGACCAATAATATCGTCTAACTTCTTATTCCAAGTATGTAAGGCCAGCTTATTTGCATCAAGTAAACGCCAGGTTTTTATCTCGCCATGTTCATCATAAACAAGCTGCCATACATGAACTTCATGGGTCATGTTGACGAATAATTGTTGATAGTGTTCGTTGCGCTTGTTTAGTTTGTTGGCCTCTGTAAGAGCTTGTTCGAGTTCCTCAATTCTTTTTACTTGTTGTTCACTCGACAGCAAAATACTGGGAGACTGCTTGGTCATGGTGGGAGCCGATTACATTCATTAGAAAAATTTGAGTATTACACAAGAATTGTCCCACGTATATTAGGGATAGCTTTGGTTTAAGCCTATTTCAGACATTAAAAAAGAGGCCTAGGCCTCTTTAAAATCAATGTAATTATAGTCTAGTGATAAGACTTAAACATATTCTACCGCTGAAATTTCAAATTCAATGGTGCCTTTTGGCGTTTGAATATTGACCACATCATCTATCGATTTGCCTATTAGACCGCGTGCAATGGGCGAGCCGTATGAAATTAAATTATTCTTTATATCGGCTTCATCTTCGCCAACTATTTTGTAAGTTATCTCTTCTTCGGTATCCAGATTTAAGATGGTCACTGTCGCACCAAAAATCACTTTACCGTTATTGGTCATCTTGGTGACATCTATAATTTGAATATTAGACAGCTTGCCTTCGATGTCTTGAATCCGTCCTTCACAAAAGCTCTGTTGCTCGCGTGCTGCATGATATTCAGCATTTTCTTTTAAATCACCGTGCTCACGGGCTTCAGCAATTGACTTAATAATTTGTGGTCTTTTAACCGATTTTAAATTTTGCAGCTCTTCACGCAGTAATGCTGCGCCTTTGGCTGTCATTGGGTATTGATTCATAGTTCAACAACTCACTTTGTTGGTAATACACTGCACGCTAATTAGCAAACAAACATAGGTGCAAAATTAAAAATTTCAAGCAAGGGCAGCAAAATTGCTGCCGCTATACTATTAAATAATGCGTTTGTGCAGGTCTTGCACCGAGGTAACACGGGCGCGATCTTCTGCTTTATTAGCATTGACTGTAGCAAATGCTGCATTCATCGTGGTGGTGTATGGCACTTTATTGAGTAGAGCTTCGCGACGAATATAGACTGAATCATCGATGGCTTGACGCCCTTCTGTGGTATTGATGATATAGCAATATTCACGGTTTTTAATCGCATCAACAATATTTGGGCGACCTTCACTGAGTTTGTTTACTACACTACAGGTTACGCCAGCTTGGTTTAATACTGCAGCGGTGCCACTTGTTGCCTCTAAGGTAAACCCTTTGGCCAACATCTTTTGCCCCAGTTCAATGACACGATTTTTGTCATTCAAACGCACTGACAATAAGGCTTTGCCCCCCACAGGAATAGGTTGACTTGCGCCTAAGTTAGCTTTTGCATAGGCCTCAACAAAGGTATCACCCACGCCCATTACTTCACCCGTTGAACGCATTTCTGGTCCAAGTAGTGGATCGACACCTTGAAACTTAGCAAAGGGTAATACCACTTCTTTGACTGAGTAAAAAGGCGGAATAATTTCTTTGGTTATGCCTTGCGACGCTAGGGATTGACCAACCATACAACGGGCGCCAATTTTAGCAATGGCCATACCGGTAGCCTTAGAGACAAAAGGTACGGTACGAGCAGCACGTGGATTGACTTCAATCAAATACACTTTGCCATCTTTAACCGCAAATTGGGTATTCATTAAACCCACTACACCTAATTCAAGGGCCATGGCTTTAACTTGCTCACGCATCACGTCCTGAATAGCCGGACTAAGTGAATAAGGCGGTAGTGAACACGCAGAGTCACCTGAGTGCACACCGGCTTGTTCAATATGTTCCATAATGCCACCAATCACCACGTCTTTACCGTCACAAATGGCATCTACGTCAACTTCAATCGCATCATCTAAGAAACGGTCAAGTAATACGGGCGAATCATTCGACACTTTCACCGCATGTTTTAAATAACGCGTTAAATCTTTAATGTCATACACGATTTCCATGGCACGGCCACCCAATACATAAGAAGGGCGCACCACCAGTGGAAAACCAATTTTTTCAGCAGCAATCAAAGCTTGCTCTAAATTACTCACGGTCGCATTGGCCGGTTGTTTTAGATTAAGTTTATTGACCATTTTTTGGAAACGTTCACGGTTTTCTGCTTTATCGATAGCATCAGGCGAAGTACCAATAATTGGCACACCGGCGGCTTCTAAGGCACGGGCAAGCTTAAGTGGCGTTTGCCCACCATACTGCACGATCACCCCTACCGGCTTTTCGATACGCACGATTTCAAGTACGTCTTCTAAGGTCACTGACTCAAAGTACAATCTATCTGAGGTATCATAATCAGTTGAGACTGTTTCAGGGTTACAGTTAACCATAATGGTTTCGTAACCGTCTTCGCGTAACGCTAAGGCAGCGTGTACACAACAATAATCAAATTCGATACCTTGGCCGATTCGGTTTGGACCGCCGCCCAGTACCATAATTTTTTTATTGTCGGTCGGATTTGATTCACACTCTTCATCATAGGTGGAATACATATACGCCGTGTTGCTGGCAAATTCAGCCGCACACGTATCAACCCGTTTATACACGGGATGAATATCAAAGTTACGACGTGCTTCACGCACATCGGCTTCATCCACGCCGGTTAAATCTGCAATACGCGCATCGGCAAAACCTTTGCGTTTTAAAACTTTCATCAAATCTTGATCAATGGCTGACAAACCTAATTCAGCCACCTGCTGTTCAAGGATCATCAACTCTTCAATTTGTACTAAATACCAACGATCAATATTGGTTAAGGTGAAGATTTCATCCACTGACATGCCCATGCGAATGGCGTCAGCGATATACCAAATACGCTCAGCACCTGGCTCGCGCAGTTCACGTACAATGATAGCTTTCGCGTTGGGATCATTAATATCAATAATCGAGTCTAAGCCATTAACGCCCACTTCTAGACCGCGCAGGGCTTTTTGCAAAGACTCCTGTTGGTTACGGCCAATGGCCATTACCTCGCCTACTGATTTCATTTGGGTGGTTAAACGATCGTTTGCACCGGCAAATTTTTCAAAGTTAAACCGTGGGATCTTAGTTACAACGTAGTCAATAGCTGGCTCAAAGGATGCGGGGGTTAAGCCGCCAGTGATATCGTTGGCTAACTCATCTAAGGTGTAACCAATAGCCAATTTGGCCGCGACTCTGGCAATGGGGAAGCCCGTTGCTTTCGAGGCAAGCGCAGATGAACGTGATACACGTGGGTTCATTTCGATGACGACTAAACGACCAGTCTTAGGGTCTACGCCAAACTGCACATTTGAGCCACCGGTTTCAACGCCAATTTCACGCAATACGGCAATGGCGGCATTACGCATGATTTGAAATTCTTTGTCGGTGAGTGTTTGTGCTGGCGCTACCGTAATTGAGTCGCCGGTATGCACTCCCATTGGATCGATGTTTTCTATGGTACACACGATAATGCAGTTATCTGCTTTATCTCGTACCACTTCCATTTCGTATTCTTTCCAACCGATTAATGACTCATCGATTAATAATTCGTTAGTGGGTGACAAATCTAGGCCGCGACGACAAATTTCTTCGAATTCATCACGGTTATACGCAATACCACCGCCTGAACCACCCATAGTAAATGACGGACGGATAATGCACGGAAAACCAATGCGGGTACTGACATCAAAAGCTTGTTCTAGACTGTGAGCAATTTCTGCCACTGGACATGCCAGACCTATAGACTTCATCGCTTTGTCAAAACGTTCACGGTCTTCTGCTTTATCAATCGCATCTGCCGTGGCGCCAATCATCTCGACCCCAAACTCTGCCAATACACCGTGTTTGTTTAAATCTAAAGCACAGTTAAGGGCGGTTTGTCCGCCCATGGTTGGTAGTATCGCATCGGGACGTTCTTTTTCGATGATCTTGCGCACCACTTCCCAATGAATCGGCTCAATGTAGGTAGCATCGGCCATTTCAGGATCAGTCATAATGGTGGCTGGATTTGAGTTAACCAAGATGACGCGAAACCCTTCTTCTCTCAGGGCTTTACAAGCTTGCGCGCCAGAGTAGTCAAACTCACAGGCCTGACCTATCACAATCGGCCCAGCGCCTAAAATTAAGATACTTTTTATGTCGGTACGTTTTGGCATGGTGCTCTTCTTTTTAATCTCGTCTCAATATTCGGGTTGCTGCAGACATGGCTTTGCTAACTTAGCGAGCCGCCTGCATCAATTCGATAAAATGGTCAAACAACGGCGCTGCATCATGGGGACCAGGGCTGGCTTCAGGATGGCCTTGAAAACTAAACGCAGGCTTATCGGTTAAATGAATGCCTTGCAAAGACTTATCAAACAACGATACGTGAGTCACTTCAATATTGGCTGGCAAACTCGTTTCATCCACAGCAAAACCATGGTTTTGTGCAGTAATCATGACGCGATTAGCTTTTAAATCTTTAACTGGATGATTAGCACCGTGATGACCAAACTTCATTTTTAACGTCTTTGCACCGCTGGCTAGGGCTAATAACTGATGGCCTAAACAAATACCAAAAATAGGAATATTAGTCTCTAACAAGGTTTTGATGGCTTTAATGGCATAATCACAAGGTTCTGGATCGCCTGGACCATTCGACAAAAATACGCCGTCGGGTTTAAGCGCTAATACTTCTTCGGCGCTGGTTTTAGCCGGAACCACCGTTAAACGACAACCTCTGTCCACTAACATACGTAGTATATTATGTTTAACACCGTAGTCGTAGGCTACCACATGAAAAGGTTGCTGAGCAGGTGCTGGTTTGTAACCTATTTCTAAATCCCAACTGGCACTATTCCAGTTATACGCTTTATCGCAGGTCACTTCTTTCGCTAAGTCCATGCCTTTCAAACCAGCAAAACCTTGAGCTAAAGCCAATGCATGGGCTTCATCTAAGTCGACTTCATCTAGTGCACTGGTGGCAATAATACAGCCATTTTGCGCACCTTTATCACGCAGAATACGCGTTAGACGACGTGTGTCAATATCGGCTATGCCGAGAATATTATTGGCTTCAAGGTAGTCGGATAGACTTTGTTGACTGCGGTAATTGCTGGCCAGTAGGGGTAAATCTCGGATCACTAGGCCTTTGGCCCAAATCTTGGTGGATTCTTGGTCTTCTTCATTAATACCGGTGTTACCGATATGGGGATAAGTCAGTGTAACGATTTGCTCGGCGTACGAAGGATCAGTTAAAATTTCCTGATACCCTGTCATGGAAGTGTTAAATACCACTTCCCCTACTGACACACCAGACGCTCCAATCGCAGTACCTTTAAAAACAGACCCGTCTGCTAGTACTAAAAGGGCGGAAATAGCCAAGTCAACCTCCTGGTTACTTATTAATAAAAAGTAAGGTTATATGAGCCTTAACTCAAGGTTAATGCTCTGGCACTTGGTTTTCACAGTTACCAAGCCCGATTTAAAACACCTTATAAAGCAATGACATACAAGATATTTAACTTAATTTGCGTGATATAACTGTTCGAAATTAAAATAACTTTCGTAATTTTTGGCAAATTCGCAGCACTATACACGAATCCCCCTTTAGGGTCTATGAGCAATTCACAAAAATGTAGAAATAAGCATTTAAACTTAAATTCTACGCTTAAGCCTTAAAAATGTTAGTTATACCCAGCAATCCTGGCTAAAAATTATCAGCTAAAGCCGATAATTAATTTGAGTTAAAGCCTAGTACATCAGCCATATTATACAAGCCTGCAGGTTGCTGAACTAACCAATTAGCGGCCTTTACAGCGCCTTTGGCAAAAGTCAGTCTACTCGACGCTTTATGGGTGATTTCTAAACGTTCACCGATATCAGCAAACAATACCGTATGATCGCCGATAACATCACCTGCACGAACGGTGGCAAAACCAATGGTTTGTTGGTCACGCTCCCCCGTCTCCCCTTCTCTACCGTATACTGCACATTGGCCTAAATCTCGGCCCAATTCATCTGCGATAACCTCTCCAATAGCCATGGCCGTGCCGGAAGGTGCATCCTTTTTAAAACGGTGGTGGGTTTCAATAATCTCAATATCAGCGCTTTGCCCCATGACGCTGGCTGTTTGCCTAACTAAATTTAGCAATAAATTAACTCCAACACTGTAATTCGCAGCAAAAACAATAGGAATATGTTTTGCCGCATCAACTAAGGCGCTTTTTTGCTCAGTGTTTAGGCCCGTTGTGCCAATAACAATGGGTAATTTATGGCGAATACAAAAGGTTAAGTGCTCATTTAAAGCAGCAGGTAAGGTAAAATCGATCACGATATCGATATCGTCAATTCGACTACTCAAATCGCACTCTAACAACACCCCTATTTTGCCAATACCAGCAAGTTCCCCTACATCCGCACCAACGAGAGACGATGAAGCTCGCACAGTAGCGGCACTTAAGTGTGAATTGGTGTCTTGATTAATTGCATCAACTAATACACGGCCCATGCGACCGTTTGCTCCGAAAATAGCGATATTGCTCATGGTATTTTTCTTTTTAACTAAGGAAGGCGAATTCTGCTCAGATTGTGCCTCAAATTAACGCCGCTTGCAGCTAAGTAATAAGAATAAATCGTTTTAAGAAATACATTAAAAAATAATGCAACTGAGCATCTAGTTATTGCTCGACCGAAGGATAGATGTTTTGTAGGACTGCTGAAATAGCCTGCCCTTAGTTGATTAAACTAAGGGCAGGAAAATAGAGGGCTTATTACTTTAGATTAAGAGCACGGTAATTAACCTTTGCCTTGGGTTTTGTTTTTATTCCGTTGGGCGTTTTTTTCAATAAATTCAATGACCATGGCAGAGACATCTTTACCCGTTGCCGCTTCAATTCCTTCTAAGCCTGGCGATGAGTTGACTTCCATCACTACCGGTCCGCGACTGGAGCGCAGTAAATCCACACCACATACATTCAAGCCCATGATGTTGGCAGCTGCTACGGCAGTCGCGCGCTCTTTAGGTGTTAACTTAACGAGCACAGCGCTACCGCCACGATGCAAGTTAGAGCGAAACTCACCCTCTGCACCCTGTCTTTTCATTGCCGCAACAACCCGATCGCCTACCACAAAACAACGGATATCTGCCCCACCTGCTTCTTTGATAAATTCTTGCACCAATATATTGGCATTCAAGCCCATAAAGGCTTCAATCACGGCTTCAGCGGTTTTTTCTGTTTCTGCCAGTACCACACCGATACCTTGGGTACCCTCTAGCAGTTTAATGACTACCGGTGCGCCACCGACATTTTTAATCAAATCAGGCACATTATCTGGATGATGAGCAAAGCCAGTACGAGGTAAACCTATACCTTTGCGCGATAACAACTGCATTGAACGTAGTTTGTCACGTGAGCGACTTATGGCTACTGACTCATTAACACAAAAACTACCAGTCATCTCAAATTGACGCACCACTGCCGTACCGTAAAAAGAAATCGACGCGCCGATGCGTGGAATAATGGCATCATAATTCGGCAGTTCTTCACCTTTAAAACGCACCACTGGACGGCTGCTGGTGATATCCATATAACAATGCAGGGTATCAATAATATCAACTTCATGTCCGCGGGCTTCTGCGGCCTCTTTTAATCGGCGAGTTGAATACAGTTTTTTATTACGTGACAAAATACCTATTTTCATAAATTTTCCTTTTATTAAAAACGAGTTAGGCCCTACACATCCAAATGACATGTCAGTAGCTTTATCGTTTAAAGAGGTCCAAATTGGTGATTCACTCACTTCGCATTCGTTTATTCAATACCCAGCAAGGTGACGAATTTACGCAGAAAATGGCGAACTCTGGCCAACTAGTTATAACACAACTCACGTCTTATTTTAAATAATGGTTATTTTTTGGCAGCAAATCAACTGACAATAACGAGGCATAATGACCGCGATTTAATTCAGTTTGTTGAATTTTTCAGGACTAAAAGATAAGTTTCCACTATATTGGGCCATCAAAACGACAAGGTACTTATTGCAGTCATGATGCTAGACTCAGAATTCAAAAACAACAATATTGACCAGCTAGACAAGATTAATCTACCGCAATTAGCGACATTAAACTTATTACCCTTAGCAGCACAATATGCCCCCCTCAACCTAGTGATAAACTTAGTAATAAGCCTGCTACTAATGATTGGTGCCGCAACTCTGTATGCACAAGCGTGGATAAGTTTGCCACCTGCTATGCTGCAACTTATCCCTTATGCACTGATATTGGTGGCTGTTGTCAGCATAATACTTATCCCACTCAACTATATGGGCGATAAACATAAACTTTACGCCTTGCGTGAGTTAGATCTGCATTTTAGCTCAGGGCTAATCTTTAAAAAATTGCTTAGCCAACCTATATCTCGAATTCAACATGTTGAATTAAAGCGCGGTCCGCTAGAACGTTATAAAAACCTAGCAAGCTTACAGGTTTTTAGTGCGGGGGGTGCGCAACATACCTTTGAAATTCCCGGCTTAGACTTAGAAACGGCGCAGCAAATTCACCAGTTTATTTTACAACATAAAGACTTAGCTCAGCATGGATAGTGTTAAACACGAGCATGCCAGCCAATTGAAAATAGATGCGCCATGGCAACGACTCTCACCAATAGCGATTCTTTATTTCGCCATGCAAATCATGCGTAATGCTTTGGGTAATATTGTTTATTTAATTCCCATCATTGCTTACAGCTATTCTAGTATGCGAGAACATCCCTTGATTTGGTTACCCGCCATAGCGATCTTATTTCTGTTTTTATTATTGGGGGCTTTTTGGAGTTTTCAGGTTTATCGTTTTCGATTGTCGAACAAAGTGGTTGAAATTCGTTCAGGGATATTCAGTAAAAAGCACCTAAACCTACCCTTTGAACGCATTCAAAATGTTAAAATTGAACAACCTATGTATTATCGCGCTACCGGCTTTGCCTGCTTGCAACTCGACACAGCCGGTTCGGTCAAACAAGAAGCTAAATTGGTTGCCCTGCCCCTGATACTCGCCGAGCAACTAAAACAACAAATACTCGACAATACTCCAGCGATCAATGAGGCTCAGCATGCAGATGGTGCAACGACTGACGGGGACAAAATAAGGCCCAGTTCGGCAAACAACGAACACATCATCAATCAACGCAGTTTGGCTGACTTAATTTTGCATGGCATAACGAACAATAGAATATGGATTTTATTAGGAGGCTTGGCTCCATTTTACGATGATATTGCCGCAAAATTAAATCAAGGCATGATGACCTATGGCATCAATATTAAGGACATGTTTAGTCTACAAACCCATTCTCTACTGCAAGTTGGATTTTATGCCTTATCACTCACTTTAATCATCGTGTTTGTCTTGATGCTGTTTTCTGTCACCGGTGCGATTTTTAGTTTTTATGGTTACACCCTAAGTAAAGTAGAAGGACGTTATATTCGGCGCAGCGGCCTTTTTACCAAACATGAAGTCAGCATGCCCTTAAGCCGTTTACAATTAGTTATTCAAAAACAAGATTGGCTAGATGTGGTCCTTAAACGTGTCAACCTTAAGTTAGAACAAATGAATGCTCAGCTTAAACAACTCGACTCCTCTGGCGCTAACAGCAAAATCATCGTGCCTTCCATCACCTTGCAACAAAGCCAAACTTTGATAAAGGATATGTACCCCAATAATCAACTTTTCAGCATTGCCTTTGCACCCATCAGTGCTTTTTATTTACTGCGCTATATTGGCTATTTTCTAGCACCGCTGTTTTGTATCTTTGCCACTATTATGATGATTCAGCACAACTGGGCTGCTACAGCTCTGGGTTTTGCCTTGTTTTTACTGACCAGTGCTTGTGTTTATTTACGCTGGCGACGCTGGGGTTATGCCTTTGACAACAACTTTATATATTTGCGCCGTGGTTTATTGGGAGTCGATTACTATTGTTTTCCTGCATTTAAAGTGCAGCAATGCCAATTTACCCAAAGTATCATGATGAAAAGACGCCAATTGGCTTCCATCAAATATGTGCTTGCCTCAGGTTCAATTACTTTGCCCATGTTGCCGGAATCAATAGCCTTTAGCATGCTCGATAGCTGTTTATATCAAGTCGAATCAAGCCAACGTTCTTGGATGTGAAAAAGCCAGGCCGCTTTAAATTATTTTAAAGTCGGCTTTTTTAAATTTGTAACATTATTGCTTTAAGCTATGGTTTATAAATAATCGGAGCCAAGCAGCATGCAACAATTATCACGTCGCCAATTTCTTAAATCGTCGGCTTTTACCGCCACAACTATCGCTATTTCAACTAGTCTGAGTGCCTGTATCAGCCAAGCTGATAAAAAAAACCTAAGTTCTGTGAGTTTTAATTACGGAGTAGCCAGTGGCGACCCTAGCAGTGGTTCCGTTATTCTTTGGACTCACGCTGAGCCACAAGACAAATCACAGGTAGTCAATATTCAATGGGAACTCGCTAGTGATAGGGAATTTACCCAAGTCGTGCGCAGCGGCCTAGTGAGTAGCAAACAGAATCAGGACTTTACTGCCAAAGTTGATGTACAAGACTTAAGCCCAGCTACAGATTATTATTATCGTTTTAGTGGGGCACAAAATACCAGCACAATCGGTCGTACCCGCACGTTACCACAAGGTAATATTGAGCAAGTCAAATTGGTCGTGGTGTCGTGTTCAAATTATCCCGCTGGTTACTTTAATGCTTACTATGATGCCGCGCAGTTAAGTAACATTGATGCTGTGCTGCATTTAGGTGATTACATATACGAGTACCCAATGGGTGGCTATGCCACCGACAAAGCCAATGAGATTGGCCGTGCTTTAGCCGCAGATAACGCCAAGGAACTCTTAAACTTAGCAGATTATCGCAAACGTTACGCCCTTTATCGTACTGATAAAGGCCTGCAAGCATTGCACGCAGCGGCCCCATTTATTGCTGTATGGGATGACCATGAAGTCTGTAATGACACTTACAAAGCGGGGGCAGAAAATCACAATGCAGGCGAAGGTGACTTTTTTGTCAGACGTGCTGCTGCCATCCAGGCCTATTATGAGTGGCTGCCCATTCGCCCGCCTTACGGTGAACAAAAACCTGAGATATATCGCAGTTTTGAATTTGGCAACTTACTCAGTTTGTACATGTTAGATACGCGCGTTATCGGTCGTGACAAGCAGTTGAAGTACCAAGATTATCGGGATACGACAAGCCAACAACTTGATGTAAACGGCTTTATGAATGACCTCAACAATCCTCAGCGCACCTTGATGGGTAAAACCCAGTTTTCATGGCTGGAAAAAGCCGTCAGTCAATCCACTAGCCAGTGGCAAATGCTGGGTCAACAAGTATTAATGGCCAAGATGTTAATACCCTCAGAAGTATTTGCGGGTGGTGAGATTGCACAAACTGCGCAACGTATAGCCGCTTTAAAAACATTAAAAGACCAACTTGATGCTGGCGGCAACCTGAGTAAAGCGGATCGTACTCGTTTGGCATCAGTCATGCCCTACAATTTAGATGCTTGGGATGGTTACCCTGCAGAACGTGAAGCGGTGTATGCGCTTTTTAAAGCCCTTGATAAACCCTTGGTGGTAGTGGCCGGCGATACTCACAATGCTTGGTACAGTAAGCTCAAAGATAAAGCCGGAGATTCAATAGGCGTAGAATTTGCCACACCAGGTATTACCTCGCCGGGCATGGAAACTTACCTTAAATTAGACGACAACTCTGCAGCTAAAGTCGCTACAGATCTCACCGCACTTATTGACGAATTAGAATATTGTAATTTACATCAACGGGGATATTTGGTGCTTACGGTCACACCGCAAAACATGCTTGCTGAGTGGCGTTTTGTTGATAATATTTTATCTGAAGATTACCGTATTATTGACCGCTATCAGCTTAACAAGCCAGCCTAAGTTCTCATGAGTTCAACTTGACTTTAATAACAATTAGATTCAAGTTGAGCCTCTTTGGTAAAATAATAGACTATAAAAATGCAAGCAGATTTTTGGCATGAACGCTGGGCAAAAGGCGAAACCGCCTTTCACGAAAAAGATATTAACCCACTATTGAGCGCCCATTTTAGTCAGTTAAACCTCGCATCTGGACAAGCTGTATTTGTGCCCTTGTGTGGTAAAACTCATGATATTTCTTGGTTACTCCAGCAAGGCTATCCCGTCGTCGCTGCAGAATTAAGTGAAGTGGCAGTAACAGAATTATTTAGTCAATTAGGATTTGAGCCCACAATAAGTAAAGTAGCCACAGGCCTACTGTATCAAGGCCCTAACTTAGATATATTTGTTGGTGACATCTTTACTTTAAACTCACAGCAACTTGGTCATATTGCTGCAGTGTACGACAGAGCAGCGTTAGTGGCTTTACCTGAAGCCATGCGTAAGCAATACACCCAGCACATCAGAACTATTACCGAACAGGCACCGCAATTGCTGATTTGTTTTAACTATGAGCAAGCCAAAATGGATGGTCCGCCTTTTTCAGTCACTGAAGATGAAGTGAAACAGCATTACGGTCAGCATTATCGTATTGACCGCTTATATAGCGAATCTTTAGCCGGTGGCCTAAAAGGTAAAGTTGCCGCGCTGCAACAAGTTTGGCTACTGCAAAACAAAGTTAGTTAAGGTTTAATTGAACTCGTCACCCTTTAGCGGTCTGATAAGGACTGTTTTTTAATTAAATCCGCCACCATAAAAAGGAATTTACATGCATTATTCTTATAGAGTTCTGTTTACCCTAGTGTGTTTATCTAGCTCTATTGACCTTAACGCTGGGGAAAAAGGCAGTATTGGTTTTTCAGCAGAAGTATCTGTTTCGGGCTTTTTTAGTCCTGAATTAACTGAAGTAAAAGTCAAAGAAGTTTTTGCCGGTTCTCCTGCTGAGTTGGCTGGCCTAGTGATCGGAGAAAAAATTCTTGCTATTGATGGCTGCGAGATACCAGGCTGCCCTGCCAGTAAAGCTAAAAAATTGATGGCCAGGAATATTGGCGATACCTTGCCCCTACTAGTGGAAAAATTAGATGGTAGTAAACACGACATTGTGATTAAGGTAAATTAACAACGACATGGATTTTACTACAGGTAACTAACGCAAAATAAAGCCGTTCAGCCTAGGGCTAACGGCTTTATTATTTTACATTACTGACCGAAATTAAGCATAAATTCAATTCCGTAAAAACGCGGAGCCCCAGCTACAAAGATAGGATTACCAAAAGCACCACCGGTATTGCCTGCATCAACTAAGTACTCTTTATCAAACAAATTATTGGCAAACAAATTAACTGACCAATTCGCTGTAGAGCTTTCAACTCCGACTCGCAAACTGCTTAGATTGACTGCACCATGACTGATATTATCCTGGTTGGCTGCTTCAAAAAACACATCGGATTTGAATAGCCGCTAGTTTACCGTTGGTGGTCTTATCATCAATAGCAACAAGTGAGTCAGTTATATGATTGCTGGATCCATCTAATACATTTGAATACAGCCAGCCATGTCATTGCATTAAAGACTCTAAACACTAACGCAGCATTAGCCAAAGCAGCACAGAAATTATGACCAGACCAATAATATAATGCTTCAAATGAGCAGGTTTAAACGCCGCATTTTGAATAGGCGTGGTTTTACCACTAAGCATGGGCAGGAGTAAATTTTGCTTTTTCCCCCAATAGTAATAGGCAATAGCGCATACATGCAGCACTAACCACCCTAGTAGGGTGTTAAACAAATATTCATGCCATGTCGCGCTTAGGCGACCTGTTTCAAATGATACATAGTGATTTAACGGGCCAGTTTCCCAACCATCAACATCAATGGCAAACAAACCTGTCAGCACTTGCCCTCCTAGTAAAACTAAAACTAGTAAGATGCTATAAGCACCTAAAGGGTTGTGTCCAAGCTTTGTCTGCGCAGGCTGATCTTGTCTCGCTTTGGCATAACGCCATGTATTAATGGGGCTTTTTACGAAGTAGCTGAATCTGGCGGTATTACTGCCCTTAAATCCCCAATAAATACGAAAAACCAGCAGACTCACCATGGCGTAACCAGCATATCGATGAAAGTCCATTTCATCATTTTCTGCAGTCAACCACAGCAAGCCAAACAATAAGACCCATGCCCAATGAATGATGCGAACGGGCCAATCCCATACCTTTGTGTGAATTAATTGCGTTTTTTTCATTATCGAGACACTTATAAAATAAGAAAATTTCAGACCCTGGCTTGGCAGCTACATTAACTTAGTTAACTAGAACCCCCAGTATTCCACAAGCAACGATCCGTAAACAATCTCGGATTGACACAAATAACAGCTTTATCATCGCTCAACCTTTGATCTTAAATAGTAAATTCGCTTAGAATTGCGCCAAGGTAAAGTGGGTTGATGTTTTGAATCAAGTCTTCACCTTAGCTCGGACTTGATATTGGGTGTGCCTAGCACTTGTTATTCTATTAATAAAATGACTATGAGAAAAACCATGAAATTAAAACACAGCAAACCTACTTTTCTAAATGCACTGTTAATCAGTGGCCTATTTGCATTACCTTTATATATAGGCGCGAATGCAAATGCCTCAGACGCTAGCTCAATAGTTGAATCTCGCCAGCAAAAACTTAAAGAATTAGGTAAGGCGATGAAAACTATCAATCAACAATTAAAATCAGACAGCCCAGAATTGAGTCTTATTCAACAACAAGCAAAACTTTTGGCCAACCATGCCGCTGAATTACCCCAGTGGTTTCCGCTAGGAACAGGACAAGATGCGGGCTTAGATACCGATGCATTAAACACCATATGGTCGCAGCCTGATGACTTTACTGCCCGAGCAAAGGATTTTAAACAAGCCAGTATTGCCCTTTCACAAAAAGCCGATAAAGCTGAACTTGCAACACTGATGCAAAATTTAAAAGAGGTCAAAGATAGCTGCTCTGGCTGCCATAAAACTTTCCGTGCAGATGATTAAATACCACTAGGTCGAAAGGGTAAAAACTCTCAGGTCGACGCCCGGCACACGACACTCGACACTACCCAAAGCTTAATCTCCACTTAAGAGCAGAAATAAAAGCGCATGGGTGGTGGCTAACAAATAGTATAAGGTCACCAAGAAACAACTAGATGGTATATTACCTAATGAAACGCTTAATATTTAGCTTCACTTTACTGCTGTTATGCATGCCATCTAGTGAGGCGAACGACTTTAATACCAAAATAAGTAGTGCTTTGCGCATTGACGATCGTTCTGCACGAGATGCTAGATTTCAATACAAACTCAGTGTTACCCCATCTTTTCGTGTTAGCCAAAACTGGAGTCTTCACGGCTATGCACTCACCGGGGATGACTTTTCTTCGAGTCACAACACCATTAATGCTAGTACTACCGACACTTTTTATCTGCGCCGCCTATTTGTCCGATATGAAAGTGACAATGCTAAGACAGAAGTGGGGGTTATCCCCACATATAAAGGACGAGTATCTTCAACAGGCTTATCAAAAGAAGGTTGGATCCAAGGGATCAGACAAGTGGTGGCAAGCCAATCAGGGAAATTTGAATGGGTAGTAGGAGAACTTTCCGATACACGTTCGTCCCATGCATTGGGTATTGCTGAGCAACTCAATTTTATCGAAATTGAATTTTCCAGTTCAGTGACCAATGATTTCGCTTATGAGCTAGGCTTTGAGCGTATTTTAGACGCTAATTATGCGCGAGGTGAAATACGCTTTAGCCGCCAAACGAATGTAAGCTATGGGCTAGAGATCATTGGTAATATTGCAGAACAAGAATTTAAATATGTTGCTAGCCTCACATCTGAGTTCAAATTAATGTCATTGCCCGCTGAATTGTTTATTTATTATAGCTTTGTAGATGACAATTTTGGTAAAAGGGCCGAATTAACCGAAGACTTTTTATCCACTGGGCATGGGTTTTCTGCCGAACTTGAATCGTCGATTGAGTCTATTAAGCAACTAAATTGGTTTAGTAAAATCGAACTTTACGAGGGCAACTCGCGGATTCAGCTCGGCTTAAAATATAGTTTTACGCTTTAAAGAGGTCGTTTTGCAATGCATTACTCTATTGAGCCGCTAAGAATCTCATGCCAAAACCACCAAGAAATGTAACTTTTTTGTATTCGCCTAATTAAATAAGCCAATCCGTAATTAAATTACATAATTTTTAAGAACAAAAAAATTAAAAATAAAACAAAATTGATATAACAAGAGATATAATTACGATATATTTCAGATACTTGTAATATGTTAATAAATTAACATACGATTTTTACATAAACTCAAATAAAGCTAAACAAAGAAAATACAACATTTTTCTGTAATTTAATTACCATTAGTATCGAGATTTGAAGAACATCTCTCTTTCACAAACTAATTATTAATGGAGTATTGAATATGAAAAAGTTATTTGTTTCTATCGTAGTATCTGCAGCATGCTTGTCATTCAATGCAACGGCTGCACTTGAGAGTGCTAAGAACGTCAAATTTGTTGGTGACACCGAATTTGCTAGCTTCTGTAAAGCCGCAGTCAATAATGATGTAGGTTTGTTTAAGCGCTCTATTGACCGTCAAGTAGGGGTTATCGCAAGCTCTAAACAACGCGTACTTGATTTAGTATTAGACGCCAATAACGTAAGCTGTGCAGGTAAAGGCTTAACTGAGTTTTCTGAAACTCGCCAAGCTACTGATGTGGTTAACTTTATCCAAACCAAACAGCAATAATCAGAATTCTTTAAGCAAGCTAAACCAAATTTGGTCTAGCTTGTTTTCTGCTTTTATTATGTTTGCTTGAATTAAAGACCCTTACCACCAATTGGAGATGTTTCGAAACGCTCACCAAAACCAGTAATCAAGGGCCGTCCTAATTTAATTGCAGCCTGCACCGAAGGTAGGGTGATAGACGCTTTATGATGGGTTTCATCTGTCCATACCTCGCTAACCCAAAGGGCATTTGGATCTATTTTATCCTCAGCAATAATATAGCTAATGCAACCAGGCATATCCCCAATACCAGTCAATAATATAGAAGCCAGTTCATTACGCTTTCCTTCAACACACAATATTTTTCCAATTAAACCGTACATGGGATTGTCTCCTTGTTGTTTGGCAAAAGTTAGCCTTGGGCTCAAACTCAGTAAGCCCAGCCAGATAATAAATTGTCGACGAGCTAACATAACAGCGGTTAATTCCTAGTTGAGTAACAAGATTATTGGTATATTGACCCAAGGTGGCGCTAAATATCCATCAACATCTCGTCTATATAAATTAGGATAATTAATCACAAACGATAGCTTGTCAGCCTATTTTTTATTGGCTAACAATAGGCTTACGCTTGATACAATTCCAGAGGCAAACCATCAGGATCACTAAAAAAAGTAAAGGCTTTGCCGGTGTACTCGTCAATTCTGATGGGTTCAACCACAATACCCTGCTCTTCTAGAGTTTGTTTCACTTGAGCTACCGACTCAACCACAAAAGCCAAATGCCGCAGGCCTCTCGCTTCAGGATGACTTGGGCGTGACGGAGGGGCAGGAAATGAAAATAATTCAATTTGACCACCATCTGGTAAGGCCAAATCGAGTTTATAAGATTGTCTCTCCACCCGATAATTTTCAGCAATGATGGCCAAGCCTAATATCTCAGTATAAAAATCCTTGGAGCGTTGATAGTCTGAACAGATGATCGCGGCATGATGGATACGCTTTAACATTTCCTTAGTCCTTGATATAAAAACTTATAAACCAGTTAACTCATCACAGACCAGGCATTTAAGCTAAATAGCTTAGCTTACCAACAATTTGTGAGCATATAACTCAAATGCATTACTGTGATGCTAATTGGCTGTCTTAGGTGTTATTGCATCAAACTTTTGTTTAGCTCGCATAAATACTTGTTGCCCCCATTGCTGGCCAATCATCATAGACTCTTGCATGATGGCAGGTTGTGCTGAAATTAACTTTTTGCCCGCAGGAGTAGCGTAAAAGCTTAGAATCGCTTGAATATCTTCTTCACTTAATTGCTTTTGGTACACTGGCACAATGGCATCCATAAGTTCCTTGGCATCCATTTCTTGTTTGAAGGTAATCCAAAATGCAGCGGGCGCATCGGGTATCATTTTCTGCATGGCTGGCAACATTTGATTCATCATCTGAGTACTAAGATCGCCAGCACCGGTTAATTGCATTAACTTATCAACACTTTCCTTTTTTGCTTGTTCGGCGACACTACTAAAAGCAATACTTAATCCGAGTAACACAGCACATAAACTTTTCATTTTATTCCTTAATCAACTTTATTCCCTGCCATCTTTTCATAAATCGCTATTTTTTCATACAAAAAAAAACCGCTCAACAGAGCGGTTTTTTAGGATAAATACAGTTTAATTTAATTGGTTAAATCGTCAAAAAACTTTTTGACACCATCAAAAAATCCACTTTCTTTAGGGCGGTTTTTCGCCACATCCTTGCCTTTGCCCATGGACTCTTCCAGTTCTTCCAGCAATTCTTTTTGACGAGTACTTAAATTAACCGGCGTTTCGATAACGACTTTACAAATCAAGTCACCGACACTGCCACTGCGTACTGATTTAACACCCTTATCACGCAAACGGAACATTTTTCCGGTCTGCGTTTCAGCGGTTACTTTTAATTTTACCTTACCTTCTAAAGTGGGTACTTCAATCTCACCACCTAAGGCTGCACGAGTAAAACTCAAAGGCACTTCACAGTATAAATTGTTACCTTCACGGGTAAATATTTTATGCTCTTTAACATGTACTTGAACATAAAGATCGCCAGCTGGCGCGCCCATTTCTCCAGCTTCGCCCTCACCGGTAAGGCGAATACGGTCACCCGTATCAACACCAGCAGGTACTTTAACCGATAAGGTTTTAGTTTTTTCAATACGTCCGTGACCACGGCAAGAACCGCAAGGATCTTTAATAATTTTGCCTTTACCCGCACACGTTGGACACGTTTGCTGCACGGCAAAAAAGCCTTGGCGCATTTGCACTTGGCCTTGACCATGGCAAGTAGAACAGGTGACCGGACTAGAGCCCTTTTTCGCGCCTGAACCGTCACAAGTATCACATTCAACTAAGGTTGGAACGCGAATTTCAACACTTTTGCCACGTACCGCTTCTTCCAAGGAGAGTTCAAGATTATAACGAAGATCTGAACCTTGACGAGCGCGAGACTGTCTTCCGCCGCGACCACCGCCACCAAAAATATCGCCAAACACATCACCGAAGATATCACCGAAATCAGCACCCTGCTGCCCTCGGCCAGCGCCACGGTTCGGATCAACACCTGCATGACCATATTGATCATATGCCGCGCGTTTTTGCGAATCGGTTAAGATTTCATGGGCTTCTTGAATTTCTTTAAATTTTTCTTCCATGGCTTTATCACCCTGATTACGATCGGGGTGATACTTCATCGCTAGGCGTTTATAGGCCTTTTTTATATCGCGCTCGGCGGCACCTTTCTCGACGCCCAACACTTCATAATAATCTCGCTTCGACATATCGCTTGTGTATCCTGATAAGTTTGTTCTTACTGTTTTGCACAGTTATTTTAAGATTTTCTAAAACAAACAAGGCGCAAACCGGTTAATCCGCTGCGCCAAGTTTGTAATAGTGGGGTCAGAGTCATTGGTATTTAGGAATCAATGACTCACCCTTTTGACAAGCTCAATAGGAGCAAAGATGACTCTGAGCCCATTGATGCTTTCGATAAGATTTACTTCTTATCGTCTTTTACTTCTTCAAACTCAGCATCAACAACATCGTCATCTTGCTTCGCTTCAGCACCGGCATCTTTTGGTTCAGCACCTTCAGACGCGGCCTTAGCTTGGGCGACTTCCATCAACTTACCAGACGCTTGAATTAACTCTTGCGTTTTAGCTTCGATTTCTGCCTTGTCGTCACCTTTGATGGCTGTTTCAAGCGCACCAATCGCGGTTTCAATTTCAGCTTTATCTTCATCAGTTAATGCATCACCGGCTTCTTCAACTTGTTTACGTGTACCGTGCACCATGCCATCGGCTTGGTTACGTACTTTAACTAACTCTTCAAACTTAGCATCGGCGTCTTTGTTGGCTTCAGCATCTTGTACCATTTTTTCAATTTCATCTTCACTTAGACCTGAAGACGCTTTAATGGTAATTTTTTGCTCTTTATTAGTATCTTTGTCTTTAGCAGACACATGTAAAATACCATCCGCATCAATATCGAAAGTCACTTCAATTTGTGGAGCACCACGTTGTCCAGGACGAATACCTTCAAGGTTAAACTGACCTAAAGATTTATTACCCGAAGCTTGCTTACGCTCACCTTGTAATACGTGAACTGTTACCGCAGCTTGATTATCTTCAGCTGTTGAGAAGGTTTGAGACTTCTTGGTCGGTACCGTGGTATTTTTCTCGATAAGCGCCGTCATAACACCGCCCATCGTTTCGATACCTAAAGACAGAGGCGTTACGTCTAGTAACAATACATCTTTAACATCACCAGACAATACACCACCTTGAATCGCTGCACCCACGGCAACTGCTTCATCAGGGTTTACGTCTTTACGTGGCTCTTTACCAAAAAACTCAGTCACATATTTTTGCACTAATGGCATACGTGTTTGACCACCAACCAAGATGATATCATTGATATCATTAACGGTTAGGTCAGCATCGGCTAGTGCTTGCTTAAGCGGCTCTAATGTCGCTTGAACCATTTTTTCAACCAATGACTCTAACTTGGCACGGGTTAATTTAATGGCTAAATGCTTAGGACCAGATGCATCAGCAGTCACGTAAGGTAAGTTAACTTCGGTTTGTTGAGCTGAAGATAATTCAATCTTCGCTTTCTCACCGGCTTCTTTCAAACGTTGCATCGCCAAAGGATCTTTACGTAAATCAATGCCGCTGTCTTTCTTGAACTCAGCTACCAAGTAATTAATAACTTGGTTATCAAAGTCTTCACCACCTAGATGTGTGTCGCCGTTGGTCGCTAATACTTCAAAAGTATGTTCGCCGTCAGCTTCATCGATTTCGATAATTGAAATATCGAAGGTACCGCCACCTAAATCGTATACTGCAACAACGCTATCGCCTTTTTTCTTGTCCATACCATAGGCAAGAGCAGCAGCAGTAGGCTCGTTGATAATACGTTTAACATCTAAACCGGCAATACGACCCGCATCTTTAGTAGCTTGACGTTGTGAATCGTTAAAGTAAGCAGGAACGGTAATAACTGCAGCTGTAACTTCTTCGCCCAAGTAATCTTCGGCGGTTTTTTTCATTTTTTTCAATACTTCAGCAGAAATTTGCGGTGGCGCCATTTTCTCGCCTTTCGCTTCTACCCATGCATCACCATTGTCAGCCTTAACAATGTTGTAAGGCATAATATCGATGTCACGTTGCACTTCTTTGTCTTCAAAACGACGACCAATCAAACGTTTGATAGCAAACAAAGTGTTTTTAGGATTGGTTACAGCCTGACGTTTAGCCGGTGAACCCACTAATATTTCGCCATCTTGTGTATAAGCGATGATTGAGGGAGTTGTACGATCGCCCTCTGCGTTTTCAATGACTTTGGCTTTGCCGCCGTCTAATATAGCAATACAAGAGTTAGTTGTTCCTAAATCTATGCCAATGATTCTACCCATTAGTTAATCTCCAAATATAGTTCTAAAAGCCTGTACACTTTGTGGGGTTATTATTTCTATTTTCAATATCTGTTAATAAAAATCTTATCTTTTTAGTGCACTTTTTTTGTTTAAGCTTGGACGTCAACACCACTTTCTGGTGCGCGTGAGACCATGACCATTGCAGGACGTAATAGGCGTCCGTTAATTTCATAACCTTTTTGCATGACTGCCATTACCGTATTAGGTGGTAATTCAGCATTTTCTTGCATACCCATAGCTTGATGTTGTTCTGGATTAAAAGGTTGCCCTTGCGGATCAATCACTTTCAAACCAAATTTTTCTATGGTGTTGACAAAAGACTTGAGGGTTAACTCAACACCTTCAACCACACCTTTTATTGCTGCATTAGTAGGATCGGCAACTTGTAAAGCCCGTTCCAAATTATCTGCAACAGGCAATAACTCACCGGCAAAACGCTCGAGAGCGAATTTACGCGCCTTGTCAATTTCGCCTTCAGCGCGTTTGCGTACATTTTCTGCATCAGCAATTGCACGCATTACTGAATCTTTTTGTTCAGCAAATTTTGCTTCAGAAGCTTGCAATGCAGCTTCAAGCTCTGCAATACGCTGCTCTTCTGGACTCTGAAGTTCACCTTCAAAGCCTTCCGGTATATTGGATGCTGCGTCCACTTGTTCAGCTGCTTGAGCCAATTCTTGTTCTTGTTCAGGTGTGGGTTGTGACATGCGTGACTCCGTTTACTTTTTCTCTAGTGCAATATGGATTGCAGCTAATAATGGGGCTTGTTTTAGCGGCTTCAAGAGTAAAAACATGCTGATTTTAATATTTTATGCATAAAAATTGCGAAAGAGACTTAAAAACAGCGCTTTGCTGTCACTTAGTGAACAGGTAAAGTACTGGCTAATAGACAATTTTGGTTTACCTATGCTGAGTGTTTGGACTGTTTCCATTGCCGTTTTCTGCTATTTGCTTTTGTTGTTTGCTGTGGCTTTTTGGGCTGACAAACGTAAACGTGCACAACAGCAACATCCCTATGTCTATAGTTTAGCTTTAGGCGTGCACTGTACCTCATGGGCGTTTTTTGGCACTACCACCCAAGCGGCGCAATACGGCTGGGCTTTTGTTCCCACTTACTTAGGTATTATTGCAGTATTTTTATTCGCTCATCCCGTCCTTAAACGCATCGCCCTGTTATGCCATCAACATCAAGTCAGTTCACTTGCCGACTTTATTAGCTTGCGTTATGACAAATCGCATTTATTAGCCGCCTTAGTCACTATTTTATGTTTTATGGGGGTTATTCCCTATATCGCCTTACAACTTGATGCCGTTACGCAAGGTATTAGTATCGTTGCTGGCCTAGATGCAGGTTGGTCAGCCAACATTGGTGCTTATGTTGCTGCGCTAATGGCCTTATTTGCCATCTTATTTGGTACACGCTCTTTAAATTTAACCGAAAAACATCCAGGTTTAATGTTAACTATTGCCTTTGAATCAGTGGTGAAATTAGTCGCGCTATTATTGGTTGGTTTATATGTTTGCTATGGGTTATTTGACGGCGTATTAGATTTATTAGGTCAAGCTCAAGCACATCCGCGCAGTAAACAGATTGTTGAGGCTGATTCTGCTTATTGGGTATTTGCCAGCCATGTATTATTGGGTATTTGCTCAATGTTTTGTTTGCCAAGACAGTTCCACATCAATTTTGTTGAAAATAATGGTAGCGAAGAATTGCGTACGGCCCGATGGTTGTTTCCACTTTATCTTATCGCCATGTCGCTTTTTGTTTTGCCTATAGCCATTGCTGGCCACATTATCTTCAGCGGTGACCCAAGTGATATTAACTATATGAGCAGCGATACCTACGCCCTGGCGTTACCTGTAGCGAGCGGCAATGCCAGTATTAGTTTAATTGCGTTTATTGGTGGGCTCTCAGCCGCAACAAGCATGGTGATTGTGGCGACACTTGCCATGGGCATTATGATTTCAAATAATCTAGCCACTCCCCTTTGGCTCAAAATCCAGCTAAAAACTTTGCTGCAACATAATCTTACCCCAAACGCAATTATGCTGATCAGGCGTTTGACGGTGGTGGTGGTTATGGCCGTAGCCTTTGTCTACCATCAAGATATCAGCCAAGCTTCCCCACTCGTTAATAGTGGCATCATTGCTATCGCCTTATTATCACAAACGATGCCGATTATAATCGGAGGTTTGTATTGGAAAAAACGCAATAAAGTTGCGGCGCAAATCGCATTAATCGTCGGGGCGGCCTGCTGGTGTTATTGGTTATTATGGCCGAGCATTAAGGCCAGCTATTATTTTGATCAAACCCCAAGTGATTTGCAATTAGCACAAGGATTTGCCTTGAGTTTATTGGTCAACCTTTCCTGCTTTGTATTAGTTTCATGGCTTTGGCCTAGTCAACGCAACGGCCAACTGGATGCACAAACGCCCTCATTTACCGCCTTAAGCAAAGCCACCAAGATAGCCAATTTATTAGCGATTACTGAAAAAGTCTTAGGTAAAGAGCGTCATTTATCCTTGTTAAAACAATTACCCCCCAACCAGCATGCAAGTTATGCCAGCCCTAAATTACTCGACAGTATCGAAAGTGAATTAGCCGGGCAAATAGGTAACGTCAGTGCCCGTATATTACTGTCTGCCATCGCCGAAAAAAAGGATGTAGCCTTAGCAGAGCTGGTTGAATTGGTAGAAGAAGCCAATCAAACCTTTCACTTTAATCATGAAGTATTGCAATCATCAGTAGAAAACATTCAACAAGGAATAAGTGTATTAGATAGTAATTTAACCTTATTGGCCTGGAATCAGCGTTATATCGAGCTGTTTGCTTATCCGAGTGGTTTTATCAAAGTTGGGATCTCGATCCGTGAATTGTTACTATTTAATGCTAAGCGAGGCTTGTTTGGCGATAGTGGTGATATCGAACAGGAAATTGAAAAACGCATTGAATATATGCGCTCTGGCAGTCGCTATAAATTTGTACGAGAGCAGGAAAACGGGCAAGTAATTGAAGTCAACGGTAGTCCCTTACCCGGTGGCGGCTTTGTTACGACCTACAGCGACATTACCGACTACATTAATATTCAACAAGAGCTGCAACAAGCCAAAGAACAACTAGAATATCGAGTTGAACAACGCACCCAAGAACTACAAAGTGCTAATGTAGCCTTAGATGCTGCGCGCAAAGAAGCAGAACAGGCTAATGACAGTAAAACAAAATTTTTAGCCGCTGCAGGCCATGATTTAATGCAACCATTTAATGCGGCCAGCTTATTTGCCGCTCTGATAAAAGAAAAAGCGCCTAATCAAGAACTCGCTGATATGAGTCAAAGTTTAATCCAATCCTTAAATAGCGCGGAAGAATTACTCAGCGCTTTACTCGATATGACTAAATTAGATTCTGGTGCACTCAAGGTTAACCAACAGGCATTTTTCATCGATGACCTGTTACGCCCTCTTGTTAACGAATTTTCACTATTGGCCCAGCAAAAAGGCTTAAGTTTGCATTACTTGCCCTGTTCGCTGAGCGTGGTTTCAGACAAAAAATTACTGCGCCGGGTCATCCAAAACTTAGTATCAAATGCCATTCGATACACCCAAAAAGGGCGTATTTTGGTGGCAGTAAAACGTCATGGCCCGCAGTGCAATATTCGTGTTTTCGATACCGGTAGTGGTATCGCACAAGAACAACAAGGTGAAATTTTTAAGGAATTCAAACAACTTGATGGCCAGCATAATTCACAAGGCTTAGGCCTCGGTTTAACCATCGTTGAACGAATCAGTGGTTTATTGAAGCACAGGGTTAATGTGCACTCTGTCGTTGGCAAAGGCAGTTGTTTTGAAGTCAGTGTGCCGGTCAGTGTCGGTGCACCTATCTTGGTCAAACAGAACCACGAATCCGTCATCGACAATTCATTATTGTTAAAACACAAAACCGTCTTGGTTATTGAAAATGAAGAACATACTTTAGACGCTATCAATCAGTTACTCAGCAATTGGGGCGCGAGGGTTTTTGCCAGCAAAGATGTAAAACAAGCAATCAACTTATGTAACAACGCCCCCGATTTACTGTTTTTAGATTATCATCTAGACGATGGATTAACCGGCGTTCAAGCCGCCCAACAATTGCGTGAACATTGGCAATTGACCACCCCCGACATTGTTATACCCGGCATCCTAAGCAGCGCAGATCGCAGTGAACAAACCCGTAAAGAAGCCATTGACATGTCACTGCATTATCTGCCAAAACCGATAAAAACCGCCGCCTTAAAACGCCTGATAAAACAGCTAAAAATATGATTATTATCGACGCTAATCACTCTTGAGAGATGTCGATTAGCGGCTAATTTGCCTGAGGTGATGAGGTACTCTGTGCATTATCTTGTTGTGTTACTTCAGGTTTTGCCGCTGGTTTATCTTCTGCGCTGGGGTTAACCGCCGAGATCAGCGCTTTGTTTTGTTCCTTACTCATTGGATAGATACGGCTGATATAACATTTGAAAGCTTGATTTTGTGCGGTGTAAACCGAATCAAAACCCGTGCTTAAACTACCAGACATACGAGAATGAATAACTAGAGTTGGCGAAAAGTCCAAATCTTGACAGCGAGAGGCTAACTTAACTAAATAAGGTCTAAATGGTGAAGTACGCAGGATCACATATTGATCACTCAGGGGAGTCCAGCTATCTAGATTGAAGGCACTAATTGTGCTGCGTTGTTCTAATTTTTCAGCCGTAATATAGGTTTCAATAATTGATGATTTTTCAGTATCAGATAAGTGACGTGAGGCGCAACTGGTCAAGGCCAAACAAAGCAGTGACAACAAAACTAATTTTTTCATAGCGCTTTCCAAGGTTAATATGAGTTGATGTCGTGTTTTGAACCCTCGGTAAAGCATTTGGTTCCCGTCCAAGCACAATTGTTTATTTTAATTACATGCTCAATACCACATTAACTTATAATAGGTAGGATTAGCGGGTATCTCAACAGCGATTAAATAAATGAACAGGCTGTTAGTGAACGACCCTACCCTCATTTTTCATTAGGCACCATTGATATAATGCATGAAAAAAATTTGCATAAAGAAGGTTACGACTTCGCTCTTTTGATAGAGACTTATCCCGCTGTGGCTAAATTTGCGATGCAAAAACCTGATGGCGGTACTACCATTGATTTTAGCCAGCCTTTGGCGGTTAAAACATTGAATGCGGCCCTACTAGCCCATTACTATCATATTAAAAACTGGGATATTCCAGAGGGTTATTTGTGTCCACCTGTGCCAGGGCGGGCAGATTACATCCACCATATAGCCGATTTATTAAAGGCTAAACAAGGTGATATAGCCATTAGCGGCTTGGACATTGGGGTAGGCGCTAATGCAATTTACCCTATTATTGGTAGCCAAATATATGGTTGGAAGTTTGTTGGCAGTGAAGTCGATCCTGTTTCAGCAAAATCAGCCGCTAATATTGCCAACAACAATCCTAATCTAAGTTCATTTTTGACTGTGCGCAGGCAATACCACAGCCAAGATATATTCACAGGCATTATTGGTCCGCAAGATGCTTTTACCTTTACCATGTGTAATCCACCTTTTCATGCCAGTGCTGCAGCAGCAAGCCAAGCCAGTCAGCGTAAAAATGTCAATCTAGCCAGAAATAAAAATAAACGCCAAGGCATGGCTGACAAGGCTAAAACTAAGGATAAGTTCCAATCCAATTTCGCCGGACAACATAATGAATTATGGTGTAAAGGGGGGGAACTCGCCTTTATTCAGCAAATGATTATTGAAAGTAAAAGCTACGCTAAACAAGTACAATGGTTCACAACCTTGGTATCAAAAAAGGAAAATCTCAAGCCCATCTATACACATTTGGCTTATGTTGAGGCCATTGAAATTAAAACCGTTAATATGACTCAAGGCAGCAAAATAAGCCGTTTTGTGGCATGGCGATTTTACTAAATGCAAAAGTAGGAAGACAAATGAGTGGAAATAAGCGAGCAGACGTAAAAATCGGTACAACAGTATCAGTGGTACTCAAAGAAGATCAGCGAAGCGGTGAGCTAACGGAAGGTGTGGTAGCGCGAATTTTAACCAACTCGCCTAATCATCCACACGGAATTAAGGTGAGACTTGAAGACGGTCAAGTGGGTAGAGTTAAAAAAATTCATGATAACAGCAACTAAGGACTCATCATTTTTTTGTAGACAAATAGGTATATCAAGCCAATTAACTTTATTTACTCTGCTACTAACAGTTGCTTAAACATTACGCCTGCTTGAGTCCGATTATTAAATCCCAGTTTGTGCAATACCGCCGAAACATGTTGTTTGATAGTTGATTCACTGACATCTAACTCATAGGCAATTTGTTTATTTAACAAACCGTCTGCCATCATTTGCAATACCTTAAACTGGTGAGGCGTCAGCTGAGTCAGCTTATTAGCAAAGTCTTTGTCTGCAGGACTATCAAGCTGCTCAACTTGTTTAGCCATATCTGCAGGTACCCATAACTGCCCCTCTAGTATTTCACGTACTGCGTCACCAATCACCGGTAAAGGGGTTGATTTAGGAATATAACCACTTGAACCAAAGTCGATGGCTTTGCGCATCAAGGCAGGATTTTCCTCGGCTGATACGATAACGACTAGAATGTCAGGATATTTATTACGTAAGGTAGTGAGACCGGTTAAACCATCATTACCGGGCATTTTTAAATCTAAAAATATCAGCTCTACATCTGGGTTAGATTCCAGTAGGTTTAGGGTGTCATCAAAGGAAGATGATTCCAGAATATTATTGCCCAGTATGCCTACAATTGCTTGTTTAAGAGCCAAGCGAAATAAAGGATGATCATCAGCAACAATGGCTTTGGTATTCATAAGAAGCTTATCTCTTGGATATAAAGAAAATTCAACAAAATGCTAATGGTTGATTAATAACAAGCATACCTTGAGCAACACCACACAAGTCAAGTTTCTCTTTACATATTTTACCTTAGTAACAAAAAAGCGACCTAAAAAATCAGGTCGCTTTACTTGGACACACACTAAAAAACACTTTACATAGACCCAGGCTTAAAAACGATAACCCACTGTTAAACTCACAGTACGCGGATCGCCATAGTAGCCAATCAAAGTAAGATCACCACCTAAGCCAGGACTATAAGTCCCATCTCCGTTATCACCCACAAAGTTATAACCACCCACCAAGTATTCTTCGTTTGTCAGGTTTTTGCCATGTAAACTGGCATACCAGTGACCATCTTCATGCTGCCAACTCACACTCATGTTCAGCATGCCATAACCGTCTGCTTGCAATAAATCACTGTCTTCAAACAAACGATAGTCATCACGATAGTAATAGTTAGCATTAAACATCACGTCACCAATGCTAGTTGCTAAGGCATAGTTAACGGCAAAATTGAAGGTATATTCTGGCGTGTTTGAAATGCCTAATAAAGGCGGTACAGCGTTATTTTCTTCAATTTTCGAATCATAAGTACCCAGTGCAAAATCAAAGCTTAGGTTATCGCTGGCAACATAGGTCACCTCAGCTTCAATGCCCTTAGCCGAAGACGCTGCTACGTTAGATAAATATTGGTTTAACACCGTTGCATCGTCACTGGGGATAACACCAATATACTGTCTATCTTTATGATCCAAAGAGTATAAGGTCAAGTTAACCCGTAGATTATCTGACCAATCACTTTTCATGCCCACTTCAATTGAATCTACAGTTTCTGGGTCAGCCGCCGGCTCATTAACAGTCGCTCGCGGATTAAAGGTGCCTGATTTAAAGCCCTGTGCGTAACTGGCAAAAAACATCAGATCCGGATTAACTTGGTACTCTAAACCAACACGGGGCGTAAAGCGTGACCAACTTTGTGATTTAGCTTTATCCAATATGCCATCACCGTTTGAATCTTCGCCCAATACTTTTGGAACTAAGTCACCATCAGGTCGAGTATAACCGGGGATCCAAGCAGATTCAGGATAGACGCTGGCGTAAACCAAGCCATTATTAACATCAGCTTGTTTTTCTTCATTGGTATAACGTGCCCCAAGGGTCAACGATAACTGCTCGGTTAAATCAAACGAGCCCTGCACGTATGCAGCGGTGCTTGTGCTGTTGTTACAACCTGATACTTCTCGCGTCAGTCCTGGCAAACCCAGGCTACGTCCAAAAACACCTAATATGGCTTCAAACTGACCACAGGATTCGCCATCATAGAGATACAAACCACTTACAAGAGACATACCATCACCACGATAATTTAACTGTAATTCGTGAGTAGTATTGTTATCGTCGTAAATCGCCGGTACATCAAAGATGTCGAGTGGCGTATTATCAAAATCGATATTGGTCGGTGAATAACTTTCACGTCTAGAACCGATATATTTCAAGGCAAAATTATCATTAATATCCCAGTTTGCAGTTAAACTGATGCCTTCTAGTTCAACTTTGTTTTCGGTTGGTAAACTGGTGTAAGAATCAAATACACTGTCTGGCACAGGTGCCTCAGTTAACAAACTAGGTAATAAGCGATAACCACCTTTGGCGTTAGAGTCGTCTGTTGTTTTATCCCAATTTAAACGGAAAAACACATCATCCATTGGGGTAAATTCAACCGTTAAGCGAGTAGCCGTTAAATCTTTGTTGTAATTTTCTAAATCCTGATTTGGCAGCGCCGAAATTAAATATTCACCATAGCCGTCACGATTTAAATTGCCGTAACCAAAACCTATATATAATTTATCTTCAATAACGGGATACTGACCTGTTACTTTCAAATCTTTTTGTGCATAGCTGCCTACTGTACCCTTAATATTGAGTTCAGCATCACCACTCATAGGCTTAGTCACGTACTTAATTGCACCACCTATAGTATTTTTACCGTACAGAGTTCCTTGTGGACCACGTAGTACTTCAATGCGAGATACATCAAGCAAATCTAATACTGCACCTTGTGGGCGTGCAACATAAACGTCATCAATGTAAATACCAACACCGGGCTCATATCCCCATAAAGGATCTTGTTGGCCTACACCACGAATAAACGCAGTAAGAGTAGAGTTAGTGCCTCGGCTGTTTTGCAAGGTCGTGTTTGGTGAGAATTGTTGAATTTCTGTTAATACTGAGATGCCTTTCTCATCTAATTCAAGGCCACCAATAGAGGTGACTGAAATCGGCACTTCTTGCAAACTTTCCACCGTTTTACGGGCAGTCACTTCGATGCGTTCCAAACCTTTTTTATCGGCTGCAGACTCTTGTTCTTGTGCCATTACGGGTAAACCGGCTAATCCGGTTGCAACAGCTAAAGCACAGAGTGAGCGTGGATACTTAATTAATGTGCGGGTAGAAAATAATGTTTTACTGGTGTTATTCATAACGAGTCCTGTTTACATGATTTTAATTATTTTTTTACGTTTTGCCTACGATCAAGCGCACTTTAGATCAGTTCTTAACAAAGGTATCTAGTACCATAGTACTATGGGAAATTTGCACATCTCACCACACAATACGCTGGCTTTACCTTAGGTCTACGATCATTGACTTAACTTTAAAGGATAGCTGTATGCTAAGTTTACTCGGTTTATTAGGCGGATTAGCCCTGCTAATTGTGTTAACAATTCGCGGTACCAATTTGTTTATTGCCGCCCCTCTTTGTGCGTTATTAGTGGCGCTGACAAATGCAATGCCGGTTTTTATCGGTGATGGAAATTTTGTCACTTTATATATGCAAGGTTTTGCAGGTTTTATCGCCTCGTGGTTTTTTATGTTTTTACTAGGCGCACTGTTTGGCAAATTTATGCAAGATTGCGGCGCGGCCGATGCCGTCGCTCATTGGATTGTCGGTAAACTAGGTCGACAAAATGCCGTGATCGCGGTCATTATCGCCTGTGCTATCTTAACTTATGGCGGCGTTAGCTTATTTGTTGTGGCGTTTTCGGTTTATCCCATGGCTGTCAGTTTGTTTAAAGATGCTAATTTACCCCGGCGCTTTATTCCCGCCGTGTTGGCCTTTGGTTCCGTTACCTTTACCATGACTTCAGCAGGTTCGCCGGAAATTCAAAATTGGATCCCGATTAAATTTTTAGGCACCTCGCCTTTTGCGGCTTGGGAAGTAAGTTTAGTGGTCGCCATATTTATGGCAACCTTCGGCTATTGGTGGTGCAAACGCATGATCGATAACGCGGTGGCCAATGGAGAGCATTTCGAGCATAAGGATCACGATCCAGAAATCATCGAACGTAAACTACCCCACCCTATCACTGGGATTATTCCCCTACTTGTGGTGTTAGTACTATCATTTTTATTACATGATAGTCTGCAACAATTAGCCTTAATTATTGCTTTAGGAGGCGGTGTATTAACCCTAGTAACGATTAATTACCGCTATTTTCTGAATATCCAAGACGCCATCAATCTAGGCACAACCGGTGCCTTAATCGCCATTGGTAATACCGCTGCCGTGGTGGGTTTTGGTAGTATTGCTAAATCAACTGATGCGTTTCAACACGCGGTTGAGTTAATGACGCAAATCCCAGGTTCTCCGCTAATCGGGGCGGCTATTGCCATCAGCGTTATCGCCGGCATGACAGGTTCCGCCTCAGGTGGACAAGCTATTGTATTGCCGCTGATTGCGCCACATTATTTGGATCAGGGGGTTGACCCCGAAGAGTTGCATCGTATTGCTGCTATTTCTTCTGGTGCATTAGACTCATTACCCCACAATGGCTATGTTGTGACGACGATTAGAGCGATTTGTCATGAAACCCATCAGCGTGCATATTGGGCTGTGGGTGCCTTAACTGTCGTGGTTCCTTTACTTGGCCTCAGCTTAGCGGTTGCCCTTTTCTCGTGGTTTTAAACAGACAAGAAGTGAATAAAAATGATGTATAAACTTATTATAAGCTGTTGCTTGCTCTTTAGTTTGAGTGCACAAAGTGAATTATTGGTGGACAAACAGCGCTTTGAAATGGACGAATTTACTACTTTTGGTGGCAAAACCATTAAGCAGCTTGCGGTGGGATACGAAAGTTACGGAGAGCTGAACAGCAAAAAAGATAATGTTATTTTGATAACCCATTATTTTTCAGCCAATTCTCATGCGGCAGGAAAATATTCTAAAGACGATGCCCAAGCAGGTTATTGGGACGCCATTATTGGTCCTGGCAAAGCCATTGATACTAATGAATATTTTGTCATAAGTGTCGACACCTTAGTCAACTTAAACGCCAATGATCCTCACACCATTACAACGGGTCCTGCAACTATCGACCCAGATACAGGCAAACCCTACGGGCTGACCTTTCCTGTCGTGACGATCCGTGATTTTGTTAACGTGCAAAAAGCCCTGCTTGAATCTCTTGGCATTAGCCAACTGCATGCCGTGGTTGGGGCGTCAATGGGCTCAATGCAAGCCATAGATTGGGCTGCCGCTTATCCAGAATGGGTACCACGCATGATTTCAATTGTGGGTAGTGGTGAAACCGATGATTGGGGCAGCAGTATGTTAGAACAATGGGCCATTCCTATCCGCCTCGACCCTAATTGGCAGAACGGCAATTATTATGCTTCTAAAGCTCCTGTTGAAGGACTCACCAGCGCTTTAATGTTTATTACTCAAGCGGCCCTGACTCCCGAATTTTTTAATCAAGTGGCGCAAACAAACGACATTGATCGGCAAAAATCTCAAACATTGATCTTGCAAGATATTAATCAATCACCTGCCATTGTCACTTGGTTGCAAGAACGAGCAAAACAACGCGCGGCCTTAATGGATGCCAACCACTTATTATATTTGGTCAGAGCCAATCAACTCTTTGTTGCTGGTCATCAAGGTGAGCTCGCCCTAGGATTAAAAAACGTAAAAGCCAAGACCCTATTTTTACCCTCAGATAATGACCTCTTGCTGATGCCTTATTTGGCCAAACGGGCTCATCAAATCCTAATAGAACAAGGTAAACCCAGTGAGCTTATCGAGTTAGAAGGCAACTTAGGTCATTTAAATGGCGTATCGCTTATTAGCCAACAAGGTCAAAAAATTAAACATTTTTTACAGCAATAGGTAATTGATATGAAAAACAAACTATTATTTTTGGCCCTAAGTATCAGCGCTAGCGGTGCATTTGCCTTAACACAACCGCTTCAACTTGATCTAGAGCATATTAGCGTTTCTGGGCTTTCAAGTGGTGGTTATATGGCCAATCAATTTCACATCGCTCACTCAGATTGGGTTAATAAAGTCGGCATTATCGCTGGCGGCCCTTATTTCTGTGCCCAAGGCAGCATAAAAACAGCACTCGAACACTGTGTTAATAAGATGGCCAATCCCATCGAACTCGATAGCTTAAATAAGCAAGCTACAAGCTATGCTGCGGAAAAAAAGATCCCCCCCTTAAGTGAACTAAAAAACAGTAAAGTGTGGCTCTTTCACGGACAAAAAGATAACAAAGTAATGCCAGAGGTAAGCCAAGCACTTTATCAACAATATCTTGGATGGGTTGGCAAAGACCAAGTGACTTATGTCAGCGATATCGCGGCATCACATTTATTCCCCACTTTAGATTATGGCAGCGATTGCCAAGAGTCCGTTTCCCCCTATATAGGCAACTGCCAATATGATGCGGCAGGTGCCATGTTAGGTTTTCTATTTAATGAACTAGCACCCAGAGTCGCTCAACCTCAAGGCAAAGTCATTGAGTTGGATCAGCAGAAACTAGCAGGTCAAACAGCTGACACCCTAGCCGACAAAGGTTATGCCTATATTCCGCAAAGTTGTGCCCTAGGTGAAACGTGTTCACTGCATATCAGTTTTCATGGCTGTAACCAAAATGTGCAAAGTATCCAGCAGCAATATGTCGAACACTCAGGACTCAATAATTGGGCAGACAGTAATCACATGGTGGTGCTCTATCCACAAACTAAAAATTCCACCTTTTTGCCTCTTAATCCACAAGGATGCTGGGATTGGTGGGGCTATGCTGATGAAAACTATGCCACGCAAGACGGCAAACAAATTCAAGCAGTAAAACAACTGGCGAATGCCTTACAACATTATTCATTTCAATAGGAAGGCACCATGCAGTCAAAAAATATTCTCATTACCGGAGGAGCCAGTGGTATTGGCTTGGGTATTGCTAAACAACTAGCTTCTGCTGGTCATCAAATTATCATTGCTGATTTACAATTAGGCGCTGCTCAAGCTGCCGCCCAAACCCTAAGTGAGTTAGGCTTTAAAGCCTCAGCGATTGAGGTAGATGTCAGTCAAGCAGCACAAATTGCCGCCTTACCTGCCCAGCTACTGCCACTAAAAATAGATGTCCTAATCAATAATGCCGGTATTCAACATGTATCTCGTTTAGAAGACTTCCCGGCCGACAAATGGCAGCAATTGATCAACATTATGCTAGTAGGGCCCGCCTTGTTAACTCAGGCATTTTTACCCTCAATGCGTGCACAAAACTATGGCCGTATTATCAATATAGGTTCAGTTCACTCACTGGTTGCCTCCCCTTTTAAGTCAGCCTACGTGGCCGCTAAACATGGTTTATTGGGCTTTGCAAAAACCGTCGCACTTGAAACCGGAGACTGCAATATCACCATCAATACCATATGCCCCGCTTATGTGCGTACTCCTTTGGTAGAAAAACAAATCGCAGCACAGGCAATTGAACATGGCATAAGTGAAACTGAAGTAGTCAACAAAATCATGTTAGAGCCCATGCCCAAAAAAGCCTTTATTGAAATGGATGAGCTGGGCGCAACTGCTGCGTTCCTGATAGCCGATACGGCTCGTAATATTACCGCTCAAACCATGGTGCTTGACGGTGGGTGGACAGCTAGATAACAGTTATTTTGGGGTGAACCCGCGGTGTATTTAACCAATATGTGGTTAGATCCACCGATTATTTTATTTAGAAAGATGAGATAAAATCTTAAGTTATTGAATATAAACAAAAATCAATATTGGTCTAATATCTGCTTAACATCCTATAGTTATGTTATTCACTCTGCCTAAAATTAAGGAGAAAGTTATGGATGAAGGTATGATTTTTGTCATGGTTATATTGTTTGCGTTTGTATTACCCATTGTCATTTATGGAACATGGACCTCACACAAAAAAGATATGGCAAAGTTAAACGCCAGTTTGAACGACTCAGAAAAAAATAACCTTAAGAATGAATTAGCGGCAATGAAGTCGCGACTCGAAGTATTAGAGGCCATCGTGACAGACAAAAAATATCAATTGTCTGAAGAAATTTCAAGCTTACGCAAAGCAGAAAGATCGTCAATTAATTAATATACATTGGTAATGTCTATTTATTAGCAATATAAGGCGCGATGAAAACAAGCAGGCTATTTGTGAGGTAGCACTGACCGATAACCTTGCTTGTTCGGTCAGTGCTGCTGTTGTTTAGTTTGATTCAGCGTGGAAAAAATACTCCCACTACATTTTTTTCTTTTGCAAACGTCGACAATAGCTTAAATCGATGCGCTTCAAAGGCCGCGTAACAGTGACTTTACTACTACTATTTTGCATAGTCACAGGTATATTCTTAACGACAAACTAAACATGGCCAAAAGTGCCTATTTTTTTGGGTTTATTACCTTTTAAATATTGATCTGGGCAACACGCTTGTGGTCTGATCAGCCCCCTCTGAAGTATTTTAAATAAGGTGGCGTTTTGAACGACCCTATTATCCCCTTGGTTGCTGTTGGTTTAATATCTATCGCTTGCCAGTTTTTTGCTTATAAAATTAAACTCCCAGCAATTCTGCCCTTATTAGTAGTGGGCATCATTGTTGGACCGGTCACCGGTATGCTCAATGCGGACGCTTTATTTGGTGATTTGCTTTTCCCTATCGTTTCTTTATCTGTGGCAATTATCTTATTTGAAGGGGCCTTAACCCTTAAATTTGAAGATTTAAGTGGCCATGGCTCTATGGTGCGAAATTTGTGCACTGTTGGGGTATTAATCACCTGGGGGATTGTAGCGCCCGTAGCTCATTATGCTTTAGGCATGTCGTGGGAGCTGGCCTTTCTGTTTGGTGCTATTGTCACCGTTACCGGCCCCACCGTTATTATACCGATGTTACGTACCGTCAGACCTAGTAGTAAATTGTCCAATATTCTGCGTTGGGAAGGTATAGTGATCGATCCTATCGGTGCCTTGTTAGCGGTGCTGGTATTTGAATATTTAGTCGCAACGCAAAATGCACTGAGCCATACTCTTTACGCCTTTGGTGCAACCCTATTGGTTGGATTTGGCATTGGTGCTTCTGTAGGCTATTTATTAGGACAAATGTTACGCAATAATTGGGTGCCCCATTATCTGGTTAATACTGCCGTATTAACCTTGATGTTAGGCGCGTTTGCCGGTTCAAACTTACTGGCTCATGAATCAGGTTTGTTAACGGTTACCGTTATGGGAATGTTTCTAGCTAATATGCGTGATGTGGACGTTGATGACATTCTTGAGTTTAAAGAGACCCTCAGTGTTTTGTTGATTTCCGGCCTGTTTATTTTATTGGCTTCGCGCATTAGTCTCGACTCCCTCATTCATGTGGGTTGGGGCTCTATCTTAGTCTTGATTGCGATTATGTTTGTTGCCCGTCCCGTGTCAGTGTTTATTTCATCTTTAGGTACTGGGCTCAACTGGCGCGAAATTGCTCTACTCAGCTGGATTGCACCACGAGGTATTGTTGCCGCTGCCGTCTCAGCCTTATTTGCTTTAAAACTTGAAGCCTTAGACTATCAACAAGTGGACTTATTAGTACCCATGGTATTTTTGGTTATTATCGCCACGGTTGTTATCCAGAGTTTAAGCTCTGTGAAAGTAGCCGAGTATTTAAAAATTCGCTCTGCTGCACCTAATGGTTTTTTGATTTTTGGTGCCGGACAATTTAATCGAATGTTTGCCAAAGAATTACGCTCCTACGACATTCCCGTGTTGCTGGCAGATACCAACTGGGACGCCCTTCGTTTAGCGAGAATGGATAATATAAGCACATATTTTGGCAATCCAATGTCAGATCATGCTTCGCGCAAACTTGATTTAACCGCCTATCGTAAAGTGTTGATTATGTCTCCCTACAAACAATTAAACCCGATGTTAACCTATCATTTTGAGTATGAATTAGGTAAAGGCACGGTATTAGGTTTGAGTAATAATGAGCAACAACAAAGACCGAGTCATCAGGTTTCAGGCTCATACACTAAAAACTTAGGTTTATTTGCTGAAGGCATTACCTACGGTAAATTAGCCAGTTGGGTGACTAAAGGTGCCAAGATAAAAACCACGCGACTGAGTGAAGAATTTAATTATGAAGCCTATCAACTTGAATATGCTGATAGAGCGCTAAAATTGGCCGCCATCGACACTCAAGGCCAAGTGACGCTATTTACCACCAATAATAGTATCAAACCCAAGTCTGATTGGCGCATAGTGAGTTTAATTACCGGTGATAAGAAAATAGAACCCGTCTCTGTGCCATTAGAAGCTCAAGAAGACGAAATTATAGCGAGTAGTCCAAGTGAGGCTAAGCCAGCCACGATCTAAGCTATTTAGTGTCTGTTTTAACGGCATTTTTTATGCTCACCTAGGTGACATTAAATATTTGTAGAACCATACCTTACAGCGGTTTATGCTAAGAGAAAAATAATGAGGTTTATTAAAATGAAACACAGTATTGCTTGCTCGATTTGCCTAGTATTAACGGCCCTTTCAATTAGCAGCGTGGCCGTGGCCGAAAATGACAATAGTGACAAGTATCAGCGCCCTAATTTGCCCTTAAGACCCGCCCACACATATTCCATTGTGGCCCGTGATCCTGCTACTGGTCAATTAGGGGCGGCGGTACAATCACATTGGTTTTCAGTAGGCGCTGAAGTTATCTGGGCCCAGCCCGGTGTTGGGGCCGTAGCAACACAGAGCTTTATTGAAGTGAGTTATGGTCCGCTTGGTCTGGCTATGATGGAACAAGGCAGTAGTGCAGAACAAACACTGCAGGCCTTATTAGCCAAAGATAAGAACCAGAATGTTCGTCAAATAGGCATGATTGACGCCAGTGGTAATCACGCGGTGCATACTGGTGCGCTGGCCATTAATGCTCATTGCGACCTGCTTGGTGAAAATTTTACCGTGCAAGCCAACTTGATGGAAAAAGACTCTGTCTGTGAAGCTATGGCAACTGCATTTACCAACAGCAAAGAAGATTTGGCTGGTCGTATGATGGCTGCGTTGCAAGCTGCACAGGCAGAAGGCGGAGATATTCGCGGTAAACAGTCTGCGGCAATGTTGGTGGTCGAAGGTAAGAAAGGTACGCCAGTATGGAAAGGACGAGTAGTTGATTTGCGGGTTGAAGACAGTGTTGATCCTATTAGTGAACTGACCCGCTTGTTACACGTTTCTCGCACTTACCTTAAGATGACGGAAGGTGATAACCTGATGACAGAGGGTAAAATTAACGACGCTTTGGCGGCCTACTCAGCGGCAGAAACGATGATGCCAAACAATCATGAAGCAATATTTTGGCACGCAGCGACCTTGGCAGCGGTGGATCGCGTGGACGAAAGTCTACCCTTGTTTAAAAAAGCATTTGACCTACATCCACTATGGAGAAAACTCGTACCTCGTTTACCTGCGTCTAACTTATTACCCGATGATCCCGCGTTAATTAGTAAGATATTGGCAGTTAAATAAGTGTTTTAAACACATAGTAATACTATATTCAAGCTTTGCTAACAGAACTAGTATACTGTTGGTAAAGCTACATTAGGCTGTGATGGCCACCGGCCCCAGCAATCTAGTATCTAGTATCTAGTATCTAGTATCTAGTATCTAAACCATACTAACTGGCCCCGTCTAAGTAAGTTGAGCTTATTCAATATATAAATTGGAATTTTTTAGTACTTTATGACCACTAGTCTAAATTACAAAGATAAATACGGTAGTTATCAGCTTAGCATTGAGCACCGTATCATTTGCGCCATAATAGAAGGGGCTGTGGGTGAGAGCTTTTCACGTCGCTATAATCAAGATTTTTGTGCACTCATTGCTCAATTAGACCAAGAGAAATGGGGGCATTATGCCGATTTCACCTTATGTGAAGCGATGACTGAAGAAGCACAACACAAATCAATCGAATTACATAATTACGCAATACTGAAAGGCTGTGTGGCCTCCGCCTATCAGATTAGTTCAGCCTTATTGACCAGTCAGGTGAATAGCGTGCGCCAAGCAAGTCATCTACCCTTGCCCATCAACCAACACATTTTTGCCACTAAGCTCGAATGCATAACGTTTATCAACAACGCATTAGCCGATAAAACTAAGCTCTAAGCTCCTCAGCGACCTGTTGTTTGCAGTTATTGACCATAATTAATAACTGGGCGGCCGCTTGCGCATCGCATAATGCACGGTGATGGCTGGTCAATTCTATATCAAACTCACGACAAAGTTTACCTAATGAATAGGATGTCAAACCAGGAAAGTATTTTCGCGTTTCTCTGACGGTACACAATTTTGGCATGCTAAAAGGTCTACCGAGTCGTTCATATTCTAATTTAAAAAAACCATAATCAAAGTTAACATTGTGTGCGACAAAAACACTGCCCAGCATAAAAGCATCAAGTCGATCAACAACTTCACAAAAAAGTGGCGCATCACTTACCATCTCATTACTAATGCCGGTTAACTTAGTGATAAATTTTGGTATATGGCGTTGCGGATTAATTAAACTTGACCAAGTATCAACCACCCGACCATTGACCACTTTAACTGCGCCAATTTCGGTAATACCATGGCCTGCCGTTTTGCCTCCAGTTGTTTCAACATCAATCACCACATAAGCTTGCTCAGGATTAATCGCCCATTTCACCCGACAGATAGCCACAGCAAAACCAGCTGTTTGCAAGGCCTCTATGGTCACTAATTGATTAGGCCGAATCACATCCCCTTGTGCTTTGACTTCTTCAAAACGCAATTGACCATGTTCAATAATCATCAAATCAGGATAACCATCACGCAAGTCATGATAATTTTTTGCCATAGCACGCAAATGATTGATAACCGCTTGTGGCGGGGCAGCCAAGAGAAATTGGTTCAATACTAATAATAGTTTGCTGTGCCAGCGAAACATGCCATTTGGTTGACCGTAATATTTCGCAGCTATTTTTGCTAAATAACTGATTGCTTTGTTTGGCTCATTGAGCAGAGCTAATTTAGTTTCAAGTAGCGGTCCTAATGTGGCATATACCCGATTTTCAGACACTGATGCAGGACGACGATCAAATTCACAGGCAATCGCTTGTTCATCTTTATGAAATAATTCCGGCCAGAAAAATAGTGCAAATAAAGCATTAAATAAACGATTTTCTGTTCGTATGGCAATTATTTGTCGTTGCTGGTAGTAGGCTTTTACGCCTTTTTCAGGACTGTCACGGAATATTTCATCTAGCCAAATTTGCTGAGTACACTGACGCAAGATTTGAGTCAACTTACTCAATTTAACTTGCTGAAATTTACGTTGGTAAAAGTCTTCTGCAAAAGCACACAAACTAGGGTCTTTGCTGTGCAATAATATCCCTTCTAGTTCTGCTTTAACCTCTTCTTTTGCGCCAGTTTTGTACTTTTCTCGCAGGTACTTTTGTTGGGCCTTAGCTAATTGTGAATGACTAAGACAAGTCAGCCCTAGTTGTACATTAGACTTAATTAACTGTTTACCTAGCTCATAATAATACTCATTGGCATAGCGATTCGCCGTTTCACCCAGCGGTGACTGATACCCGACTTCAGCCCATTCAATCAGCTGGATTGGATTAACTTCTTGATATTTTATGACCTGCAATTTTTGTGCATAATTAAAGGCATCTTGCGCTTCGCAAGGATGACTAAATCTCGCCACTAAAACATCATCGCTATCTCGAGTTTTCAGCACGCCCAAATCACGCATGGAAAATTTGTCTAAGCCACTACTGAGCTCACCAAAATATAAGAAAAGTAAATACTGCCAAAGCCCAGTAAAACACTTAACGACATAAGGCTGTGCATGAGGGCTTGCTATAAGCGTGTTTACCTGCGGATGCTCACTTACCCTTAACAGCAATTGTGTTTTGGGACTTGAAGTTGCACACTCTGCGTTTAAGTCATTTTTTAGTAAACCACTCAATTGCACTTTGTTTAAACTAGACAACCATAATAAACAATCTGCTGCTTGCAAAGGCCGTAATAAATGCACCGCGAGCAAGCTATCAATCTGCTGTTGAACATCAATAATTTCTGGATAAATTAACTTATTACGATCAATAATTTTGCCTTTACGATTAATCACCCTTACCAACATACACAAGGCATCATGCTCTAACCCGTCAACTTGCTGAATAAATGCAAGTTGTTCAGTGGTCAATAAGCCTAAACAATATTGCTTTAAATAAGCCATAAACTCCTCAAAGTGGCTTAAATAATATTTGCTGGGTAATTCTTGCAAAGCTAAAATCTCGTTAGTGATGGGGCTATTAATAATGTCTATGTAGTATACGAATTAAAAATAACTCACCTAAATCTATACAGTGGTTTATACAGTATAAATAACACTAAGATCAATAGAAAAAATTGTGATAAACAAGGGGATGATTAAAACTCGATACTAAAAAAAACCGATATATTTAATCTTATATACCGGTTTACTACTGCAGATTAGGGTCTCTATTTGTTGGAACAAAATAAGCCACTTACCAACTAATATCATCTGGAATTTGGTAATCCGCATACCAATCATCGGCTTCACTGCTAATTTTGTCTTCAGCACTGATATTGTCAACTCGGTACACCACAATTTGTGCATCACGCTCGGCTATTTTATCGGCTACCGGCATAGGTACTAACTCATAACCTTGCTCGTATTTAACGATAGCAAGTTTACCCTGTGATATATCTTTTTGGACCATATTGCTAACGTACATGCGCTTGATTAATGTGCCATCCGTAAAGTTACAGACAACATCACCCTTGCCTTTCGCTTGTTTGTTAACGTCGATCAGTTGTTTAATCTGCGCCACAACGGCTTTCTTTTCGGCTTCTCGTTTGGTTTGTTGATTCAACTCACGGTCTTTAGCTTTTTTCGCTTCAATGGCCAGCGACGCCGCCGCCTTTGCTTCGTCAGTTTCAATTACATTATGTCTTTGCTGAGCTTTAGCTTGTTGATGTTTTTGCTGTTTAACTTGTTTGACCTTTTTTTTGTCGGTCAAGCCCGCTTTGAGTAATTGTTCTTGCAGTGATAATGCCATGCTATTAACCCGTTATATAAATAAAAAAGCTCGATAGCAGCGCTATCGAGCAGGTTTAAGCCCGATTTTTCAGGACACCATTAGGCCGATTTTTTACGTTTGTCTTCTGCTTTCCACTTTTTGCCGTCATACCAAGAAGACCAGCCTGTAGCCTTGCCTTCCGCATTTTCTGACATTACGTATTGCTGCTTAGTTTTACGGCTATAACGCACTAAAGTAGCATTACCATCAGGATCTTTGGCGGGTGCATCAGCTAGATAATAGAATTTTTCCGATAATCTATCTCTAAACTTGGCTAACTCCTTGACCAATGGAGCGCGGGTTTCTCGTGATTTAGGGAAATTATGTGCTGCCAAGAAGATACCAGCGGCCCCATCTCTTAAGACAAAGTGTGCGTCGGATTTTTCACAGGCTAGCTCGGGTAGATCAACGGGATCTTCCTTAGGTGGCGCCGCTTCACCACTTCTTAATAACTTACGTGTATTTTTACATTCTTCATTAGTACAGCCAAAATATTTACCAAAACGGCCGTTTTTCAACTCCATATTAGCGCCACATTTATCGCACTCTAACAAAGGGCCTTCGTAGCCTTTTATTTTAAAGGTACCTTCCTCAACAAACACGCCTTCACAAGTAGGTGTATTACCACACACATGCAACTTACGGCCTTCGTCAACTAAATAGCTATCCATGGCAGTGCCACATATACCACAACGACGTTTAGCTCTAAGCAATTCAGTTTCTAACTCGTCTTCGTCGTCGACTTTAACCACGTCGTCACCGGATACCAAATTCATCGTGCCGGTACATTTTTCTTTCGGTGGTAGGTTATAGCCAGAACAACCTAAAAATACGCCGGTACTGGCGGTACGAACATTCATTGGACGACCACATATTTTACATTCAATCACCGTTGGTACCGCCTGATTAAGGCGCATACCGCCCTCTTCAACCGGTTTTTCAGCTTGACGCAACTTCTGCTCAAAGTCAGTGTAAAAATCGTCTAAAACCCCTTTCCAAGGGGCCTTACCCGTTGCGATATCGTCAAGCTGTTGTTCCATTTTGGCGGTAAAATCATATGAAATTAAATCGTCAAAATTTTCCATCAAACGGTCGTTAACAATCTCGCCCATTTTTTCAGCATAGAATCGTTTGGTATCTTGGCGCACATAGCCGCGATCTTGAATAGTAGAAATGATACTGGCGTAAGTTGAAGGTCGACCTATGCCCCGTTTTTCTAATTCTTTAACCAAAGAAGCTTCGTTAAACCTAGCAATCGGTTTGGTGAAATGTTGCTTAGGATTTAAGGCCTTAAGTTTAAGTACTTCGCCTTCTTTTACATCTGGCAACAACAAATCTTCCTCGCCTTTTTTGCGCACTTGATTTTGCACACGGGTCCAACCGTCAAATTTTAAAACTCGACCTTTTGCAGTTAATTCATAATCCTGGGCGGCAACTCGAATAGTACTCGCATCATATTGCGCAGCGACCATCTGACAAGCAACAAACTGTTTCCAGATCAATTCATATAAACGTTGCGCATCCCGTTCCATGGTAGTTAATGATTCTGATTTCACCTCCACATTAGAGGGACGTATGGCCTCGTGAGCTTCTTGGGCTCCTTCTTTGCTGCCATAACTTAACGCTTTATCAGGTAGGTAGTTATCCCCAAAATTATCACTAATATAATGACGGCAGGTTTCAACGGCTTCACCACTTAAGTTGGTTGAATCGGTACGCATATAAGTAATATGACCCGCTTCGTAAAGACGCTGCGCCATCATCATGGTCTTTTTAACGCCAAAACCTAAACGTGTACTTGCAGCCTGCTGCAACGTAGAGGTAATAAAAGGCGCCGAAGGACGGCTTTGCGTAGGTTTTGACTCGCGACTGACCACGGTATAGTCGGCATCTCGCAGATCATTTTGCGCTTTTTCCGCTTGAACCTTATTTAAAGGCTTAAAATTCTCTTTTTGGTACTTAACCACTTGCATACGCAGTTCGGTAGCTTTTGCTGTGAGTAGGTCAGCATGCAAATCCCAAAACTCTTCCGGTACAAAGGCTTTAATTTCTCGTTCACGTTCGACCACTAAGCGCACAGCGACAGATTGCACCCGACCGGCGGATAAACCCCGCGCCACTTTTTTCCACAATAAGGGCGATACCATAAAGCCCACAACCCGGTCTAAAAAGCGCCGAGCCTGTTGGGCGTTAACTCGCTCTATATTTAATTTACCTGGGTGTGAAAACGCTTCTTGGATAGCATTTTGGGTAATTTCATTAAATACTACTCGCTGAAAATCTTTAGTTGGATCGTTGATGATTTCTTGCAAATGCCACGCAATAGCCTCCCCTTCTCTATCCAAATCCGTTGCAAGATAAATAGTGTCAGCATTTTTAGCTAATTTTTTTAAATCATTAACGACTTTTTCTTTACCACTGAGCACTTCGTAGTGCGCATGCCAGTTATCTTTGGGATCGACCCCCATTCTATCAACCAGTTTCTGATATTCGTAATGACGTAAATATTCTTCACGCTTCTTTTCGGACAAGTTTTTTAAAGTACTTGCTGGTTTTTTAGGCGCCACTTTACCCAAAGCCTTGGTTGGGAGGTCTCGAACGTGGCCGACACTGGATGTCACAATAAAATTATTGCCGAGATATTTATTAATTGTTTTTGCCTTTGCCGGAGACTCGACAATGACTAGAGACTTTGCCATAAATTAGTATTAACCTTTTGATTTTATTAGGTTTTTAATCACTAAACAGCCCAAAGTATGAGATTGTTAGTGGAAAATGCTTTTTAACATATATCTACAAAGTGAATAGAAAACAAGTTCTTCTTCATAGTTATCTGATTTTCTTTTTTTACACTGACTAATGCAGCGAAAATTTGCAAGCACAAAGTTGGCACTTCACTGAAAAGCAGTATAATACCCAGCCATTCGTGTCTATCTTACGTTTTTATTCCTGTTATATAGGCCACTTTAAGTAAAAAGATCTCGACAAATACAGACCCTGTTGGTCAGCGTGCAAAATAAAAGAGGTAGAAATGAAACAGTTTGAAGTAAATTTTGATGGCTTAGTTGGACCAACCCATAACTATGCAGGCTTATCTTACGGCAATGTGGCTTCTTTAAATAACGCTAGTGCATCAAGCAGTCCTAAACAGGCCGCTAAGCAAGGTTTAAAGAAAATGAAGGCACTGGCTGACCTAGGCATGGTTCAGGGTGTCCTAGCGCCACAAGAGCGTCCTGACGTGTATGCTTTGCGTCGTTTAGGTTTCAGTGGAACCGATGCTCAAGTTCTTGGCCAAGCCGCTAAACAAGCACCGGCTATTTTTCAAGCTTGCTGTTCTGCTTCAAGTATGTGGACAGCTAACGCGGCCACCGTTTCTCCCAGCGCTGATACCCATGACGGTAAAGTGCATTTCACACCCGCCAATTTAACCAATAAGTTTCACCGCTCATTAGAACCACAAGTAACGGGTAATATATTAAAAGCTATTTTTACCGACCCGAAATATTTTGCTCATCACCAACATTTACCCGAAAACGAACACTTTGGAGATGAAGGTGCAGCTAATCATACTCGTTTATGTTCAGCATATGACGAAACTGGCGTAGAAATTTTTGTTTATGGTCGGCATGCTTTTGACAGCAGTAAACCGGCTCCCAAAAAATACCCTGCTAGGCAAACTTTTGAAGCGAGTCAAGCAGTAGCCAGACTCCATGGTTTAAATGATGATAAGGTCGTTTATGTTCTGCAAAATCCCGAGGTTATCGACCAAGGAGTCTTTCATAACGATGTTATTTCTGTGGGTAATCAAAACGTATTGTTCTACCACGAACTCGCCTTTCACCAAACGCAGTCAGCTTTAGATGAAATTAAACGTAAGTTTGGTGACAAGGAGTTGCACTTTATTCAGGTGGATAGTCAAGATGTAAGCTTGCAAGACGCGATTAAGAGTTATTTATTTAACACCCAAATCATTACCCTGCCCAATGGCTCCATGGCTATTATTGCCCCCTCTGAATGTGAGGAAAACCCAGCAGTAGCAGCCTACCTTGATAAACTAGTCAGCTTAAATACCCCTATTCAAGAAGTGAAGTTTTTTGATGTCAAACAAAGTATGCGCAATGGCGGTGGCCCTGCTTGTTTGCGTTTACGGGTGGCCATGACAGAGCAAGAACGTGCCGCAGTGAATCAGAGTACATTAATGAATGATGCACTCTTTGAGCGTCTTAACAATTGGGTTGATAGCCACTATCGTGATGAGTTATTAATTGATGACTTACGCGACCCCCAACTATTGATTGAGTCTCGAACGGCACTGGATGAGTTAACTCAGCTATTGAAGTTAGGCTCGGTCTATCCCTTTCAAATGCTTTAGAGAAACAAAAAACCCAGGCAATTGCCTGGGTTTGAAACACTAATTTTTATCGTTACAATTTGACCCACTACCGTAAGGGCTGCTAGGCGGAGGAGAACCTGCTTGTTTTAGATCATCGGTTAACACTGGTAGCGCAAAAAACTGGCTTTCTTGTGACTCACTACCTGCGGATTCAGCCTTAACCGCAATGTCCACATCAACCCAAGCACCAAATTGTTTAGCGTAGAGCAGATTAATGATCTCTTGGCCATTGGCATCTGTTGTTCCGCTTGCAGGAATCGACACTACGTTGCCTGGGGTGAGCAAACCATCTCCGTTATTATCTTCACTCGCATCGAGTATTCCATTGCCGTTGACATCTTCATTGGGGCAGGTTGCAGTTACAATCTGTACCCAAATACTGTCTACTTCATTCCATGCCCAACTTCCTTTACGAAATACACCGCCATCAATAAATTTCACTGGTGGGGCTGAAAAGGTCATCGCGGCATTTAATACTGGATTGGAGTCAGGATCTGTAACGAAAACAGAAAATTCTTTAGAATATGAAGATTGCTCGGGCGCTTCCATTAAACGACCAGTACCAATGGAAATATCAAAGGCTCGATCACCCACTGTCAATAAGGTAAAACCGTTCACCGCTTGCTCATCGTCTACTGTGGCATAAACTTTAACGGCTTCGTAACTACTAACCGCATTTGAAGTATAAACCGTAGAAGCAATGCCACTTCTGTCCGTAGTTGCTTGGTTTGGTGAAATCGTTCCACCACTCACGTCATCTACCAAAAAGTTAATGGTCTTACCTTTGATTAAGTTGCCATTTGGATCTCTAACCACCGCTACAATAGTGCTAGTTTGTCCACTAGGACCAATTGAGTCGGGTGTAGCATCAACAATAATACTATCTGCATCAGTCGCTATAAATTCTACTTCAGTACGAGCACTAACCTGTGCGCCATCACCGTCGACGCCTGTGGCCGAAACCGACGCAAAACCCGCATTATCTGACTGAATGGTAAACTCAGCGACACCAGCACTATTAGTCGAAACCGTATTGACAGCGATAGTGCCTCGTGAAGAAGTCAAAGTCACACTGCCATTTGCATAGACGTTTCCATCCTTTAACCACGTGACAGCAAGGGTGGTTGAGGCTCCTAGTTCAACTTCTTGGGCAGGAACAGTGGTAAAAGCAAAATCATCTTGCTGCACTGTCATGTTAAAAAAGCCTTGTGCATTTAAGGCAGTAGCCGTGATCACATCTTCACCGGCAGCACTGGCAGAATAATTAATGGTCACTTGACCTGAAGCGGATGTAGTAGGCATTGAATTACTCAATACGCCATTTTGCGCTGTTAAATTGACTAGTTGATTAGGGATACCCTTACCATCAGAGTCCACTACGCTAATTGTCAACGGCACAGGATCATTAATAATAGCCGATGATGAACCATTGATATTAACTTGCGTGCCTACTATCGCAATATCTAAAGTTTCGGTGGGCAAATTCGCGGTTTTTGCCGTGACCGTAATGGTTCGATTTTCTTTATTATTTTGGGTTGATAAGGTTGCACGAGCAAGGCCATCTGCTGCGGTTGTGCCTTGCAATATAGCTAAAGATGCCCCTTGATTGGCTGAAAATGTGACTTCAATACCTTCCATTAATACGTTGTCGACATTCTTAACCAATGCAATAAGTTCAACAACGTCCGAACCACTTGATGCTAGCTGGATAGAGTTTGCAAATAAATCAAGGGAAGCGGGTTGTTCATTTTGCTGGGTGATACCAGTTGAATTAAAGGTGATGGACGCGCTTTCTCCCGAGCCCAGGGTGGCAACCACACTCCCTGCGCCAGAATTATTTGCCACTGTCAAACCTATAATGGCCACACCCGTTGTACCGGTGGTCGCCGTTCCTGCGTCATTCGAAAAATCAGCTAAACCAGCAGGTGTGAATGTAAAGGTAACTAAGCTATCACCCACCATATTATTATCACTGTTGGTGACGGTGGCAGAAAGGGTCAAGGGATTGTCACTCGCCAGCTGATTCGATTGTTCACCATTGGCATCGGTAAGCGACAAGGTAATAGTCAGTTCAGTATTGGTAGTCGTGCCGCCCCCCGTGGTTGTGCCCCCACCAGTGGTTGTTTCTCGCTCAATTCCTCCGCCAGAACCTCCACCACAAGCAACTAAGCTCATCAACAAGAGAGCCGTTATCAGAGTTTTTACACGTAACATCATATAAAGTCCTTTCACACATTTTAGTTAAAGTGACACCACTGCTCACTTTTATGGTTCAGCTTATTCAACAAACTTGTTAGTCTATAGCTAACGGTCTGTTTAAATCGTAATAAATACTAATACTAATAATAAAATCAGGAATGCTATGACTAAAGCCACCCCAACTACCCATCATAAGTTAGGTCTTACCGCTCGCATCTTTATCGGCATGCTGGCAGGAATCGCCATAGGCGGTATATTAAAATTCTTAAGTGATGATAGCGGAGATTTCTCGTTTAGTGTATTCGACACTGATATTTCTACGTATACCTTTTTAGTAGAGGGTATATTTACCGTCATCGGCACCTTATTTATTAACGCTCTGAAGATGTTGGTGGTCCCTCTGGTATTTATATCTTTGGTTTGTGGTACAGCCAGTTTAAGTGACCCAAGCAAACTAGGGCGTTTAGGTGGAAAGGCGGTAGGTTTGTATATTACGACTACCGCCATAGCCATTACTTTAGCGATTGTATTTGCCATTATGGTCCAACCCGGTGTGGGTTTAAATTTAGCCACTGACGCTAGCTATGCACCCAGTGAATCCCCCTCTTTGGCACAAGTCATTATCGATATGATGCCTTCCAATCCTATCCAGGCTATGGCCCAGGGCAATATGTTACAAATCATTGTATTTGCAGCTTTTTTTGGTGTTGCTTTAGCGATGATAAAAGGCGCCAGTGGAGAGCGTTTACGGACTTTTTTTGATGATTTAAATGAAGTCATCATGCGGGTTGTTACCATTGTCATGAACCTAGCGCCCTACGGTGTATTCGCTTTAATGGCCAAACTGGCAGCCACCACCGACTATAAAACCTTCCAAGGTTTAACCGTTTACTTTTTCTTAGTCTTGTTCGTCTTATTTGTCCATGCGTTGGTGACTTATCCTATTGTACTCAAGTTATTCAGTGGCCTTAACCCCATCACATTGCTGAAAAAGATGCGAGAACCAGCGCTGTTCGCCTTTAGTACAGCCAGTAGCAGCGCCACCTTGCCTGTGACCATTGAAACGGCCAATAAAAAACTAGGGGTAAAAACTTCCGTGGCGTCGTTTACCCTCTCCTTGGGCTCGACTATAAACATGGACGGCACCGCGATTATGCAGGGTGTTGCCACCGTTTTTATAGCGCAGGTTTATAATGTAGATTTGAGTGTTTCCGATTATTTAATGGTTATCCTGACTGCGACGCTAGCTTCAATAGGCACTGCGGGTGTGCCGGGGGTGGGCTTGTTAATGTTGGCGATGGTGCTGCAGCAAGTCAATTTGCCCGTCGAAGGAATTGCCTTAATTATTGGCGTCGACCGTTTATTAGATATGACCAGAACGGCGGTTAATGTTACCGGCGATTGTGTAGTATCATGTATCGTAGCAAAAAGCGAAAAAGAATTAGATATGTCGATTTACAATGATCCTAAAGCTGGCCTTAAGTACGAAGAAATAAACTAGTTACGGGGAAGTTAAACACAAAAGAGCGCCTCCAGGCGCTCTTTTGTTGTAGCAATAATTTAGTGCCCTAGCACCTCTGCTGGATTAATTTTGGCCGCTTTAAATGCAGGATATAAGGTAGCTAACAAACTCAATAACAACGCAATAATTGCTGTCATCACCACTTCATTCCAGTGCAATTCTGATGGTAAAAAATCAATAAAATACACATCACCCGAAAGAAACTGAGCATTAAAAAGTGTTTCCATAAAATGGGCAACCTGTGCCAAATTACTCGCCATTAGTACACCTAGCACCACGCCCCAAAGTGTTCCTATTGCGCCATTTAATAAACCTTGCAACATAAAGGTTTGAATAATGAGTGAGTCTTTCGCTCCCATACTCTTCAACATAGCAATTTCACTTTGTTTTTCATTTACCGCCATAACTAGTGTAGAGACGATGTTAAAACACGCCACGGCAATAACTAAAATTAAAGCGACATACACCACACTACGCACCAATTGGATATCTTGATATAGATTACCCTCGGTTCGTGTCCAGTCAGACATGTAGACTTCTGGGGTCATAGTAAAACCCAATTCAGGCACGATATTCGGTGCCGCAAAGGGATCATTAAAACGTAAACGCAAGCCTTGAGCGCCATTTTTAACCCCAAGGGTGTCCGCCGCCAAAGACATGTGCATTAAACCAAGATGATTACTCAACTCGCCCGCAAAATTTAAACTGCCAACAACATCAAGCCATAAGGATTTTGGCGCACGTAAACTGAGATCTTCAGAAATTTGTGGCAACAGTAACTGCACTTTGTCACCAATCTTAACATCAAGATGTTGCATAATGCCCTGCCCTAAGAGAACGGCATTTTCATTGCGTAAAAATGTTTGCCATTGTGCATCGGTAACGTGGGTCACTTTTTGGTTTTGCTCAGCAAAGTCAGGGCTCAAGGCTGACATTTCCACCGCTTTTAGTTCATTGCCTTTTTGCAACATGCCCGTGGCTTTCACAAAAGGCTCAATAAAGCTGATGCGATTATCGTCAGATAGTTTACGAATCTCCTCTTGCCAATCAGCTAAGCCATTAACATCTACCGCTGTGTATTCACCATGGGGAATAATCGCCAATAAACGATCCTGTAATTCACGCTCAAAACCGTTCATCACTGACAGCAGTAAGATCAGTACAAAACAGCCCAAACCAATACCAACAGTAGATGAGGCTGAAATAAATGAAATAAAACCATTCTGTCTTTTATTACTTCTGAAACGCCACGCTAAACTGAACACTAAGGGCATTAGACATTGTCCGCGCTGATAGAATCTTGTAATTCACCATCAATTAAACTGAGTGAGCGGTCTAATTTACTGGCTAACTCAGTGTCATGAGTGACCACCACAAAACTAGTTTGAAATTGCGCTTGTAGTTCACGTAGCAATTGATAGATACCTTCTCCGGTTTTTTGATCTAAATTGCCGGTAGGTTCGTCGGCCAAAACTAAACTGGGTTGATTAACGAGGGCCCGTGCAATAGCAACACGCTGCCTCTCTCCACCCGATAGTTCAGCAGGTTTGTGGGTCGCACGATGTTGTAAGCCCACTTTAGTTAAGATTGCCATAGCTTCTTGCTCAGCAAACTTAATGGATTTTTTAGCAATAAGTAGAGGCATAGCAACGTTTTCTAAGGCACTAAATTCTGGCAATAAGTGATGAAATTGATACACAAATCCTAAGGATTCGTTTCTAAATTGCGCTTGTTGATTGGCTGAAAACTTAAAAATGTCTTGTTGTTCAAACCACACATGACCACTTGTAGGTTTGTCCAAGGCACCTAATAAATGCAGCAGGGTACTTTTGCCAGAGCCTGAGCTGCCAACAATTGCCACTTGCTCACCCTTAGCAATGCTAAAGCTGACATTTTTTAGTACCTGAACCTGATTGACACCCTCATTAAATATTTTATTTAAATTTGTGCAATTGAGTAATTCACTCATAGAAATGACGATATCCCATACCAATTAATTTTTCACTCGGCGCGATTAAACGCACAGCAGCAATTTATCTAGCACCTATCATAGCAATTTATAGGGCGCTAAAAACATAAAGTGTTGAGAACAAAGTTAAAAATTTAGCAGAGACATTACGAAAAGGAGATCTTAGACGAACTTACTGTGAGGACTGTTTGAATATCGACTCTTTATTGGCGGAGTGGACGGGACTTGAACCCGCGACCCCCGGCGTGACAGGCCGGTATTCTAACCAACTGAACTACCACTCCGCATATAAAAAATCGACTGTTTTGATGTTGGCGGAGTGGACGGGACTTGAACCCGCGACCCCCGGCGTGACAGGCCGGTATTCTAACCAACTGAACTACCACTCCAGCGCAATCAAAACAAATCTAACAATATTAAAGTTGGCGGAGTGGACGGGACTTGAACCCGCGACCCCCGGCGTGACAGGCCGGTATTCTAACCAACTGAACTACCACTCCACATTCTTTAATATTATCAAGCAGTTACGTAGTAGATATGGGATCCACCTCGTCAACCGCGGCGCAGATAATACGGGTTCACCTAAGGTGAGTCAACCGCTTTTTTCCGCAAAATACACTTAACTAGTTTGATTGCTCTAGGATTAACCAATTTCAGCTGTTTTATTGGCCGACTGTAAAAGATGAACAAGTCAATGGCGATTAAACCAGCAATTATCAGGGCCTAATCTAATTTAGGATCCTTGCCTAAAGCATCTTTGCTGCGTCGCCGCGTAAAATACCAGATTGCACCAGCGCCGAGTATAATAATAACGAGATTTAAACCAATCACAAATAGTATCACCGTGCTTTGTTGCCAACCCTGCTCTGAGTCTTCTAGTTTAGCTTCGACGGTCAAATCGGTTTTGTCGTCAATACTGGTGTTAAGCTCAGCAGTTTGCATCTGCTCGACCGCGACTTGTCCTTCAATGTCACCTGGCTTAGGCGTTGTATCAATAGCTTCAACTACCGGTTCAGGCTCTTCCACCAAAAAACTAAACTCGGGTACATCTAATATAAATTCTCGCCCCTCAACCGTATTGCCATAGGCCGTTAATTTGACGCGATAAACCCCTGACTCGTAATTAACAATTTCGTATTCACGCACATTGTCCGACATATCAGTAATTGAAAAATTTAGAATATCGCCATTGGGGAAACGAATTTTTCCGTCCACTAACACCGTTGACAAATCCACTAATTCCCGTTCTGCATCAATGAGTAATTTATGGTATCCCTTACCAATCTGATCTTTTTCAACCGAGATCTTAATTGGATTGGGATATAACATTAGATTTTCACCCACCTGCTCCCGGGTAAACATCGGGGTTGATACTGAAAAAACTGGGGTCCACTCACCGTCAGCCACCGATAAATTAAATTGGCCAGTGAATATGCCATCGAGCGGACGTTCATCCATGCCCTTTCCATTATCTTCAAAGGTGGCTATGTTTTGAGTCTGTGCACCAAAATTATTAAAGTCAGGATTGTTGGTACTAATAAATTCGATATTAAGCTCCACCACGTCACGAAACTCTCGATAATCAATAGGTTTACCCTGATTGGTTAAAAAAGCGGTTTGTTTCAGAATTTCGCCAGAAAAAATAATCTTGGGCAAAGGGTCAGAATGTAAAGCGATATCACTAATCACCATGACTCGGCTGTCTGGTGAAATCTGCCCAATAGCCTGCCAGGGACCCGGCGTCGGTTTCTTTAAACTAATCATGTCGTAAGTAGAAGAATCAAACCAAAACAAATCTGTACCATCGGCATCAGATTGAAAAATTTTACTGCCATCAGGCCTAACTAATACAATAGGAGAACTACCGTATTCACGAAAAAAAATCATGGTAATTTCGTCCACCATGTAATCAATACGAAAACGGTTTTGCATTAATGTAATGCTATTTTGATACTCTGAACCGAGTAAGGTAATGGGTGACTTTTCTACTTTTTGTGTGACTTTAACATCAATGGGGTCTACTGCAGTTTGAGCGAAAGCCCCATGGTAAATAAAAAACAGCAGCCATAAAGCGATATGTGGGCTTTGCTGTAATCGTTTTCTACATAATCTTGCTAACATAGCCATCCAATTATTATTGTCGCCACAGGCAACTGCCGCCTTTTTTCAAAACAAGGTCAAGGCGTTGTTCATGCATAGCTAATTCATCGGCCGTTGCCTTAACAACCTTTAACGCTTTTCTGTCCGATGCTAGTCGTCTAATGATTTCTTGCTGTACTCCCCCTTCTTTATTCGATTTACCTGACAAATTCAGATCGGTTTGGCCACCTGTCATCATGAGATAAACATCAGCGAGTATTTCAGAATCTAATAAAGCGCCGTGTTTTTCACGATGAGAGTTATCAATTCCGTAGCGTCTGCACAGGGCATCCAAATTATTTTTTTGTCCTGGGTGTAACTGCCGAGCCATATCTAAGGTATCTAATACGGTACAAAATTCAGCGCTCTTTTGTGCCACGATATTGGGAATACGAGCAAACTCCGCATCCATAAAACCAATATCAAAGGGCGCATTATGAATAACCAACTGTGCGCCTTTAATAAACTCCACAAATTCTTTGGCTATCGCACTAAATACCGGCTTATCCGCAAGATATTCATTGGTAATTCCGTGCACCTGAATGGCTTCTTGCTCAACGATTCGTTGGGGATTGATGTAGACATGAAAGGTATTACCCGTGAGTCGGCGATTAAGCAACTCGACACAGCCAATTTCGATGACTCGATGCCCCTGTCTTGGATCGAGGCCTGTCGTTTCGGTATCTAATACAATTTGTCGCATTTCACACTCTTTTTAGAATTTTGTAGCATTACGTTTCCTGCTCATTATACTGCGCTAAAATAAAAAAATTGCATAATTACATGAAACAAATTGAAATTTTTACAGATGGCTCTTGTTTGGGCAACCCAGGTCCAGGTGGTTACGGTGCGGTATTAATATTTAGTGAGCATCGCAAAGAATTAAATCAAGGCTTCAAACACACCACCAATAACCGCATGGAGCTGCTAGCCACAATTGAAGCTCTTGCTTGCTTAACTGAACGATGCAAGATTAATCTCACTACCGACAGTCAATATGTTAAAAACGGCATTAATCAATGGATCAAAAATTGGCGTAAAAATGGCTGGCGTACCTCAGACAAAAAACCAGTGAAAAACGTTGATCTTTGGAAACGTCTCGATGAGCAAGTCGCGCGTCACGATGTTACTTGGCATTGGGTCAAAGGCCACTCAGGCCACCCTGAAAATGAAGCCTGTGATCAACTGGCACGAGCAGCAGCAGAGAGTAAAAATCAACTAGAAGATGAGGGATTTAAGAGCTAGCGACGAGATTCGAGATTCTTATCTAATGGAACGTGACTTAGGTCGGCTTAAATAGCAATAACGTTTAGTTATCCCACATGACAAAAAACCATGTGGGATCTGGGTTTGTTAGCTATTGATATAAAGTAGATATTTGCTTGTTAGCAGCAAGCTGTGGTTTAACACTTGCTGCGTCTCCTACCACCACTAGGGTCATATTGTCCAAGCTCAGATATTTTTTCGCCAGGGCAGATATTTGCTCAGGACTAATACTGTTGATTTGTTGCACATAGCTTTCAAGGCGACTTAAGGGCAAGCCGTGGCTTTCAAGAAACCAAAGTTGATTGATAATTGCAGTACGTGTGGAATTTTGTAATACATAAATGCCCGACATATAGTTTTTGAAACCCTCTAGTTCATCACTACTAGGCGCTTCATTTTGCAGGCGGGTGATCTCATTAATTATTTCCTGTAAAGCGGCGGCTGTTGATTCGGCTGTAACGTCAGCTGTTTGATACCATAAAGCCGAATTAATACGGGTACTGACGATGCTTCTGGGTGAATAAGTATAGCCTTTGTCCTCACGGATGTTAGAGGTGATACGACTGGCAAACGAGCCACCTAATAAGTTGTTCATCAATTCCAAAGCTATGTAATCAGGATTAGATGGGTCAACCACAGGTAAACCAAAGTAAATAGTCGATTGCGGCGCATTGTCTCTTGATACAAAAATAAGTTTGCCAGCTCCCTGATAGTCTGGTGTAGGAATGACTCGCTCAACACCTGCTACTAAATTCGCAAAGGCTAATCTGATGGCGGGTTCAGCCTTAGCCTGATCGAATTTGCCAGACACGTACAACACACTGCGTTTGGCCACTAGGTTTTGTTGGACAAAGACAGCGACAGCTTTGGCAGTAATGGCTTTGACTTTATTGTCATCGGCAAAGGTCACCGCGTATGGATGTTTACCAAACACAGCCAGATTGAAAGCTTCAGCCGCTTGCCCCTGAGCTTCAGAGCGTTGAACACTAAGATCCCGTAAAAAATTATTACGGGCACGATCCAAATCTTCTATCTTAAAGTTGCTGTTTAGGACTAAATCACCTAGTAAGTCTGCGGCATCACCGACAAATTCACTGAGTACATCCATTTGTAGGTAACTTGAATTGCTACCCACAGAAGTATTGACCTGGCCACCCATGTCAGCTGCACGCTGGGCGATATCGAGGGCTGATTGACTCTTTGTACCTTCAGTAAGCAGTTGATAAGCCAAATCTGCAATACCATCAAACTCACCATCATCGTAATTACCCAGTTTGCTCACCAGTCTCAAGGTGACCTTGGGTGTATTGCCGTAAGGGACAAATACGACGCGCAGACCATTGTCCAGCTCTATACTACTAGTTTGAGTGAGTACAAAGTCTTTTGCCTCACCTCCTACTGGTGGCTGTTGTTTCTCTGCGATAGCACTATTTACCCATAAAACTGTGCTAACAAGAAAAATGATTAGGGACTTTTGCATACTTATTCTCCTTGCTCGGTGGCTTTATTAGCAGGCGCTTCACCGGGTGTTAGCGTTAAGATCGTACGATTACTAGCGCGCAAATACTCTTTCACCGTGGCTTTAATTAATTCTGGGGTAACCGCCTTGAACTTCGCTTCAAGGTGATTGATTCGAGCTGGATCATCGTCAAACAGGGCAAAACTGGCAAGTAAATCCACCTTACCAAAACCATACAAGCTATCCACTTCATCAAATAGGGAAGAACGCAGTTTTACCATGGCTCGATTAATAGCCTCTTGAGGTATGGGCATTTCACTGAGTTGCGCAATAACACCATCTACAGCGCTAAGAATATCCTGCTGACTGTGTTGTGCATCGTGAGTAAACGAGCTCATCCATAACATGGGGCCGTTGTAATTAAACATATTGCCCAACAGATAGTTGATACCCCCACCCACTTCACCTGTTATCTGTTTGTTTTTTACTAGCTCTTGGTAAAACAGACTATCCGTACCTTGCACCAATAACTGGTCAATAATACCCATAGCAAAATACTCAGGGGTATTGCGTGGCGGCATTTTATAAGCAAAAGCAAAGGCTGGTTTAGGGGCCAATTTATCAAATTTGTTAAAACGTTTTTCCTGCTCTTGGCGCAACTCAGTTAAGTCTGGCTGGGCTGCCAATGGTGCTGAAGGAATGTTGGCAAAATAAGTGGATATCATTGCTAAGGTTTTATCTTTATCGACATCACCAGCCACCACTATCACGGCATTATTAGGGGAATAATATTGTTTAAAAAAGGCGCTGACATCGTCGAGGGTGGCGGCGTCTAAGTCGGCTAAATCGCCATAAAAATTATGGGCATTGTACCAGTTATTAAAGGCATATTGCGGCATATCTAGCCACGGAAATCCTCCATAGGGCTGGTTTAGCACGTTAACCTTTACCTCATTTTTGACTACCCCTTGCTGGTTAGTCAAACTTTCTTGGGTAATGGCCAGACCGCGCATTCGGTCGGCTTCAGCCCACAGCATAGTCTCTAGTTTGTGCGCAGGGACAATTTCGAAATAATTGGTATAGTCGAAGCGAGTGGAACCATTAAGTATTCCGCCATTTTTTTGCACAAGGCTAATAAACTCCATTTTGCCAAGGTTTTCTGAGCCTTGAAACATCATGTGTTCAAATAAGTGTGCGAAGCCAGTACGATCCTTAGGTTCAATCCGAAAACCAATATTATAATACACCCCAATAATCGCTACAGGCGACGTAGTATCCGGCGAGATCACGACTTTTAAACCGTTGGTCAGCGTGGAATAGTGCACCGGTACATTAAAACTAACCGGGCTAGTGGCGCCACCCATTTTGTCAACCAATTGGTCTGCCAGTGGATCGTCACTGTTATTGGGTTTACATCCCTGTAATAAACCCATGCTAAGTACTAAGGTACTCAGCAGTGCAAGCACTACTTTATTATTTGATCTCATATTTATCTCCTTGTTACCATCATCGGGGTAGTTTACTCAGTCAATATAATCAGAGCGCTTATCAGGCACAAGTACTAAAGTGAACACAACTTTAACAAGCCTCAATATAAAAACGCCAAGTACATCCAATGAGACCAGCTATTATGACAGCCATATTAAAAACACAAATTCTGTTCACCCTCAAATTTTTCAAGAAATGAAAGGAACAGTCCTCATGCACCGTTTGCGTATTAGAAAAAGCTGATTTAGTCTAAAAAAATGATAGGCAAGGCTAGATTTGGCGATTAACCCCAAACGTCGCGCAGCCTTGTTGAACAACTGGGTATTGCTGTGTTTTTTGTCTGAAGTTACTGAGCTTAAGCGCGTTTTAATAAGGCTTTGGCCTGACTCATGCCTCGTATGCGTTGATGGTGGGTATTATTTTTGTATTGTTGCAGCATCTGCTCGCTACCCACCGCCCTGCTGAAGTGTTGCTCAAACTCTGTGGTTAAAGTTAACCATTGCTCATCGTTAATCCCCAAGCGTTGCAGTATAGGGCTGTTGTGGTGCTCAATATGGCCTGCTTTGTCTTCTCGAATACAGCGTCCTGTGCAATCCACTAGTTCGCAATAATCTTTTATGCTGTAAGCAATGCCTTTGGGCATATCACGTCGATGATGACCGATAAAATGCATGAGTGTTGCGGGTTGCTCACCGCTGAGTGAGGCCTTAATGCGCTGTTGAATACTGGTGTGATGTGAGGTTTCAGGTGTGCTTGCCATGTTGGCGCGAATAGGATTCAAATCGACATAGGCCATACAGGCGAGTATTGCACTTTCATCTAACAGGGCTTGTGATTTAAACCGCCCTTCCCAGAATCTACCAGTACACGCATCTTCTTTATTCGCTTCACGGGCGATGTATTCATTTAAGCTACGCATAAACCAACTGATGTCGTATAAACGCTGGCGATAAATACCAACGGTTTCATTTAAGCTCAACTGCTCACTTTCAGTTAATTCGTCATGGAGAGCGTATTTCTGCGTTAGTAGTGTACCTTTGTATAAACCATGCCAGCGCCTAACCACTTCTTCCGCTGACCAGCTTTCTGCCCGCTCTTTATCCACATACACCACCACATGCGTGTGATTACTCATCACCGCATAGGCTGCAATATCAATAGCGAAGAGGGATGATAAAAACAATAAACGTGCCTCTACCCAGCCACGACGGTGCTCATAGCTTTGGCCTGTAACAGTATCCCGGCCACACAAAAAAGAATGACGAACACAACGGGAAACACAATGGTAATAAGGCGTATCAACAAGGCTGATTTGGCTTTGGCGAGATTGGGGCATGACAGACCATCCGTGGTTGTTTGAACTTTTTTAAGCGTAGTTCAAAACTGTTTTTTTGCCAGTTTATGATGGCTGTCTCAATAGTGTTCGTGCTAGTTAGGTATCCAAAGTAACTTGATTAACTTACTTGTCGGCTTCGCGATAATGATAAAACCACTGGGGGGAAATTATGAGCAGTATCAGCAAAACTAATGGTGTTAAAATGGATGCAAGCACACTAAATAGCGCATAATTTAATACATAAGGATGCTCTGGGTTTTCTTCGGTATAAGATAGGAGAAGCTTGTCGCCAGTCTCGATAAGCCCTATAGCTGAATATACATGTGAATTGACTGAAATCCAGTAATCTTGGTTTTTGACTGAGTATTCAATTAATATTTCATGACGCTGGGGTGTAATCTGTGAAACGTTATAGTTGGCAGGCCTCTGACGTTCTATATTGTATTCGATTACTTGACCATAAGTGCTTTGTGCGAACCAATATGCCCATAGCGGCTTGGCACTAAGCAGCAATAATATAACTAAGCCAAAAAGGCCAATAAACATGCTTATGCTCAGTTTCTTAAGCTTATTTATTTGCTGCATATGCCCTCTACAAACCTTTTTATTACTCAGCAGTAGCAATATGTACTGTGTCTACTTTGCTGCAAAGCATTCAATCACTAGTTTTATATGAATACCTTCTTCGCAGCTATTTACCAACCTTTAAACCGCAGCTTGAGCTGGATTTGCGACTAACAATTTGCCGCTCGCTTATCGCTACTTCACCCCCCATACCGCGTATTCATTGCCGTTAACATCAGCAAAGTGAAAACGACGGCCGCCAGGAAAGTCGAACGTCGCTTTTACAATTGTCCCACCCGCGGCTAATATTGCTTTTTGCGTGTTCGCCAAATTATCACTGTATAACACGACTAAAACACTACCGGTTTTGGTCGATACCTGTTTATCTGACGAGAAAAAACCACCGTTAATTCCCGCATCTTGAATTGCCGCATAGTCATCACCGTAGTCGACAAACGTCCAACCAAAAACAGTTTTAAAAAAAGCTTTGGTAGACGCCAAGGCTTTAACCGGAATTTCGATATAATTAATTTTATGATGCTGTTGCATATAGTTTTCCTTGTAAAAAAAGTCGTATTTTTAACGAACTAAGTTAGATCGAATAATAAAAAGTACGGTAAATCTGACAATTAGGGCAGAGCTAAATACTCCCGTCTCCAACAGCTAACTTGTTTTATATAACCTTATAAGTTTTATAAGCTGGGTATTCACTTTTACTAATTGCTCAGTTGATTTGGCGATTTCTCTTGCCCCCGTCATATTTTGCCGTGACATCTCATCAATATTAGCCACACTCAGACTAACTTCTTGTATCACTTCAGATTGTTGCGATGCGTTGGTACTTATTGCGTTACTGTTTAACTCTACATTTTTCATATCTACGACTATTTTACTTAAAACTTCGCCGATGGTTTGCGACAAGGTTACCGCTGCAGTTGACTTATCTTTACCTTTTTCAATACCGCTCACAGCAAGCTTTGAGTCCATTTGCAACGAATCAATGATAGACGCTATCTCTACTGTTGATGTATGCACCCGTTTTGCCAAGGCACGCACTTCGTCAGCAACCACAGCAAATCCCCTACCTTGCTCCCCAGCGCGTGCAGCTTCAATAGCAGCATTGAGGGCAAGTAAGTTGGTTTGGTCGGCGACAGATTGAATAACGATTAATACTTTCGATATATTTCCCACCCCAGTATTCAAAGCATCAATAACATTACCTAAACTCACCACTTCATCAGCAACCCCTTGAATACTCTGCAAGACATTATCAACAATGACATGACCGTTTTTACAATCCAAAGAAGTAGCGGCAACCAGTTTGGCAGAATTAGAAATTTGCTTACTGACATCACTGATACTCACCGACAATTCTTCTACTGCAGCCGAAGCGCTAGTTGTGGCGCCAAATTGAGTTTTTATGTTCTGTTCGCTTTGCAAAGCAACAACCATACTATCATTCGTCGCTGCCATTGCTTTGTTGGCTAAAGCCGCAATATTGTCGTAATCGGCACGAAAGGCGACTAGTAACTCATTAAAAAGCATTGCCGCCCCGCCAAGAGAGTCTTGCGATAGAATAGGTATTTGTAAGGTTAAGTCCTGCTCCTTAATCACCTTATTGACTTGCACACGAATCACTCTTGCTTGTTGCCCCATTAATTGAACGGTACTAAATACTAAAAAAGTTAAAAGACTAACCAAAGCTAATATTGACACCCAGAGGAACATTTGGGTCAAAGCTGAGGTATTTATTTGTTGCTCTATGTCATGCATCTCAGTGAGACTTTGCTCTTCTAAATCTTTTAATTGTAATATGCGTTGGGTTGCCGCAGCGAACCAAATACTAGGGTCTAGTTCGAATTGGTTTGCTATTGCTTTGTCAATCAAGGCTGCACGCAAGCTCAGTAATTGTTTGTTTTCACTGCTGTTCACAAATAGCTCAAAACGCTGTTGCCAATTACCTTTTGCAGGCGAGGTTTTTCCAAGGGCATCAATGTAAACATTTTGTTCAGCTATTAGAGTATATAGCTGCTTTTTACTTGCTTCAGTCCAGCTTTTTGTCGAGAGTATATTTGTTACTACAGCACGTTCTATTCCGGACTTTTCTTTAATGTTCATGAGATTGTAAAAAGCCAACAAACTTCTCACCATCGACTTGGCATTAACAAAGCCCGTTATGGCTAACGGCTGATTGATAAGTAATAGGTTATTAGCTGTGTAGTACTGCAAGGCGTCTTGCAATTCGATATCAAATTGGTCAATTTTTCGACGAGTAGCGTCTAAGGAATTTAGTTGAGTGATAACCTGATCAACATTTCGTTTCAAGCTAGTTTCTATATCATTAGGATGTGCATCAATAAAGCTAAGGTAATCCTTGAAAGACTCATTAACCAGTATGCGTTGCTCATTAATTTCTGCTTTAAAACGCTGACCTTTTGAACCCAAAAAACCTGCAGTTAAGCCGCGCTCAACTTGCAGTTGATGGACAAGTTTTGACGCTTTATCCGCCAGTGTCAACATTTCTACCGCTTCACTTGAATGTTGATACTCATTGAAGTTAACTACCAGTTTGGTTAGTACCAAGGCCAATAATAGAAAGGAAGGAATTAAAATTAGTGCATTAATATAGCGGGATATAACAGACTTGAGTTTCATTGTGTATCCAAAAATTAGATCACTTAAGAATTACAAAAATGCTTAAATTGATAAATTAAACACTTTTGGCCTTCTGTTAGGAAACCTCCCCGCTGTCAAAACAATCCCATCTTAAAATTTGCTAACAGTTTCACCTCAACTATAACACTGTAGTAGGATATTAATATAGCTTGGTAGTTCATTCATAATAATTAAATAAAGAGCAATGCAGATAGACATTGCTCTTTATTTATTTTAATGAAATCAACTTGATACTAAAACTTAGCGCTTACCCATGCCCATAACTTGTCTGTGTCAACTTTGCCACTGCCACCTGAATATGCTGCGTATTTGATGCCAACTGTATAATTAGCGCCATAAGCACGAACGTAACTTGCATCAATTTCACTGCCTAAATCATCGATGCTTGCACTGGCTTCATCCGCCGCAAATGTATGATAGGCCAGAAGCCATTTACCGCCCATTGCGCCACCAGCAATAGAGGCATAGGTATCAACCAAACCTTGTGCTGGGGTATTTAAAAAGGTATCAGCCCAACCATTGAACTTATGCAAGGTTGCC